>Ga0307372_10006467_pt1 | contig 17113 bp, 19 predicted proteins | sample OX1MG_FD_202533 | JGI IMG/M metagenome (GOLD analysis project Ga0307372, IMG submission 202533) | Soil microbial communities from Risofladan, Vaasa, Finland - OX-1 | ecosystem: Environmental > Terrestrial > Soil > Coastal area > Acid sulfate soil | place: Finland: Risofladan, Vaasa | collected... | reverse complement strand
AAGCCCCTCCTGCCAATCTTTTTCATCACCCAAAACCGGTTACAACTTTAGTTGATTCCCCTCAATCCCGAAACTCGATCCAAATCAGCGGGTTCGCCGTCAGCCGCAAGGCACCTTACGTAATCACTGACTAACCACTCGTCACTGGTGCAAAATGGTGCATTCTGGTGTACACTTGCTCCATGACTACTACCGAAAAACCCGCGCGCCAAAGCATCTCGCTTCCTTCCCGCCTTGCTCGCCGCGTGCGAACACTCGCGAAGAATCAACACACCAGCACAAACCGCGTGTTGGTTGAACTGATCGAAAGCGGAATCGAATCGCAAGAAACCGAGAAAATCAAATTCTTCGCGCTTGCGGATCAGTTGAGCGCGTCGTCGAATCCTGCCGAACGTAAACGCATCAAGGCCGAACTGGCCCGCATGACGTTCGGCAAATAGATGCCAAAGATTCAGTGGACCGATTTGCCCACTGCCTTGCGCGACCATTTGTTTGAACGCCTTCGCGAGCGCAAGATCACGGCCGACGACTTATACCAATTGAAATTGTGGCGCGAATCCGAACCCGACACGCCAGAAGGCCCTTGGTACAAGGATTTTGGCTCATTCAAAATCTGCGGCCACGGAAAATACCCGAAGGCTTTCCTTTTGCGCGGCCAACCCGCAAAAGGTAAGGAACTCTGAAGCTCAGGCAATACAACAGTGGAATCCGCTCTCCGTTTAGTCCTGTCCACCGGGCGGTTTTCGGCCCCCCTGCGCCTAAATCGCTCAATTTTTAAGATTTCTAATCCGGACACCAAACATCAGTCAATTTCGTGCCGCTTTCCGATTCTCGCAGTCCCGCGCTGGCCCGGGCCAATCGCGGCAACCCGCGCCAATGCTATACTGCCAGCTTCCTTTTTCACGAAAGCAACGCACCTAACACCAGCAAGGGCGCGAAATGAAGATCACGGAATTCAATGAGCGGCTGCGCGATGCGGTGCTCATCGCCGATGGCGCGATGGGCTCGATGCTCTACGAGATTTTGGGGCCGCAGCGCTGCCTCGACGAACTGAATGCGACGCAGCCCGAGGCCGTTTTCCGCGTACACCAGGCGTACCTGGAAGCCGGCGCGCAAATTATCGAGACGAATACGTTCGGAGCGAACCGGCACAAACTCGCGGCGCTCGGGCTCGGCGACCGCGTTGGCGAATTCAATCATCGTGGCGTGAAAATTGCACGCGAAGCGCGCGAGGCGGCGCGTCACGAAGTGCTGATCGCCGGCTCGATTGGCCCGCTGGGAACTTTGCGCCAGGCGAAGCAGCTTCCGCCCGATGAGATTCGTGAAATTTTCCGCGAGCAGGCCGCGGCGCTGGAAGAACGCGGCGTGGATTTGTTTATTTTGGAGACGTTCAGCGAGCTCGAGGAAATCCTCGCCGCGATTGACGCCATCCGCTCGTTTTCCCAATTGCCCATCGTCGCGCAGCTCACCTATTCCGAGGAAGGAAGCACGGTCGACGGCACGCGCCCCGAGGACGCGGTAGTCAAGACGAAAACAAAAAACGTGCAAGCCATCGGCGCGAATTGCACCATTGGCCCGCAACTTTTGCTTCCGATTCTTCGCGAGCTGGCGAACTTGACGAAGGATTCAGGACTCTGCGTCAGCGGAATGCCCAACGCCGGATTCCCGAAGCGCGTCGGCGACCGCATCGTCTATCCGAAATCTTCTCCCGAATATTTTGCGCAGTTCGCGCGCGAAGGCGCCGCGCTCGGCGCGCGAATTTTGGGAGGCTGCTGCGGGAGCACGCCCGAGCACGTGCGCGCCATGGTCGAAGCGGTGAAGAATTTCCGGCCATCGAGTGCCGCGCGCGTTTCGCCCGCCGGCGGCGCGGTCGAAGAAACGCTCGAGCCACGGGAAAAAACACGCCACCTCGCGACGCGAGAGCCGGATAGCCATCTCTGGCGAAAAATTCAGTCCGGTAAATTCGTGGTGTCGGTGGAAATCGATCCGCCGAAAGGCACGAGCATCGACCGCGTGCTCGAGCAGGTGAAGCGCGTGATGGCTTCGGGGAACGTGGACGCGATCGACATCAATAGCGGCACGCTGGCGCGCGTGGGGATGGACGCGCTGGTGATGGCGGGCGCGCTCGAAGCGCATGGCGTCGAAACGATTCCGCATTTGACCGCGCGCGACGCGAACATCATCGGCCTGCAAGCGATGCTGCTCGGCGCATGGTCCGTCGGCGGCGTGCGCAACGTGCTGGCGATCACCGGCGATCCGCCGTCGCTCGGGGATCATCCGGAAACGAGCGGCGTTTACGAAGTCGATTCCGTCGGCCTGGTGAAAGTGCTGGCGCGGCTGAATCAAGGAACCGACTGGGCGGGAAAAAATCTCGGCGGCGCGACGAATTTTACCATCGGCGTCGCGGTGAATCCCGTCGCGGACGATCTCGAAAACGAAATCGAGCGCTTTTTCGCAAAAGTCGAGGCCGGCGCGCATTTCGCGATGACCCAGCCGATTTTCGATCCCGAGCATTGGCACGCGTTCCTGAAAAAAATCGGCGGCAAATCGCCCGTGCCGGTGCTGGTGGGACTTTGGCCGCTGACTAGTTACAAGCAGGCTCTGCGTTTGAATAACGAAGTGCCGGGAATTGTAATTCCAGCGTCAACGCTGAAGGAATTGGAAAGCGCGGGCGCGGCCGCGCGCGACCGCGGCTTCACGCTCGCGCGGCGGATGCTCGACTGGGCACGCACGGAAATGCCTGGCGCGTATTTGATCCCGCCGTTCAAGCGTTACGAAGAAGTGCTGGAACTATTTTCGTAAAATGATTTCATAAACGCGCGCGTGCGGAACAATGGTTCAGAAAAACCAGAAACGCTTGCGCGAGCCGCGACTTTCCTGGAGATCGCGCGAAGCTTTCGCTTCGGGAGGCGCGGGAAGATAAGGCAGCGTGCGCCCCTCGAATGCGGCGCACGGATTTTCCTCGAACAGCGCTTGCGCGAGCTTTTCGCCGCTGCGTTTTACGACGACGTCATACGCCGGCTTGAGCCGCAAAGGCCGAGTCGTCAGATTGTGGGCGTCGCTGGCAATGAAATGGATCGCGCCCGCGTCGAGCAAAGTGTCCGCCGCGTCTTGCGCCCGGCGGCCGAAACCGCCGGTGATGGATTGCGCGGTCACCTGAACAAAGCAGCCCTGACGCAGCCAGCCCCACAGGCGCTCCCATTGGGAGCGAATCAAGGGATTGCGCTCGGGATGCGTGATAATGGGATAAAGGCCCATGAGCTGCAGCTCATGAAGCGTCTGATCCATGGACGCGGGGATCGAGAAATCCGCGAATTCCACGAGCAGATAGTTTTTCTGATTGAGGGTGAATCGCGATGGCTCCGCGCGCAGCGCTTCGAGATTCTCGTAGCTCAAGTGGAAGTCGCAACCGGTGGCAATGGCAAGGCGTTCGCCGAGGCGCGACTGAATTTCATCGCGGCGCGCGCGCACCAACTCTGGTACAAACGGGAAATGACTGCTGGCATGCGGAGTGGCGATGACGCGTGTGACTCCCTCTTCGATGGCCACCTCCGCCATGGTGAGGGAAGTTTCCAGGGAATCCGAGCCATCATCGAGGCCCGGGAGGATGTGGCAATGGATGTCGATCATAAATTGGCCATGAATGGGCGAAGATAGCGCACGGCACGCGGAATGAAAAGTGCAATCCGGGCACCGGCGGGGAATGCATATTGTGAGGCTTTGGGAACGCGCGAAAAAAGTTCTCACATTGGATTTGCGGCTCGATGCCTGTTGTGCGAGTCTCTTTAACAGCAAGAACGCGGAGCCGGACCTGATCTGGCGGTAGTTTCGCGTTTTTCGGAGTCTGGAGAAGCGCGGCGCGGCGATTTTTGATTATGCAGAATTCCATCCAGCGAATTCGAGACGAACTTCGCGAAAGTGCGAACGTCAAGCAGAACTTCTCCGAGGAACTGCTGGGCCGGATTGCGCGGCTGGCTGAAATCAGCGCAGCGGCTCTGAAAGAAGGCCGCAAGATTATTTTTTTCGGCAATGGCGGAAGCGCGGCGGACGCGCAGCATTTGGCCGCGGAGCTGGTGGTTCGCCTGCAGAAAAACCGCGCGGGGCTGGCGGCGATCTCCCTGACGACGAATGTGTCGATCTTGACCGCGGCGGGAAACGATCTAGGGTTCGAGAATATATTCGCGCGCCAGATCGAATCGCTCGCAAACGCCGGGGACGTGGTGGTGGCGCTCTCGACGAGCGGAGACAGCCGCAACGTGCTTCGCGGAGCGGAGGCCGGACGGGCGAAGCGCGCGTTTATCGCGGGGATGACGGGCGAAACCGGCGGAGAGTTGGCAGGCAAGACGGATTTGCTGATCAACGTGCCGTCGCGAAACGCGCAGCGCATCCAGGAAGCGCACATCACCATCGGCCATATTGTCTGCGGGCTGATCGAAGACATTTGCTGCGGGAAATCGATTGAATAGATCGGGCTTGCGGTTTACCTTCACGAATTCCATGCACCTCTTTGCTGTTAACTGACTCGCCGTGCCTGCGGGAGACGCGTTTGCGGTCCCGTGGCGGCGACGCTAAGGTGGATGTATGGCTACTCCTCCCAACGCCGGTGATTTGGCCCTCGATAAGGGCCGGCGGCGCAGCCTGCGCGTGATGCTATCGGTGACCGTGAGCGTTCGAGGAAAAAATCCCGACGGGAAGGCCTTCGAGGAAGAGACGAAGACGCTGGTGGTGAATGCGCATGGCGCGTTGATTCATCTGCGATCCGACGTGAAAGCGGACCAGAGAATCACACTGACTCACAAACGAACACAAGAAGCGCAGCAGTGCCGAATCGTTTATGTGGGAACGACGATGCAGGGCGGCAAGGCCCAGGTGGGAATCGAATTCGAGAAGGCGTCGCCGAAATTCTGGCAGATCAGTTTTCCGCCGGACGACTGGAACGTGCCGGAGGATTGAGCGGCGTTTCGTGCGGGGATGTGTTCGGCGCGTCCAAATTTGAAGTTAGTTCCGCTCTTACCGTGCCCACGGACAACTGAGCTTCAAAAGCAACGGGCGTTTGCGCGGCATCGCGCGCGAACCAAATCTGGAAATGCTCGTCCGCGACCTCGCGGCCACTCTCAAGCAAACGAATGGCGATTGGCATGGCGGGAACTTCGCCAGCGGCGAGGCGAATTTCCTGCGATCCTTCGCGCTCGGCAATCATGTCGTACAAATCATCGCCGTCATAAACCGGAATGCGAACTTCCGCAACGCGCCGCCAATCAACCTGGCGAAGCGAATAGATCGCGCTGAGCGGATCGCGCGTGCCGGGCGGAACAATGACGCGCGTCCAGCCGCCAAACGGCGCGTATCCGGGAGAAATAAATTCCAGATCGGATTCGTACGGCTTGCCGAATTCGCGGAGGCGCTGCTGGTATCGAATCGTTGAGAGTCCATCGAAACTGGCGTAGGAATCGACCTGACCATCCAACGGATAAATTGCGCGAGCGGGTTCAAGGGTGCGGAGCGTCGCGCGAAAATGCCACGATGGCCGGCCATAGAAATTTTCACGGTTTACAACTGCCAGCTCTGCCTCTGCGGCTCCTGAGTATTTCTGCCAGTCAACGCGATAGGTCAAAAGTTCGCCGATTCGAAATGGGCCAGTCTGCGGCGAAGCACCGCGCGAATTGGCGTGGCCGCTGGAAAAACCGAGTGCGCCAATAACCAGCAGAGCGGCAAGAAGATAATTCGGCGGCGGAATCCATCGCCGAATCGATCGTGAATCGCAGCCGCTCATTTGGGAATGCAGCCGGGGAGTTCCGCGAGGCTATCGAGCAAAAGATCGGGAGAGCACTCCGGGAGCTTGGCGCTGCCCAGGCCGTAGGTGACGCCGCATGCCCAGGCGCCGGCATTTCGCGCCGTGTGGATATCGACGTCCGAGTCGCCGACCATCATGGCTTCGCGCGGCGCGGCGCCGAAATCGCGCAGGAGGATGTTCAAGCCCATCGGATCGGGTTTTTTTCTCTCGAAGCTGTTCCCGCCATAGACATAGCGAAAATAATTATTCATTTTTAATCCGTCGAGAATTGCCTGGCTGAATTTCACGGGCTTGTTGGTCAGCACGGCCAAGGAGCGGCCAGCGAGAGCGTCGAGGGCTTCGCGAACACCGGGATACGGGACTGTGTTGTCGAGCATGTGCGCGCGATAGTAGTCGAGGAAGTGAACAATCCCCTTTTCGATCTTCCCCTCGGAAACGGAGTTACCGAGAGCGCGCTGAATCAGCACGGGAACGCCATTGCCGACGTAGCTGAAGATTTGATCGTGATCCATTGGCGCGCGGCCAAGATAATGGAGCGTCGCGTTCATCGAAAGCGCGAGATCGAGCTTGGAGTCGATGAGCGTGCCGTCCAAATCGAATACGACAACATTGATGCCCGGGAATTGTTTTCCGTTTTTGGACATGCGCCTCGCGCGGAACTTCAGCGTGACAGACCATTGTAGCGGACGGGATTCGGTTGCGCCGCCGCTTTTTGCGCCGCGCCGGCTCCTCTCCCCTCTGCCGGGCGGCAGACCCCAAAATACAAATCCATCTCCCGCTTCGTTTCTGGCTCAAGCATTTCGACCGCGCCAGAGGTACACGATTTGACAGGACTCTTCCACTCACAGCGGTTTTTGGTTGCAAAGCGATGGCCGGGGTATAATCACCGGATGGCAATGGAGCAGAGGAAACAACGGATACGGAGCACCACGGTATTGTGCGTGCGCAAGGATGGACACGTGGTGCTGGCGGGCGACGGGCAGGTGACGCTGGGGGAAGGCGTGGTGAAGCACAACGCGAAAAAAATTCGCCGCCTCTTCAGCGACAAAATTCTTGCCGGCTTTGCGGGAAGCACGGCGGACGCGCTTTCGCTGTTCACGCGCTTCGAAAACAAACTGCAGGAATATCACGGCAACCTGGCGCGCGCCGCGGTCGAGCTGTCGAAGGAATGGCGGACGGACCGGGCGCTGCGGCATCTTGAGGCATTGCTGATTGTCGCCGACGCGAAGACGACGTTTCTGCTTTCGGGCAATGGCGACGTGATCGAGCCGGACGACGGCATTTGCGCGATTGGCTCGGGCGGGCCGTACGCATTATCGGCGGCGCGCGCGCTGGCGACACACACGAAAATGAACGCAAAAGAGATTGCCCAGGAAGCGATGCACATCGCCAGCGAAATCTGCATCTATACGAATGGGAATTTCTCCATCGAAGAGCTTTGATGAACCGGCGAGCGAGGGCGAGTGAACGACAAGGGCAAGGATGACAAGAACATGGTGATTTATCTCAACGGGGAATCTCCGGCAGCTGAGCCGGAGCCCATGCCCTCGTTTGACGAGCTGACGCCGCGCGAAATCGTCATCGAGCTCGACAAATATATTATCGGGCAGACGCCCGCAAAACGCGCCGTGGCCGTGGCGCTGCGGAATCGCGTGCGGCGGCAAAAATTGCCGCCGGAAATGGCGGAAGACGTTCTGCCGAAAAACATTTTGATGATTGGCCCAACCGGAGTTGGCAAAACAGAAATTGCGCGGCGGCTGGCGCGGCTGGCCGGCTGCCCGTTCACCAAGGTTGAGGCGTCGAAATACACGGAAGTCGGTTACGTGGGGCGCGACGTGGAATCGATGGTGCGCGATCTGGTGGAAGTCGCCATCGACATGGTGCGCGAGGAAAAGCTGGACGAAGTCGCCGAGCGCGCCGAGCAGGCCGCGGAAGAACGTTTGCTCGACTTGCTGCTGCCCTCTTCGCCGCCAACCATCGAAGGCACAAATCCCGCCTCCGACGCGCAGCGCAAGGAAATAGCGCAGCGCACGCGCGAAAAACTGCGCGCGCAATTGCGCGAAGGAAAACTTGACCAGCGCATGGTCGAGGTCGAAGTCCGCGAACGCATGATGCCGGCGTTTGAAATTGTTTCCAGCCAGGGCGTCGAGGAAATGGATATCAACGTCAAGGACATGCTCTCGGGAATGTTCGGCCAGCAGAAAAAGAAGCGGAAAATGACCGTGGCGGAAGCCTACGATTACCTGATCCAGGAAGAGGAAAGCAAGCTGCTGGACATGGAGCAGGTGACGCGCATCGCCGTGGATCGCGTGGAGCAGATGGGGATTCTTTTCATCGACGAGGTGGACAAAATCGCGGGGCGCGAATCGGGCCATGGGCCGGACGTCTCGCGCGAAGGCGTGCAGCGCGACATTCTGCCGATCGTCGAAGGCACGACGGTGAACACGCGCTACGGATTGGTGCGCACGGACCATATCCTGTTCATCGCCGCGGGCGCATTCCACACCACGAAGCCCTCGGATTTGATTCCTGAATTGCAGGGCCGTTTTCCGATTCGCGTGGAGCTGTCGTCGCTCTCGGAAGCCGATTTTGTGCGCATCCTCACCGAGCCGAAAAACGCGCTGATCAAGCAATACATCGCGCTGCTGGATACCGAAGGCCTGAAAATGAGCTTCAGCGACGATAGCGTCGCGGCCATCGCGCGGTTCGCGGCGCTGGTGAATGAACAGACGGAAAACATCGGCGCGCGGCGGCTGCACACGATTCTGGAAAAGGTGCTCGAGGAAATTTCCTTCGACGCGCCGGACATGAAGAAGCGCAGCGTGAAGATCGACGCGGCGTACGTGCAAAAGCAACTCGCCGAGGTTGTCAAGGATCAGGACCTCAGCCGCTACATCCTGTAAAGCGCGCGGAAGCCGAAATGGAACTTCAAAACTCGGCAGAGCCCGACGGCAGACCCGCGCGGAAAGTTTCCATCCCGCGTATCTGCGTTTGTTCCGGTTCGATGGCCATCCTCGCGCTGTTCGCGGCGGGATGCGCGGCGCCGGGACAGCCGGTGACGCGCCAGCCCACAGCGCCCGAAGCGATCACGGATCTCGCCGCGCGGCAAGCGGGCGATAGCGTGATTCTCACGTTTACCCTGCCGAAGAAAACCCGGACTGGCCGGACGCTGCCACAATCTCCGCAACTGGAAATCTACCGGGAATATGTTTCCGCGGCCGAAGCGCCCGCAAACCGTGCGCCACTGGCAGCGCCGAAACGATTGATCGTGACTGTGCCTTCGCAAATGGAGGCTCCGTACCGCGAAGGCGATCGAATCCGTTTTCCAGACCCTCTCACGCAGGCTGAACTCTCCGCCCATGCGGGCGATGAAGCTGTGTACATGGCGCGCACGCGCCTGTCGAAGCACGACTCCGCCGATTCGAATCTTGTTGCCCTCCGAGTATTTCCAGCGCCACAGCCGATTTCAGATTTGAGGGCGCAAGTCACGCAATCCGCGATCGAGCTTTCCTGGACAGCCCCAGCGATTCCGGTAGCAGGGATGCTGCAAGCCCCGGTGCTGCACTACCGGATTTACCGAGCGATGGGCACTCCCGTCACCGACGCGCAAAAGTCTTCGCGCGCGGGCGCGGAAACCGCTGCCGCTGCATTTGTATTGCTGGGCGAATCCGATGCGCCCGCCTATAGCGATGCGAAATTCACGTTCGGCCAGGCCTACGAATACTCGGTGCGCACCGTGGCGCAATACAAATCGGGTTCTGTTGAATCCGAGGATTCCGTGCCGCTGGAAGTGATGCCGCGGGACACATTTCCTCCGGCAGCGCCAACCGGACTGGTGGCGGCGATCGCGCCGGCGAACGCATCGGCTCTCACGCGTGTGGATCTCTCCTGGGCAATCAGCGGTGAAACCGACGTGGCGGGGTATAACGTCTATCGCCATGACGCGGAAGCTGGCCCGGCGCACAGGTGGGGCAGGTTGAACAGCAGCCTATTGCTTACGCCGGCGTTTCGTGATATTTCGGCAGTGTCTGGGAAACGGTATTTCTATCGTGTAACAGCTGTCGACCACTACGGGAACGAGAGCGCCCCCAGCGCACAAGTGGACGTCACGGTTCCCGCAAAGAACCAGTAGGAGAGATGATGGACTCGCCCGAGGCCCCGAGGTCACGTCGGCTTGCGCTTTGCACCGCGTCAACCGCGCGGACAGGCCTGATTACGGGCGGCCTGCTCGTATTGGTGATGCTTGCTTCGCTCGCCGTAGCCAACGGCGTGACCGCACTCGAGCGGTTCGCATGGTTGCGCAACGATATTTGCCGGCTGATCTTCGGCCTGGTGATGTTGATTCCGGTTTGCCGGTTTCTGGTTATTCCCCGGCGCATGTTCGCGTCCGCGCTGATTGGCTGGTCCGTGTTCGCCATTGGATACGATTTCGCGGGCATGTACTTCTCGAGTTTATTCACGGCTCTCGGGCGGACGCCGTTCGAAGTGTTCGTGCTCGGAATGATTTTCTATGGCGTTGCCGCCGTGCTTTCCTGGGTCGCCTGGATGGTTCTCGCGGCGATGCATGGTCTTATTGTCCCCGCGCGCCGGCGGATTCATCTTTCCCATCACCATCAATGAAGCTCTGCCGTTTCCAACTCCCGACCCCTCGTTCGGGTTCGCAAAAGCCAACCCATCCTACGGCGCATTACGGCATCGTAGAGCGCGAGCAGGTAATCGAAATCCGCGAGCCATTCGAGGAGAAGGAAAAAACCGGCGCCACGTGGCCGCTGGCTGATGTGAAGCTGCTGGCGCCGTCGGAACCGAGCAAGATCATCTGCGTGGGCCGAAATTACAGAGAGCACTCCGCCGAACTGGGGAATGACGTGCCCGCGGAACCGCTGATTTTTTTGAAGCCGCCGTCGGCGATCCTGGCGCCTGGGGAACCGATTGTGCTCACGCTGCAATCCGAGCGCGTCGATTATGAAGGCGAGCTCGGCATCATCATCGGGAGGACGTGCGCGCGGCTGCGAAATAGCGACGACGTGCGTCCTTACATTCTCGGCTATACGTGCGTCAACGACGTGACGGCGCGCGACCTTCAGCAGAAAGATGTCCAGTTCACGCGCGCAAAGAGCTTCGACACGTTCTGTCCGTTCGGACCCGTCATCGAGACAGAGTTCGATCCCGGCCACGCGGCGGTGGAAACCTTCGTGAATGGAAAGAAGCGCCAGTCTGGCCGCGTGGCGGAAATGATTTTTCCGGTCGATGTTATAATTCGATGGATCTCGCAGGTGATGACGCTGCTACCCGGCGACTTGATTCCCACGGGGACGCCCGCGGGTGTGGGGCCACTGGCCGCAGGCGATGTTGTCGAAGTGAGCGTGTCCGCTGTGGGCACGCTGCGCAATCCCGTCGCCGCGGCGAGATAATTTTGCGGCACGACTCCACGCTGGACCAACCAATATCACGGAACTGGCGCAGCCTGGAAGCGTGAAAGCGGAAAAAGCAAGGGACAGCGCAAGGGCGGAAATTGAGACACGCGGCAGCGCACTGGCACGAAATCATTTTTTTACTGGTTGCCGTGATGGTGATTGCGGCGCTTGCGGCTGCGTGGCGCTTGGGCCGCGCGAAGGATTCCGTTGACGCCGAACGCGAGCGCCGCGGGTACCTCAATCGTGTCGGCCGCATCGTCGATGGGCAAGTCCTCGAAATTGTAGACAGGCCCGCCGAGCAGGAAAGCGCCGGAAGCGCGGGGATATTCGGCAAGCGGGGCGGCAGCACAAAAGGAAAACCCGCGAGCCACCGCATGCTTCTCTACACGTATTCGATTTCCGGAGTCACATACGAAGCGGCGCAAGACATCAGCGGCCTGGAAGAACAAACGTGCCTCGACCGCGTGGTCGCGGGACAACCGGTTGGCGTAAAATACGATCCAGCGAATCCCAGCAACTCAATCCTGATCGCCGACGACTGGTCCGGCCTGAGCTAAACTGAGCCGTTCGCATGCACCGGGGCGCAGATGCCTGAAAGCGTAAACACTTCAATCGATCACCGGGCGTTTTCCAGCAGCAGTGCCGCCGTCAAGATATTGTTCGCCACGTTGATCAGCCTCGTCCTGCTCGTCAGCACAGTGGTTTTGCTGATTGCGATTACGCTGCGCGTTACGGCAATTCATTCCCTTCCGCAGTGGGCCCTGGCGGGAACGGCTGATGTTGCTCTCGGAACGTTAGCGTTGCTTGGGGCCATCCGCGTGACAACTGGCTTGTTCGTCCGTTTCCTCGGCGGCAGAACTAATTCCTGACGCGCGCTTGCCGCGCTCGCCCGGCTGTGGCACGCTAACCATCCAGCGATGACCACGAAAAAACATTCGCACGATCCTCTCGCGGAACTTGCGAGACGCAACGCCGAAGCGGAGGCAGGCGGAGGTGCGGAGCGGCGCGAGCGGCAGCATAAGGAAGGGAAACTCAGCGCGCGGGAACGAATCGAACTGCTCCTTGACGAAGGCACGTTTGAAGAGCTGGATAAATTCGTCAAGCACCATTGCACGGATTTCGGAATGGCGGAGCAGCGGCCTTCGGGCGACGGATTCGTGGCCGGTTTTGGCCGCATCGATGGGCGGCTGGCCTATGTGTTTGCGCAGGACTTCACGGTGTTTGGCGGCTCGCTCTCGGAAGCGAACGCCGGAAAAATCACAAAAATCATGAAGCTGGCGATGAGCACGGGAGCGCCCGTGATTGGCCTGAATGATTCCGGCGGCGCGCGCATCCAGGAAGGCGTGATGTCCCTCGCCGGCTACGCGGATATTTTCCTGCTGAACACTCTGGCGAGCGGCGTGGTGCCGCAAATCAGCGCGGTGATGGGACCGTGCGCGGGCGGAGCCGTGTATTCGCCGGCGATCACGGATTTTATTTTCATGACCGAGAAGACGTCGTACATGTTCGTGACCGGCCCGGACGTGATTAAAACCGTGACGCACGAGGAAGTGACGAAGCACGAGCTGGGCGGCGCCATGACGCACAACGCCAAGAGCGGCGTGGCTCATTTCATCGCGCGCGATGATGCGGAATGCCTCGCGATGATTCGCGAACTGCTGAGCTTTCTGCCGTCGAACAACCTCGACGATCCGCCGCGCCGCGCAACGAATGACCCGGCGGACCGCGCTGACGTGTCGCTCAATTCCATCGTTCCGGAAGATGCGATGGTGCCCTACGACATCAAGGACGTGATTCACGCGATCGTCGACGATAGATATTTTTTCGAGGTGCACGAGCACTACGCGAAGAATCTGGTGGTGGGCTTCGCGCGGCTCGACGGCCGGCCTGTTGGAATCATTGCGAACCAGCCGGCGTTTCTCGCGGGCGTGCTGGATATCAACGCGTCGGTGAAGGGCGCGCGATTCGTCCGTTTCTGCGACGCATTCAATATCCCGCTGATCACGTTTGAGGATGTTCCCGGCTTCCTGCCCGGCACGCAGCAGGAATTCGGTGGGATCATCCGGCATGGCGCGAAGCTGCTGTTTGCGTTCGCCGAAGCCACCGTGCCGAAAATAACGGTGATCACGCGCAAGGCCTACGGCGGAGCATATTGCGTGATGTCGTCAAAGCATATTCGCACGGATTTTAATTTCGCGTGGCCCACGGCGGAGATCGCCGTGATGGGGCCTGAGGGCGCGGTGAATATCGTCTATCGGCGCGAAATCGAGCGCACGCCCGAATCGGAGCGCGCCGCGTTGCGCCGGGAGAAAATCGCGGAGTTCCGCGAGCGCTTTGCGAATCCTTACGTCGCGGCCGAGCGCGGTTACGTTGACGCCATCATCACGCCCGCGGAAACACGCCGGAAACTCATCACCGCGCTGCGCTCGCTCGAAAACAAGCGCGACACGAACCCCCGCAAAAAGCACGGCAACATCCCACTGTAGCCTGTTAGAATTCGTCGCGGTATTTTTCGAATGTTCAAAAAGATTCTGATCGCGAATCGCGGCGAGATCGCGGTGCGCATCCTGCGCGCTTGCCGCGAGATGAGCGTCCCCGCTGTAGTTGTTTTTAGCGAGGCGGATCGCGCGTCGCAGCATGTGCGGATGGCGGACGAGGCGTATCCGATTGGCCCCGCGCCTTCACGGGAAAGCTATCTGGTCATCGACAAAATCCTCGGCGTAGCGCGCACGGCCAGCTGCGACGCGTTGCATCCCGGCTATGGATTTCTCGCTGAGAATCCGAATCTCGCGCGAGCCTGCGCCGCCGCTGGCATCACTTTTATCGGGCCCTCGGCCGAAGCGATGGAGCGCCTGGGCTCGAAAACGGCTGCACGGCAGCTCGCGCGCGCGGCTGGCGTGCCGATGGTTCCGGGCGCGCTCGAACCCATCGAGCGGGTGGAAGATGCGGCCGAAACGGCTCGGCAGATTGGGTTCCCTGTCGTGCTCAAGGCCGTCGCGGGCGGCGGGGGAAAAGGCATGCGTCTGGTCGAGCGTGAGAGCGAACTGGCGGCGGCCTGGCGCGACGCGTCGTCAGAAGCAGCCAATGCGTTCGGCGACGGGCGAATGTATCTCGAAAAATTCCTGGTTCGTCCGCGCCATGTGGAAATTCAAATCCTCGGCGATGCTCACGGCCACATCATTCATTTCGGCGAACGCGAATGCTCCGTGCAGCGCCGCTATCAGAAAGTGATCGAGGAGGCGCCTTCTCCCATCATGACGCCCGAACTGCGGCACGCGATGGGCGAGGCGGCGGTGAAGCTGGCGCGCGCGGGCGGCTACACAAATGCGGGCACGCTCGAATTCCTCGTGGATGCGAACCGGAAATTCTATTTTCTCGAAATGAACACGCGGCTCCAGGTGGAGCATCCGGTCACGGAAATGGTGACTTCGCGTGACTTGGTGAAACTGCAAATTCGCGTCGCGGCCCGAGAGCCGCTGCCCTTTGCGCAGGAGAATATCGAATGGCGCGGCCACGCCATCGAGTGCCGCATTTACGCGGAAGATCCGGACAATAATTTCTTTCCCTCGCCGGGGAAAATTCTCGCCCGGAGCGTGCCCTCCGGGCCCGGAATCCGGCTGGATGATGGCGTCTATTCCGGATGGACCGTGCCGCCGGATTACGATCCCATGCTTGGAAAAGTGATTGCGTGGGGTAACGACCGCGCCGAAGCCATTGCGCGAATGAAAGGCGCGCTCGGGGAGTATTACGCGGGCGGCATCCAGACGAACGTCAGTTTGTTTCGTCGAATCCTTGACGAGCCGGAATTTGCGCGCGGCGAGATTCATACCAAATGGCTTGACGAACTTTTGCGCCGGCCGAACGCGGCGCCGCCTGACGCTGCCGCCCAAAGTGCCGCGCGTGATGCGCATGCCGAAGACGCCGCTGCGCTCGCCGCCGCACTGTGGCACATGGGCGCTCACGCCGCGGAAAATGCAGCGGCGAATGCGATTTCCTCTGATTCGCCTTCCCGATGGAAAATCGAGGGGCGGCGCGAGCAACTTGCGAGCGTCCCGCGGAGCAAATGAAACTCGAACTGAAAATCGGGAATCGCTTGCGGAGAGTCGAGGTCGATCGCCGGCAAGGCCGGTTGTGTCTCCGTCTCGACGGCCGCGAAGCGCCCGCGGATGTGGTGGAAGTGCAGCCGGGAATTTATTCCGTGCTGATCGGCGGCGAAGCGTTTGAAGCGCGTGTTGCATCGGGCCCGGGAGGGCCGCGCGTTAGCGTTGCCGGCCGCGAGTACCCGGTGGAGATCGCCGACCCGCGCCAATGGCGGCGTGGCCGGGGCGAAGTTGCCGGCGCGGAAGGACGGCAGCAAATCCTTGCGCCGATGCCGGGGAAAATTGTGCGTGTGCTGGTGAAGATTGGTGACGCCGTGGACGCGGGACAAGGCTTGCTGGTTGTGGAAGCGATGAAGATGCAGAATGAGATCAAATCATCGAAGGCCGGCAAGGTCGAACGGTTGGCGGCCAGCGAAGGGCAAACCGTCAACGCCGGCGACATCCTCGCTGTCATTGCCTGAGCAGCATTACCGGGCGTAAATCTCCCGCGAAGAATGCTCTAATTGGATGTGCTGTCGTCCGCGGGCAGCTTCCCCGAGGATTCGATAATTTCCTTGGCAAGATAATCCGTCACATGAGCCTGGTCGCGGGCCACGGCCACATACGCGGCGCGGAGCAATTGTTCCCGCCGATTCTGCAGCGTGGTGCGGATGGACTGCTGCACCTGCGGATCGGAAAGCTGCCGCTGTCCCGCGGGTTCGCGCGCGATGAGCTTGATGATGTGATAGCCATCCTTCAGCGCGATGGGCTTGCTAACCTGTCCCGGCTGAAGGCTGAGCACGGCGCGCTTCAGCGCCGGATCGGTTTGATTCAGGGAAGACTGGGGAATAAATCCCAAATCGCCGCCATTGGCTCCGTTGGAGTCCTCGGAATAATCCATGGCGAGCTGCGTGAAATCCGCGCCGGCCGCGAGCTTGGCCTCGAGCATGGCGATTTTCTTCTTGGCCTGTTCGGGAGTGGTTGCGTCGTCGTTCTTGCGATTATGAATCTGCGGATCGGGGCCGGGCGTAACCACGATCTGCGCCACGTGGTATTGCGGTTCGGCCACGCTGAATTGCGCCTTGTTCTGGCCGTAAAAATCGGCAACGTCGGCGTCGGTAATGGTAATTTTCGATACCACTTCGCGATTGAGCAATTTCTGAATGGAGAGTTCGCGCCGGATTTCCTTCTTCAGATCGTCAACGGTCAGGCCGTTTTCCTGCAGTTTCTTCTGGAACTCATCCTCGGTGAACGCGCTTTTCGATTGCGTGAACTTGTTCTCCACTTCCCCGTCGGTGGCGACCAGGTTCAGCGCTTTCGCGCGCTGGAACAGGACTTCATTGTTGATGAGCTGATCGAGAATGCGGAGCTTGAGCGAAAGAGCCTCATCGTGGGAGGGCGTGGTGCCTTGCGACTGCACCTGGCTGCGATAATATTTGTCCACGTCGCTCCGGTCGATCCGCGCGCCATTCACCACCGCCCACACATTCGCGCTGGGCGCTTGTTGATTCCGGCACGAGGCCGCGAAAACGCAGGCCGTCAGGGCCGCGAAAAACGCCAATTTTTTTAACAAGGAAAGGCTCCTTCGAGTGACGTGATGGGCGAGCGGCTTCAGGCGGCCTTCCGGACGCGGCCGGCGCGGATGCAGGCGGTGCATGCGCGCACGTGTTTTCGCGCGCCGTCCACGACGGCTTTCACGCGGCGCAGATTCGGATTCCAGCGGCGCCGCCGCAGATTATTCGCGTGGCTCACTGTGTTGCCGTAACTCGGTTTCTTGCCGCAAATCTCACAAACAAGCGCCATCGTTGCTCCCGTATTGCATGCTT
>Ga0307372_10006465_pt1 | contig 17120 bp, 15 predicted proteins | sample OX1MG_FD_202533 | JGI IMG/M metagenome (GOLD analysis project Ga0307372, IMG submission 202533) | Soil microbial communities from Risofladan, Vaasa, Finland - OX-1 | ecosystem: Environmental > Terrestrial > Soil > Coastal area > Acid sulfate soil | place: Finland: Risofladan, Vaasa | collected... | reverse complement strand
GTGGACGAACAAGCTGTCCGACGTGCTGCCGAACCCGTCCTCGGTCGGCGTCACCTGGAACGCGTTCGACTGGGTGACCAAGGCCTGACCGGCCGGGAGGACCCGCGTGCGCCACGGCCGGGTGACCGGCGGCGGGCACACGCGGGTCCCTCGATCGGACCAGCCGAGCGGCGAGGGGGCGGGCATCGCGTTCGCCCTCTCGCCGCCGTCTACGCCTTGTAAGGTGCCTCGATGCTCGCGTACATCCTCCGCAGGCTTGCGGCGAGCGTGCTCATCCTCGTGCTCTCGAGCATGCTCGTCTTCGTCATGGTCGCGAACTCGGGCGACCCCCTCGCCTCGCTGCGACTGAACCCGCACACGCCGAAGGCCGTCTACGCACTTCGCCGTGCGGAGCTCCACCTGAACGACCCGATCCCCCAGCGCTACTGGATCTGGATCTCCCACGCGGTGCACGGAGATTTCGGCTCCACGATCGCCGGGCAGCCAGTCGCACCGCAGCTCTGGTCACACCTGCTCGTGACGTTCGAGATGGTCATCATCGCGACGCTCGTCGCGATCGTCGTCGCGATCGCGGTCGGCGTCTTCTCGGCGCTTCGCCAGGGCCGGGCGTTCGACAGCGGCGCAACGCTCGCCAACTTCCTCTTCATCTCGACCCCGGTCTTCGTGCTCGGGCTCATCTTGAAGGAGTTCGTGGCCATCCCGATCAACAACGCGGTCGGCCACACGATCTTCTACACGATCGGCCAGGAGAGCCCCAATCTCACGGGAGGCTTCCTACAGCGACTTCCGGACTACGCGGGCCACGTCGTGCTCCCCGTGCTCACGCTCATCCTCGTGAGCTATCCCTCCTGGGCCATCTATCAGCGCTCCTCCATGCTCGAGGTGCTCGACAGCGACTACGTCCGCCTCGCCCGAGCGAAAGGTCTCCGACCGCGCAGGGTTCTCGTCCGCCACACGCTTCGTAACGCTCTCATCCCTGTGACGACGGTGATCGCCCTCGACTTCGCCGGGATCCTCGGCGGCGCGATCCTCGTCGAGGAGGTCTTCTCGTGGCAGGGCGTCGGGGTATGGTTCCTGGCCGGAGTGGGCAATCTCGACTTCAACGTCGTCCAGGCCTATCTGCTCGTGACCGCGTTCTTCGTCGTCATGTTCAACCTCTTCGCCGACATCCTCTACGGCGTGCTCGACCCCCGCATCCGCTATGGCTGACCGCAGGAGCACAGCGACCTCTGATCCGAGCGGCGCGCCCCGTCGCGGCAGTGGCGCGCGATCGGGCGGCGCGGCGAGGAGCGGACGGCGGCGCCGCTCACGCCTGCCTGTCGCAGGAGGGGAGACGCTTCCCCTCGGCGACGAGCACGGCATGGCGGGCGACGTGCGGAGGCAGTGGCAGATCGTGCTCGGGCGCTTCGTCCGCCAGCCCCGCGCGATGGCGAGCCTCGGGATCTTCGCCCTTCTCGGCGTGGGGTCGGTCGTCGCAGGCTATGCCTGGCACTACAACTACCTGACGCTCACGAACCAGATCGCGACGTTCACCTCGGGTGGGCCGACGTGGCAGCATCCTTTCGGCGTCGACCCGATCGGCCACGACCTGTTCGCGCAGGTCATGCAGGGGACGAAGGAGGACATCCAGACGGCTCTGCTCGTCGCGGCCGTCACGACGATCATCGGCACGACGATCGGCGCGCTCGCGGGCTACTTCCGTGGCTGGGTCGACCCGGTCCTCATGCGCTTCACAGACTTCATCCTCGCCGTCCCCCTCCTCGCGGTGCTCGCGGTCCTTGCGAACCTCGCGAGCAAGCAGTCGGGGAGCTGGTTCTGGGTCGCGATCATCATCGGTGCTCTCGCATGGACCTACGTCGCGCGGCTCGTGCGTGCGGACTTCTTGTCCCTACGAGAGCGCGATTTCGTCGAGGCGGCCCGAGCCATCGGCGCCTCCAACCGTCGCATCATCGTCCGCCATCTGCTTCCGAACGCGCTCGGCCCGATCATCGTCAACGCGACGCTCACGGTTGCGAACGCGATCATCCTCGAGTCGACGCTGTCATTCCTCGGGCTCGGGATCCAGCCGCCAAACGTCTCGCTCGGCACGCTCGTCGCGTCCGGGGAGGGCGATGCGACGACGTTCTGGTGGCTGTTCGTGTTCCCGGCGATCTTCATCATCCTGCTCATCTTGTGCATCAACTTCATCGGTGACGGGCTTCGTGAGGCGTTCGACCCACGGCGCTCGAGGGTGCGGGCATGACGGACGAGCCCGTTCTCGTGTTCGAGGGCCTCGAGGTCGACTTCGCGACCGGTGGGGGCGTCGTGCACGCAGTGCGCGGGGTCGACCTCACGCTCAGTTCGGGTGAGGTCCTCGGCATCGTTGGCGAGTCCGGGTCCGGCAAGTCCGTGACCGCGATGGCCGCGATGGGCCTCCTCCCGCGCTCGGCGCGGACGCGCGGCTCGGTCCGCTATCGCGGCGCCGAGCTGCTCGGGCGGAAGGAGAAGCAGCTCATGGGCATCCGGGGCAAGGGGATCTCGATGATCTTCCAGGACCCGATGACCTCTCTCAACCCGGTCTACTCGGTCGGCTGGCAGATCGCCGAAGCGATCCGCGCGCACCAGGACCTCTCGAAGGAGGCCGCGACGGCCGCCGCAGTCGAACTGCTCCGGCGCGTCGGAATCCCCAATCCCGAGGAGCGCTCCACCAGCTACCCGCACGAGTTCTCGGGCGGGATGCGCCAGCGTGTCGTCATCGCGATCGCGATCGCGAACGACCCCGAGATCATCCTTGCGGACGAGCCGACGACCGCGCTCGACGTCACCGTGCAGGCACAGGTCCTCGAATCACTGAAGACCGCCCTCTCGGAGACGCACGCGGCCCTCCTGCTCATCACGCACGATCTCGGGGTGATCGCGGGACTCGCGGATCGCGTGCTCGTCATGTACGCGGGTCGCCCGGTCGAGGTCGGGACCGTGGACGAGATCTTCTACAGCCCGGCGATGCCCTACACGCTCGGGCTCCTCGGCTCGATCCCTCGCGTCGACACCGACGGGACGGAGAGGCTCCGGCCGATCCCCGGCTCACCGCCCTCGATGGTCGGCGTGCTGCCGGGCTGCCCGTTCGCGCCACGCTGCCCGCTCCGTGCGCCGGTCTGCGACGAACAGGAACCGCCTCTCCTGGCCGTGGGGCGCCCGGTGGACGGGTCGCCAGGATCGTCTGCGCACGCGGCCGCGTGCCATTTCGGCGAGCAGGTCCTCGCGAGGACCTCCCCACTGTTCGCAGCGACGTCCGCCGACCTCGAGGAGGGGGTCGCAGGCGCAAGCGACGAACCGACCGGGGCTCCCGACCTCCCGTTCGGGGGTGCCACCATCGGCGAGGCCGGGCGTCTTCCGGGCGACGTCCGATGAGCCCTCCCGAGATGCGCCCGGCGCCCGGCGCCCGGTCCACTGACGCTCCCGGCGACGCCCCGGCTCCCGAGCCGCCTCCGGTCGCGGCACGCTCGGCCGGAGGCGGCGCGCCCGTGCTGTCGGTGCGAGACCTCGTGAAGCACTTCCCGATCCGGGGTGGCCGCGTCTTTCGCCGGGTGGTGGGCGAGGTACACGCAGTCTGCGGCGTCTCGTTCGACATAGCCGCCGGGGAGACGCTCGGCCTCGTCGGGGAGTCCGGATGCGGCAAGTCGACGACCGCCCGGTCGATCCTCCAGCTCGTCGCGCCGACGGCCGGGTCCGTGCGCTTCGAGGGGCGCGAGCTCACCGACCTCTCGCCGGGAGAGATGCGCGAGGTCCGTCGGCACCTCCAGGTGGTCTTCCAGGACCCGTACGCGTCGCTCGACCCGAAGATGCCGGTAGGGGAGACGATCGCCGAGCCGCTCAGGGTGCACGGAGCCTGGCAGCGGGAGTCCGGGCGGGCGCGCGTCTCCGAGGTGCTCCGCCTCGTCGGGCTCTCGCCCGCTCACGCGGGGCGCTACCCGAACGAGTTCTCCGGCGGCCAGCGCCAGCGGATCGGCATCGCGCGGGCCCTCGTGCTCGAGCCACGGCTCGTCGTGCTCGACGAGCCCGTATCGGCCCTCGACGTGTCCATCCAGGCCGGCGTCGTGAACCTCCTCGAGGAGCTGCAGGACGAGCTCGGCCTCGCGTACCTGTTCGTCGCCCACGACCTCTCGGTCGTCCGCCACATCTCGGACCGCGTCGCAGTCATGTACCTCGGGAAGATCGTCGAGACGGGGACGCGGCGCGAGATCTACGAGCAGCCCTCGCACCCCTACACCCAGGCGTTGCTGTCGGCAGTCCCCCTGCCCGACCCGAGGGCGGAGCGCGCCCGGCGGCGTATCGTGCTCCCCGGCGACGTCCCGAGCCCGGCCGCGCCGCCGAGCGGCTGCCGCTTCCGCACGCGCTGCTGGAAGGCGCAGGAGATCTGCGCGCGCGAGGAGCCTCGCCTCGAGGAGCGCGGCACCGGCCACGCGGTCGCATGCCACTTCGCGTCGGTGGACCGTTCGGTCGTGTGATCCGGCGCGGGACCACCGCGGCGCTCCGCCCGCCCGCGACCCGCGCGCCCGCGACCCGACAGCCCTCCGTCGCGCGCTCGTCACGCGAGGACCGTGGTGCGCCGTGAGCTGCCGCGCTATCGTACCGGCTCATGCCTCAACCTCCCAGCCTCACACCAGAACAGCGCAAGGCCGCCCTCGAGAAGGCCGCGAAGGCGCGCAAGGAACGAGCCGAGATCAAGGACCACCTGAAGGCGGGCCGGGTCACCCTCGCCGAGCTGCTCGGCAAGGCGGACAAGGACGACATCGTCGGCAAGATGAAGGTCCTCGCGGTGCTCGAATCCCTGCCCGGCACCGGCAAGGTCAAGGCCCGCCGGCTCATGGAGCAGGTCGGCATCAGCGAGACCCGCCGTCTCCAGGGCCTCGGCGCCAAGCAGCGCGACTCGCTGCTCGAGGCCGTCGAACGACCCTGATCGTCGTCGTCTCCGGCCCTGGTGGGGCCGGGAAGGGGACGGTGATCCGCAAGCTAGTCGAGAGGGACCCTCGGCTCTGGTTGTCGCGTTCGTGGACCACCCGCCCCCGGCGGCCGAGTGAGGACGATGGCGCGTACAGCTTCGTCACGAAGGACGAGTTCCTCGAGCACGCGAAGTCGGGTGGCTTCCTCGAGTGGGCGACGGTCCTCGGGGAGTACTACGGCACGCCGTACCCCGAGCCGCCGCCCGGCCACGACGTGGTCCTCGAGATCGACGTCCAGGGAGCCGAACAGGTGCTCGAGCGGTGCCGCCCAGTCGTCTGCGTGCTCCTGGTCCCGCCGTCGCGCGAGGACCAGGAGCGGCGGCTTCGCGGGCGCGGCGACTCCGAGCAGCACGTGGAGCGCCGGGTCGAGCTTGGCGAGCTCGAGCTCGAGCGTGGGCGGCGCATAGCGGACGCTGTCGTGGTCAACGACGATCTCGACCGGACGGTCGACGAGCTCGCGGCTATCATCGCGAGCGCACGTCAGGAGTCGAAGGGCTGACCGCGGCGCGGGCGGCCCTCGTCACGTGCTCGCCGGGAGATCCACCGCCGCGGTCGGGGCAGCCCGGAGCGCGCCGGGCGGCTGCGGCCGCCGGACGCAGGACCCACCACCTACGAAGGAGCACGATGGCCGAGCCGCGCAGCACGATGATCGACCCGCCCATCGAGAGCCTCCTCGACAAGGTCGACTCGAAGTTCACGCTCGTCACGCTCGCGTCGAAGCGCGGTCGCCAGATCAACTCCTACTTCAACCAGCTCGGCGAGGGCCTCGGTGCGATCGTGCCGCCGCAGGTGACCTCCCTCGCGCGAAAGCCGCTCTCCATCGCGCTCGAGGAGATCGCCGCGGGCAAGGTCCGCGCGGGCGAACCCGCCGAGGACACCGGAGCCGACGCAGTCGGAGACGACACGGCGGCAGGGCCCCCGGCGACAGCCGCGCTCGCCGAGGTCCCGGCCCCCGACGCCGAGCAGTAGGCAGCAGGACGGTCGGGGCAGCCCCGGTCGCCTCGGCTCGGGGCGAGGGACCATGGTGAGCGTCCCCCCGCCGGAGGCGGGCGCGGCCGACGCCGCCCTCGCGTCGCTCGCCGGAGCGCGGATCGTGCTCGGCGTGAGCGGCGGGATCGCCGCGTACAAGGCCGTCGAGATCCTTCGCCGCCTCGTCGACGCGGGAGCGTACGTCGCACCCGTGCTCACGTACTCAGCGACCCGGTTCGTCGGAGTCGCGACATTCTCAGCGCTTGGCTCCGAGCCCGCGCAGACCGAGCTGTTCGGCGGGGTGGACCCGATACCGCACACGCGTCTCGGGCGGCTCGCGGACCTCGTCGTCGTCGCTCCCGCGACGGCGCGCGTCGTCGGCGAGTACGCCGCGGGGATCTCCCGGGACCTGCTCGGCGCGACCCTGCTCGCGACGCGCGCCCCGGTGCTGCTCTGCCCGGCGATGCATACCGAGATGTGGGAGCACCCCGCGGTGAGGGAGAACGTCGCGACCCTTCGCCGGCGGGGGGTGCACGTCGTCGACCCTGGGACTGGGGTCCTTGCAGGCGGGGACGTCGGTGCCGGGCGGCTTGCCGAGCCGGAGGCCGTGGTCGCTGCTGCGGCCGCCATGCTCGACGGCGCGCGACGCGGCCTGTCGGGCACTCGGGGGGACCTCGCCGGCGTCACCGTGCTCGTGACCGCCGGCGGGACCCGCGAGCCGATAGACCCCGTGCGCTACGTCGCGAACCGTTCCTCGGGACGGCAGGGTCACGCGATCGCCGAGGTCGCCGCCGAGCGGGGCGCGCGCGTCGTCCTCGTGACCGCCTCCCCCCTCGGCGTGCCCCCCGGCGTCGACTGCACGCGCGTCGACACCGCGGCGGAGCTCGCCGAGGCCGTGCTCGCTCACGCCGCGATCGCCGACGTCGTCGTTATGGCCGCGGCAGTCGCTGACTTCCGGCCCGCGGCGCCCGCTCCGATGAAGCTTCGCAAGAGCGACGGCATCCCCGAGATCCGCCTCGAGCCGACACTCGACGTGCTCGCGGCGCTCGGCCGTCGCCGCGTCCCAGGCCAGGTCCTCGTCGGGTTCGCCGCGGAGACTGACGACGCGGTCGAACGGGGTCGGCGCAAGCTCGTCGACAAGGGCGTGGACCTCGTCGTCGTGAACGACGTGTCGGCTCCGGGCGCCGGCTTTGGCCACGAGACGAACGCCGTGACCCTGTGCTTCGCGACCGGCGCGACCGTGGAGGTGCCGCTCGCTCCGAAGCGTACGATTGCGGCCGCCGTGCTCGACGCGGTGTCCGCCATCCGGAGCGGCGCGGCCGGCGCGAGCAGCGCGCCGGCCGATCCCGCGGGTGGCCGCGGTGACGACAGCGACGAAGGAGCTGCCAGGTGACGAGCTACACGTTCACGTCGGAGTCGGTGACCGAGGGCCATCCTGACAAGATGGCGGACCAGGTCTCAGACGCCGTCCTCGACGCGATCCTCGAGGCGGACCCTGCGGGGCGCGTCGCATGCGAGACCCTGCTCACGACCGGTCTCGTGTGCGTCGCCGGCGAGATCACGACGACCGCGTACGTGGACATCCCGCGGATCGTGCGGAGCACCATCTGCGACATCGGCTACGACAAGAGCGAGTACGGCTTCGACGGCCAGACCTGCGGAGTGATCGTCTCGATCGGCGAGCAGTCCCCCGACATCGACCAGGGCGTGAGCCGGGCTCTCGAGGCTCGCAGCGGGCGTGACGGTGAGGACGTGCTCTCCGCCCAGGGGGCGGGCGACCAGGGGATGATGTTCGGCTACGCGTGCGACGAGACCCCGGACCTCATGCCCATGCCGATCTGGCTCGCGCACCGGCTCGCCCAGCGCCTCGCCGAGGTCCGCCGCGCCGGCGTGCTGCCATACCTCCGGCCGGACGGCAAGACGCAGGTCTCTATCCGCTACGACGACGGCCGTCCCGTCGCCCTCGAGACCGTCCTCATCTCCACCCAGCACAAGCCTGGGATCGACCTCGAGACGCTGCTGCTCCCCGACCTCGTCGACCACGTGATCCGGCCGCTGCTCCCGCTCGATCTCGACACCCAGCACCACCGCGTCCTCGCGAACCCCACGGGTCGCTTCGAGGTCGGCGGCCCGCACGCCGATGCCGGGCTCACGGGCCGCAAGATCATCGTCGACACCTACGGAGGCGCCGCCCGCCACGGCGGCGGGGCCTTCTCGGGCAAGGACCCCTCGAAGGTGGACCGCTCGGCGGCGTACGCGGCACGCTGGGTCGCGAAGCACGTCGTCGCCTCGGGTGCCGCACGCCGCTGCGAGATCCAGGTCGCGTACGCGATCGGCGTCGCCCGGCCCGTGTCGCTCATGGTCGAGACCTTCGGCACCGAGATCGTCGATCCGCAGCGCATCGCCGGCGCCATTGACGAGCTCTTCGACCTACGACCTGCGGCGATCATCCGCGACCTCGACCTGCGCCGCCCGATCTACCGGCGCACCGCCGCGTACGGTCACTTCGGGCGCTCCGACAAGGAGTTCACCTGGGAGTCGACGCCGCGAGTCGACGACGTGCGACACGCGCTCGGCCTGTAGCACGCGACCGTGACGGCGGGAGCGCCGATTCCGACGCCCCGCGCAGACAAGGCCACCGGAGCGCTCTCGGGCGGTCGCGAGGCGCGGCGTGTCGTGGCCGTCGTGCCCGACGTGTCGGGGCTCGACAGGCTCTTCGACTACGAGGTCCCCCCGCCGCTCGCCGACGCAGTCGAGGTCGGGACCGTCGTGCGTGTGCCGCTGCGCGGCCGTCGAGTGCGCGGGTGGGTCGTCTCGGCCGCCGCGACGGGGCGGCACGACCGCGAGCTCTTGGAGCTCGCCGACGTCGTGTCGCGGGGGCCGGGAGAGGACGTCGTCGCGCTCGCTCGCTTCGCCGCATGGCGCTACGCCGGCCGGATCCGGTCCCTTCTCGCCGCGGCCTCGCCGCCGCGCGTCGTCCACCATCTGCCCGAGGCGGCCCCGCGTCGCGACCCGCGGCACCGCGCGTCGGCGAGCGTCGTGCCTCATGGGGACGCGATCGGCGCCGCGGCGCGCGAGGCTCTGCGTGCGCGCCGAGCGGTCCTTCGTCTCCCCCCGGCCGCTTCCCGGCTGGCGGTCGTCACCGCGCTGCTCGCGCTCCAGGCGAGCGATGAGCTCGCATCGTCCGGCGGGGACCTCGTCGTCCTCGTGCCCGAGCACCACGATGCCGGCGTGCTCGTCCGGCGGCTCCGTTCGCTCGGTCATGCCGTCGCCGCGTACCCCGGCGAGTGGGCCGACGCGGCCGCGGGCGGGCGCGTCGTCGTCGGCACCCGCGCGGCCGTGCTCGCGACCGTGCCGAGGCTCGCCGCCCTGCTCGTCCTCGACGCCCACGACGAGTCGTACGTCGAACAGCGCTCTCCGACGTGGCACGCGTGGGTGCTCGCTGCCGAGCGCGCGGCACGAGCAGGCGTGCCGTGCCTGCTCGTCTCCGCGTGCCCGACGCTGGAGCAGCTCGCGTGGGGCCGGCTCGTCGAGGTGCCCCGCGCTGTCGAGCGCGCCGGCTGGCCGGCGGTCGAGATCGTCGACCGGCGCGACGACGATCCCCGGTCGGGCCTTTACTCCCCAAGGCTCGCGCCGATGCTCGCGGCCGCGACGGCGGCGCGCCCCGACGTCGCGGCCGTCTGTGTGCTCGACCGCACGGGACGGGCGCGCCTGCTCGCATGCGGAGCGTGCCGGGAGCTCGCTCGCTGCCCGAGCTGCGGCGCGGCTCTCGTGCAGCGCGAGCGCCCCGCGACAGGAGCCGCGACGGCGCTCCACTGCCCGCGGTGCGGATCCGACCACCCGGGAGTGTGCCCGCAGTGCGGGTCGACCAAGCTTCGCCTGCTGCGCGTCGGGGTCGGCCGCGCGGCCGAGGAGCTCGCGGCGCTCACCGGTCGCTACGTCGCGGAGGTGAGCGGCCGGGGGGCGACGGACGCGGTCCCCGCCTCGGGCATCCTCGTGGGCACGCAGGCCGTGCTCCACCGGGTGCGCGTCGCGTCGATCGTCGTCTTCCTCGATTTCGACCAGGAGCTCCTCGCGCCGAGGTTCCGAGCGTCCGAGCACGCTCTCGCGCTCCTCGCGCGGGCGGCTCGAATTGTCGGCAGCGCGCCGCCCGCGGCATGCGGGGATCGTGAGGGACGGGCTCGCGTCGTCGTGCAGACACGGCTCGCGGGTCACGACGTCATCGAGGCGGCCGCGCGCGCGGACCCCGATCTGCTCGCGCGCCCCGAGGCCGCCCGGCGCGCCGCGCTCGGCCTGCCGCCGGAGCGCGCGCTCGCGGCGCTCACGGGTGACGGCGCCGCCGCGTTCGCGAAGGAGCTGCGCCGTGCCGGAGCAGGGCGTGTCGAGGTCGGCGCGAGCGGGCAGGGTCGTTACCTCGTGCGCGCGCCGGACGGCGCCTCGCTCGCGGACGCGATCCGCGCCGCCCGCTCGCACGGCGTGGACGCCCGCGTGGAGGTCGACCCGCTCGACGCCTGAGCACGCCGCCGCGTTGCCCGTGGCCGCTCGCAGCACCGCCGCCGCCCACGGGCTGTCGGGCCGCCGACCTGCTAGCATGTCGAGGTCGGCCGAGCCGACCCGGCTGTGGCGCCCGCCCCCGCCGGACCCCGCGTCCTCCGCAGCAGGGCATGAGCCCGGCCGCTCGGCGCACGAGATCAGCGAAGGTCTGCATCGCGCATGCCCGACAAGACGGCGACGATCGCCGAGTACCGGCTCCACGAGACGGACACCGGTTCGCCCGAGGTCCAGATCGCCATCCTCTCCGAGCGGATCAATCACCTCACCGAGCACCTGCGCTCGCACAAGGGTGACCACCACACGCGCCGGGGCCTCATGAAGCTCATCGGCCACCGTCGGCGCCTGCTCGACTACGTGCGCGCGAACGACGTCGAGCGCTACCGCGGACTCATCGCGCGCCTCGGCATCCGCCGCTAGCGACGCACCTGCCCGCGTCACCCCCACCGGGAGGGCGCGGGCGACAACGCCGGGCGCCGCACGGCGCGCCTGGCACACATAAGGTGGCACCGGCATTCCCGGAGACCGGGCGGCGCCGCCATCCGACAGCCAAGCGGCGCCCGTAGGTGCCAGCTGCCAGTCGCCGGGTCCTCGGCCAGCGTCGGGTGCTCGACCACTGGGAACTGGCCGGAGCGGACGCCATGAGCACCTAGGAGCGACATGGCGGATGCCATCTCCGTGTCGGCCCCCATCAGCGGGACCGACCGTACCCTTTCGTTCGAGACCGGCAAGCTCGCCGGCCAGGCCGACGGGGCAGTACTCGCACGCACGGGCGACACGATCGTCCTCGTCGCGGCCACGGCCGCGCGGCGCGTCCGGGAGGGGCAGGACTTCTTCCCCCTCACGGTCGACGTCGAGGAGCGGATGTACGCCGCGGGGAAGGTTCCCGGGTCGTTCTTCCGTCGGGAAGGGCGCGCGACCGACCAGGCGATCCTCATCGACCGGCTCATCGACCGGCCGCTGCGGCCCTCGTTCCCGGAGGGCTTCCGCAACGAGGTCCACGTCGTCGCCACGGTCTTCGGCGCAGACCAGGAGAACCCGCACGACATCGTCGCGATCAACGGCGCCTCCGCGGCGCTGATGCTCTCCGGGATCCCCTTCGACGGCCCGATCGGCGCGGTGCGCGTCGCGTACTCGACCGACGGCGAGTGGATCCCGCACGCGACGTACCAGGAGGGTGACGCCTCGACCTTCGAGCTCGTCGTCGCCGGACGTGCGCTCTCCGAGGACTCCGATTCCGAGATCGCGATCATGATGGTCGAGGCCGGCGGCACCGAGCACGCGTGGGACTACTACGAGCAGGGCGCGCCAAAGGTGACCGAGGAGGTCATCTCGGGCGGGATCGAGGCGTCGAAGACGTGGATCCGCGAGTCGATCGAGCTCCAGCGCGAGCTCGTACGTGCTGCGGGCCGAAAGCCGACCATCGCCTACGAGCTCTTCGTCGACTACGCGGACGATGTCTACGTCCGGGTCGCGGAGGTTGGCACCGATCTCGTCACCACGGCGAACGCGATCATGACCAAGGCGGAGCGCGCCGCTGCTCTCGACGCGGCGACCGAGCAGATCGTCGGCGCCATCGGCGGTGAGTTCGAGGGGCGCGAGCGCGAGGTCAAGGCCGCGATCCGCTCCCTCCCGAAGAAGATCGTCCGCAAGCGCATCGTCGAGGAGGGCGTGCGCATCGACGGGCGCGGCACGAGCGACATCCGCCCCCTCTCGGCCGAGGTCGGGCTCATCCCGACCGCGCACGGCTCGGGGCTCTTCCAGCGCGGCGACACACAAGTGCTGAACTTCACGACGCTCGGGATGCCCCGCATGAACCAGCTCCTCGACACGATCGGTGTCGACGAGCACAAGCGCTACATCCACCACTACAACTTCCCCCCGTACTCGACGGGCGAGACCGGTTTCATGCGGGGCCCGAAGCGCCGCGAGATCGGCCACGGCATGCTCGCCGAGCGGGCGCTGCTCCCCGTGATCCCGCACGAGGACGAGTTCCCCTACACGCTCCGGCTCGTGTCCGAGGTCCTCTCGTCGAACGGATCGACCTCGATGGCGTCCGTCTGCGGGTCGACGCTCTCGCTCATGGACGCGGGCGTCCCGATAAAGGCGCCCGTCGGCGGGATCGCGATGGGCCTCGTCTACGCCGAGGGGACGTACACGACTCTCACGGACATCCTCGGAGCCGAGGACGCGTTCGGCGACATGGACTTCAAGGTCGCCGGCACCCGCGAGTTCGTGACGGCCCTCCAGCTCGACACGAAGATCGACGGCCTCCCCGCCGAGGTGCTCGCGCAGGCGCTCCGCCAGGCGCGGGACGCTCGGCTCGTGATCCTCGACGTCATCGCGAAGGCCATCGCGGAGCCGGCCGACGCGGTGAAGCCGCATGCGCCGAAGATCGTGAGCTTCGAGATCCCGATGGACAAGATCGGCGAGGTCATCGGCCCGAAGGGCAAGGTCATAAACGCACTTCAGCAGGAGACCGGAGCGGACATCGCGGTCGACGACGACGGCTCGGTCGGACGCGTCACGATCGGCGCGAAGGAGTCCGTCGCGGTCGACGAGGCCCGCCGGCGGATCGAGCTCATCCTCGACCCGCCGACTGCCGAGGTGAACAAGGTCTACGACGGCAAAGTCGTGAACATCACGAAGTTCGGGGCGTTCGTCAACATCCTCCCGGGTCGTGACGGCTTGCTCCACATCTCGCGCCTCGGCGCCGGACGGCGCGTCGAGCGCGTCGAGGACGTCGTCGAGCTCGGTCAGGACGTGAAGGTCATCGTCGACGACATCGACCCGCAGGGGAAGATCTCACTGTCGATGATCGGCGACGACGGCGAGCGGGTCGGCGGGAGCAAGTCGTCGTCCAGTGCCGCCCCGACCGCGACGAGCGACGACGTCGCAGCTCGCGGAGCCGCGTCGGGAGCACCTCGCCGCGTCTCGTTCGAGGACGAGTTCGCCGCGGAGATCGAGCGTGACTTCGGCAACCTCGGCCCGGCGGACGCGGCCGCGCCGAGTGCCGCCCGCCCCGAGCGCGGACCGCGCCGGCGCAGCGGGCCACGGCGCTGAGCCGGCGCCTCGGCGCTCGCGCCACCTGTGCCGAGGCGCGGGTGGCGGCACGGAGCGCACGATGATCCGCGTCGCCGAGCTCGATTGCGGCATCCGCCTCGTCACCGAGAAGATGCCAGGCGTCCGTTCGGTGTGCACAGGATTCTGGGTCGGCACGGGATCTCGCGACGAGACCCCGACGCAGGCGGGGATCTCGCACTTCCTCGAGCACCTGCTCTTCAAGGGGACGGCGGCGCGATCGGCCAGGTCGATCGCCGAGGACATCGACGCGGTCGGCGGCGACATGAACGCGTTCACGACTAAGGAGTACACGACCTTCTACGTGCGGACGCTCGCCGAGGATCTCGACCTTGGCCTCGACATCCTGTGCGACATCTTGTGGGACCCGGCACTTCGCCCCGACGAGGTCGACGCGGAGCGCCAGGTCATCCTCGAGGAGGTTCTCATGCACCTCGACGAGCCCGCGGACGTCGTGCAGGAGCGCTTCGGCGAGGCGCTCTTCCCCGGGCACCCGCTCGGCCGTGAGGTCCTCGGAGTCCCGGAGGTCATCACGGGCGTGAGCGTGCCGGAGATCCGGTCGTTCTTCGACGAGCACTACCGCCCCGCGAATATGGTCGTCGCGGTCGCGGGCGACGTCGACCACGAGCGGGTCGCGGCCGGCATCGAGGCCCGCTTCGCGGGTGCCGCGCTCGGCGGGCCGCCGAGCCGCACAGCTCCCGATGAGGACATTCGGGCGCTCGACGTGCTCTCGCGCGACACCGAGCAGGCGCACCTCGTCGTCGGCGTGCGGGGTCCCGACCGGCGATCGCCCGAGCGCTTTGCGCTATCCCTGCTGAACCACTCCCTCGGCGGCGGGATCTCCTCGCGGCTGTTCCAGAAGATTCGTGAGGAGCGCGGTCTCGCGTACTCTGTCGTGTCCGACCGGATCGCGTTCGCCGACGCGGGCGCCCTCGCCGTGTCGGTCGGCACGGCGCCCGAGCGTGCCCGAGAGGTCCTCCGGCTCGTCCTCGGGGAGCTCGACGACCTCGCGGCGAGCGGCGTCAGCATGCACGAGCTCGAGCTCGCGAAGAGCCATCTCCGGGCCGACACGATCCTCAGCCTCGAGGACTCGGGCGCGCGCATGTCCCGGATCGGCGCGAGCCTGCTCCTCCACGGCGAGGTGCTGACGGTCGAGGAGGTCACCGCGAACATCGAGGCGGTCACGCTCGACGAGGTCGCGGAGATCGCGTCCCGTGTCCTCGGCGGGCCGCGCGTTCTCGCCGTCGTCGGCCCCTTCTCCTCCGACGAGTTCTCTTCCGAGGTCGGCTGAGCGACACCTCGCCGGGGATGCCCGCGGTCGCGTTCCGACCGGTAGGTTGGCGACCATGACGCGTGTCGCGGTCCATGGCGCCGCCGGGCAGATGGGCGCGACGGTATGCCGGGCGGTTGCGGCTGCGCCGGACCTCGTGCTCGTGGCGGCAGTCGACCCGCGCGCCGCCGGCACCCCCCTCTCCACCCTTGTCCCGGGGGGCGACTCGGGACGAGCGGTCCTCGGCGGGCTCGTCGACCTCGACCCGTCCGACGTCGACGTCCTCGTCGATTTCTCCCGCGCCGACGCGGCCGTGCCGGCGCTCGAGTGGTGCGCAGCGGCGCGGGTCGCCGCAGTCTCGGGCACGACGGGCATCGACGCCCCGGCGCTCGAGAGGATCAGGGCGATGTTCGACGTCCCGGGCGGCCCGGGGTGCGTTATCGCCGCAAACTTCTCCATCTCGGCCGTTCTTGCCATCCGACTTGCCGAGATCGCCGCGCCCCATCTCGACGCGGTCGAGATCGTCGAGCTCCACCACTCGGCGAAGCGCGACGCGCCCTCGGGGACGGCGCTCGAAACAGCGCGCCGCATCGCCGCGTCGCGCCGCGCCGCTGGTCTCATCCCGATCGCCGACGCGACGGCGGACGAGGTGCTCGCCGCGGCGCGCGGCGCGCTCGCCGACGGGGGCATCCGTGTGCACTCCGTGCGCCTGCCCGGCCTCGTCGCACACGAGGAGATCATCTTCGGCGCGATCGGCCAGACGCTCACGATCCGCCAGGACTCCTACGACCGGACGTCGTTCATGCCGGGCGTCCTCGCGTCGATCCGGGCGGTCACGGGAGTATCCGGACTCGTCACGGGCCTCGACGCGGTCCTCGGGATCTGACCACGCCGACGTCAGCGCTTCACGAACGCGAGGCCGTTCGCGCTCGAGACGGGAGCGGCGCCGCTCAGGGTCGCGAACGCCTGCGGCACGGGGTACTCGCCGAGCACGAAGCGCAAGATCGCCACGTGCTGCATCTCGACGGGTTGGATCGACGCAGCGATCGCGATCGCGGTCGGCGTCGAGAGCGCCTTGATCGCTTCGAGGTAGGTTGCCGCCGCGACACCCTCGAGCGTGAGGGCGAGCCTCGCGACGCCCGCGATATCTCTGACCTTCGCGAAGTCGGCGTCGACGACCGTGGTGTAGACGGGGTTCGCCGCGGTGATCGGCGCGTAGCCGACCTTCGCGAGGATCGAGTTCCACGCGGCCGCGTGGTCCGCGTGCTGTGCCATCGCCGTCACGACGAAGGTCGCGACCGCAGGCGGCACTGACCCGAGCTTGTCGGCCTTCGCGGCCGAGAGCGCGGCGCCGTACGTGTTGACCGCGAGGTTCTCGAGGCTTGCAGCGAGGCCCGCGACGACGACGTCGAGCGGGACCCCCGCGATGCCGTTCGCAGCCGCGAGTCGCGCCAGCGGACTGCGTGTCGAGGCTGCCGCGGGCATCGCCGCGAGCGCGACCCCGCCGGCGATCATCGCGCTCGCGGAGGCGATGAAGCCCCGCCTGCTCACCACCGGGCGCAGGCTCGGGCTCTCGACCTCGGCCCACTCGGCGACCCCGTCGCGCATCGTGGCGTAGGTGTCGTCGTGGGCGTCGATCATGTCGGCGGTGAGGGAGGAGACCTCCGCCTCGCTCACTGCCATGGCGTCGTGTGCCATGTGGTCTCTCATCTCAGCGGACTGCTCCTTCGGTGGCGGGCCGTGCGGCCGTGGTCGAGTAGAACGAGTTCGGGAAGCCGACTTTTCCGGCGGCGGCTGGCAACTTCGCGAGCGGTGGCGGGAGCGCGATGTCGCTCGGTACCCCGCCGGCGAGAAGCGCCTGGACTGCGAGGAGGATCGCGACGTGCTGGGCTTCGACGCCCATGATGCTCGCCGTGAGGTCCTTCGCGCTCGAGTCCCGCAGTAGCGCCGTGTCCTTGACGTAGGTCTCGGCGGCCCCGGTCTCGAGCTCGATCGCGAGCGCGACGACCTTCGCGGCCGAGGTGAGGGATGGCCTCGCCTTCCCGACGACCTTCAAGAGGACGGGATCCGGTGTCGTCTGCGGGGTGCCGTGCAGCGCGCGGATCGACGCGTTGAACGCCGCGGCGTGCTCGACGTGCTGGTGACGGGTCGTCGTGACGAATGCCTTGACGACGGCGTTCGCGGACGCCCCCCCGATGAACGGGAGGGTGAGAGCGACCCCGTAGGTAGCGACCGCGAGGTTCTCGAGCGATGCAGCGGTCTGGAGG
>Ga0307372_10006463_pt1 | contig 17124 bp, 21 predicted proteins | sample OX1MG_FD_202533 | JGI IMG/M metagenome (GOLD analysis project Ga0307372, IMG submission 202533) | Soil microbial communities from Risofladan, Vaasa, Finland - OX-1 | ecosystem: Environmental > Terrestrial > Soil > Coastal area > Acid sulfate soil | place: Finland: Risofladan, Vaasa | collected... | reverse complement strand
CTGCCTGGAGAGGTACCTCGAAGCATATCAATAGTGCCGCCGTGAACACGATCAAGCGACGCACCAGGGAACGGCGATGGCTCATCATCATCTTCATCATTGTGTGTAAGGTGGGGCCAGCGAGCTTGCGAGCGCCGGCCCACCACGTAGCCCGCTCACTCCGTGAGCGGATGGGCTTTGCAGTGGCTGCGCTCCTCCCCACTGAAGACGCCTTGGCCCTGGATTGCCGTTCCGCTTGCGGAGCAAGCGGGCGATTGCCAGTCACGGCCGGATTCCGCTATCGTATCAACATGATGAGCAAAAGCGAGATTCCTTCCAGCGGCCAGCAGACGATTTGTATCCGCGATGCCGCACCTGCCGATGCTGCGATCATCGCCGACTTCAATTGCCGCCTGGCCTGGGAATCGGAAGGCAAGCGGCTCGAGCCGGGCGTGGTCGACCGTGGAGTCCGGCTGGCGCTGCAAAGGCCGGAGCTGTGCCGCTACTTTTTAGCTGAAATCGAGCGCCGTGTCGTCGGGCAGACCATGCTCACGTACGAGTGGAGCGATTGGCGGGCCGGCCTGTTCTGGTGGATTCAAAGCGTGTACGTCGTGCCCGACGCCCGGCAGCGCGGCGTATTTCGGGCGTTGTTCCAGCACATCCAAGAGCTGGCGCAAGCCACTCCTGAAGTTTGCGGCCTGCGCCTCTATGTGGAAGAACACAACGCGGCCGCACTGGCAACCTATCGCCGGCTGGGCATGGCGCCCAGCGGGCACCTGCTCTACGAACTCGACTGGTCGGCCGCACCCTTTCGCTGACGCACCAATTTGCGAAACGCACGCATGATTTGGCCATCATCGCTTCCCCACTTGTCGCGAAGAATCTCGGCGGCGGCTGCGACCGGAAAACCGTTCAGCGCTTCGCTGGCGTCGCGGCGCTGGTAGCGGCTGCGGCGGCCAAGGCGATAGACTTCGATACCGTCATTCCACCAACGCCAGACTTCTGGAACGCCCAACGACGCATAGATCGGCAAGCGGCCGCGCGATCCGCTTTTCACATCGACCTCGATCGCCAGATCGGGCGGCGGATCGCAGGCCAGGTCGATCTCTTCGCGATCGAGCACCTGCTCGACGCGCTCCAAGTAATAGCAGTTGTCGGGTTCCAGGCCGCGCTCTTCGTCCTGGCGATGAAACGTCATCGAACGGCAAGCCTGCACCCGAATGGAGAACGCGTCCGTCCACTCATCGATGAATCGGCCCAGCAAATAGCCAACACGTTCATGCCGCTTCGAGGGAGACATGATTTCCAGGATTCCTCGATCGTAGGTCATTCGCACGTTTCGGTTGTCATCGTTGTCGCGCAAAGTAAGGTACGTCTGCCAGTCGATATTGCTCAACCGGACTCGGGCCTCACGCAAAAGTGGTTCAACGGTCGCCATGCCGGCTTATTTCTTGTTCCTGAACAGCGAATTACGAAACGCCCGGACCAGCGCGTGATCGCCGAGCGAACGCCTGCGGGCCAACGTGCGCTCGGCCTCGGTGAAGGGAAAGCCGGGCAATGCCAGACTTCCCTCGCGCCGGCGATAGCGGCCGCGGCGGTCCAGGCGATAAACCTCGATGCCGCCGTCTTTCCAGCGCCAGACTTCCGGCACTCCAACGGCCGCATAGATTTCCATCCGCCCGACCGAGCTCGATGCAACGTCGATTTCGACGGCCAAATCGGGCGGCGGATCGCGCTCCAGGTCGAGCTCGTCGCGGCCGCGCACCGCTGGCTCATGCTCGATGTAGAAGCAATTGTCGGGTTCCAGGCCGCGTTCCTGCTCCAGGCGGCGAAGCGTCATGCACCGACAATTCTGCACCTCGATGCCGGCCTGCTCGGTCCAGGCTTCGATCAGCCTGCCAAGCAGGTTGCCCAGACGCTCGTGCAATTTCGACGGACACATAAGCTGCAACCATCCCCTGTCGTACGTCATGCGCACGTTGCGGTTTTCGAGTTCGTCGCGCAGCGCCTCGTACATTTTCCATGGAACGTTGTGAAGACAGACCAAGGCTTCGGCGCTCGGTTGTGCGGCAATCGACATCGCATTCTCACAGCTTGAACCAGTGCGGTTTGCCCTATTGTATCATGCCTTCGGCAACGAACGAACCGCACTGCCGCGGCTTACGAACGCGCTGCCGCGCTCGCAGAATCGCCATTCCAGTTCTGTGGCCTGGGTGATGCCGATGCGCGGACCCGCTAGAATGGACGGGGTGAAGTCGGCCGCCATCAGCCTGATCTCGCGTCCCAGCGGCCGCGCGTTCCAGCTTGTGTCGATGCCCAACGACTGGCACAGCCTGCCGGGACCGTTGAGCAACTTCTTGACGTCACTTGTTCCGCGTCGCTTGGCCATCTGGTCGATGCCCGCCAGCGGTTCGGCCGCGCGGACCAGCACGGCCCCCACTCCCTCGCGCTCGGTGGTGAAATTCAGGCAGAAGTGGACGCCGTAGATCTTGTAGACATAAATGTGGGCGAAGGTGTCGCGCATGATCGTGGCCTTGTGACGCCGCGTGACCGAGTGCGAAGCCGCGTCCGTCGTGTAGGCCTCGGTCTCGACGATCCGGCAGCGGCAGCGGCCCACGATCATGGTCGCCCCGATCAGGTCGCGGGCCACCGTGACGGTGTCGCGGGCAAAAAAGTCAGGCTCGAGTGGCGGCATTGTGCAAGAAGCGGAGAAATCAAACCCGATCAATCCTCGGAAGTCGAATTGCCGGCAACAATTCGACGTGAGCGCGTTCAACCAGAATTTCATCTTGCTCAATATACGCGGCGGTTTTGAGCAGGGACTTCAAGTATCCGAAGAAGAGATCGGCCGGGTTGCCGACGCCCTCGGTTTCGACCCGCGCATAGACTTGAATCCAGATATTTCGATCGACAACCGGAGCACCATGCTGATCGGGGAGCCGTGTAGCGATACGCCGGACCGTGAAGCAGTTCTTGTTCCAAGCTCGGAAGCCGCAGCGATTCCGGCGGGATACTATTGAGAATGGCTAGATCGAGAACGCGCCTTCTTTTTGCCATTCGCCGGACTCTTCTCCTCATTTTCTGACACAATCCCCGCTTTCTCGAGGACGGCCTGTTGGTATGGGCTAACGACCAACACCCCGACTCCCCATGTTTCAAACGTGCCCCCAAGCCTCACCAGGACTTCGGCCGCATGGTTAAACGTGTCAGGATCGGTAAGTCGAACAGTTGGCACAGGAAACCTCTTTCTGGATTGGCTCGCACTACAGCGCACGCCTCGTTTCTGGCATAATTGTAGCGTCGGACCAACCAGGAAGCCAATATGCTTAACCAACGCCTCAAAGATTACGTCGTCAGCCGCCTGCTGCCCAAGGTGCAGATGCCCGCCCAGTATCTGGGCGGCGAGTTGAACATCGTCCGCAAAGACCACCGCCAGATTCAGGGCAAGCTCTGCCTGGCGTTCCCCGACGCCTACACCATCGGCATGAGCCACCACGGCTTGCAGGTGCTCTATTCGCTGATGAATGCCCGTGACGAGTGGGCCTGCGAGCGGGCCTTCACGCCTTGGCCCGACATGGAAGAGCAGCTTCGCAAACACGAGGTGCCGCTGTATAGCCTGGAGACGTTTACGCCGCTGGCCGAGTTCGACGTGCTCGGTTTCACGTTGCAGTACGAGATTTCGTTCGTCAACGTGCTCACGATGCTCGATCTGGCCAAGATCCCTTTGCGCTCGGTCGAGCGGACGATGGACCAGCCGCTGATCATCGCCGGCGGACCGTGCGCCCAGAACCCCGAGCCGCTGGCCCCCTTCGTCGATCTGTTCGTCACGGGCGACGGCGAGCCGAGCTTGCCGGCGATCTGCGATTTGTGGTTGACGCTCAAGCAGGCCCACGTCGATCGTGAGGAAGCCCTGGCCGAACTGGCCCGCACGCTGCCTTACGCCTACGTGCCGCGATTTTATGAGCCGGAGTATGACGACACCGGCCGGCAGATCGCCCTGCGCCGCACGCGCGACGATGTGCCGGCGACGATCGAGCCGTCGGTGATCGACGATCTGGATGCCATCCCGCTGCCCACTTCGCCGATCGTGCCGTTCGTGGAATGCGTTCACGATCGGATCGCGATCGAGATCATGCGCGGCTGCCCGTGGCAGTGCCGGTTTTGCCAAAGCACCGTCATCAAGCGTCCGTTGCGGATCCGTTCGGTGGAGACGATCGTGCGGGCGGCGCTCGAAACCTACCGCAACACCGGGCAATCGGAGATTTCGCTGTTGTCGCTCTCGACCAGCGACTACCCGCACTTCGAAGAACTGGTCAAGCGGATGCAGGAGACGTTTCAGCCATTGGGCGTGAAGATTTGTCTGCCAAGTCTCCGCGTCAACGAGCAGCTTAAGGGCGTGGCCACGCTGATGTCGATGTTCGGCGACTTGTCGGGCCTGACGCTGGCCCCCGAAGTGGCCCGCGACGACATGCGCGAGCAGATTCGCAAGAAGATCACGAACGAAGACCTGTACGCGGGCTGCCGCCAGGCGTTTCATCTCGGTTGGCGGCAGGTGAAGCTCTATTTTCTCTGCGGCCTGCCCGGCGAGCGGCCGGCCGATCTCGACGGCATCGTGGAAATGGCCGAAACGATCTCACGGATCGGCAAGGAAGAGACGGGGCATTTTGTGAAGGTGACGGCCAGCGTGTCGAATTTCGTGCCCAAGGCCCACACGCCGTATCAATGGAACGGCATGCAGACGCGCGACTATTTTCATTGGGCGCACCAGTATCTCAAGCAGAAGCGGCGGCTACGTTCAGTGTGGATCAAGTGCCACGACGTGGAAACGAGCCTGCTGGAAGGCGTGCTCAGCCGCGGCGACCGCCGCGTGGCTGAGGCCTTGGAGCTGGCGTGGCGGCGTGGTGCCCGGCTTGATAGTTGGCGCGAGCATTTCAATGGTGAGCGGTGGTGGCAGGCCATGGGCGACGCCGGGGTCGATGTAGAGTCGGCGCTTCATCGCCCGTTCGCGCTCGACGCCCGGCTTCCCTGGGACCATTTGAACGTGAAGAAAGGCCGCGCGTATTTGGAGAAAGAGCAGAACCGGTCGGTGGTGCAGTTGGCGGCGATGGCGGGAGTGACGTGAAGACCTCTTACAACCACTTAAAAATCGCGCGCGAATGCGACTTGCTATGTCACTGCAGCAGTTCGAACAGCCAACATCTCAGGGTTCACGCAGCAAGCTCTCCTCACCCCGAAAATATGCAGCGGTTCTCTTCGCGAGCGGAATGGTCCTGGCTGGTTTAAATGTCGCCACAATGCTGTCAAATCGACAGTACTATCCGTCGTTGCTATTCGTTACCCCGCCTCTTTTGCTGGTGGGCTTCGCAGGGATTGTCGAGCCGCGGCTCTGTCGGGGCGTGTTTCACCAGCTTGGTGGACCGCCGGCGCCGACATGGGCGCGCTTGGTGGGTTGGACGCTATGGATCGTTGGGCTTGCAATCGGTGGCTACGTCTCGTTTGTCGCACTGGTCTAGCCGCCTTCGAACGTTTCCGCGTTGTAGCAGCGTCCGCAGCAGCCAACAGTGCAGACCCAGCGCGATTGCTGCTTCCACAGTCCTGCGCTACAATTGAAGGCTGATGCCAAGGAGAAAACGCATGGGCGAAGAAATGATCCATAACCGCGGCCGAGGACCGGAAATTCTGGGCACGCGAACTACCGTCTACCAACTACTCCCGTACTTTCTCGACGCCACCGTGACCGAGGAGTATATCGCCACGCTCTACGATCTGAGCATTGAACAGATCGCCGCCGCTCGTGCTTATGTCTTGAACAATGCCGACACGGTCTTAGCGAACCACATGAAGATCGAGGAACGCATCGCCGCTGGCAATCCCCCGGAGGTCATCGAACAGGCGAAACGCACGCGCGAGCGATTCCTTCAATTTAAGGAGTGGCTCGAAAAGCGCAAGGCTGACCGAGAAGCCCTCGAAAACGCAGCGGGGCCGGGTGCCGACAAGCCCGGTGGCGCCGCGTTGCCTAGCTTTCAAGAATGGTTGTCGGCACATCGGTCGCCGGAGCATTCTTGAAGTGCGTGGGTTGCTGGCGGACAACAACGTTCAACGGCACATGCTCCATTTGCGCGACCTGCTGGACGGGATGGGCCTTTTAGGCATCCTTGACACGGTCGGAGTCAAGTTCCTGACGCTCAGCGACGTCGGCTTGCCTTTCGACATTGACGACCGCATGCTTTGGAAGCGATGCCAGGAAGGCCGCTTGGTCTTGTTTACGGATAATCGCAATGCGGAAAACGACGTTTCTCTACAAGCCACGCTGACAGCGATGTGGAAACCTGGCGACCTTCCCATTATTACCCCAACTAGCAAGAGCAAGTTAGAGCAGGACGCCGGCTATCGCGAGCGCGTCGCGGCGGACGTTGCCGAGATCCTCTTCGGACTCGTGGAACGGAAGTACCGTGACCGTGACCGCATCTACGTGCCGCTCTGATTACGGCGGCGAACTCCTGTCGCTTATTCTCCGTGCCAAGCTCACATTCCACCATCCGCCTTCTCGCCATCGACATCGACGGCACGCTCGTCAACAGCCGCGACGAGCTGACGGAAACGACGCGGCAAGCGTTGCACCGCGCATGCGCGGCCGGCCTGAAGATCGTGTTGGCCACGGGCCGACGTTACAGTCGCGCCTTGCCGCTGGTCGGGCCGCTGGCAATCGACGCCCCGCTGGTGACGGCCAGCGGAGCGCTCATCAAGCACCCGCTCGACCACCGCACGCTGTTTCGCGCCACGTTCGAGCGACAGTTGCTGTGCGATCTGCTCACCGTCGTCGAGCGGCGCGGCTTCGAAGCGGTGCTCTACGCCGACTCGTATCACGACGGATTCGACTTCTACTGTGAGCGGCTCGAAGTCGAGCGGGCGGAGCTGGCCGACTACCTGGCGCTCAATCCGGGCTGCCATCGGCTTTGGCCGGCCTTGATGCGCGATCCGCCCGAAGGGGTCTTTGCGGGCTTTTCGACCGGCACGCGCGACGAAATGCTCGAACTGCACGAAGAGCTGCAACGCGAGTTGCCAGGGCTGCTCTATACGCACGTGCTCCGCAGTCCGCGATATATCGGCCACATGTGCGAGATCGCGCCCTTTGGCGTGACCAAATGGTCGGGCATCCAGCATGTGGCGGCCGAGTGGGGCATCTTGCCCGAAGAGATGTGCGCCGTGGGCGACGACGTGAACGACATCCCGATGATCGAAGCGGCCGGCATCGGCATCGCGATGGGTAACGCCCAGCCGGAGGTGAAGGCCGCCGCTGACCTGATCGCGCCCACGCACGACGAAGACGGCCTGGCGGCGGTGGTCGATTTCCTGCTGGATGGCATAGTTCCTTACCGCGGCCGGGGGCGTTAAACTATTTGTCCGGGCACAAACCGGACGCATCGGCGGTGGGGGCCGCGTTACCACTTCACCAAAGTCGAATTGCTGGCCATCCGCTCGCAAGCGGCCCCGCGATAAAACCCGTCAGGCGGAAAACATTTGCCAGTCGCCGGGGTGATTTGGTACGATACCGGGCACTCGTGCTGGAGCAACGATCGCGTCTTTGAATCGGAGTACGGGCGATGGAACAACAATTCGCTTGCCCCCATTGCAGTCAGATCCTGGCGTCGCCGCCCTTCGCGACGACCCAGCAAGTGCAGTGTCCCCATTGCGGCGGTTTGTTCGCGGTGGCGGCCTCGACGGCGGCCGAGCCCACGGCTATCTCGCAATCCGGCGCGGCGGCTTACGGACAAAGGCCGGCGAACGCATCGAACCTCAAGTTTCTGGTTGCCGGGGCGGTGATGCTGGCCACGGCGGCCGTGCCTCTGCTGGGTTATGGCCTGATGCGATTGTTCGCGGCGCCACAGAAGCCGGTGGCCGTCGCTGCCGCTGACGCCGCCCAACCACGCGCGTCGCAGCAACCTGCGGAGGTGGTGCTGACGGGAAGGTTCATCAAGAACGATGCCGCCGCAAGCAATCGACCTGCGTTTGGGGCCCGCGACGAAAACGGCCCGCAATCAAGGCAGGCGTCGTCGGGTCCGGCCCGCACGCCGGTAGCTCCGACCCCACCGACCGCTTTGCCGCCGAGCAAGGGCGCGCCGGTTTCGCGACCCTCGCCCTCCACGGGCAGAACGGCGACGGCTTCGGCCGAAGTTGCCCAGGCCGCCCCAGCCGACACCGCGGCGCTGGTCCAGCGGATCGAACCCTCGGTAATGGTGATCCAAGTCACTCGTGACAAAAGCTCCGGCATCGGCAGCGGCTTTCCTTTGGACAACCAGGGCACGATCGTGACCAACTACCACGTGATCGAAGGCGCCACGTCGGTGACGGTCAAGTACGGCGATAAAACCGCCGACGCTCAGGGCTTTTTGGTGTTTTCGCCCGGCAAAGACATCGCCATCCTGAAGGCCAATTTGGGCGCCGCGCGCGTGGCGCCCCTCAAGCTCGCGGTCGACAAGCCCGTCAAGGGCGAAACGGTGCTCACCTTCGGCGCGCCGCTGGGTTTCGACAGCACGGTGAGCAACGGCATCGTCAGCTCGGTGCGAAAAGGGAGCGATCTGCGCGAGATCTTCAAGCGCACGTTCGGATCCGACGTTTATATCGAGGAGCAGCATTACGATCTGGATGCCGTTTGGGTGCAGACGACGGCGCCCATTTCAGGCGGCAACAGCGGTGGACCGTTGGTGAACTTGCGGGGCGAGGTGGTCGGATTGAACACCTGGCACCTGGTGGCCGGACAGAACATGAACTTTGCCATCTCGGCCGAGCATATCAACGACATGATGAAGTCGGCCCAAAGCGGGGTACACCCCTTCTCGGAGCTGCCCCCGCCGCGCGAGCACGCCGTGGCGGCCGGCAGCGGCAAACGCACCTTGGAATACTGGGAGGAAGTCTCGCGGATCAACCGCGGACTTGCCACTCGGTTGAAAAGCCTCCGGCAGCCGCCGATCCCCAATACGAAGCAGCAACTGATTGCGATGTTCCCCAAATTGGCGGGCATCTACAAAAAGCTCGGCGATTTGTTGCCCGAAACCGCGGGCAAGCTGAAGGGCCTGAAGATCGACGACGTGGATGCAGAGTTGGTGGCTTTGGTTACGGTCGACGCCATCGTGCTGGAGAAGATCGGCGAAGACGCCCGCGACATGTCGGCCGACGCCAAGCGGATGCGCGCCGACAAATTGGCGATTTACGACTATGAAAAGCTGAGCAAGAAATCGTACGGCGAATTCGACAAGCTCGAATTGGGGCAGGCTTACGACGTGATCCGGATCAAGCTTACCCGCCGCTATGGTCTGACGTTTGCCAACATTTTCGAAGCGCCCAAGGGTAAGTCGGCTGCGAAGTCCGGCGACGACGACAAGAGCGACACGGACCAAAAAGCCGAGACGGCCGACGGCGGCGACCCGCAGCGCGAGAAGCAGGCCGCCGGCAAGCTGAGGCTGGCCAAGCAGCTCCAGCAAGCCGGCAAGCACGACGCCGCCAAGCAGCGGTTGCAGCAGATTATGGACGACTATCCCGGCACGAAGGCTGCCGAGGAAGCGCAGACGCTGCTCGAGGAGTTCGGCGAGTAAATGTAAGCTGGGGGCCAGACTGCGGAACGTGTTCATCAGTAAGTTGTCAAAGACACGCGGCGACGCTTGAGCGTCGCGCTGCCCAACACGTCACGAATGGGCGGCGATGGACCGCCGCTCGCGTGCTCCTCTTAGCCAGGCGATCTGTTCTCAGCAGCCGAACGGGCAGTGGAGACGAGCGGGATCGAACCGCCAACCCCCGGCTTGCAAAGCCGGTGCCCCACCGACACAAGTGGTAATCAGCAACAACTTACGGCGAGCACTTCGCCAGCTTGCACCGCTGCTTGCACCAGAAAGCCGGAAATCGCTCACGAAACGACCGGCGAAGGGGACGTCGACCAGGCCACAAACGACGCCGAGCCGACCACAGGCGAAGGGGCTGATACGCTCGCCGTGCTGGCCGCCGCTCTGGTCGGATTGTCGGCCGCCGATCGTGCCAAGCTGGCCGCCATGCTGCTTGCCGGCAACGATTCAACGGGCGACGGCAAGACCTCGACCGGCAAGCGCGGCACCAGGAACAAGAAAGGGTAGGGCGACGAATGGCAGAAAATGGCGAACCAGGACCGGGGGCCGACGATGACGTGGCGCCCGGCGAACCAGGACCGGGGGGCGATGACGCGCTGCCACACGGCGAAGTGGGACCGGGGGGCGATGACGCTCTGGTGCTCGCACTGGCGACCGGGGCGACGCTTGATGAAGCCGCCGCGCGGGCCGGCTGTTCCGCTCGGACGGTAAGCCGCCGGCTCGCCAACGCTCAATTTGCCCGGCGCGTGTCCGTGCTCCGCGGGCAACTGTTTTCTGCCGCGACGGGCCGGCTGGTGAACAACGCCGCTCTGGCCGCCGACAAGCTCGTGGCGTTGCTCGACTGCCCACAAGACCACGTGGCCTACGCCGCCGCCCGGACGATTCTTGAACTCGGCACGAAGCTACGCGAAGCCGGCGAACTGGAACAACGCATCGCCGCCCTTGAAGGCGGGGCACCAGAACAAGACGAAGGGGAAACCGACGATGAGCATAAAGAGCCGGCTGACGAAGCTGGAAAAGACGCGGCGTGAGAACGACGCCTATGCTGATGACCCCAACCGTCCGCCCGACTTCGCCGAATTGTGCGGCTATCCGCGTGGCACGTGTCTATCAACGATCTTTCAGCTTGAAGACGAGCGAATGGCAAGGGAAATCGCCGCCGGCACGTACAAACCGCCAGAGCCGCCCGACCCGGATTACATGCCCGAAAACGTCATCGACGTGGAAAGTGAACTGCTGAAAATCCAAGGCAACCGCGACGGCTGGCGAGCGCGGCAACTTTTTTTGAAACGCGACTTGGCGGAAATGATTCGCCGAGAATGGCCGGACATTGACGCCGAGCCGGCCGCCACCAGTAGCGTGGCGAGCAAAGCGCACCACGATGAACACTGTGCAGAATGAACGCTCGAATTCAAAGCCGGCTCGCAAAACTCGAAAGGCATCGTGGCGACCAGGGCAGGCCCGACCGATCTTTGACCTTCACCGAAGCGTTTGGTTTGCCGCTCTGTAGGTTGCTCGAAATCTCCGATCGAATTCCGGCATCGCCGCCACCGACCGGGCCGCCGCCCAACTTGTGCGACGTCGACGCCTACCTTGCTCAACTCGAAAGGGATGGGGAATGACCGCTCGCACACTGAGGGGCCGGCTCGACCGATTGGAAGCAAGGCGAGAGAACGATCACACGCCGCCAGATCCGTTCGCGTTTTTCTTGGGACTCGACCGCCCGGTAACGCTGGCCGAATTGCTCGACGCCGCCAGCGGCACCGTGGCGCCGCCGCACGACCCTACCGAACCATTGCCCAACGTCATTGACCTTGCCGCCGAGCTGGCGAAGCTCGACGCCGAAGCCGGCTACACGCGCAAAGAATCGCCGTTAGAATGACGGCACCAGGCGACCGTGCGTGAGTAGCTACACCGCGGTCAAAGATCACTTCCGGCTCGACGCCTTCTGCCTTTCGTTTCGGTGTCGGGCCGGGAGTGGCCCGCTTAACGAAAGGCATCTATGGCAGACGATCATTGGCAAGGCGACCGCGACGCGCCAAAGCTCGACACACTGGCCGCCGTGAAGGTTTGGTTGGACCATGCCGTTGCGTGGGTGCGCTCGTTAAAAGGGACTCGCAGCGAAACGGCTGCAATGCCGCTCGCCGCGCGTACCATTCGCAACTTCTATCGCGCTCTCGACCGCTTAGGCGTTTGTGACCGTCCACCGTGGCCAAGCGACCCGGCCGACGTTGAACAAGCCGAAGCCGCTCTAAGCGACTTGCTCGTATGGGTGCGCCGACATTTGCCCAAACCCAGCCCCTACAGCGGTTGCACGCTGTTTGCCGGCGAAGGTATTCGCACCTTGGGAAATCTGCGCACTGCCCTGTTATCTGAACAGCAAAGATCGCTGCCGGCTGACATGTTTCAACAATGCTCTGGCGACCAGGAACGTGCATTACAAGCGTTGAAAGCTCACCAGGAACTTACGGGCGACTTTCGCTCGTTTCCTATCGTGCAACGGGCCGACGCAATTTGTCGGCAGCGCTACGGCCAACAGTTGACGCAAGAATCATTGGACCGCATTCGTTTGGAATACCATGAAAAGACCGGTGAGCCGTTCGGCGCCGTCAACAACGAGCGGTTGAGAGACGTCCTCGACCTGGTGGAACAGATACCGCTTCGCACCTATCCGGTATGCTTTGCTGGGCTACCCGAACTACAACCGCCGTCCGAAACGGACAAAGGACCGCCGGCGACCTCAGTGCCAGCAACCAGCCAAGCGACCGACCAGGAACCGACGGCGACGGGGGCCGGCGAACAAGGCGAAGGGACCGGCGAGCAATTCATCTTCGCACGGGACGGGGACGGGTATTTCGTGAAGGGCTTTGGCGAATCGGGGCACGTCAAGGGCATGGTCGGGTTCAACCATGTCGCCAAGCTGATAGCGCAGCCTGGCACGCCGATCTTGATGACGGAGCTACTGGGCGCCGGCGATGCCGCGGCCGATCAACGTAGCCGTCAACCGGCGATGGACGCCCAAGCTAAACGGCAAGCAAATGAACGGCTGCAAGAGCTAGAACGGGAAATCGACGATGCCAAAGCCTGTAATGACGCTGCACGGCAAGAGCGGGCGATGGAAGAAAAAGAGCGGTATGTCGAGCAACTGAAAGCCGCTGCGGGGGTGCTAGGCAAAGATCGTGACATAAACAGCCAAGTGGACAAACACCGGCCGCGTATTCTAGGCGCCGTCAAGCGTGCTTGTGACGCACTTCGCAAATCGACGCCGCCAATGATCGAACTGGCCAACCATTTCCAGGCCGGCATTTCCACTGAAGGCGACACCGTCGTTTATCGTGCAGGGGCTTCATTAAGCTGGCGTGACCGCCAGTAACGAAAATAGTAACGCGCCGCGTTACTCAGTAACGCGATTCGTTACGCCATAGTCTTCAAAGAGCGGTAGGTCACAGTGACCGCCGCCAACTGACACCACTTGGAGACTATGGTATGAAATCGGCAACGATTGCACGGGATGCTACGCCCGTGGCCATGCTTGACGTGACGCAAGTAGCGGCACTGCTTGGCTGTAGCCCGCGACACGTCTACCGCCTTTCTGACGCTGGGCGAATGCCGCGCCCCGTTCGCTTGGGTTCGTTAGTTCGCTGGTCGAAAACTTCTCTCGACCAGTGGATTGCCCAAGGCTGCCCGAATTGCCGCACTGCCGGCAAGGGGGCAGGCCAATGAACGACAATTTCGATGTAACGGAAGGCGCACGCCGCAAAGACGACGAGCTACAACGGCTCGCCAAACTCCGCGCGTTGCATGTTAACCGTGGCAGACGCGCACTACTGACGGCGCTGCTGGCGCACGGGACCGGGACGGCTGATGACGTGCGGGCCGCGCTCGACTTACCTGCCGCCGTCAACCCGGTTTGCCTTGGGGCAGTGGCGCCGCCGCTGGCCAAGGCCGGAATTATCACGCTGGCGGGCTTCGCTCAAACGCGCCGCCCGAAAGCGCACGCCCGCCCGCTATCAGTCTGGGCACTGAGCGACCGGGCCGCGGCGGAGCAATGGCTGGCCGATCACCCCGACCAGTCTGATGATGATGACCAGGGCGCCGTACAAACGACGCTCTGGGTCTGACGACGTGCCGAGCGCGACGGGTGACGCCGCCGCGCTCGACTTCTCCTTTTCTCGACAACCCTTTTCCTCGAAAGGCAAAACATGCCAAGAAAATCTCTGTCAGACATTCTACAAGGCGATGCACGGGCACGCCTACAGCAAGCATGGGATTCGGCCAAACCTGCCGACGAATTCACGCCGTTACCCAAGGGCGAATACGTGTCCATGCTGGAATCGACCGAATCGTTTCAGGCCAAGACGGGAACCGCGGGATTTAAACTGACGTTCCGTATCACCGAAGGCGAGTATGCCGGCCGACGATGCTGGTACGATGTTTGGCTGACGGAAGCCGCGGCGAGCATGGCGAAAACCGATCTCGGCAAACTCGGCATTCATCGCGTCGAACAACTTGACCAGCCAACGCCGCAAGGCATCGTATGCCGCATCAAGGTTGTCGTGCGCGAAAGCGATGACGGCGACCAGTACAACCGCGTGAAGTGGTTCGACGTGGACCATATCGAGCCGCCGGCGCCCGACCCGTTTGCGCCGAGCTCCGCCGGCGAGCACCGGGCCGACGCCGAGCACCAGGACGGCGACGAAAGCGAAGGGGGCAATCCGCAATGACGACGCTTCCCTACGGCTTTCGCGTCGTGGGGAGCACGTGGGAAGTGCGGCGGCTGGTCGATGCCGCCACCGCACTTTCCGCGCATTGCTCTTGCGACCCCAAGGCCGAACTACACCGCGAATGCTACTTGTCGGCGTTTCAGTACGGCGATGATTTTCGTCGGCACTTGGAAGTGACCGGCTCGACGGCGGAGTTTACCGGCGAATGCTGGGCACCGTGGCTGTGGTTCGACGTTGATCGTGCCGACTTGACGGTTGCCTTGACCGACGCCCGCCGGCTCGCCGTGACGATCGACGAGCGCTATCGCTTGGGCGACGGCGACTTGCTCGCCTTCTATTCGGGCAGCAAGGGGTTTCATATCGGGCTGCCGACTTCGCTCTGGTTGCCGAAGCCGGCCGCGACGTTCCATAAGATCGCACGGCGGTTTGCCGAACGGCTCGCCGAGCTGGCCGGCGTGACGATCGACACCGGCGTGTACGACAAGGTGCGTTTGTTCCGCGCACCAAACTCTCGCCACCCCAAGACGGGTTTTCATAAGCGCCGGCTTTCGCTCGACGAACTGCTTGGGCTTTCGCTCGACGGCATTCAGGCGTTGGCCGCCGAGCCGTCGCCGTTCGATCTGCCAGAGCCGGCCGCGACGAACGACCAGGCCGCTGCGGATTGGCTCGACGCCCAAGACCATGTAACGACGCAAGGCGAAGTGAACGCGGCAAGGCGAGCCGAACGAAATGGCTCGCCGACATTGAATCGCTCGACGCTCGAAATCATTTGCGACGGCGATGCGCTCGCCACCGGCGACCGACACCGAATGCTGTTCAGTGCAGCCGCAAACCTTGGCGAGTTTGGTTGCCCCGACGAACTGGCGCTGGCCTTGTTGCTCGACGCGGGGCTTGATTCGGGGCTGCCGCCGAAAGACGTGCGGCGGCAAATCGAATGCGGGTTGACGCACGGAAGGGGGACGCGATGACCGCGACGTTCCAAACCGCCGGTGACGTGTTCGACGGCTGGCGCGATGACGTGCTCACCGGCTCGCCGCCCGTGCTCTATCCGATCGGCGCCGGCGACCTGGCACGCATTGAAACCGGGCCGGGGCTGGTGACGTTGATAGGCGGGGCACCGGGAGCGGGCAAGAGCGCATTCGTTATGCAGGCCGTGACCGACGCCTTGCGGTTGACGCCTTCGCTTCGCGCTCTGGTTTGCTCTATCGAAATGCCGCCGCGTGTTTTGCTCGACCGCCAGCTTGCACGGCTAAGCGGCATCGACCTTACCGCAATTCGCTACCGACGCTTTGACGCTTCGCACGCCGATCGGCTCGACCAGGCGATGCACACGTTGGAAGCCGTAGGCGAGCGGTTGGCATTTGTACGGCCGCCGTTCGACTTGGAAAACGTGGCCGCCAGTGCCGACGCATTCCATGCCGACTTGATCGTGCTCGACTACATCCAACGCATCCCGCCGCCGGGAACGCACGGCGACCGCCGCGGGTCCGTTGACGCCAGCATGAATTACTTGCGGCAGTTTGCCGACGCGGGGGTGGCCGTTATCGTCGTGGCCGCCGTGGCACGGGCAAAAGACCATCAAGGCCGTTCGTCCTACGATGGCGACGGGTTGAACCTGGCATCGTTCCGCGAATCGAGCGAATTGGAATTCGGGGCGGACGATGCTTTCATTCTGGCGCCCGACGGCAAGCACGATGACCAGGTTGTGCTCCGCCACTTGAAGGCACGCCACACGGAACCGAAAGACGTGGTGCTGCGGTTCGACCGCTCGCACCAGTCTTTTACGCCCGTGACCGCCGGCGAAGTCTGGACGCCCGAAAAAGGCCGGCTGCAAACGGCGTTGGCTTCGCTCTGGAATCGCACCGACGCGGCCGACGATGACCAGGGGGGCGACGATGAATGAGCCGCGAATACTACCCGGTTGCTCGACGCTGCCACCAATGAAGCCGGCGACCAACGGCAAGGCCGGCTCGATGACCGGCGACCAGAATGGCAGGGACAAGAAAACAGCGAAGCGAAAGACGGGCGACCGCTTCGCCATTCTCAATGCCTTCATCGACTTCACGATGGGCGACCTCGATCGTGCTGAAATGGCTGTTTGGTTCGCCTTGTACCGCGACACCAAACCGGACGGGCTGGCCCGAACGTCGCAAGCCGATCTTGCTCGCCGAGCCGGCACGACCGACCGCACGGTACGGCGAGCTATCGCCAGTTTGGAGCGACGGCGTTTGCTGAAAATCGTACATCGGGGCGGTTTGCAAAAAGGGGCATCGACCTACCGGATTTTGCCATTGATGAAGCCGCCGCAATAGGACACCCATGTCCGGTTGTAATAGGACATTTGGCGTCATTTACTGCGGACACCCATGTCCTATATCCCATAAGGGACCATAAGAGCGTCCCCTTAATGGTCGCTACGCGACCGGGGCCGCTGAAACAGAAAATCAACGCGCCGCCGACGCTGGTGTCCGCCGGCTGGTGCTTTTATGACCGACACCACGAAAGGGTTTGCATGACTGAGAAGAAAACCTTGATCGAACAAGCCGAAGCGTTGTGGGCCAAGTGGTATGGCAACGGGGAGGAAGCAGAATGGACGTGGCAGGCCCGCATTCAAGACATTCTTGAGCGGAATGTCATCGACGCCGAGCATATTCGCGTGCTGCTCACCGCTGCCGTCGAAACCGCGAATGCGGACCCCGACACCAAAGAGCATTGGATGGTCGACGAGGATTACGCTTCGGACTGTATGGATGCGCTCGCCAGTGCGGAATGGAAGGCGTTCACGGACAAGCACCCGTCCCTGA
>Ga0307372_10006462_pt1 | contig 17126 bp, 19 predicted proteins | sample OX1MG_FD_202533 | JGI IMG/M metagenome (GOLD analysis project Ga0307372, IMG submission 202533) | Soil microbial communities from Risofladan, Vaasa, Finland - OX-1 | ecosystem: Environmental > Terrestrial > Soil > Coastal area > Acid sulfate soil | place: Finland: Risofladan, Vaasa | collected... | reverse complement strand
GGCTTTGATTACTCGCACATCACTCTTGATCGGATATCATATTTTGGCGCCCATGCACAGAAGACGCGATGACACCCGACTTTCCACTCTTCCGGATGATGGTCGACGCCTCCCAGACGCGGAGGGACGCGCCGGAGGACCTCGGGCGGCTTCGCCCGCCCTCCGGCTGCCTCTACACCCTGTTGCATGACGACAGGTGATTAGCAATGCACACATCGTAGTCGGGATAATAATCGATTTTGGTGCAATCGTCTAAAACAGACGCTCCAAACCCTTGAAAACGGACAAAAAGCGAGGGTGGGGTCTCCCGGCGCGTCCTCGCCGCGATTGGGGTTCCAGCAGACTTGAGTTCGCGTCCGCCGCGGGTGCGCTCGGCTACGCGGCGGGGGCAGTCATCATCGCGTCAAGGCTCGTCATCACCTCCTCCGGCGGCTTCGACTCGAGCTGCCTCACGTTCTCTTCCACCTGTTCCGGACGAGAGGCGCCGACGATCATTGAAGTGACGGCCGGGTTTTTCGCGATCCAGTTCAAGGCGAGTTGGGAAAGGGGCATCTTCGCGATTTCCGCCAGCGCCTTGAACTTCTGCACGATGGCGTAGTTCTCAGGCTTGTTCATCCTACCCCAAAAGCGAGGATAGAGGGCGCCCCTCGTCCCGGCTGGGGCGGGCACCCCCTCGGCGTACTTCCCGGTCAGGAAGCCTCCCGCGAGCGCGGAGTAGGTTATCGCGCCCAGGCCGTTGGCCTGGCAGAAGGGCAGCAGCTCCTTCTCAGCCTCCCTGTTGAGCAGGTTGTACGGAGGTTGAAGCGCAACAATCCTTTCGAGCCCCAGCCTCTCGCTCAGCTCGTTCATCGCACGCATGTTCTCGACCGTGAAGTTCGAGCACGCGAGATAGAGGACCTTCCCCTGCCGGATGAGCATGTCGAAGGTCTTTAGGGTCTCATCGAGCGGGGTGAGCGCGTCGAACCTATGCATGTAGTAGATGTCTATGTGGTCAGTCTGCAGCAACCGGAGGCTCTCGGATATCTGCGAAATGATGTGCTTGCGCGAAAGCCCAACGTCGTTCGGCCCCTCGCCAACGTCGCTCCCCACCTTCGTCGCGATGGTAAGCCGGTCCCGGTCACCGTGGACCGCCTTCCCGATCAGCTCTTCGGACCGTCTCCCGGAGTAGACGTTCGCGGTGTCGATGCTATTGATCCCGAGGTCCATTGCCTTTCTGATGACGCGGATCGACGTAGGCTCGTCGACGTCCCTTCCGAAGTTGTTAGTCCCGAGCGTCATCCGCGAGACTCTGAGGCCCGTCCTCCCCACTGACCTGTACTCCAAATGGGCTGGACACGACCTCGACGGCGCTAGAAATCCTTTGTGCCTGGAGGTCGGCTCACGAACCTGAGGGCCGCTCTTCTTGCGAAGACAGCGATGCCGGCCGTGGCTGCTGCGACACCGGGCCATCGATTCTCTCAAGGTCGTCGAAGAGGTTCAACAGTATCTTTCCCAGGGGGGTAACTTGGTAGAGCCTCACCGTCCCATACGCCGCCTGCTCCGTGACGAAGCCGTACTTGTGCAGAATCTGGACGTGTCGGTCGACCGTCTTCCAATCGACGCCGAGTTCTTCCGCGAGTTGCAGCCTATCCTTGGGCGTGGCCAGCGTGTTGAGCACCTTGATCCTCGTGGCTCCCCCCTTCATCTTCATGAAGAGCTCGAAGACATCGGACCCGAATCCCATCTCGGTGTATCGCGCCCTGACTCTGCCCCTCCAGACCCACATGCCGGCGAGGATGATCCAACAGACCGGTGCCAGAAGGAGCGAGGTGGTCTGCACCTCCCTCAAGAGCGATTCGCCTTGGGACGAGGACCCAAGGAGGTTGAAAATCGATAAGCCGGTCAAGCCTCCGGACGCCGCCTGAGTCTGGGCAGTCGTTGTCGAGCCTGAGACGGCGCCGTAGCTCACTCCGCCCGTCACTGTGGTGGTGGTCATGGCGGCGGTGGTCGTCTCTGTGACCGTGGCTGTTGTGGTGGCCGTCGCGCTCCCTGATACCGTGACGGTGGACGCGCCGCCTGACGCTGTGACCGTGGTGGTTGACTCTGGCGGCCCAATGGTGCTCGAACTCGCGCCCGGCGTTGAGGAGCTTTCGCTGGAATACGAGACAGCCGTGGACAGAGAGGACTTGGAGGTGGTAGTCGTGGAGGTAACGGAGGCCGCGCTGCTGGCCTGGAGTGAGGAGGAGCTGACCAACCCCCAACCGGCAAGAAGGGAGGCCGCCGCCGCGACGAGAAGCAACGTGGCAAAGGCCACCGGAAACCTGTTCAACCTGGCTACGAAGTGTTGAAAACGACGTTTTCATCATAAATACTTTTGCCCGAACGTTCGGACAAACCCTCATCATAACACTCGCCGCTGATGCGGGCCATGCGCTCCAGAAAGGCCCTGGTGGCCATCGTCTTGCTCATGATCATCGTTCCCGGAGGAATACTCGTGGGGCTCGCGAGGGGGCCTTCTCCGCAGTCGGCATCGTACTCCGCGGCGCCTTCTACTGAGAGCGTTGGGGCAGGTTCGGCCCTGCAGGGCTTGGGCGTGACCTATGGGAGCGCCGGTTCGGTCGCAAGCTCGGCGGGCGCCAATTTCCCGATTTTCGCAGGCGGGACGACGACTGTGGCCGGTGCGGGCACGGCCACCATGACCATGAGCACCACTACTGTGGCGGCGTCCGCGCCTGGAAGCACGACCGTGGTCCGACCGAACTCCCAACAACCGGATAGTTCCCAGGCGTCGGGCGCACCTTTCTCTCCTGCGTCCACGAGCACCAACGGAAGCCCCGACATCGAGTTCTTCACCAACGTTACTCTTCAGGCGGCCTCCGCCTCAGTGGCCTTCTCGAAGACCACAGCGGTAGCCTATTCGGTAGGGGGATACGTCTCGGACTCCACCGAGAGCAACACGACCGCCCTGGTTGTCATGCGGGTTCCCGCCGCGAACTACGAAGACGCCCTGACGGAGGTCGAGGGGCTCGGCACGCTTGTCACCTTGAGCTCCTCGAGTAACGACGTGACGGTCCAGTACACTGACCTTAACGCGACCCTGCAGTCCCTTCAAGCGGAGCAGGCCTCCCTCCTGGCGATCCTCAGCGAGTCCACCAACATCAACTCGACCCTGAACGTGGAGTCGAGAATCCAAGGAGTCGACCAGCAGATAAACTCGGTCCAGAGCCAGATACTCCAAACGAAGACGCTCGTGTCCTATGCGACCATCTCCGCGCTCATCGAAGAAAAGGCCCCGTCCCAGCTCCTTGCGCTCAAGCTGACAGCGACTCCGCGGAGCGGGAACGGCCCGCTCAGCGTCACGTTCAACGTGGTTGTGAAGGGCGGGGAGCAGCCGTACATCGTCAACTACAACTTCGGCGACGGCTCTTCTTACGAGGGGCAGGCTCTGATACACACATTCGGGCAGCCTGGGAGTTACAACGTCACCGTGACCGCCACGGATGCCTCGGCCAACGTCACGGAGGCGTGGACCGTAATAAGCGTCTCCGCTCGGCCTGCAGGCTCGGCTCTCGGCAGCTTTCCCAACTTTGTCGGCGGGCTCTTCCTCCAGGTCGTTGAGGGGATCGTCGAAGTTGCCGTCGTGGTTGTCCCGATCGCGGCCGCTCTCCTGGTAATCCTCTTCCCGCTGCGGCACAGGTTGGGCCTGTCCTCCCGTCCGCCCCAGGAGGACGATGGAGCGGACAAGGCATCTCCATAGGTGCTAGACCGGCCATGAAGCCCCTGGGCCGGTGCAGAGACGTCCTGCCCGCGTCGGAATCGGGTCCTGGCTCCGTCGTAATAGACTAAAATTGGCCTGCCTTTGCTCCTCGCAGGATGAAGAAGATGAGCCCACAAGGAGGGACGCCGCGAGCCTACGAAATCAGGGAGCTTAGGGCGGCTGACTTGGGCAACGGGTTCGTAGAGACCCTGGGAAACCTGACCGACACGGGCGGCCTCACTCCGGGAGCCGCCCGGAAGATCCTCAGGACGGTAAGGCGCGCACCGCTCTATCACATCCTTGTAGCCGTGGGCGCCGACGGGCAGGTCGTGGGGGCGACGACCCTCCTCGTCGAGCAGAAGTTCATCCACGGAGGCGGTCGCGTCGGGCACATAGAGGACGTTGCGGTGAGGAGGGGCTACGAGGGGATGGGCGTGGGGGGCTCCCTCGTGAAATCGGCCTTGGAGGTGGCGGAGGGGATGGCCTGTTACAAGTGTATCTTGGACTGCAAGGAGGAGCTGGCGGGCTTCTACCAGAAGCTGGGGTTCCGCAGGCACGACGTCGGGATGCGGATGGATTTCAAAGGCAGTTCACAGCAGAAGCGCTAGCCGAACAGCTCGAAGCCTAGAGCGAGTAGCCGCAGTTGGGGCACTGGTACCTGACCACTTCGCCCTTGTTCTCCACCTTCTCCATGAAGCCCGACCTACAGTTCGGACAGAGGACCTCCATCGGCTCCGCCTTGTCGTCGTGCAGAAACGCATTGAGCAAGGGCTTCCTCCCCACCAACGACCCGCCCTCGAGGTCTGCCAAGGTGACCCACCCGAGGAACGTATCTCCATCGAAAACCCCGAGCCTCGTGATGCCCGCCTCCAGCAGCCTCCGCTTGGCCTCCTTGGTCGACGCCTCCGCGTCGATCTTGAAAAAAGGCGACATCACCTCCTTCACCGTAACCTCCTCGGGCTTCTTGTTGAGCGGGACGAATCGGCGGAGGATCCTCCTATCGGTCACCATGCCGACGGCCTTCTCCCCGTTGAAGACCACAACTCCGGATGAGCCAGTATCGTTCATGATCTTCGAGGCCTCGAGGACGCTGGTCGAGGCAGTCACTCGCTCGACGTTGGTCTGCATCACATCTCTCACCTTCGCCACCCTATGCCACCCTTGTCCGTCTGCGCATGGGTGCCCCGGGAATAATCAACCTTTCTCAAAGCGGTCCCGAGATATTAGCGCGGACGTGGTAAGTGCGTGCGACGGCCTGCCGCGAAACTGCTAAAGCCGATGTCGGGTGCGAGCCGCCGTGAGCGGCATCCAGACCGAGAGATACAGAGTCAAGGAGGGAGAGAAGGTCAGCCTGCGCGCATGGTCGCCCGCGGACACCTCCGGTCTCGAGGAGGACGAGGCTCTGGAAGAGTCGAAGAAGCTTCTGCCGAGGCTCGAGAGGCTCCAGGAGGTTCTCTACGCCCAGCACAAGCACAAGGTCCTGATCGTCCTGCAGGCTATGGACACCGGCGGCAAGGACGGCACGATCAAGAAGGTCTTCGAGGGGGTCAACCCTCAAGGGGTCCGGGTCGCCCACTTTCGGACGCCCACCCAAGAAGAGGCCGAGCATGACTTCCTTTGGAGGGTGCACCAGGAGGCGCCAGGGAGCGGCGAGATGGTCATCTTCAACAGGAGCCACTACGAGGGCGTGCTCATCGAGAGGGTCCACGGCCTAGTCCCGAGGAAGACATGGTTGCGCCGCTACAGGGAGATCGAGCACTTTGAGCGCCTGCTTCACGAGGACCGTGCGGCCATCATGAAGTTCTTCCTCCACATTAGCAAAGACGAGCAAAAAAGGCGGCTGGAGGAGCGCGTTACCGATCCCTCGAAGCAATGGAAGTTCAGCCTCTCGGACGTCCAGGAGAGAAGGTTCTGGTCCAAGTACATGAAGGCCTACGAGGACGCCTTGCAGAACACGAGCACGGAGTCGTCCCCTTGGTACGTCATCCCAGCGAACAAGAAGTGGTTCCGTGACCTGGTCGTGTCGAGCATAATCGTGGAGAGGCTCGATGAGCTCGATATGGAATATCCAAAGGTTTCAGTGGACCTAAAGTCGGCGGCGATCTAGGAGCGTCTACTTCGTGACCAGCACGGAGCAGCCGGCGTAGTGCAAGACGCTGTTGGCGACGCTCCCCAGGAGGAGCTTCTTGAATCCGCCGTTGCCCCGCGTCCCGATCACTATGACGTCCGCCTCGTCGTGCTCCGCGAGCTGGACTATCCCCTGATACGGGGAGACCAGGTCGGTCACCAGCTCGTCCTTCACCTCCGCCACCCCCGAGTCCTTCGCGAACTTCACGGCCTCGGCGAGCAGCTCCCGCGCAGACCGCTCAGCGTCTTCCTCGATCTTATCGGTGGGGACAGCCGCGCCGGGCACGCCCATCGACCAGAACAGGGTTGGGATGTAGACCACGTGGGCTATGCGGAGCTCTGCCTTCAGGTCTTTGGCCAGTTCGACTGCGGCCTCGAGCGCCCTCTGCGCATTCTCTGAGGTGTCGACGGCCACGAGGATGCGCTTGATCGCCAGACCCGCGTCGTCGTTCTTCCCTCTGGGCCTGACGACCAGCGTCGCGCAAGGAGCGTGCGCTGAGACCCCGCTAGAAACGCTGCCCATGGCGGCCCTCTTGAAGCCGCCTAGGCCCCTGGTTCCCATCACTATGAGCCCGGTCTTCTCCTGGGCTGCGTACTCGACGATCGTCTCGACCACGGAGGCGCGGCCCTGGGGGACCTCTCTCTCGGAGACAGCGACCCCCGCTTTCTTGAAGATCGATGCGGCCTTGTCCGCATTGTCATCTGCCTTGTTTATCAGGCGCGAATAGTATTCTCCCTCGAGCGGGGCCACCTTCGCGCTTATCGAAGGAATCGCGCAAAGGACGGTAACCTCAGAGTCGAAGCTCTTCGCGATTTGCGCCGCGACCTCGGCGGCCTGTTGGGAGTTCGGTGACCCGTCGGTCGCCAGGAGAATGCTCGCGAATAGGGTGGCTGTGGGCTTCGACATCGGGTGGGCTGAAATCGGGGCGCTATTTTAGCGTAAGGCGGCCCGGGGCGTCGACTGGCAAAAGCGTTGACCATCCGTCAACTCTGTTGGCGCCCCGAGCTAAAATGACAGAGAGGCGATTGCAAGTGGCGGGTGTGTAGCATGGGAGAGTCCGTCCTTCATCTTCAAATGAAGGAGAGCGTTTCGAGAGCGCTGGCGGAGGAGGGCTACTCGGTCTTCTTCGAGCCTCCGTACGCGCCGTCGAAGTTCCTGACCTGGGTCTCTTATCGCCCCGACCTCTTCGGGATAAGGGCCAGCGCCGGGAGGCAGGAGTACGCACTGGTGGAGTGCGAGACGAGGCCCTCCGGAAGGAGGCTGGCCTCAAAGAACTTCAGGAGCGTGGACGTCCAGACGAGGTTGAACTCCGACCTGTCGCTGAGGAGGATACTGGTCGTCCCCAGGGGGACGCTTGCTGGAGTCGACTCCTCCGTAAGGCGCAATTGGGAAACCTGGATCTATGAGGGCGGCGGCTTCCAGAGGTTCCCGAGGGCCTGCGAGTCCACCACCCCAGCGTCGCGCCAATGAGCCGCGCCCCGCGCCGACCCTGACGCGAACCACTTTTTACCTCAACCCTGCGCCCCTCTCGCATTGCCTCAGGCGAAGAATCTGGAGTCGGTGCGAGCCTTCTTCGAGAGGGTCCTGAACGCGGGAGACGTAGCCAGCCTGGAGAGCTTCTCTCACCGCGACGTGCTCGTCCCCCAGTCAGCGCCGGGTATCGAGAGCTTCAGGAGGCTCATGGTAGAGATGAGAAACACCTTCGCCAACCCAGAGTACAAGGTCATGGACAAGGTGTGCGAAGGCGAGAAGGTCGTCGTGCGATTCTCCGCGAGAGCGACGCATGCAGGGAGGTACATGGGCCTTCCCGCGAGCGGCCGGGTGCTGAGGCTCTGGGGCGTGATGATATTCAGGTTCGAAGCTGGCGCGATTGCCGAGTTTTGGAGCCTCGTCGATTCGCAGGCGATCCTGAAGCAGCTCCGAGAGCCCTAGGCCCCCCCTCCGCCAACCACCTCAGCTTGGGCGCGAGCGAGACTACCCTGCCGACGACTATCACGCAAGGGGCCTCCACTTCTTTCGCGTGGCCTTCGCGCTTCGCGGCTGCACGAAGGGTCATCGTCACGGTCCTCTGCCTCTTGGTCGTCCCCCACATGATCGCCGCCACAGGTGTGTCCGCGGGCTTCCCAGCCTCTAGCAGCTTCGTTGCTATCTCCTTCAGCCTGGCGGCCCCCATGAGCACCACCACCACGTCCGACCCTCCCGATATCTTCGCCCAGTCCAGTTTGCTCCTCGGGCCCGCCTCGCGGCCGGTGACCACAGTCACTGACGACGAATATCCCCTGTGCGTCAGAGGGATGCCGGCGTAGGCCGGGGCGGCCAGAGCAGAGCTCACGCCGGGGACGACCTCGAACTCTACCTCATGGTCGCGTAGGAACTCCGCTTCTTCCCCGCCTCGGGAGAAGAGGAAGGGGTCTCCCCCCTTCAGGCGGACGACCTTCCTCCCCGACCTAGCCTCCTTCAGCATGAGCTGGTTGAGTCTCTCCTGCTTCTCCCTGCCCGTGGAACCCCTGTCCTTCCCGCCATAGACCTTGATCACTCCCGACGGGATCAAGCTCAGGACTTCGTCGCTCACCAGCCTATCGTAGATCACGACGTCCGCTTCCCTGAGCCGGAGAAGGGCCCCGAGGGTCAGGAGCCCGGGGTCACCAGGGCCGGCACCTACCAAACTGACCATACCCACGCTTTCGCGCTTAGGCACGGTGGGTCGCGACTCCCTTTGTCGATGCCTCCTCTAGCATCTTCTCCGCCCGCTTTCTCGCGCCAGAATAGTCGTTCTTCCTAAGGAGCGCTCCTATCCTCGTGTCTCGTATCACCTTGTAAGCGAACTCCTTCCTGGAGGCAGCATCCTTCAAGCGCTTCCTGCACTCCTTTCGGATGTAGCCTTGGAGCCTCACCTGAAGGACATCCTGTCGGGTGACGACCTTCTCGATCTTGCCCCGGAGAACGGCTGCCATCGCGGGGCTCCTGCCCCCCGTAGAGACGCCGACCCGAATATCCCCGATCATCGCGATCGCTGGCATATTGAAGTCATTGAGCCTGGGCTCGTCTACCACGCAGATGAGCGCGGCTCTTCCGTAGGTGGCACGCACGGCCTCAGACAGTTCCTCGTCAAGCCTGGGATTCCCCGTCGAGATGAAGACGACCTTGGGGTCCCTCTCCCTCACGACCTTCAAGACGATCTCCCGGGTAGGCTTCACGGAAATCAGGCTCACCTGTCCATCGCTTTTCGACGCCATTCTGCGCAGGCCGTCCGTGAAGCTCTCCCCGACGACCGTGATCCTGGCTTTTGCATCGAGCAGCTTGGAGGCCTTGTACTCCGGTTCTTTGCCCTCTCCGACTATCAGGGTCTGCTCGCCGGCAAGCACGATGTCGATCAGCATCGCTACGGATTCCCTGCCCCTTTCTTCACGTGCTCTGCGAAGGCGTTCATCATGGCGCCCATGGCGGAGATCTCGGGCATAACGTCCACCCTGATGGCGTGCTCCTCAAGCTCGTTCTTCGTGGACGGCCCCACCGCGACGATCACGATGTCGATGCGCTCCCTGAGCGCATCCTTGAGCTGCTCTTCCAGGCCATGCTCCGCCGCCACCTCGAACAGGTTCGCCACCGCCGGAGGGCTGGTAAACGTTATCGCATCGACCTTGCGCTTCTTCCCCACTATCTCCCGTATGAGCCTGACGACCGTCTGCTCGTCCGGCGCCTTGTATCGGAACCCGATGGAGCCGAGGACCTCCGCTCCCTCGGGCTCTAGGACGGTCGAGTAATGGTAGGTCAGGCACTCGAAGACGTGGCCACCACCAGCGGCCAAGATCCCTTCGCCCAAGGCCTCGTTCTTGGAGCCGTGCCACAGTATCCCCACGCGCTTTCCGACCAATCCCCTCGCCCGCAGCAACCTCAGAATGCCTCCAGTCGTGGCCTCCTCTCTCGGCGGCGATGCGTCCACCTTGATTCCCGTTCTTGCTAGCTCTCCCCTCGGCTTGCCGCTCCTCGCCACGATAGTCGTCCGGTCAGAGTTCAACGCATCCAGGACGACGCTCGTCATCCCCAGCCGCTCCGCCGCCAGCATCATCGCGCGGACCCCCGTCGCGGTCATGAACACCGCATAGTCTGCGCCGGCAGGCCCGACGAGTTCCCTAAGGAACGGCTCAATCTCCGAGTCGTCCCTCGGGATGCTTATCCCGACGGTCGGGACGACATATGGGATGCCGCCCAAGTTCGTGACCAACGCGGATTGCTCGGACGCTCTCCTGCTCCCCGTGACCACTATCGTCAGCCCCGCAAGAGGAAGCGAGGCGGCAGACGGCTCTTTCAAACCCTTCTCTTTGCTTCGGTCTGCTCTTAGGCCTTACCGTTGCTCTGGAGGCTCTGGTTGGAGTAGAACGGGTCAGAGATGAGGGGGTTCGGATTAGTCTTCTTCATCAGCTCCGCAGTGTCAGGATGGCCCTTGAGGTACTCGATTATCCCGGGAAGCCCCACCCGTTTGAAGAAGTAGCCCATCTGCCCGGGCCTGCTCAGCTCCTCCGGGGAGCCCTTGGAGACGTAGAACTCGAAGAGCACGCCCGTCACTTTGGGGACGTCCTTTCGCGAGACCATCCGCATATAGATCTGCTTCGTCTGAGGGTCCACGACATATCCCCCCTGGTGGCGCCCGTCCTCCGTGCCTCCGAGCTTGAGCGCATACATGTTGTATCCGGTCCCCATCCACCCGATCGTCTTGGTAGCCGGCCTGAAGCACTGCCTCTCGCAGCCGGTGATCCCGATTGACTCCGTCATGTGCCCCCACTTCTCGTCGAGGTCGTCTAGCAGGTACGGCTCGAACTTCTCCGAATCTGTGTAGGTCAGCCTGCACGTATCCCTGCCAACGCACGCCCCGGAGAGGAGCCTGAGGGTCGTGAAGGGTTTGCCGTTCCTCATACCGTATCCGAATGTCTTCATTTCTGAGATGAACCTCTCCTTTTCGGACTCTTCAAGGCCTCCGAAGAGAAGGTCTTGGTTCGGAGTAACAAAGAGCAGGACATGAGGGTAACTCTCGGTAAGGCGCTTCACCATGGACCGGAGGTTCCCGTCCGCGCCGCCGTCGATTATCCTGCCGGTCTGGATGTAGGCGCCGTAGCAATACTTACCGTCGGTCTCCTGCCTATTCCACCCCTGGTGCAAGCGTCTCCTGCCGTAGTCGAGGTCCTCCTGAGGCATCTCGAGCTGGGCGCCCCTGGCCTTCACCTGCTCCCTGTACCAGGGGATTCCCATCTTGTAGACCACGTATTTCATCCTGGCCCAATTCCTGTTCTTCCTGTCTCCCCATTCTTGTTGAGTCGCCACGATTGCGTCGAGGGTCTTCAGCGCCCCTTCCTCTCCGCTGGCTATGCCCAGCGGCTTGCCCATGGTCGCGAAAGTCGGGAAGCCGGCTTTCTCGCCCTGGCTTCCGCCGATGTATATCTGGAACCTTTCGACCTTGTCCCCGCCGTCCAGGAGGGGGACGACGCCTATGTCGTCGGTCCTCACCTCGACGCAGTTATCAGGGACATATTCGCCCGTCTTCTCGTCGCGGTCGACCGCAGATATTCCGATCTTGAACTTCCTGTTCAGGAGCCTGTCGCCGTATTCGAATTTCTCTCCGGTCTTGCGGTCGTCCCTCAGGTACTTTGGGTCGATTTCGAAGATCTCGATGTATGACTGAGTGGGTAGGCGGAAGTACTTGGCCGCCTTCTCGGCGAAGGCGACCCCGTCGAAGTACTTGGAATAATGAGATAGGGGACAGGCCATGAAGTTTCGGACGTTGTCGCCGCAACCGTTGAGCGTGTAGAACCCGGAACTCGCAATCTCCTGCATCGCAGGGACGACGTCCTTCTTCTTCACCCAGTGGAGCTGGACCGCTTGGCGGGTCGTCAGCCTCAGGGACGGCTGCATAGTCCCCGTGTACGTGTCGGAGGCGGTATACTTACTGGCGATATCGTCTAGGATGGCCCATTGTCTCGCATCGATCGGCCCCCCGCTGGGGATCGCGATGCGGAACATGTACATGAACTCCTTCTCGTCGCCTGTCGTCGCCCTGTTGAAGTCGGTGTATATCCCGTAGGATTTCGCGAGGGTCTCCGCTACCTCCGGAAGGTCTTGGAAGCTGGTGTCCCGAAACTGGTGAGCCAGGTTCGCGGGGCTGTTGATGTCGCGTATGACGACGGTCAGACCTTTAGTGGCCAGCTTGGCCTTTTCGGGGCCTGACCAGTCTTCCTGCGGGGTGTGGAGCTCAGGCTTTATGTCGGTCATTATTCAGGACGCCGTCTCCTTTGTGTCTGATTGTAGATAAGTTACACATAGCACCAGCTTTTCAGGCGGTCGATAACCTCTTGACCCAGCACTACCTCTTCGCTCTGAGTCTTCTCTCCTGACAAACTCAGCTTGCTTGCGCTCTTGGAAGCGGCTTGCGCGCTGGAGCTGCTGCTTTTCACAAGCTAAAGGGCCGAACCAAATTATATAAGGCGAGTTGATGAGAATATGAATAACAGAATAGTCGGATTAGAATTAAATTACCTGCGAGGATGTAAGGCACCTACCGCTAGCTCGCATCCGTTCTCGCCATCACCCCCCGTCGCCATCTGGGCGCGAAACACCGCCATGGCGGCAACGAAAGACGCGAACGCAGTCGACAGGATTCCCGTGTACTCGAGGTCGAGATCGCCGGTCGAGGCGTTGGCGAGCGGTTTCCCGGGATGTCCCGAGGAGAGACCGCAGGTCGTCCCGTTCGGGTACTCGAGCGGGAAGTGGTCAACGAGAAATGGCCAGGGGAGGACGAGTGGTGCCCAGGGGCCTAGCGGAAGTCGAACGCCTCGAGCAGGCTGTTCGCTAGACCTCGCGCGTCCCCTGTCGCTGAAAGCATCAGTTTGGAAGTCCAAACGCCCTCAGTCCGACCATCGGGAAAATGCTCGAAGAACTTGAGAGGGCATTAGGGATCGATATCCTGAATGGGAATTTTTCTCGATAAGAAAGTTACCAAATCGTTAAGACCCCGAACGTTGATTCGTTTGTATGCAAAACGCGACGACGTACCGCTGGGCGGAGCTGGTGAAACGCCAAGTGAAGTGCACAGATGGCGCGAGTCTCGGAGACATTAAGGAGGTGGGACCGAGGTGGATTATGGCTGAGAAAGTGAACGAAAAGGAGATGGCGAGGTTCTATCTTCCAATGTATTTGGTCAAAGGGTTCAACGGGAAGGAGGTTGAATTCAATATAACGGAAGAGCAAGCCGAGAAAGACTTCATGAAGCCTACTCCTCCTGCACCAGGCGAGTACGAGATATACAACAGCCCAGAGACGCCGCTTGGACTGGAGACATCGGTGCCAAGGATCTGAGGAGCGGATTCTCCTCGTGAGATGCGCCGAAGGTCAGGATCACCGACCAAGGACTCACTCCTCGGTTGGGGACTCCTGGGGCTCAATGCAGCCGATCTCGACCCCCCTGCAGCTTCTCCGAAAGGACACGGATCGGGAACGCGATAGGAATGAGGCCGTTACTTGAGAATGCAACGACGCAGGGAATCTGTTACTTCCTTACCTGTTGAGGCGGTCGGGGCCAGCGCTGGATGACGACCACCACAAGCATCAGAACAGCTCCCGAGGCAAAAAGGGCGTAAGGAAGATTGTTTTGAGTTTGACTAGTGATCTGGCTTGTGGTAGCACTGCCGCCGTCTGCTGGATTCCGGATCATTAGGCTTCCCGCCGCTCCCTCCATTGCGGGTTCGGTGTTGAAGACGATGAGTCCGCCGCCGTAATACACCGCATCCATTAGAGTGACGCTCACTGTGGCATTGGCCGATGCCCCTTTGGCCATACCAGTGTCTTCCGCGGTCAGTGGGATGGTGACGTTGTTTGGTCCCCAGCTCGAACCAGGGTATAGGAACGTGCCATTATTGGCCATAGAGGCATTGCCGTCGAGTGTGTTGGCTCCGACGAAGACCTTTGCGATGAGTTGGTAATTGTATATGTACTCGACCAGCCCCGTCAGCGAATCGACATGCAAAGTGAGTGCAATCGTCAGGTTTGTCCCCACCTCCGCCGTCGAAGGATAGGAGTACTCCACAGAGTATGCCGTGGCCCCATATTGCAGGGTATTGCCCAGCTGCACGCTGCCTGAGGTATTCGGAACGGCCGCGTAGGTGTTCTGACACTGAATCAGCAAAATCATAACTAGAAGCAGGGGCAAGAAGCGCTTGAACTTGGCTCGTTTGGCTATGCCGTCGCGGCCGTCTCTATTCTTTTGAAGCATGCCGTCTTCTCTCTAGAAAGACAATGGTCCCATCGCCTCTAGGCTTGTCTGCGCTTCCGCGAGGGCGTTGCTCGGACTGGCTGCCCCAGTCCAGGCCGTGTTCAGCGCGCTTCCGATGATAGTCGATGCTTGGAGCCAACGAGGGAACCCTAGCAGAGTCGTGAGGGCATTCTCCTGCCAGATTTGGTTGACGAGGCTCGCGACGGCGAGACCGGATGTCTGAAGTGCGCTCGCAACTTCGGGAGCTTCCGTTACTGAGGATCTGGAGGGGTAGTTATGGTAATTACCGAGAATCTTGGCTTCCTGCGTTCCCTTGGCGGTAGCCCACTGGACCCAGAGCCAAGCCATTTCAGGCTTGTTCGAGTAGCGAGAGACTCCAACCCCAGACCCGGCATAGGGGTGGAACGCTCCTTTTGGACCTGCCGGATTCTGGGCGTAACCTATGAGGCCACGCACCAGCGACCGCTGACTGTCGTTCATCCAGGTTGAGAACCCGTCGAACATCAAGGCTTGGGCCGCGATTTCGTGGCTCACAGAATCGAACACGCTATCCCAGGTGTAGGTGGAGGAACCGGGGTCAGAATAAGGCTCGAACCGGACAAGATCCTCGAGGGCCGCAAGCGTCGCGTCGGTGTTCACGGTCGGGATGATTGTGTTACCGTCTACCTCCCAAAGGGCTCCTCCGAAGCTTGCAAGGTGTGCTTGGTACTCGTAGATGATTGAGACATCGAGATTTGCCATGCTCGCGGACCCGAAGGGGGTCAGCCCCGATTTCTGGATGACGCGACAGTTTTCGAAATGCTGGTCCCAAGTTGCAGGGGGCGTGAGCCCGAGCTTTTCGAAGATGTCCGTCCTGTAGAATAGGACAAGGGTCGGGGTGTCGAATGGAAGGACACCGACATTACTGGCAGAGTTTCCCCCACTCCCGCCTGAAAGATCGGGAGGGTAAGTCGCGATGCGATCCCAGGAATATGGGTGGAAGTCAGCGAACTCGATGCCGGGATAGGTCAGCGTCGGATATTCCTGTGCCAGCTCGTATGGAGACATGGGTAGTTTAGGAAGGACGCCCAGGTTCTCTACGTCCAGGCTGTAGGCGTCATAGGCGCTGCTCTTCGTGTTGGACATGACGGCGATATCCTGAAGTTGCAAGGCATAGGGCAGGATGTTGTACTGGTCCCTTATCCCAGTGGCGTTCAAGAAGTCGCTATCTATGAGCTGGGTCGAGTACGGGCCGAACTCGGCCTCAAGACTGATGTCTAGCGACTTTCCCGAGTAGGGGCCGGAGACGGAGTGTAGCCAACTCAAGAACTCCTGGTAGTCTGGAAGCGACGAATACTGTTTGCTCGAGGAGAGGGCCGAACTGGTTGTCGTCGATGCGGCAGAGGCCGCGCCTCCTCCTCCCAGAAGTTTCGGATACGCCAGGTCGGCCAGTCCTAGGGAAAAAAGACCGGCCGCAGTTGCGCTCAGACCGTAACTTAGAAATTGTCTTCTGTTCAAACTTAGCCCGGCACCGAAGCACAACAGATAGATTGGGACGCGCGTATAAACATGGTTCCTCGCGGGAGTGGCTTTGTAGAAACCCTCTCTAAAGGAAGCAGGGTGTCATAGCAAGGGCATCTTGGTTGGGCGGGTCTAGAATCAATCTCCCAGAAGACCGGCCGATCAGCCGTCTGAGTTCACAGGCCCGCAAATAGGGTGTGGGACATAACTCACAGGGGAGCGAGGTTGAACAGGTTGTGCCACAGCCCTGTGCAGAAGCTGGCACAGTCTATCCTGTCCTCCCTCCTCTGAGCTATCGACCACCCGAACATCTTCTTGTCCGCGGCGAAGCCCGCCTCGGAGTTGCTCCGCTGGTGATACTGCTCAAGGTACGCCATCGTGTTCCTGACGAACTCGATCATCGCATCCTTCCACCTCCAGGAGCCGTTGAGGGTGGAGTTCTTCCTCGGGATGAGGAAGAGCCTCGTGTCCCGTCCGAACCTGTCAGCGTAGCCCGGCATGCTGTAGTACCTGTCGAGCCTGACGGTGTCGATCGCCACGTCCATCGTGGAGAGCATCGCCATCGCCCTATCGAACGCCTCCTTCTCCGATCTCATGCTCGAGCCGTATGCGAGGTACATCCTGGTGGAGAGGTCCATCAGCCTGAACGAGTACGCGAAGGCTCTCTTCTTGGGTTTCTCGCCCGATGACGGGGAGGGGTTCTGCTCCTTCGCCTTGTCCTTGAGCTCCCTGGCTATGCTCTCGTAGTGTTTGGAGATGCTGAGCGAGTACCCGGTGCCGTCGCCCGTCGCGTCGCTCTTCACTATCCCCCTCTTCTTCAGGAGGAGGACCTGGAGGTTGTGCAGCGCCATCAGCACCTCCTCATCTGAATACAACCGCTCCACCGTCTTGTAAGAGACCTCGATGCCCGAGAGCAGCGAGAAGAGGTCGAGCATGTTCGCGAACATCCTGTTCGACTCTCCGACCAGCTGCTTGATGAGGAGGAGCTTGACCCTCTGCTCGAGCGTGAGGGTGTCCGGTCTCCCGGTCCTCGGTTCGATGCGAATCGTCGAGACGGCCTCGTGGATGAGCGGGTCGAGGCTCTTCATCGCCTCCCTCGTCCTTCTGGAGAACTCCTGCTCGTATGTCCTCCAGTCCCTCTCTTCCTTGGGAGGGGACTCGATGTACTCCTTCCTTATGTGCTCGTCGAGCTCTCTGAGCCTGCTCCTGACGTCCTCGTCCTTGACGGCCATCGGTGGACTGGGTTTCGTTGGGAGGCGATTTAACGGCTGGTGTCACAAGGCGAGTACCGATCGGCATGCCTGACGTGACATCGCAGCCAATATCCGAAGAACTTGACTCGGGCTAGAACGGGACGGGCTGAGTTATGTCCCACACCCCCGCAAATTGTTTTATCCTCAAATGATTTCCTCCCCAGCTAGCACGCTCGGGTCCATAAGGGTCTCCTTGTCCTCCATCTTCTTGTAGAACATCTGGATGGGAGTCTCGACCTTTGATAGGTC
>Ga0307372_10006461_pt1 | contig 17131 bp, 12 predicted proteins | sample OX1MG_FD_202533 | JGI IMG/M metagenome (GOLD analysis project Ga0307372, IMG submission 202533) | Soil microbial communities from Risofladan, Vaasa, Finland - OX-1 | ecosystem: Environmental > Terrestrial > Soil > Coastal area > Acid sulfate soil | place: Finland: Risofladan, Vaasa | collected... | reverse complement strand
ACGAAGGTGGAAGCATACTTTTACGTTAAGAATTCTCCTATACCAATCTCGCGAAAAAGCCCGCGACAACGCTACCCGCCTGCCGGGAACTCTTAGGGGATACCCCGACTATGGGAATCCAGGCTAGGAAGCGTTCATCGACGACCCTCAACGGCTTTTGTTGCGCGACTGCGACCCGAGCCTGGAGACGCACCGCGATGCCTGTGGCGGCGAGTACCAACTCTGCTTGCCGCAGGCGCTGGGAAACGACGAATACCTGTTGTTTCACCTGATTGATGAGGCGTTGGGGGCGCCGCCGATCTTGACGCCGCAGCCGCCGTGGGCCTTGTCGCACGGCATCCACCTGGGTGCCCTGCGGTATCGCCAGCCATGGTGGCGCCTGGTGGGCGGCGCGCGCCCCCCGGACGAACTGGACCAAGCGGCACTCATCCTCCGCGAGCCACTCTACCGCAAGCTCACCGCGTGCCTTGACGACTGGTTTTGGGATGCCCAGGAGCAACTCATCGCCGACGTGGTTTTGCACCGGCAACGCAAGTAGTTCCATGCCTTGCTTGCGCCGCGGGTTAGTGTCGAAGCAGGCCGCGTGCAGTATAAGTTGGAATGGTGGGCGGTGCCCACCCTACGAGGGTTCCTGTATGTCGCTACCCCGCGAGGTCCGCGTTCCGCCCGAATCCGTGGCCTCGGAGCACGGGAACAACAGCTATCATTACGAGGCCTGGAGATACCTTGTCGGCACGGTGCGCGCTTTGCCGGAGATCTCGCTGGTCTTCGATCCCAAGCTGGGGATGCCCTGTTGGTCGACGTACGACCTGCTGGTCGACGGCGTGCGCGTTGGCCTGGACATCAGCGATTACGTGCTGGTCGACGGCGCCGTGGGCGGTTACGATCACTGGCTGCGATTTTCGTTTACGCCGTTATTTGCCCCTTTTCCCAAGATTGGCTCGTTTCCGATCACGAGCTTTCTCGACTGGAACGAGTACGAACGGCTGTCATCAGAGCTCGATTACCGCGCCCAAGGGGAAACGATCGTGTATGGTCAGCGCGACCACTCGGCGGAAGGACTGCCGGGTGGAAAGACCCAACGACGGCAACGGGTGCGAGAACTGCTCGCGGCGAGTTACGGCGCGAAGCTCGACGACGCGTGGACCGATCGGGAGCAGTTCTGGCGGCGCGCGGCGGCAGCGCTCGTCACGGTGTGCGTGCGCCGCGGGGCCAAGCAGTTTTTCCGCGCCCATAGCACACCTCGCGCTATTGGGATCTACGCCGCAGAGCGAGTCCACTCCCCGCACTAAGGGCCTATCCCAAAACCGCCCTGCAGGCGGGACGCCTGCACCACAAGGCGGTTTTGGGATAGGCCCTAAGCACTGCGAGGCCACCTGGCCGCCAAGACAGCCGACCGTGGCTCGGATGCGGAATCGGGCGACTTGTAGGGATTGTCGGCCATGACGGCCATTCTAACCGATCCGCCCGCGCCCGGCAGCCTCTGGGGTCCGGCTCGAATCCGCTGGACTGCTCGATGGCGAATGTGCATAATGGAGGGGATGGCGTGGGTCGGCGAACTTTGGCACAGTGGGTTCGTCGGCAGGGTGGTTCGCCGGCAGGGTGGCTGGCCGGCAGCGTGATTGCGCCCGAGGCGCGTCGAACATGACCGAGATTCTCCAAACCCCCGCGGCGCGGCTCGTCCTATGGTTGACGGTTGGCGCGATCTTGCTGGTGCTGGGTCTGTACGCCGTGAGCAAGGTGCGCGAAGGTAACGACGAGAAACGGGTGGGTGCCAACGAACTGCTCTCGAATTTTCGCGAATTGCACTCCCAGGGTGAGCTAAGCGACGACGAATACCGAACAATAAAGACAATGCTGGCGGCGCGCGTGCAGCAAGAGTTAAAGGATAAGGGGGACGAGGGTTAAGACGATTGTGACCGGACGACATCGGATTTCTTCCCGCCAGCGAAAACATCGGCCGCCTGCTCCGCGTACAAGGAACATGCGAGGCCCGCTCGAGCGACAACATTGAATACCCGTCACCCTGTTCCAGCCCGTGCGGGCCGGAGAAGGTTGGCAGCGAAAGGAGCTAGCATGCCCTCAAGTAGGGATGTGACCGGAGGTCGCCGTGGTGGAAGCACCACCAAGAAAAACGCTTTCTGCTCGTTCTGTCGCAAGAGCTATCGGGACGTCGGACCCCTCGTCGAAGGGCCGGGCGACGTCTACATCTGCGGCGAGTGCATCGAGCTTTGCCAGTCGATCCTCGATCAGGAGCGCCGCCGCCGCGGCACGAGCAAGCCGCTCTTCACCAAGATCCCATCGCCCCGCGAGATCATGGTGAAGCTCGATGAGTACGTCATCGGGCAGGAATTGGCCAAGAAGGTGCTCTCGGTCGCCGTCCACACGCACTACAAGCGGCTCATGCTCGTCAGCGAAGCCACCGACGTCGAAATCGACAAGTCGAACATCCTGTTGATCGGTCCGACCGGCTGCGGCAAGACGCTCTTGGCCCGGACGTTGGCCCGTTTGCTCAATGTCCCCTTCGCCATCGGCGACGCCACCACGCTCACCGAAGCCGGCTACGTGGGCGAGGACGTCGAGAATCTGCTGCTCAAGCTGCTCCACGCCGCCGACTTCGACCTGGAAAGCGCGCAGCGCGGCGTGCTCTACATCGACGAAATCGACAAAATCGGCAAGACCAGCCAGAACGTGTCGATCACCCGCGACGTGTCGGGCGAGGGCGTGCAGCAGGCGCTGCTGAAGATGTTGGAGGGGACCGTCGCCAACGTGCCGCCGCAGGGCGGGCGCAAGCACCCCGAACAGCAATACATCCAGATGGACACGAGCAACATCTTGTTCATCTGCGGCGGCACCTTCGTGGGCATCGAAAAGATCATCGCCAAGCGGCTCGGCCGCCGCACCATCGGCTTCGGACAGGAAACCGAAGGTCAGACCTCGGAAACCGATTTGGCCCGGTTGCTGCCCCAGGTCACCAGCGACGACATTCTCGAGTTTGGCTTGATTCCCGAACTGGTCGGTCGTTTGCCGGTCGTCTCGGCTCTCAAGCCGTTGGATATCGACGCCCTGGTGCGCGTGTTATCGGAGCCACGCAACGCCCTGGTGCGGCAGTACCAGAAGCTGTTCGAAATGGAGAGCGCGCAATTGAACTTCACGGACGCCGGTTTGCGGGCCGTGGCGGAACGCGCCCAAGAAAAAGAGACAGGCGCGCGGGGTCTGCGGTCGATTATTGAAGAGGTCATGCTCGACATCATGTTCGACTTGCCCGAGCAAGGCGGAGGCAAGAGCTACCTGATCACGCCCGAGGTGGTCACCGGACGCGAGCGGCTGTTTGCCTTGCCCGAACCAAAACACAAAAGCGCGTAACGTTCAATCCCAGCGCCCCGTGTCGCGTTTTGCCACGGTCCGCCGGGGGTCAAGTTCGCGCTCGTCAATCGAAACGAGCCTCGCACCAGCATCGGGTTGGTCCGGGGCTCGTTTTTTTCACCCCCTGCGCATCAGCCGCGGGCACGGTTCGCTACGAATTTGCTATACTACGAGCGAGTTGCTTGGACGGCCTCAATAAGATGTGTAGACGACCTCTAATGCCGGTGGCAAACAGGACCGATCAACTGCACTTGGCTGCAACCGATTTTCCCAGCCGCCGTCCGCGCCGGGTGGTTCGGTGATCATGAACGCTTCCCGCCGGATGATCCCTCAACGATGAGCCCCGACCGCAACCTTCTCTTGGGCATCCTCGCCATCCGCGGCGGGCTGGTGGAGCGCGCGGCGGTGGCGGCCGCGTTTCGCACCTGGGTTACGGATAAATCGCAAACGCTGGGCGCGTTGCTGGTGGCCCAGGGGGCCTTGACGCACGGACAGCTCGCGCGGTTGGAAACCCTGCTGGTCGAGGAGTTGGAGAAGCACGGCAACGATCCGGCGAAATCGCTGGCCGCCGCCAGTTCCTTCGATACGCTGGCCGCCGAGTTGGTAGAACTGGCCGATCCCGACCTGCGGCAGACGCTGGCCTGGATCGCGGCGGCCCGGCCCAAGCCCGACCGCTATGCGACACAGGTTCCACAAGACGTGGACCGGGATCCGGCGGTCTCGCGCAGCCGCTACCGGCCGTTACGCCCCCACGCCAAAGGAGGGCTGGGGGAAGTCTTTGTGGCCGACGACGAGGAACTGCACCGCGAAGTGGCGCTGAAGCAAATCCAGGAACGTCACGCCGACGACCAGTCCAGCCGGGCAAGGTTCCTGCTCGAAGCCGAAGTCACCGGCGGGCTCGAACACCCTGGCATCGTGCCCGTCTATGGATTGGGAACCTACGCCGACGGCCGACCCTACTACGCCATGCGCTTCATTCGCGGCACCAGCTTGCAAGAAGCCGTCGAACGCTTCCACTCGGTCGACCGCTCGCACGGCGACGGCGCGAAAGCGGATGTGCCGACCGGCGAAAGCGCCGTCGCGTTCCGAAAGCTCTTGGGCCGGCTGATCGACGTTTGCAACGCCATCGAGTACGCCCACTGCCGCGGCGTGGTCCATCGCGACATCAAGCCCGCCAACATCATGCTTGGCAAGTTCGGTGAAACGCTGGTCGTCGATTGGGGACTGGCCAAGCTCTTGGATCGGCCCGAAACGGCCTCGGCCGTCGACGAACGGCCGCTGTCGCCGGCATCGCTGGCCGGTTCAATGCCTACCATGATGGGCTCGGCGATCGGTACGCCACGCTACATGAGCCCCGAGCAGGCGGCGGGGCGGCTCGAACTGTTGGGGCCCGCCAGCGACGTGTATAGCCTGGGCGCCACGCTCTATTTTCTGTTGACCGGCGTCACGCCCTTTGAGGATCTCGACCTCGGAACGATCCTGCGGAAGGTGCAGCGGGGAGAGTTTCCGTCTCCCCGCAACGTCCGCAAATCGACGCCGATCGAACTCGACGCGATCTGCCTGAAGGCGATGGCCAACCAACCGGACGACCGTTACCGTTCGGCACGGGCGTTGGCCGACGATATCGAACATTGGCTGGCCGACGAGCCGGTGTCGGCCTTTCCTGAATCAGCGCCGCGGCGGCTGGCCCGCTGGGCGCGCCGGCACCGCTCCTGGACGCGGGCCGGGGCCGCGGCGCTCTCGCTGGTGGCCGTCGCGTCGGTGGTCGCCGCGCTCGTGGTCGACCGCGAGCGGCGCCGCGCGGATGAAAGCGCCGTTCGCGAGACCAAAGCGAAAGAGCGTGAGACGACGCAGCGAAAACACGCCGAGCACCAGGCCCGCGTGGCGAACGCCCTGCGGCTGGCGTCGCAGGCGCGCGAAATGCTGCAGCTTCAACCGCAACGCGGCCTGCTCCTGGCGGTCGAGGCGATTCGCACGTCGATCGCCGGCGGCGAGCCGCCCTTGGCGGAGGCCCAGCAGGTGCTCCGCGACTCTCTGGCGACGGTCGGCGGACGGCCCTTGGCCGGGCACGCGGATGCGCTTTGGACCACCGCGATCAGCCACGACGGCCGCTGGCTGGTCACCACCAGCTTCGACCAGACCGCGCGGCTCTGGGATCTAACGGCGGTTGATATCGCCGCGTCGGCTGTGGTGCTCCGCGGCCACGCGGGGCCCGTTTTCGCGGCGGCGTTCAGCGCCGGCGGCCGTTGGCTCGCCACCGGCGGCCAAGACGCGACCGCGCGGCTATGGGACTTATCGGCCACCGACCCGGCGGCAAAGCCCGTCGTCTTCACGGGCCACATGGCGGCGATCAATGCGGTGGCATTCAGCCCTGACGGCCATTGGCTTGCCACGGCGGCGAACGACCAGACGGCGCGACTTTGGAACCTGACGACCACTCCGCCCGGCGCGGCGTCGCTTGTGTTGAGCGGGCATGAAGGCGGCGTGGAAGCGGTCGCATTCACCCAAGACGGTCGACGCATGGTGACCGCCGGCGGCGATGGGACCGCCCGCGTGTGGGATCTGACCGCCGATCGACCGGCGGACGCGCAACATGTGCTGCGCGGGCATACGGGCCCGATCCTGAGCCTGGCCGTCAGTCCCGACGGCCGCTGGTTGGCGACGGCGGGGCAAGACCAAACCGCGCGGCTCTGGGATCTGTCGGCGGCGGACCCCGCGAGGTCGGCCGTCGTGTGCCAGGGGCACGCGGGCACGATCAACGCCCTGGCGATCAGTGCCGACAGCCACCGCCTAGCCACGGGCAGTTCGGACCAGACGGTGCGCGTCTGGGATCTGACGGCGCTCGACCCATCGTTGGACGCCAAGCTGTTCCATGGTGCTGAAGCGGCCGTTTATTGCATCGCTTTCAGTCGCGACGGTCGCCGGCTACTGGCCGGCGGCGAGGACAAGACGGTGTGCGTTTGGGAACTCGATGGAGCCGATCCCACGACGGCCACACACGTCTTGCGCGGGCATGACAGCGAGATTCGCGCGCTCGCGATCAGCCCCGACAGCCGACGGCTGGCTACCGCCAGCGCCGACGCGGCGGCGCGATGGTGGTCGCTCGACCGGCTCGACGAGACGGCGGCGCCGGTCGTCTTGGCCGGTCACACACGGCTGATTCACGCGCTGGCGGCGAGTCGCGACGGGCACTGGCTGGCCACGGCCGGCGCCGACAAGACCGCCCGCCTCTGGAACCTGATAGCCGCTGACCCCTCGGTTTCGCCGGTCGTGCTTGCCGGACATGAAGCCGGAGTTTGGGACGTCGCGTTCAGCCACGGCGGCCGATGGCTGGCGACGGCGGGGCACGATCATACGGTGCGTGTCTGGGATCTCCAGGCCGATGATCCCGCCAGGTCGCCCGTCGTCCTCACCGGGCACGAGGGCGCGGTATGGAAGGTCGGCTTCACTCCCGACGATCGCTGGCTTGCCAGCGCGAGCGCCGACAAGACGGCCCGGCTGTGGACCATGAACGCCAATCACCCCTCGGTCGCGCCCATCGTGCTGCGCGGTCACGACGACGAAGTGCTTTGCCTTGCCATCAGTGCCGACGGCCGCTGGCTGGTGACGGGCGGTCAGGAAGGGATTGCCCGCGCCTGGGACTTGACGGCCGGCGACCCATCGGCGGCGCCGTTCATCCTGCGCGGCCACGCCGACGCCATTCACGCGGCGGCCATCAGCCCCGACAGCCGCTGGCTCGTGACCGCCGGCGCCGACGCCACGAGCCGCGTTTGGGATCTGAACGCCGTCAACCCCGCCGCGGCGCCGGATGTGGTGGACGGCCACGCCGGCGCGATCATGGCGGTGGCATTCAGCGCCGACGGCAAATGGCTGGCGACGCCGGGCGCCGAGGCGACGGTGAGGCTCTGGAAAATGACCCCGCAAGGAATGCCGCGAGAATCGCTCTTCTTGCGCGGGCACCGAGACGTGGTTTCGTCGCTGGCGTTCAGTCCCGACGGTCAATGGCTGGCCACGGCCGGCGTCGACAAGACGGCCCGTCTATGGGATCTCACATCGCCCGAGCCGGGCCTGGCGCCCATCGTGCTGCGCGACCACGAGTCGGAGATTCTCGCCGCCCTGGTCAGCCCCGACGGCCGCTGGCTCGCGACCGGCGCCGAGGACGGCACGGCCGCTCTTTGGCACCTTCGGCTGGATGAGCTCATCGCCTTGGCACGCCGCGCCGCGGGCCGGGAACTGAGTGCCGATGAGCGGAAACTCTATCGGTTGCCGCAGACCGGATCGGCGGGGGAATCGCCCAATACGCCGGCGCCGGCCGACGAATAGCCGGTGCGATTGTAAAGTCCCCCACCAGCCGGGAATTCTAATTGTCGTCGACGGTACTTTTAGTTGTCGCTAATCACTTTTCCTTCGCCATCGCGGGCGAACAGAAGGGCCATCATCACCGAGATACACCAGACGATGAACAGCACCGCTTTCGATGCAAGGATGAAGGCCCGATTCGGCTGCGGAAGCCGGTGGCCAACTGGAAAGTGCGCTGGGGGATCGGCTGGGAAATCTAGTACGGGTGCGTTACCGCCAATCTCAATTTTTTTCGCACTCCCGTTGCTTCGCAACGTGCGTGCTGTATGTTTGAAAAAGACCCGAAACACCGAATCGGGCGATAAGTCACGTAGAACTGACCTAGAGCGTCCCACCATGCCGCGAACGCCGCCTACGATCGGCCCCGCTGACCTGCGGGTGAATGCGCCGATCGCCGCGCCACTCGTCGATCCGGCGTCGATTCGGTCGGTCGCGCGCGGCGAGGCGCTCGACGAGCCGGCGACCGTCGATGAACGTAGCCTGGTTCGATGGGCCTGGGGTACGATTCGCGCGTTGGCCGAATGGTTGTTCGGTGTGTTCTCGGTCGTGCTGGCCTTGTCGCTGTTGGCGACGTATCCGTTGTTGCAGATGCTTTCGCTGGGGTATCTGCTCGAATCGAGCGGCCGCGTCGCGCGGTCGGGCCGTTTACGCGATGGATTCGTCGGCGTCCGCAAGGCGGCCCGCGTGGGAAGCATCTTCTTTGGCGCATGGCTGGTGCTCTGGCCGCTGCGTTTCGCCTCGTCGATGGCCTCAGACGCCCGGCTGATTGAGCCCGACAGCCCCGCCGATCGGTTCTGGTCGACCGCGCTCGTCGCGCTGACCGTGCTCGTGGTGGTTCATGTGATGGGCGCCTGTTGGCGGGGCGGTAAGCTACGGCATTTCCTCCGGCCGCGGCCGGTCCAACTGGCCCGGCAAGTCTTGCGCCGCGGATCGTACGCCCAAGCCCGCGACGCAGTTTGGGAGTTCGTCGTGGGCCTGCGGCTGCCCTATTATTTTTGGCTCGGCTTGCGCGGCTTCGCCGGCGGCCTGATCTGGCTGTTTCCGCCGGTCACAATGCTGGCCTTGGGGCAGAAGGCGCCGGCCATCGGCTTCCTGGGCGCGCTGGCACTGATCGCGGTGTCGCTCTATTTACCGTTCGTTCAAACACGGTTCGCGGCCGAGGACCGTTTTCGGGCGATGTTCGAGATTCGCGGTGTACGCCGCGCGTTCCGCCGGGCGCCCGTGGCCTTCCTGCTGGCCTTGTTCGTGACGCTCTTGTTCGCCTTGCCGCTCTATCTGCTCAAGATCGAGATCATTCCGCGCGAGGCGGCCTGGCTGCCGAGCCTGGTGTTCGTCGTGTTCATCTTCCCGGCGCGGCTATTGACCGGCTGGGCGTACGGCTATGCGGCTCACCGCCCGCGCGATCGCAACTGGTTCTTGCGGCAGGCGGCGCGGCTGATGATGCTGCCGGTGGCCGCGTTCTACGTGTTGATCGTGTTCTTCACGCAGTACACGTCGTGGGATGGGATCGCCAGCCTCTACGAGCAGCACGCCTTCCTGGTGCCGGTGCCATTTTTGGGACTGTAGCCGGATTCGCAAGAATTCGGGGTCGCCAACCACAAAACAACCAACCAACGGCAGTTCCATGATCGTCCAACGCAGCCAGCCCGCTCGCGCCGTCGCCCACGCGATTTATATTCTTATCGGCCTTTCGTGGGCCGCCTCGGCAAAGGCGGCGCCGCCCAAGCTGCCGCACGCTCCGCCCGAACAGGCCCGCATGAGCGCGAGCCAGCTCGATGCGATCGACGCCGCAGTGGCCGCGGGCATCGCCGAGGGACAAATGCCCGGCTGCGTGGCGCTGGTCGCGAGGCAAGGGAAAATCGTGTTTCTCAAGGCGTACGGCCACCGCGGCCTTGAGCCCGACCCGGTCGAAATGACGACCGACACGCTTTTCGACCTCGCCTCGCTCACCAAGCCGATCGCCACGGCGACGAGCATCATGCTGCTTGTCGAACAGCGCCGGCTCATGCTCGACGACCCGATCGCGAAACATTGGCCCGAGTTCGGCCAACAAGATAAGGGGCGGATCACCGTCCGCCAACTCCTCACGCACCAGGGCGGGCTGATCGCCGACAACGACATCGAGGATTACGCCGACGGGCCCACGAAAGCCCTGGAGCGGATCGCCGCCGTCGCGCCCCAGGTCGAGCCGTGTACGCGGTTCATCTATAGCGACGTGGGGTTCATCGCGCTGGGCGAACTGGTCCGCCGGATCGCCGGGCAAAACCTGAATGGGTTCGCCGCCGAAAACATCTTCCAACCCTTGGGACTGGCCGAGACGGGCTTTCTGCCGTCCGGCGAGTCGCGCCGCCGGGCCGCCCCGACCGAACGCCGCGCCGGCGTTTGGATGCGCGGCGAAGTCCACGACCCGCGCTGCTTTGCCCTCGGTGGCGTGGCCGGTCACGCGGGCTTATTCTCCACGGCCGAGGAATTGGCCGTCTATGCCCAGATGCTCTTGAACCGCGGTGAGTACGCCGGAACGCGCGTGCTGTCGCCGGAAACCGTCGCCACCATGACGGCGCCCGAGGAAGTTCCCGGCGGCAGCATGCGGGCGCTCGGCTGGGATGTGCGAAGCGGCTACTCGTCGAATCGTGGGCAGGGCTTTTCCAAGACGGCGTTCGGGCACGGCGGATTCACGGGCACCTCGCTCTGGGTCGATCCGGAACTGGAGCTGATCGTGATCTTCCTCAGCAATCGGCTGCATCCCGACGGCAAAGGAAACGTGAACCCCTTGGCCGGCCGCATCGGCATGATCGCCGCCGCCGCGATCTCGCCCCCGGACGACAAGTCGCCCTTGGCACCTGAAAGCCTGCGAGGACAAGCAAAAGTTTCCCCGCTTCCTGCCGGAAGGGACGGTCGTCGTCTTCAAGACGGGCAGCCTTGACGACGTATGCACCGCCGCCGGCATTTTGTACACGCCCGGCGGCCCGCTCGCGCTGGTCGTGCTCACGGCCGAGAACGACGACCGCGTTCCGCGGCGCGGCGGCGATGGGCAATCGGCGTGGCTGGCGGTGTTTGCGCGGTCAGCTTCGACACGATGCCAGCAGTTCTTGCCAGTTTTTCACTTCGAGTAGTTGTTCACTGAGGAGTTCCAGTCGCTGGAGGTCTTCGATGGCTGTCAACGTCGCCGCCGAGCATTCGTCGGGAGGGCCGAAAAGTTTGCGGCCCTGCCGCAAGATGATCTTCCGCGCCTCCTCGACGCGCCCTTCGTCGAGAATTGCCATATAAGTGCTCGATTCTCGCATGGCTCGGACTCCTTGAAACAGTTGCATGGCTGCTTTCTTGTCGGGGACGCGCAGCCCGGTCAAAACGTACGCCGCTGTCAGCAGTCGACGTGCCTGGTCGGGTGGGGCCTCGCGTTGGAGCCGTTCGATCAAGCGTTGGATCACGTTCGCCAGGGCGTCGGCAAGTGCCACCTCATCGCACAACTTGCCCAGCGGGGCCAGCGGCAATAGTCCCAAGTCGCCGACGAGCAGTTGTTCAGCGGGCATCTCCCACAAGCGGATGACCTCGTACTAGAATTCGATCTTACCACGGCCGGGCCTTGGTGTGTAGGCCACCGCTCCGTTCAGGTTGGAATGGGCGGCCTCCCGTCGAAGCAGTACCACGATGGAATGGACAGGGACGTGGTATTCGCGGTGCAGCAGGACGTTATACGCCAGAATGTCGGCGTGCTTGGAAGCGGAGGCGCTGGCTTGGAAATCGAAGTGAACGATCTCGTGGAGCGTGTCGCCGACGCCGATCACCACGTCCGCCGATGCCGTGATTGTGGACAGGTCGACGTTGAGAAGGCGGAGCCGCTCGGCGGAAGGCGCGTCGAACGCGGCCAAGAATGCTCCCGGGTGCTCGCAGGCCAGATCTTTCAGGGCGGCGTCGAATGGCAGAGACATGATCGCGTCGGCAAGAGTAGAAACGGGAAAAGCGCCGCAACTCCTCGAAGCTGTGGTGGAATGGATTGGCCTCGGGCGGCAATCGTAGCCTTGAAGCGGGCAGTTGGTTTTTTTTCAACGGCCCCTAAAGCGCCGCGGCGACGGCCGCCTTCTCCATCCGGCTCTCGGCGCGCGCGGTGTCGATGGCGAGGTTCATGGTCACGCTCCAGCGGCCCGTGGCGTCGGCCTGGATGTGCCAGTGCGGAATCACGACGACCGATTGGTGTACCAACTCGAAGCCACCCTCCGATTGGCTCACGGTCTCGATCGGATAGGTCCAAATCGATCCCAGGCAGCTCGAACGCAAGTTCAACTCGATCCCCAGCCACTCGTCAACCAGGCCGATCGCGCCGATGTGGTTCAGGTCAAGCTGACGGCCAAGCTGGCCGAGGCGGCGCTGGCCGCCGTCGTGGAAGTAACGGTCGTCGCAGCCCGAGGGTAAGCCGGCAAAATTGAACTCGACTCCAAAGTGGAACGGCATGCCCGGCGCTAAGCCTTCGAGAAGGTAGGCGATCTCCAGCGCGGAACTGCCGGCCGAAAGCGTGATGCCCTTGGTGATCTTGATCGGCTGTCCGCCAGCGGTCCCCTGCCGCGTGAGCTGCACCTGGATGCGGTTGGGATTGCGCCGCACGCGTGCTTCGTACGCGCCGGCGACGAAATCGCCCAACTCGCGCGCCTGGCCGCCGGCCACCGCGGTGAGCGTGGCCTCGCCATCGAAGAAATGGTCCAAAAGGCTCTTGCGCGGGTAGGCGTCGTACTGCACGCGCTGGTCGAGCCCCGGCTGTTTGAAGACGACGCGCTCGTGGATGCTGGCCATGTGGCCGTTGGCGCCGCTTGGGCCGGCAAGCACCTTGCGATGGTAGGCTTCCGCGCGGCGGGCCAGCGTGGCCAGCAGGTTGTGACAGATCGAACGCACGTCGAGTTCGTACAACTCGCCGCCCCGATAGGGCGAGATCAAGGTCGCCAGCTTGTCGTTGGCCAGGAACACCTCTTGCCGGGCGTCGAGGTTGAAGTCGCCCGGCGTGGCTTCGACCCAAGGCTCGACGCGATCGAGGGCGCGGTCCAGCAGGTTGTCGGCGGCGATCAGGTGATTGTAGACCGCGTTTCGCAAGTGCGGCAGGTAGATGCCGCCGAAGGCGCCGTGCCAATAGGCGCAATTGCACTGGCCGCGGTACAGCTCGGTGCGGGCGGCTTCGACCAACTCGTGATCGAGGTGCGATTCCTCGGCCGCGGCCAGCTTCTGGCTGACCATCAGCATCCGCGTGTACATCTCGTCGCTTTCGGGGTACTTGACCTTGAAGTTCCGCCAGAAGCCCCCCTTGACGAATTGCGACAGCGAGGGCCAGCGTGGATCGTGCTCCAGCTCGTGCCGCAGCCGTTCGTATTCGATCAACTGGTCGGCCGGCAATGCCCACTCGGTCATCTCGCGATAGCTGGCGTCGGGCAGGTAGATCTTGCCGGCGGGCGGCACGTTGTCGACCGCCTCGCCGAGCGTCGTGACCCGCAGCCAGCTTTCGTTGGCCACCAGGAGATCGAGGAACTGGCTGAGCCAGCCGTTGGTGTAGACGTGTTTGTGCGTTTCGGGCCAGGTGCCGAACTTCTCGCCGTCGTCGCCGAATACCACCACCGAGCCGGGCCGCTGCTCGCCGATCCAACGCAGGTAGTCGATCGTCTCCCGCGGCTCGGCGAAGGGAATCGTGTAGCGGAGCCGCTCGCTGCCCGGAAACACCGCCAGCAAGTGCCCGTCGTCCTCCGTCACGTAGTAGCCGTCCAACTGGCTCGTGGTCAGGCCGGCGTTCTTGAAGTGGTAGTCGTCGAGCACCGTGTACTGGATGCCGGCCGCGGCCAGGTCGGCGGTGAGCGATTGCTCCCAGACGCGTTCGGGAATCCAGGCCCCGCGGACCTTCGTCTCCAGACGCTGTTCGAGCCAGTGGGTGTATGCCTTGATCTGGCCCACGCGGTCGCGGCGAGGGATCATCGGCAGGATCGCCTCGTAGAACGTGCCGCCGATGATTTCAATTCGCCCCGCGGCCACCAGTTCGGCCAGGCGGTCGAGGTACTCGGGGTGGGCCGTGGCCAGCCACTCCATCAGCGAGCCGCTGGTGTGCAGGGCGATCTTGAGCGTCGGATAACGCTCGAAGACGTCGAGGAACGGCCGGTAACTGTCCTGGTAGGCATGCTCCATCACGCCCGTGAAGTTGCCGATGGGCTGATGGTTGTGAAGAGCCAGGACGAAACGAACGGTGTGCGACATGAGGGGTGAGGGGTGAGGGGTGAGGGGGGTGAGGGGTGAGGGGTGAGGGGTGAGGGGTGAGGGGTTCCAGCGGCCGACGATCGGATCCTTGCGTAGATCAGGCATATCCAATCCATCATAAGGGTTCAGGGCCGGTTTGGTGAAGGGCAATTGGGCGGAAGGGCTCATGACACGATCGCTCGTCGGCGGCTCACGTAGTCCCATACGACGTAGCGGTCCAAATCCTTGCCGGCGGTGAAGAACACCCGCCCCTTGGTCGATTCGGCCAGCTTGTGGGCGAAGCGCACGTCTTCGACCGACTGCGACCAGCTTTGCAGCAGGAACAGGTTGATCGTGATCCCCTCGCGGCGGCAAAGCTGCCCCTCGCGCAGTGTGGCGAGTTCGGTTCGCGGGTCGGGCGGATAGAGCAGGTACAGCAGTTGGCCCTCGAAGTGCGCCGTGGGCAGTCCGTCTGTGATCAAGATCACCTGCCGGTTCGGCGTGTCTTGCGACGACAGGAACTTGCGCGCCAATTGCAAGCCGTGCTGGATGTTCGTGAAGTGCGGCGGAATGTGCATCTCGCTGATGTCCTCGCGGCTCATATCCGCTTTGAGCCGCACGATGGGGTCGAACACCGTGACCGGCTTGGGCATCAGATGCACGATTTCGCCGGCCGGTCGCGGTTTGGCGAAGGTGAACATCTCGATGAACTGCAGGAAGTCGCCGGGGTACTCGCGGCGGATCAGCGCGTCGAGCGCCAGCCCCATGCGCTTGACGTTCACGTACAAGCCGCCGTAGCGCATCGAGCCGCTCATGTCCATCAGCACGACCGTGGCGCACTTGGGCGTGTTGCGGGTGCGGTGGATTTCGATGTCTTCGGGCTTCATCCGCACCGGCAGCCCTGGACCTGAGCGGAGCATGGCGTTGGTCAGCGAGGCCGGGATGTCCATATTCGCCACCGAGTCGCCGAATTCGTAGGCCTTGGTGTGTTGCAACTCGACCGCTCCTTCGCCCACGATCGGCCCGCTGTGCCGGCCGCTGCGCGAGGCGGACAGTTGACTGAAGATCTGCTCCAGCAGTTTGCCCTGGAACAGCCGGTACGCCTTGGGCGTCAGTTGGAAACCGCGTCGCGTGCGCTCCAGACCCTGCTGTTCGGCCAACTCGCGGACGTAGTCCTCGATCTGTTGCTGCAACGCGTTGAGCTTTTCGATATCGCCCGGCTCCGCGTAGCGGGCCAGTTCCTCGACGTCGATCACGCCGATCTGCGCCGTCTTGGCGGCTTCTTCCAGTTGCTTGAGCAGCTTGTCGATCTGCTCCAACTCCTCCTTCACCTCCAGTGCTTGGGGAATGGTGAGCGGCGCGCGGCCGGTGAACTCGTACTTGGCGGCCAGTTCGTCAACCTGGTATTTGTCGCCCAGACGGTCGACCAATTGGACCAGGTCGCGGGCGAAGGCCGAGCGTTCGCCCCCGGCTCGATACCAGAGTTGCTCCAGTTCGCGCAATTGCTCGTCGTCGAATGCGCGCTGGAATTGCGGCCGCAGCGACTTGGGCGGCAGGAGTTTTTCGCCCGTGTCGCGGTATTGGCGGCGGGCTTCCTCGCGAACGCGCTTCGTTTCGTACTTTGCCAGGATGCGCCGCTTGCGTTCCAACAGCATCTCGCGCAGGGCGTCGAGGCTCGGCCCGAGGCCGGCGATCTGGCTGGGGTCGAGGTGAATCGCGCGGGCCAGTTCCTCCTCGGTCAGTTCGCGCAGGCTGCCGTAGGCCAGCATGTGGTCGAAAGCCGACGACACCACATCCGGTGGCGGCTCGGTCGGGCTGGGGAACGTCTTGGGGTCGTACCGCTGGTAGGTATGGATCACGCCGCCCAGTTGCTGGCGAGTCGGCATTGGGGTGCTCCAGGGTCGCGGGATCGTGCCTTTCTACTGTATATTTCGCGCGGTCGACAATGACCACGAGAAGGTGGTGGCTGGCGGCGGAGCGTAAGCGATGCCCGGCTAGGCTAGATAGCGACCGCGGCATCGCTTAGGCCCGGGGCGCCTAGGCTCTGCCCCAGCCACCGTGAATATCTCATTCTCGGCCGCGTGTAGTATAGCGGATCTGGCGGGCAATTGACGCGGGCAACGGCCCGTTGTTCAATAAACGCTCTTCTCGGGCCCACGACCGCGGGGATTCCCCGGATAAATCATGAATCCGAAAGTCTAGGGTGAAACTCATGATCATCGATCCGATCATTGCCGAAATTCGCGGGATCCGTGAGGCCCATGCCAAGAAATTCAACTACGACCTAGGCGCCATGGTCCGCGACCTGCAGGCCCGTCAGGCGCAAAGCGGTCACCCGCTGGTGTCGTTCGTTGGCCAACCTACCGTGCCACCTGTGGCGACGATGCCCGTCGCTGAAGCGGCCAGGTCCGAGGCGTGCGAATCTTGATAGGGCCTCTTTGGGGCCGTTATCCGGCCGCGCCATAGGCGGAGAATCCGCCCGCGCGATCGGCTGTTCGGTTCAGGGAGGTTAAACATCATGGCCGGTTCGCGCCGCCCCTTCGGGGCGGAAAACCGTAAAAAAAGCGTCCTGGGGCTGGCGCCCCAGGCTTGATGCCATCGCCGCTTCGCGGCGGACACGTTGTGCCAACTTCACGCCATGAAACGCCGCTTGAGCGCGGGCTTTCCGCCCCGCAGGGGCGCGGGCGTACAGCCTGGGGCGCCAGCCCCAGGAATGTCCCGCGAAGAATGTCGACCGCCCCGAAGGGGCGGTGTCGCGGTAGGGTGTTGAGCAACGATTCAAATGCGCTTCGCTTTCCGCTCAACGGGGCGAAACCCGCCTCGCGTTACGCGCCTTGCTTGCGCCGCCGGTTCGTGTCGAAGCCGTTAGTGGAGACGTCCGTACCACAATCAATCCGGCGGTTCGTGGCGATGGATGGTCGCGCGTCACGCCAGGTGCCGCCCCTTCCGGGCGAACGACTGGTTTTTCCGCGATGCCTACCAGGGGCAACGCCCCTGGACGGACCCCCGCATTCTATTTGTCGAGCCCCAACGGGGCGCGCCGGCCGCCTTCGGACTTTGGATGTCTTTAATCGCGGCGCCCACGCAAACGCTGCTTGCCCCTCTCCAAACAACGCGACGCCCATCGTGTGCAGCCGTTCGCTGGCATGGTAAAAGTCGACAATCCACTGCCAATCGAGCCGCTTGCCAGTAACCGGGTGCCGCA
>Ga0307372_10006459_pt1 | contig 17135 bp, 13 predicted proteins | sample OX1MG_FD_202533 | JGI IMG/M metagenome (GOLD analysis project Ga0307372, IMG submission 202533) | Soil microbial communities from Risofladan, Vaasa, Finland - OX-1 | ecosystem: Environmental > Terrestrial > Soil > Coastal area > Acid sulfate soil | place: Finland: Risofladan, Vaasa | collected... | reverse complement strand
GACTGCCTCGCGCATCCGGCATCGCGCCCGCTAACCTGGTCCGCGCGATGGCAATACGTCGTCCGGGACGTTAAAAGAAGGAGTGTGCTCGTGCGAGCCCCCCAGCGACTGGCCGCCTACGCCCTGATCGTTGACGGCACGGGCCAGGTGCTCCTGGCTCGGCAGGCGGACGGCCGCGGGCAGTTCGGGCCGTGGATCCTGCCCGGCGGCGGCGTGGAGCACGGCGAGCATCCCGAGCAGGCCGTGATACGCGAAGTCCGCGAGGAGACCGGCATGCCGGTCCGAGTTGGTGCGCTGCAGGACGTGGTCAGCGATCTCACCACCGTGGGGCGACGATGCCGGGTCCTGCACAATGTGCGGCTGATTTACCGGGCGACTGTCGTATCCCCCGACCCGCATGCACCAGGCGGCCAGCTTTCTGGCAACGCGCGCTGGCTTGCTCCGCAGCAGTGGCGGGCGCTGCCTCTCGCGTCGTTCACAGCCAGGGCGCTGGGCATCGCTGCTCAGCAGTAGACCGGGAAACTGCCGTGCGACCGCAGTGAGGGCGGGCCTCTCCTCGGCGTACCGCGTCCGGCACGGTACGCCGAGGATCGCCGACCCTGGCGACAGCTAGTTGCGGACCTCGCTGGCCGCGTAATGCGCCGCGACCTTGCCCGCGGTGAGCGCGCCGGGGTAGACCGCCACGTCGGCCATGGTGCCCTTGAAGAAGTAGCTACCCGGCTCGGTGAGGCCTTGGCTGCTGCTTCCCCATGGGTCGAGGTTCCAGCCTTTGAGGTTGTCGCCTCCGACCCGCCAGTAACCGTGGTAGGCCTGAGCCGTGTGACTCGAGTTCGTGCCGACTCGCCGACCGTCGACGTACAAGGCCATCCCCGAAGGCCCGAGCGTGGCCACTGCGCAATGCCACCTGCCATCGTTGTAGACATTACTCGACTCGATGGTCTGAACCGTGCCGGCATACACGCCGAATACCAGCTGACCGTCGTTCATCATGTAAATGTGCCGGTCGTACAGCGTGCTAGAGCGCTTCCACCGATTGCCGAACCCGACGAGCAGGCCGCCTTCGTTAGTCCTGGTCTTGAACCAGACCTCGATCGAGAAGGTATTCGGGCCCCGAACCATGCGCGAAGATCTGACCAGGCCAGACTGGCCGTTGAAATTGATCGCCGTCGCCTTGGCCCCCGTGATCGGGGCGGCCCCGCCCTTGCTGGTGCCCGACTCGTAAATGCCGTTGAAATGGTTCGGTGACGCGTCCGTCGCGGTCCGGCCGGACTTCTGGTTCAGGGGCCAGTAGAAGCTCGGCCGATTGCGGAGCACCGCGCGCAGGTAACTGCGCGGCGGGTTGGTCCCCGAGACTGTGACGAGCGCGGAAGCCGGTGACTTAACGGACGAGGTAGTGCCGTTGCTCGCCTTCACCCAGTAGCGGTGCTGAGAACCAGGCCGCCGACCGGTGTCCTGGAAATGCAGGATGGGCAGCGACCACGGCCATGACGTCGCCGTCACGGTGCCGATCGGGGCAGTAACGCCGCCACGGTAGATGTCATAGGTCAAAGTGCCCACGTCGGGGTCGCTCACGGCACTGAAGGTCACCGTGTCGATGCCTGCCTGCGTACTGGTCACGGTGGGCTGACCAGGGACTCCGGGCGGGGTCATGTCCGGCCCGGCCGGGAAGATAGCGAAGCCCTGCTGCGGCCGACCGTTCACGGTGGTGAAGTCCCCGCCGAGGAACATGTTGGTGCCGTCGGTCGCCATCACCCGCGGGCCCAGGCCGCCGTTGACCGTGCCGGTACTGCTGTTGCCCATGTCAGTATTGGGGTTCCAGTGCCCAAGCGTGCCGGTGGCCAGCGACTGGTCGAGCAGGTGATGGTCGTCGGTGGCGACCTGCGGGAAGCCGCCTGGCTCGAACGCGCAGTCATGCGCGTGTGACCCCTTGTACAGTACGTTGTGGATGATCACCAGCGACTGCGTCGCGCCTAGGCAGTCGTTCTGCCACGCCAGAACCCCGGTCGCCACGTTCGCGGCCCAGTCGCCATCGAAACAGCCGCCGCCTGTGCCCTCCGAGGCGATGTAGGCGATGCCCGCGGGATTCTGGGCGCTCACCCTGCCGATAACGATGTCCTTTACCGTGGCCGAGCAGCCCGAATAATTCGGCTCGATCGACTTCAGGTTATTCGTCGTCCCGGCCGTCGCGTCGACGTCCACGACGCCCTGCTGCGCCACGCCCTTGAACTGCGTGAAGTAGCCGCCCACCAGGACCCTCGACTCATTAGGCGCGATCGCAACAGAGGTCACGACCCCGTTGAGGGGCGGAGCCCACGCCTGCAGCGCGCCGGTAGAACTGCTCACCTCGCCCGCGTAGCTTCGCGACGTCCCGTCCAGGACGGCGAAGCGACCGCCGACATAAACATCCGACCCGTCCGGGGACGGTGCCAGGGCCAGCACCGGCGCGCCCGCTTGCGGTGTCCATGTCTTGCTCAGCGCGCCCGTCCCGGTGCTGAACGCTGCCAGGTAACCCCGGTAGGCCGAGCCGACATGAGTAAAGCTGCCCCCTGCATATAGAGTGCTGCCGTCGGGTGACACCGCCAGCGCCGTGACCTGTCCGTCCAGGACCGGGTCAAACGTCGTCACCAGCGCTCCGGTGCTCAGGTTGAACTCAGCCAGGTACGACCGCGCGACCTCGCCGGTACCCGCCGGAGCGCCCGGCGGCCGCACCGACGTGAAGCTCCCGCCGACGAACACCATGCCGTGTACCGGGACAATCGCCCACACGGTGTTGTTAGTCTGCCACGACGACGAGGCAGTCGCGCTCAGGGCTGGCGTAGCCGCCGCCGCCGCACCCGCCGCCGCCTGTGCGTCAACAATCTGGATATTTGCCGCCGCTCCAGCGGCAAGCGCCAGCGCAGTGAATCCCGAGAGAATTCTCGTCCTCATTCTCTTCCTTACTAGATGATCAATTCCAAGGGGGCTGCGGAGACGAGGCGAGGGCATCCAAGATCGGTTTGTGACAACGGACCTGGACACCCTCGCCACCGCACTGTATGTCAGGACCGATGACCTGCTGAAGGAATCGCCACAGCTCGCCCCGTGGCGCCCCGGGGCAGGGATCAACCCGAAGCTGAGCGAGGCTGAACTGGGCACCCTGGCGGTCATGCAGGCCCTGCTGGGGTTTACCTCCGAGGCCTACTTCTGGGGCCTGCGACCGCACCTGGTCGCCACCCTGGGCGGCCTGTCGGCTACCTTCGCCCTGACCAGGGCAAGAGCCGACGAGCGCCAGGTGCTGCTGGCCATCTTCGACGCCGACCTGGGCCTGCTCGCCACCCGGCCTGGCCAGGCCCTGATCGGGGACAAGAACTACTACGGGGCCGCCTTCGAGGCCGCCCTCACCGCGACTGGCGCACGACTGCTGCGCCCGGCCCGCAAAGGGGAGCCAGAACCCGCCGAAGGCGACCTGCTCAAGCCGTTGCGCCAGATCATCGAGACATTCAAGGGCCAGTTCGACCTCGAACGCCACGGCGGCCACACCCCCCAAGGCGTCGCCGTCCGCGTCCTGCAACGCATCCTCGCCCTCACCGCCGCCATCTGGCACAACGACCGGGCAGCCCAGCGGGTCGAACGCTCGTTCCTGGCCCACGACCACTGACCCCTTGGAATTAATCATCTAGTGCCACGTATTTCCACGTAGACGGGCATTCTACGCCAGCCGGGACACTTGCGTCCGGCGGTGCGGAAATCCCGACGTGTGCCGCCGGAAATGCCGTACGGGTGGCCGGCCGGGAGCGCCTTACCTGTCGCCCCTGACCGAGTGCGCGATGGCGCTTCGCCAGGCGGTGATGGAGCTGGCGTCGGTCATCTGCCCGGCGCCCGGAGCGTCGAAGTAGATGCCGAACAGGGCGCCATTGCTGGCCAGATAGCTCGCGACCTGGGCCAGCCAGGCCGGGCGGCCTCTAGGAGTGGCCAGCGCGAACTCGGGGAAGCCGACCGGCAGGCCGACGCTCCTGGCCGCGGCGATCTCGGCGGACATGAAGTCCGCGGGCGGAGTGGCCTGCGGATGATGGTCCCCGATGGTCCCGGCCGGATAATCGTCCCAGCCCAGAACACTGATGACCCCGCCGCCCGCCAGGTAGTCCCGCCAGTTGCGGCCGGACTGAGGACTGAGGTCCCACGAGGTCAGGATCAGCGTAGAGCGAAGCTCGGGATTATGCGCCGCATGCGCGATCGACACGATGTGCGCCCAGGCCGCCCGGTACGCGGCCGCCGTGAACTGGCCCGCGTCGATGTAGTGCTCGGGCTCGTGCTCGTAGGAGTAGTAAACCGGGTACCCCGTCGGCGCGGTATCGAAGAAATGCGCCAGCGCGGCGTCATCCGCACCGGACAGGATCACCTGCGGCCGAGCGTTAAAGCTGACCACCACCGCCGACCTGTTCACCGCGCCCGCACCCGTGCTCCAGGCATCCGGGCTCGGCAGCCCCGAGTAGAACACCCGGATAACCGGCATGTGACCGAACTGCGCCGTGGCCGCTGCCAGCGCACCACCACTCGAGGCATCCACCCCCAGGAGGATGCCGTCTTCGCGGCGAAACGCTGATGACTCCCGGCGGTCATCGCGGGCTCGGCGGCTCGCTGCCGCCTGGAACGCCAACGCGGCGGCGAGCGTGGCCAGCAGCGCACAGGCCAGAACCGACCAGACGACCCGCATCAGTCGCGTCGACAGCACCGGGCCCGGACGCACTCCTACCCCCACACTGCAATGATCCAGACCCGCAGCCGCCGGATCGGCATCCGCTCCTTGCCGTGCCAGACCCGGACTGCGGACCTTCCGTTCGGGCCGCTACCGGCGCGAACATGCGGCACCGTGGGCAGAGATTACCATTAGCTGTTGTCGGCAGGTTACTGGCTCGTCACCATAAAGGTCGCCTGCGCTGTAGCAGTGCCCTCAGCGTTACTGGCCACGATGACGACCTTGTAGCTCCCGGCCGGTAGCAGGTTCCCCTGCCTGTCATGGCCGAAGTACCAGCTGGAGGCCCAGCCAGCTCGCTGGCCGGACTTGTCCAGCTCACGCATGAGTGTGCCCTGGCTGTTCAGAACGCAGATGGAGGTATCAGCTTCCTGGCTGACCTTGAACAAGATCCGGACATGGTTCGTGCCAGTGGGAGTGAACACGGCCAGCCTGACTGCGGCATTCGTAATAGCCAGACCCGTCAAGGCCGCACCGGGAGTGGGGGTCCCGGTCGGCTTCAGAGCTGGGGCCGGCGAGGTAATGCCGGGGGCGGGAGCGGAGGTGATCGAGGCAGGACCAGGCACGGGGACGTTAAGGCCCGAGTGCGCGATGGCGCTTCGCCAGGCGGTGATGGAGCTGGCGTCGGTCATCTGCCCGGCGCCCGGAGCGTCGAAGTAGATGCCGAACAGGGCGCCATTGCTGGCCAGATAGCTCGCGACCTGGGCCAGCCAGGCCGGGCGGCCTCTAGGAGTGGCCAGCGCGAACTCGGGGAAGCCGACCGGCAGGCCGACGCTCCTGGCCGCGGCGATCTCGGCGGACATGAAGTCCGCGGGCGGAGTGGCCTGCGGATGATGGTCCCCGATGGTCCCGGCCGGATAATCGTCCCAGCCCAGAACACTGATGACCCCGCCGCCCGCCAGGTAGTCCCGCCAGTTGCGGCCGGACTGAGGACTGAGGTCCCACGAGGTCAGGATCAGCGTAGAGCGAAGCTCGGGATTATGCGCCGCATGCGCGATCGACACGATGTGCGCCCAGGCCGCCCGGTACGCGGCCGCCGTGAACTGGCCCGCGTCGATGTAGTGCTCGGGCTCGTGCTCGTAGGAGTAGTAAACCGGGTACCCCGTCGGCGCGGTATCGAAGAAATGCGCCAGCGCGGCGTCATCCGCACCGGACAGGATCACCTGCGGCCGAGCGTTAAAGCTGACCACCACCGCCGACCTGTTCACCGCGCCCGCACCCGTGCTCCAGGCATCCGGGCTCGGCAGCCCCGAGTAGAACACCCGGATAACCGGCATGTGACCGAACTGCGCCGTGGCCGCTGCCAGCGCACCACCACTCGAGGCATCCACCCCCAGGAGGATGGCAGCAGAGCTGTCGGCGACCTGCTGGGGGACCGCAGCACAGCTCGACAGTGACAGCGCCGCAGGGGCGGCCTGATTGTTCGCGGCCTCGTGCCTGGCCACCATCCCGAGGATTACCGCAAAGGCCGCGAAGAGGGCGAACCACCCATACCTTCTTGGGCCTAGATGTTCCCGCGAGCTACGTCGAGCACGCTTTGATAGTGAATGACCCGATTCGTGCCTACCGTGGGGCATGCAACTCCTCTCCTCGGCCGCCTGCCGGGTTAGCTGACGGGTTCGGGCCGGAGCAGCCCTACGACGACCGATGTCCGCTCGCGCGGGCGCCGGGGCGCCGATTCACCCCAGGGAAGAGTGGTTCCCCGACTCCCTGGCCGCACCCAGGGATTCGGCGGTTCGCTGCTCACTCCGGGCGGAGCGAGCAGCAGCGGTTAACAGCGATTGGACATTAACGGAAATGGAGCCCGCCGACACCAAGAACAACAAAAACTCCTCGCTATATGATCAGCACTCCTGACCCCGCCCGGGCGCGCGCCCTCATCTGGCAACGGGCCGACTACCCGGATGAAGCGCTATCTCCGCAGCTCAGAGATCTCTCAGCCCAACGTGATCTGCGCGTGATGGGGGCACGAATAGCGCACGGGTGATCTCTGCATATCCGGCCGCCGACACGGCCGAGGTCACGCCGCCGCGGATGTCGGCCGCGCTCCCGGTAGCAGCCGTGCCCAGGTCTGGCCTGGGCGGAGGTCAGATTCCGTGGCCATGCCGGTTCGCCAGCCGCAGGATTGACCCGGCCGGGACGATGCCCGACGCCACCGCCAGGGCCAGATAGGCACGACGCTCCAGCGGGTTATTGCGCAAGGCCCGCAAGCTCTGCCGGCGCGCTACCTGGCGGCGGGCCAGGGCAGCCTGGGCGAAGGCAATCTGACCCTGAATCCGGGCCAGCCCATGCCGGTCGGCACGGAGCTCAGGGTGCTTGTCTAGCAGATAGGCCAGCGCATCTGCGATCGTCTGCCATCGCTCGGCAAAGAAGGATTGCCGGTGCCAGTAGACCTCGACAAGCGCTTGCTCGACCGCCACGATGGGCATCCGGCGCGCCGCTCGCAGGAGCCAGTCGTAGTCTTCGCCGTAGCTACCCGGAATCTCCTCGTCGACCAGCCCGATGTCGCGCAGGGCGTCGCGCCGCACAACAAAACTCGATGGGTGCAGTGCCGTGACGCGCTCGCGCACCAGCTGGCTGAAGTCCACGCGCGGCGGCGGCACCCGCGTCATCACCTGATCGACATAGCGAATGCGCACACCGCAGGCGACAAAGTCCGCCGCCGAGGACTCCAGCAGCTCGACCTGAAGACGGAGCTTGTCGGTGTCCCATTGGTCATCGTCGTCACAGAAGGCGACGAGGCCGACTCCGCTGGAGAGTATCCCGGTGTTGCGGGCACCAGCCAGGCCAGGCGTGCGCTTGTTGGTGATCACCCGGAGCCGCCGGCCGACGCTCTCCGGGACGGGCACCCCGGCCGGTGAGCTCTGATCGAAGACCACGAGGCACTCGATGTCGCCGGGGTAGGCTTGCCCAAGAATGCTGCGGACGGCTCGCTCTAGCAACTCGGGCCGGTCGCGGGTGGCCACCACCACGGCCACCGCCGGCCAGCCGTCGGCTTTGTCTGCGGCGTCCTCAGACATCCGTGCCCCCGGCTGACGGCGCCGCCGACTCGCCTTGGGTAGCCGTGGCGACCATATTCGGTGACCATGGTAGCGAACGCCCGAGCAGCTGCTCAAGCTCGCGGTTGTGCTCCGCGAACGAGTCCTGGAGGTGCTGGCGAGTCGCGGGCAGAAGATCTGGGGCCGGGACGAAATTATGCCGCTTGCTGCTTCGCAGCCGTCCAGGCGTTAGGCCAAGAAACGACCACACTTCGTTAACTACGCGGTTGGGATCGGCATAAAAGTCTTCGCTGGCCACGATGTGAAACTGCTCCCGCGGAAAGAGCTCGAACCAGCGTGGCAGCATGTCAAGATAACGGCCCTGCGCGACGTAGGAGTGATCCTCATGTTCTCCGCTGCGATAACCTGGGTCCGCCAGCATGCGCTCGGTCTCGCCCAGCAGCCGGGCTGGTTCAGCCTCCAGCGCGTCCTCGAAGCTCAGCGGCTCGGCATTGTGGCGGACCCGCTCCTTGTAATGCGAATAGGCTCGTTCTACCGGATCGCGTAGCGAGACGATGATCCGCACGCCGGGGGCCGTACGGGCCAGGCGGGCGGCCGCCAGGGGGTGGAACAGGTAGTAAGGGCTCGCTTCCCCCGTCATGGAGGCTGGGATCCACGGACGTGCGAGCTGGCGCCCCGCCACTTCGAGCGGGAAATGCGAGCGGTACCAGCGCTGGCCGCGGAGAAACTGCACGTCGAAGTAGCGAATGCCCTTAATACGCTGGCGACCTGGAAACAGCGGTGCCACCGACGGGTGCTCGAGCAGATAATTGTAGAGTGAAGTCGTGCCGCCCCGCTTGGCCCCGATAATGATAAAGTCGGGCGCTCCCCTGAAGCCAGCCGTCAGTTCGCCATAACTGCGGAGTGCGCGTTTCGCCGTGCGACGCCCCACATGGTCCAGGGTCCGGATCGGTGTTTCGTTCAACGTGACTCCTTGGGCCACATGGTGCGCGGAAATAGTTGCTGCTCGTCATGGCCTCCGGTCAGTACGGACGGCGCGCGTGGCTGGCCCTCGCCGACCAGCTGGATGTCTGCCGGGCGGACGCTGACCAGTGGCCGCCTCGCCGTTCCGCTCCCCTCTGGCGATTCGCCGGGCCGCGAGCACAGCCGGTACGTGAGCGCGGCCGCCACCATGATGACTTGCAGCTCGACGGGCAGCCAGCCGTAGACCGCGACCTGCACCAGGGCGACGATGGGAATCGCATGCAGGCACAGGCCGACCGTTCCCCTGGCGCGACGCGTCTGCCAGAGCACCGCGAGGAAGAATCCCAGGAAGAAGATCGCCGCCGGGTAGCCGTGCGAATACAGCACCATCCAGAACTGACCCTGCGTCCCGATCGCGGCTCCGGCGGTCTGACCCGGAAGCAGCTTGGGCGCGCCGTAGCCGAAAAATGGCGAGGCTGCCACGCCTGCACTTGCTTGCGTGTACAGGCTCAGGCGCGTCCTGTTGGAGTTGCCGTGCGTGCTGGAAACGCTCGTCGCGAGGAGATGCCCCAGCGGCGTCAGCGTGATGACGATCACCGCGAGCCCTGCGACCGTGAGGACCATCACCAGTACGGTAAGGCGACCGCGCATGGCGACACGCACCATCAGGTACACGAGGCCGACCACGAGGCTCAGGAACATGCCGCGGTCCAGTGAGAAAACCATCGGCACGATGGAAAGGAAGAGCATCACCAGGACGAACCGGCGCCACCGGGCATGCCCGGGGGTAGACAGGGCAGCAAAGGCGACCAGGGTCAGCACCGCGATATTGCCGCCCCAGTCATTCGTATAGGCGAACGGAGCGGCAGGTCGCGGCACCGGGTAACCGAGAAAATTCTGCACCTGCGCGAACACGGGAAGGACGAGTTCCTGAACGAACGGCTTGTTGCGCAGTCCGTGCGGAAGCAGGTGATCAAAAGGCGGGATGAACGTGTGGCTACCCAGCAGGATTCCGGCGTAGCCCCCAGCAACCACCACCATCCAGAAGATGGTCAGAATGCGCAGCACTTTGCCGTCGAGCTGCCCGGAACGCGGCAGGTTGTAGACGTACAGGAACAGGACCCCGGCCATAGCGTACAGGACGAGCCGGTAAACGAACGTTATGATCGTCGTCCCGGTGGTGATCTGCAGGCCCGACAGGAACACCCAGCTGACGAAAGCCAGCCACAGGACGAACGCGACTGGAACGCGCGTCCACCCTCGCCACAGGATGGCGATGATCAGAGGCACGGCCATGATCACCCAGGTAAAGCTGGCCACGCCCAGCAGCCACCAGATCGGGAAGGCAGTAAACAGGAACGTGAGGGGCCAGGTGACCTGCAGGTGTGGCTTCTTCATGACCGCGGGTGCGCACCTGGACTAAGCGGGTAGCCGTAACGGCTGAGCAGCGGCCAGGTGGCCGCGCTGATCATCACACGGCGCGGCCTGCTCATGGCCGTGCGCCAGTCGTCGTCGGCCCGCAAGACAATAGGTCCCGGCTGGAAACGCGGGTTGCCGGAGAAGGCGTGCGTAGCTGGCAGGTCGGCTGACGCCGTGCCGAGGAAGCTGAGGGTCTGGTCGGCCGCGGGCAGTTCAAGCTCGCCCAGGATCCGCCGCAGCTGCGCGCGGGGATCGGCGATCAGGTCCTCGTACCGAACGCGCGTCGCCCGCGGCATTCGCCGGGCAACGGCGTCGTAGAGGAGATTGTCGGCGACCCAGTAGGCGATCACTCGGCCGGGCGAGATCACGCTCATCAAGCTGTTGCCGTCGCCGACTCCTGGCTTCAGTATCCGCTTGGACCAGGAATGGGCGACACCGTGACTGCGCCGGACAAGATGGACGAGGCGCAGCTCGAAGGTAGGAAGTTCGCGCAGGAGGAGTGCGTAACTCGCGTGCTTCGAGGAGTCGACGATGACCGCGGCACCGGATACCTGGCGGACCGCCTCGTAGATGCGGCTGTTGAGAGCGGTGTAAGCGGCGAGCGCCCCGGCCAGCTGGCCGGGGCGGCGCAGCCCGGCGATGCGATCTAGATTGCGGTGCCGATCTAGGCTGGCGCGCAGCGCGACAGCCTCCTCCACGTCCACCTGGCTCCAGCCGCCGAACGCCACCTCGCCTACCTGCGTCCAGAACGGGCAGTCGCGAAAGCGTGCGCCGCAGCCGCAACGATCATTTCGGCGCAGGCCTCGTTCCCAGATGAATACCAGCTCGCCGACGGAGCAGAAACCGGGAACGCTGGCGAGCAGTCGCTCTAGGAGCGTGCTGCCGCTGCGGGCGGACCCGCCCACGTAGACCAATGGCGTGTTCACGAGGGACGTCTCACCAGTCGCTGCGGGCCCTCGTAGACGGCATCGCGCGCATCCCTCGACGACCCGCCGGCCGCTTCACCGGGCTTGGCCGGAGTACCTCGGTCAGCCCGGGGGCCATCGGACCGCCGGGTGGCGAATTCGCTGCTGATGAGATCTGGCTGGCCACGCTCGATGAGTCTCTGGCGGTCCGGACCCCGGCCTCTGGTGAGCAAAACGCCCCCGGCCAGGTGCCCGCCGATTCGGTCGAGCCGCTGGCGCAGCTCATCAGCGGCCCGTCCCTTGCTGCGGGCCTCGCTGGCGACCGCGACCACCCCGTCGACCAGGCGGGCGAGCGCGAGGAAGTCTGAGACAGCGTCGGCCGCCGGGGAATCCAGCACCACAAAGTCGTAATCGTCGCGCAGGCTCTTCAAGAGCCTGCCCATGGCCACCGAGTCGAGTACGGAAAGGGGCTGGGCGATGAAAGGCCCGGTCGAGATAACCGATAGCTGCCTGGCCACCGCGGGCGGCAGGGATACCTCTCCAGCGGACTTCGGGCGCTGGATCAGGGTCGTCGGGTCGGCGTTTCCGACGAGCACGTTGGTCAGGCCGCCGACCTGGGACAAGCCGAAGATCTGCGGCAAGGACGAGCCACAGATGTCAGCCGCTATCAGCAGGGTCCGCCGACCCGACTCAGCCAGCGCCACGCCCAGCTCGGCCGCTACCTGGCTGGCGGACACGCTGTTGTCCACGCCGACCACCACGATGGAGGACAGGCCTCCGCCCGCACTCACCGACGTCAGCATGGAGCGCAGCGCCCGGAAGGCGTTCGCGGCGGCGCTATTGGGGCGCGCGACGGTGGTCAGGACGTCGCCGCCGTTGCGCCGCTGGCGCTTCGAGCTGCCGCCGGGGCCGGGCAGGATCGCCAGCGCCGGAGCGTCGAGCTTCCGCTCGAGCGCCGCCGTGTCGCGCAGCCGATCGTCCAGAGCGTCCCGTATGAATGCGGCTACCACCCCGATGAGAAGGGCAACCAGCGCGGCCAGGGTCAGGACCACAGAGCGGCCGAGGCCTGCGGAGCGCAGCGGCAGTGCGGCCAGGATGACGGTGCCGCCGCTCACGTTATAGGTGGGCAGGGAGGCGAGGGTATCGCTGACCTTCGTCAGCCGATCGTTGAGCTGTCCCAGCTCGGCTTCGAGGGTCTGGTGCTCCGTCCCGCCGCTAACGGTGGTATTCAGTCGCGTCGACACCGACGTGATCTGGCGCCTTAGCGACGAGACCTGACCGGTCAACGTCGCGGTCAGGCTGCTGATCTGGCTCGCCAGCATGTGGTGACGGTAAGTCAGGTAGGCGTTCGCGAAGGTGTTCGCGCCGTGCTGCGCGGCCTGGGGACTTCCGGCCTGCCAGCTGAGCTCCAGCACGTTGGACTGCAGCGGAACCGTGACCGTCAGGTGCGACGCAAGCTTGCCCGCCGCTACGGCCGCCGCCACCGAACTGGGCATATTCCTGGCGGCCAGCGCTGCGACCGTGGCGGACTCCGCCACGGCTTGCTCGGTGACCATGTTGACCGCCAGATTGGGCTGGGCGGGCGGATTCAGCGGACCCTGGGTGGCGGGCTCAACGACCACCTCCGAGGTCGCTGCGTACGAAGGCCCCTGTTCCAGGCTGTACGCCGCCCCTAGCACGACGCCTAGCACTGTAATCACCGCGATAAGGACCCAGCGGCGGCGCACCACCTGCGCGTAGTCACGTAGCTCGACAGAGCGAGGTTCGGCCGCGAGATCATCATGACCTTGCGATGGTCGTATAGCCATTATTCGGGCGTCCCTCCGTGCGGGAAGAGCATGCAGATCTGCGTGGCTGGCCGACGCATTATAAGGATCTCGCCAGTGCAGGCAGCGACGTTGTTGTCCCTCGGCCGAGAACCTGCCGCCTGTCCAGGCGCGCCTCCGGGCATGCCGGACTCGGCAATGAGCAACGGCTTTCCCGCCGGATGGCCCCGCCAGTTAAGCCTCGGCATCTGCCTAGGGCCGACCGCTGGCACGCCACCACGCGCCAGAGAATTATCATATCCAACGGTACCGATCTAGTCGACATAGAACTTCAGGGTCGAAACGTCCGACCCAGGCCGGAAGCAGGCGAGCGGTTGCGGGCCGATACACGCGGGCCTGGGTCTCCCCGGGGGAGACCTGGGGAGACCCGGCCGCTAGCCAGCTGGCTACCGTGCTGCAGTTTTCTACTGCTGGTACAGCCCGGCCGCGTAATGCGCGGCTACCTGGGCTGGTGACAGGACAGTCGGGTAGACGGCCACGTCGGCGATGCTGCCGTTGAAGTAGTACCCGGACGGCTCTGTCGTGCCCTGGCTGTTGCTTCCCCACGGATCGAGGTTCCAGCCAGAGAGATTGTCACCGCCGACCCGCCAGTAGCCGGTGAAGGCCTGGGCAGTGGTATTCGAGTTGGTGCCCACCATCTGGTTGTCGATATACAGCGACATGCCCGTGCTGGGGTTGAGCGTGGCGACCACGTAGTGCCACTGACCATCGTTGTAGACGTCGTGGGACTCGACGGTTTCCGTCGCGTTGTTCCACACGCCGAACACGATCTGGCCGTCGTTCATCATGTAGATGTGACGGTCATAGTTGCTGCTCATACCGGTCGGCTGGTTGCCGAAGCCGATGAGCTTGCCGCCCCGGTTAGTCGTGGTCTTGAACCAGCCCTCGATCGAGAAGGCCGTCGGGCCAGCCACCGAGGCATTGGACGTCACCAGACCGGACTGCCCGTCGAACGATGTAGCCGTGCTGCTGGCGAACGGACCTACTAGGCCCTGCGTGGTCCCCGACTCGTAGGTGCCGTTGAAGCCGTTCGAGGACGCGTCTGCCGCCGTGCTGCCCGAGTCGTTCAGCGGCCAGAGGAAGGATGGGCTGTCGCCCAGCACCGTCGCCTGATAGCTCAGCGGGGGGTTGGTCGACGCCACGGTAACCGGCGCGGACGCCGGCGACTTAGCCGTCGTGATAGAGCCGTCGTTAGCCGTGACCGTGTAGGTGTGCGCGGATCCAGGGACCAGGCCGGTGTCCTGGAAATGCAGCACGGGCAGCGCCCACGGCCACGAAGTCTCGGTCAGCGTGCCGACCGGAGCCGTGACACCATTGCGGTAGATCGAGTAGGTCAGCGTGCCGTCGTCGGGGTCGCTCACCCCGGTGAAGGTCACCGTGTCGACGCCCGCCTGGGTGCTGGCCACGGTGGGCTTGCCAGGCTTGCCCGGTGCCGTGTCGGGGCCGGGGCGGAAGATCGCGAAGCCCTGCTGCGGCAGGTTGTTCACCGTGCTGAAGTCCCCGCCGAGGAACAGGTTAGTGCCGTCGGTGGCCATGACCCTCGGGCCGAGGCCGCTACCAGTGCCGGTGCTGTTCTCGCCGTAGTCAGTGTTCGGGTTCCAGTGGCCGAGCGTGCCGTCGGTCAGAGACTGGTCAAGCAGGTGATGGTTATCGGTGGAGACCTGCGGGAAGCCGCCCGGCGAGAAGTCACAGTCGTGAGCGTGCGAGCCCTTGTACAGCCATCCGTTCACGATGGCGAGCGACTGGGTAGCACCCAGGCAATCGTTCTGCCAGAGCAGTGCCCCGGTACTGATGTTGATCGCCCAGTCGCCGTCGAAGCAGCCGCCGCCGGTGCCCTCATCAGCTATGTAGGCGTCACCTGCCGGGTTCTGGGCGGTCACGCTGCCGACGATAATGTCCTTGACGGTCGAGGAGCAGCCGGAGTAGTTGGGAACGATCGAGGCCAGGTTGTTCGTCGAACCTGTCGTCGGGTCGACCGACACGATGGCCTGCTGGGCCACGCCATTGAATTGCGAGAGGTACCCGCCGACCAGGACCCGGGAGCCGTCGGCCGCGACGGCGACTGAGGTCACGACGCCGTTGACGGGGGGCGCCCACGGCTGCAGCGCCCCCGTGGAGCTGGTCACCTCGCCGGCGTAGGTGCGCGACGCGTTGTCGAGCTTGCCGAACTTGCCGCCGACGTACACGTTCGCCCCATCCGGGGACGGGGCGATACTGAGCACCGGCGCGCTCGCGTTGGGCACCCAGGTCGTGCTCAGGGCACCGGTCGCGGTGCTCAGGGCCGCCAGGTGATTGCGGTACGCCCCGTTGACGTGAGTGAAACTGCCGCCGACATACAAGGTGCTGCCATTCGGTGACACCGCGAGCGCTGTCACCTGCCCGTCGAGCGTGGGAGTAAAGGACGTCACCAGGGCACCGGTGCTGGCGTCGAACTCCGCCAGGTAGGTGCGCGCGACCTCGCCGGTACCCGCGGGATCGCCGGGCGGCCGCACCGAGGTGAAGCTGCCGCCTACGTACACCATCCCGTTTACCGGAGCGATCGCCCAGACCGTACTGTTCGTCTGCCAGGACGAGGAGGCGGTCGCGCTCAGGTTCTGGCCAGGACCGCTTCCCGAGGACAGCGGCTGGGCCTGGACTGCGGGGGCTGCGATCGACGCCGAAGCCGACAGCGCCGGCAACGCGACCACCGAGACGGTGGCGAGGGCCAGGGCTACTCCGCTGGGGATAAGCCTTTTTCTCATTCTTTCTCCTTTTGAGCCATTCCAGCCAGGCCAACCTGGTCTAGCTTTCTCTTGGCATTGCTGGTCGCGCCTACGGCCGGGGCCAGGCCCGGAACGGGATCGGAAACAACGGCCGGGAAGTCGCTCCTGGTCGTGGGTATGCGGCACCGACGGGCAGAACGAGCTCGTGGCCGGCGACGCCGCGGCCGACTGACCAGTTCGTCGACGAGGGTCCCGAAACGGGCCACCACGTCATCGACGTCGGACTCCAGGACACTGGCGCGGAACGCGCCGACGTCGCAGGTCGCCTCTTCGAGGAGCGCCACGAAGGCGGCCTGCGTTGGCGCCAGGCGGACGCGCCCTAGCTCAGCGACCTTCACGCAGAAGTCGACCTGATGGTCATCGACGTGCTCGCCCAGCCGCCACAGGCGCGGTACCACGATCGGCACCTGCCCCCTGGACCATGCCTCCGCAATAGATGCCGGGCCGCCGTGACAGACCATCACGTCCGCCGCGTCCAGCAGGTCGTTGAGCTGGTCGGTGTCGAGGAACGGTGACCATGAGCAGGGCGGCCGCACCGACGTCGTGCCCGCTTGCACGAAGAAGCCAGCGGCCTGCTCCGGGTGCAGGTCGAGCCAGTCGCCCACCCACCCGACGAGGCGGTCGAATGGGTGATGATCGGTGCCGACTATGGCCACGACGCGAGGCGCGGGGCCGGGTGACGCGCCGGCCTCCCACGCGGCTAGAGCAGGCATCCGATCACCTGGCCGCGCGAGTACTGGGCGACCTGCTCCTGCCACTGCACGAGGAAGAGCTCAGTCAGCGGATAGCACAACTTGCCGGTCAGCGTGGGCCGCGAGATCCGGTCGTAGACCTCCAGGTAGACGGTGCGTACTCCGCAAGCCCTGGCGACCAGGAAGAACGGCACGGCCACGCCCGCGCCGTCGGACACGATCACGTCGGGCCGCTCGGCCCGGATCAGGCTGATCGCCAGCCGGAAGTTCCGGAGGGCATTGGGGATGTTACGTGTGGTCGGCTCGAAGGCTGGCACCACTGTCTCACCCCGGAGCAATGACTCAGCCTGGACCCCGGAGAAAGTGACCCAGATGCGCTCGTACTGCTGCCACCAGGGTCGCAGCCGGTAGAGCTGGGCGAGATGGCCGCCACCCGAACAGACCAGCATGACCTTCATGTGTACCGCCCTGAGAAGTGCGGCCGGCCCGCGCCGGATGGCTCACCGAGCAGCCGGTCCAGGACGCCGGTCACGGCCGGGTGGAAACGGTCGTCGGCTCTGCTGGTCTCGCCGCGCGCCACCTCATGGCTGACGTACAACTCCAGGAGGTGCAATGCCGCGACCAGGCGGTGCGCGGCCGCGGCGACACCGAGCGCCGAAAGCGCCGGGGCGGCCTTGAGGGCGGCCAGCGCGGCCTCTTCGAGCGGGAGTTGGCGGGCCACGAACGCGACCTGGAAATAGAAGTGCAGGGCATCAAATCCCACGGGCGCCTGCGCTGCGCTGCTCTCCCAGTCCCAGGCGTACAGACGGCTGCCAACCCAAGCCAGGTTCCACGGGA
>Ga0307372_10006458_pt1 | contig 17138 bp, 13 predicted proteins | sample OX1MG_FD_202533 | JGI IMG/M metagenome (GOLD analysis project Ga0307372, IMG submission 202533) | Soil microbial communities from Risofladan, Vaasa, Finland - OX-1 | ecosystem: Environmental > Terrestrial > Soil > Coastal area > Acid sulfate soil | place: Finland: Risofladan, Vaasa | collected... | reverse complement strand
TTACCACCTGGTCGGTGACCGGGCACAGCCTGGGCCGCTTGCGAGCGAGCAGTTTCGCCGCGGTGGCGGTGCCAATGCCTGGCATCTCCAGCAACGCGTGCCACAGCGGGTCCACCGCGGCGAGGTCTTCGTCAGTAGCCTCCCACAGGTCGATGTCGCTTCTGATGGCCGTGAGCATCCCCGAAACCTTCTCTGCCCAGGTGCCCAGGAGACCTCTCACCACGTCCGGCCGCCACGCGATGTCCAGCAGCGCCACGGCCAGCAGGTCCTCCGCGGTCACCTCATCGCTGGGATTGCTGCCCAGGCTTGTGAACGTCATCCCCGCGAAGCCCTCCGCGGGATCGAAATAGGCTGCGACCGCCCGGCCCAGCCCGGGTACCGCCAGGCTTTCCCTGAGCCCGGTAGCCGACTCCCGTACGACATCAATGTCTGGCAATAAACCCATACGCCCCAGTATCTCGACTTTCGCAAGTTTTCGTGATTAGGCCGCCGCTGCGGCCCAGGCTGAGGTGACGGCGCGGATTTCGCCGGTGGTGGGCTGAGCTGGGCAGGCGGCGCAAAATCGGGTGGCGATGAGGGTGCGGCGGAGCTTGGTCAGCATGTCCTCGAAAGCCGGTTCGGTCTTGTCGTCGTACCACGGCTGGTCAGCGCGGCGGGCGTCGATGCCGGCCTGGTCGTAGCCGTACCGGGCGTACCAGAGCACGATCAGGGTGTGCACCAGCATCCCGAAGGGGACGGTCCGCTCGACCGCGAGGCGGGTGCGGTTGCGGGGCGGCGGTGCCGGTGGTGCCGGTGGTGACCAGCGCCAGGTCATAGCCGCTGGTGGTCGCCTCGTCCCGGACCAGCACCACGGTGATCGGGCGGGTATGGAAGGACCCGTACCACAGGCAGGTGATGACGGCGATGTGCTTGATGTCGGTCCGGCCGTGGTAGGTGACCACCTGACAGGCGGTCCAGGTCGCGTTCCCGGCCAGCTCGGCGGGGGTGCCCAGCCGTTCGCCCTTGGTCTTGGGCCGGCCCCTCCTGCCGGTGCGCGGCGGCGCCAGGTCGTACAGCACCGCGGTCCTGGCCAGCCGGCAGGTCCAGCTGACATTGACCGGCAGGGTGCGCAGCGCGGGCCCGTGATAGGCAGCGTCGGCGACCACGTGCAGCCGCCGGTCACCGAACGCGGCCGCCAGCAGCGCATCGGCGGGTTCCCTCGACACGAGGCGGACGGAAGCACCGCCGATGCTTCCGTCTATCCCGTCCTAGATCACGGATCTTGGGCCAGGCTCGTCCGGCGTGTCGCGATCACCCCATCCGCGCAGATGGCCACTCATGGCCCCGGACACCAGAAAAAGTGCGAAAGTCGAGAGTAGTCGCCAGTGCCCGGAACGCCGTGAGTATTGCGATACCGGTACGACCTGCCTGGCCGCGTGGGCGGCCGGCGCATGAGAGGCGACCTCTCCCACAGTCACGGTCTTCGGGTCCCCGCCCGCAGCAATACTCTCGACCACCATGTCCCGGGTGACGATCCCCTCCGACTTGCCGTTTTCCCTGCACACTGCCGGTGCCGCCACCCCGATTTCGCGCATCCGGTGGCTTGCCTGCCGCAGGGTCTCCCAGGTGGCGATGCAGGCCACATCCGCTTTCGCTGTGTCTTCCGTGCTGGTCACGCAACCCCCGCTGTTCCTGCCGGAAACCAAGGGCCCGCGCCGGTTCCTCGGCCGGCGGCCCTCCTCCGCATGGTTATGCCAGGCCCGCCGGGCGGCACAGGGCCAAAGGTCCTTCTGAGCACGCCCAGCGCACGCGCCCAGCGGCACGCGAGGGCCCAGCCCACCGGAGGACGGTATCTCCTCCGCAGACTCCCCAGTCCGGAGCGCGATCGGCCGGTCCGGCGATGACGGTCAGCTAGCCTTTGTAATCGCGATGCGGTGGCCTTCTGGCTTCGCCTCCGGCACAGGGACGCTGACCTCGAGGATCCCCTTGTCGTAGGTGGCGGTGACGTGCTCGGTGTCTGCGCGCCCGGGGAGCACGACCGACCGGGTGAACGAGCCGTAGCGAAACTCTGACCGGTGTGGCTCCTTGTGCTCCTCGCGGCGTTCGGCGTGGATTGTGAGCGTCCCGTCCTCGACGGTGATCTCGACGTCCTTCTCCGGATCCATGCCGGGCAGCTCGGCGCGGACGACGTAGTGGTTGTCCTTGACGTAGTCCTCGACCCGGAACATGCGGGCTGCGGTGAACGGCAGCAGCGGCGCCCACGGCGCATCCAGCCAGTCCAGCAGGTCCGGGAGCAGAGTTGATGCTTGCCTGCGCGCAGGCGGCTTGGCCATGAGAATCCCTCCTTGGTTCAGTTCCAGGTTCCATCCCACGCCGCTGGGCACGGGTGGCCCAGGGGACCGAATGCCCTTGTGCCCAGGACCTTCGGCCCTGCAACCGGGTGCCCCGCCGCAGGATTGCGCAAGTAACCCCGGCCTTCCCGCGCACAGGACACATCGCCAGGGGTCATTGTCACTTCTCCCCAAAGCCGGCCCACCTCTGGGACATACGGCCCTAACCGGCCTCGGTGTCACCGGAGATGATGAAAGCCGGCAATCCCTAGCAACGGCGGGCTGACGTGCTTGAGGTCGATGGTTCCCTTCACTCCGGCAGCGGCACCATCGTGCGGCAGGCCGTTGCCTATGCCGCGCTCACCGGGCAGCCCGTCCGGATCCGCAACGCACGGGCCCGCCGCCGGCATCCGGGACTGCGCCCTCAGCACCTGCGAGCGGTCCAGGCAGTCCGGGACCTGGTGGGCGGGAGCCTTCAGGGGGCGGAGATCGGATCCCGGTCGCTAGAGTTCTGGCCCGGGGACCGCGAGCCCGCCGGCCGGTATGTGTGGGACATCGGGACTGCCGGGTCAGCCACGATGCTCGCGCTCGCCATATTGCCGGTCATGGCTCTCCGCGGCCGGGGTACCGAAGCGGAGATCCGCGGCGGCCTGTTCCAGGACTTCGCGCCCTCGGTGTTCCACCTCACGCACGTGATGCTGCCCATGCTCGCCCAGATGGGAATTGATGCCGAGATCGACCTGGTCCGGCCCGGGTACGTCCCCGCGGGCCAGGGCGTCATCCGCCTGGCCGTCCCGCCCGCGGTCCGCCCCATGCACCCATTGGTGCCCAGGCGTGGCGAGACCCCGGCCCGGGTCTGGGGAATCTCCCTGGCATCACACCTGGACGACCGCCGTGTCCCGGCCCGGATGGCCTCCGCCGCCCGGTCGGTCCTGGCCGCCGCCGGTATCGGCGCCAGCATCCAGGAACGCAGCGACAGCACCGCCGCACAGGCCGGTGCCGCCTTCGCCCTGTTCGCCGACTTCATCGGCGGTACGAGGCTGGGCGCCGACCGCTCCGGCGCCCAGCACCGCCCAGCCGAAAGCATCGGCGCCCGCGTGGCTCACCATCTGCTCGAAGAAATCAGCAGCGGCGCCACCATCGACCGGCACGCCAGCGACCAGATCATCCCGTACGCAGCCCTCGCCGAGGGGACCAGCAAGTTCAAGGTCCCCTTCATTACCGAACACACCCAGGCCGCCGGCTGGCTAGCCTCGCTGTTCCTCGCCGCCGAAATCCACGCCGAGGAGCAAACCGTTGTCGTCCGCGGGCACGGCCTCCGGCCCATGCCCCCGGATTCTCACGCCGCGCTGCGGCGCCTGGCCCGCGGCTAGCTTTCCGCGCAGATCGCCTCGACGAACTCCCCGACGGCCTGCTCGGGAAGATGACGTGCCAGGTCCGCCTCGCTAATCATGCCAACCAGCCGGTGGCCTTCGATGACCGGCAGGCGGCGGATCCGGTGGTCCTCCATCGCGTGCAGCACTTCGGCCGTATCCGCGCCTGAATCCACGGTGACTGGCTTGCCCTGGGCCAGATCGCCTGCGGTCATCGTCGCCGGGTCGCTGCCCGCGGCGATGCACTTGATCACGATGTCCCGGTCGGTGATGATGCCATGCAGTCGGTCGTCGTCCCCGCAGATCGGCAGCGCGCCCACATCCAGATCGCGCATCCGCTGCGCCGCATACTGCAGGATGTCGTGCTCGCCGATGCACTCCGCCCCGGCGTGCATGATGTCTCGTGCTGTGGCCATGACGCCCCCCTTACCCCCAGGCGAGGATGACACCCCCGTCCTCCCCGCCAGTGACCTTGCCGCCATCATCCGCCACATCGGCGCTCTCACCCAGGGCACAAGGTCCCGTAGTGATGGATGCGCCGGACAGTGCCCGGACCGGACAGGAGCGGCACACAGGCCGTAGCTCCCGCCAGAACAGGCCCAATGACCTGGCAAGACGGGGAGCGGCGAGGGGCTGAGGCCGACTTGCTCCAAGCTCACGCAGGGGGAACCGCGTTCGCTGATCAGGCTGGCTGGGGGGTGTTCAGGGGCCGAAAGTCCCGCCAGCACAGGCGTTCGGCCCTCTGGGCCGGAGGTGCACCACGACATGGGATCGAAGTGTCGGGATACGGAGTAAAGAAACGCAATGGCCAGGCTGGCATGCCGGGGGCGATCCGAGGTCATCCCGGAGCTGCCCGGTCGGCCGTGTGCACGGGCTTGGGGGCTGGTGTGACTATCCGGGTGGCTCTGGCTGGGGACACGATGCTGGGCCGCGGGGTGGGAGCGCAGATCGCGGTGGCCGGGCCGCACTCGCTCTTCTCCGCCGAGGTCCAGGAGCTTTTCGAATCGGCTGACCTGGCGTTGCTGAATCTCGAATGCTGTGTGTCCGACCGTGGCCGCCCGTGGGAGGGGCCCGGGAAGCGGTTCCACTTCCGGGCTCCGCCGCGGGCCGCCGAAGCCCTAGCCTATCTTGGCATCGACTGCGTGACACTGGCCAACAACCACTCGCTGGACTTCGGCTACACCGCGCTCTCCGACACCCTCGATCACCTGTCAGGCGCGGAGATCTCGGCCGTCGGCGCGGGAGTGGACGTGGAGCAGGCCCGCGCACCGGTTCTGCTGGAGGCTGGCGGGCTGCGGGTAGCGGTCCTTGGTTTCACCGACCACCCGGCCGGCTTCGCCGCTGGTCCGGGCCAGCCCGGGGTCGCCTACGCGGACCTGGGCACCGGGGTCCCGCACTGGCTGGGCGATCAGGTGCGGGCGCTGGCCGCCAGCAACGACGTGGTGCTTGTCCTGCCGCACTGGGGGCCGGCCATGACCACCCATCCACTCCCCTACATCCGGTCGGCGGCCCGCGCCGTGCTCAACGCTGGGGCGACAGTAGTGGCCGGGCATTCCGCGCACGTATTCCACGGCGCAGCGGGGCGCATCCTTTACGACCTGGGCGACTTCGTGGACGACTACGCACTAGACCCAGCGCTTCGCAACGACCTTGGCCTGCTGTTCCTGGTGACGGTCGATAGCCGGGGACTGCAGCGGGTCGAGGCGGTGCCCCTGAAGCTTGAGTACGCGCACACCCGGCTGGCGGACAGGAACGAACGCGCCTGGATCCGGGCCCGGCTCACGAGGGCCTGCGCCGCGTTCGGCACGGAAGTGAAAGAGGAAGACGGGCTGCTCGTCATAGAACGCCCGGGATTGGAGGCCCCGTCGGCCAGCAGTTGACGTGCCGCAGGCATCCACGACGGTTTCCTGGCCGCGGAACTGGCTGTCAGGGTCTGTCAAGGGCCCATCCCGCCAACGAACCGCCAGCAAACGATAGGGAGGCCTGACCGCCGTTTCTGGCGATCAGACCTCCGGCCTTCAACTCCTGGTAGCGGGGGCAGGATTTGAACCTGCGACCTCTGGGTTATGAGCCCAGCGAGCTACCGAACTGCTCCACCCCGCGTCATCTACTAGTGTCAGCGAACGGTGGCGGCAGGAAATTCCTGGCAGCGTGCCGCCGGTGGCGGGGCCGCCGGCCCTGGCCAGGCGAGCCCCGCGGACGGAGCGTCAGGGCCGGTTTTCATGGTGCTCGCCGGACGCAAAGTGCTCCTTCTCGCTCCCGGCCAGTTCGAGGACACCGAACTGCTGTACCCGCTCCACCGACTGCGTGCGGAAGGCCGACGGCCGACCAGCGTGGGCATGCAGGCAGCCCGGTTTGGCCCCCCGGGACGGCGCGGGCCCAGCAGCCGCCTGCCCGCATTCATGCGCCAGTTGTCTTGGGCGAAACAGCGCTACATGCTCCAGGGGCCGGTACCAGGAGCCCTGGGGGCCTGCGGGGGTTTGGCCTTCCGGATGCTGGTTACGGACGGAGATGTGCCCATGGGCTGGGAACTGCCGCCACCATCGTCGGTCAAGTCCGATGCCGACCTGCAGCGGGAGCGGGAGGCGAAGGTGGCCGAATTGGCCCGGAGCGGCCTGCTGCGGTCGGGGCGGCTCCGGGAGGCAATGCGGACGGTGTGCCGGGAGGATTTCGTGCCGCCCGCGTGGCGTGACCACGCCTACGCCGAGGTCCCGCTGCCGTTGCCCGGGCGGTTGGCGTCGATCTCGTGCCCGCACAGCTACCCGCTGTTCTATGAGGCCCTTGGGCTGGGCGAGGGGCATCGCTTCCTGGAGATCGGCCTCGGATCCGGGTATGGCGCCGCGCTGGCCCGCGAGGTCGTCGGGCCGACCGGGCTGGTTGTCTCGGTGGAGATCGACCCGGCGACGCTGGCCTTCGCCGCCGCCAACCTGGACCGGGCCGGCTACACCGACGTGGTGCGGGTCCTCGGTGACGGCGCGCTCGGTCATCCGGCCCTTGCGCCGTATGACCGCATCTGCGTCACCGCGGCCTGCCAGGAGCCGCCAGCACCCCTGCTCGAGCAGCTGAGAACCGGTGGGAGGCTGATCGCCCCGATACGGCAGCGCGCAAGGCAGGTGCTTACGGCAATCGAGAAGCAGCCGGACGGCCTGCACCGGACCAGCCTCTGCGATGTGCTCTACGTCAGCCTGCAAGGGCCCTTCGGCACTGGGCGCCCGCAAGCTCCCCCGCCCGCGCTGATCGTCACCGGCTGCAGCCTGAGCGGCGGGCGGCGGGCACTGCACAGGGCTCTGCCGGGCGCCCGGGTCAAGGGCACCGGCTTCACCGCCGTCCTGGCCGTCGAAGCCCAGGGCGACCCGGCGACCCTGGCGGCACAGGCCACCGGTTCCCGCAGCCGCTCGTTCGGGCGGGTGGTCACTGTCCTGGCCGAGGTGCCCAGCGCCCGGGCGCAGATGGTGGACGCGGTCGCGCGCGTCGCCGCCGGGCAGGTCCGGCCCGGCGAGTCGCTCTGCGTCCGCCTCCACAAACGCGGCGCCCACGGCTACCTTGAACCCACCCCCGCGCTGGAACGGGCCGCCGGGACCGCCTCCTGGGAAGCTCTTCACCGGCGCGACGGCACCGAGCCCCGCGTCGATCTCGTTCATCCCGACGTCACCATCCACGTTGAGGTGCTCGGTCCGCGCTCACTGATCGGCGTCGTCCGCAGGCCCGGCCCGGACCCGGAGCCCGGGCGGTCGGCAGGAGCTGACTAGCCACATGTTCACACCGCCAACTCGAGCCGACCGGATCCGGGCCATGGGCCCGGTCGCCAGCGGCCGGAGCCGGGTCGTTCACAAGTAGCCAGTCCTCTCGTCCGCTGGTGAGGCGTACTCGGGCGTCTTGGATTCGTCGAATGCGAGCCGCCCACCGTGACGTTCGGCCACTCCCTTCGCAAACGCATCGGTGGCCTCTGCGACACGGAAAGCGCACTCATGGAAGTCGCCTTCGGTCAGCGATGGCCCCAGGTGCTCCGCCTCGATCAGGACCTGGCCGCGGACCCAGAACGTGCGGCAAAAGTACAGGTGCGTGTTGATCTCGTTGAGCTCGCGGGCCAATGCGTCGGTGAACTGTATGCCGTCGACCGCAACGGAGAACACCTGCACGACAGGCTTCCACGCCCGGACGACTCGCACCCAGTACAGCGCACTCCGGTAGCGGATGGGATAATCACCGTCAGCATCTGCCTGAGCCTTCTCAACTCCGGTCAGCCGCTCAATCAGCGTCTCGACATGGGAGGTGACCATGTCCGCAGATGCCTGTGATTCCACGCCCCGCCGGGTGCGCCACGGGAGAACGAATCCCTCTGCCACCAGCCCGTCCCAGGCGCTGAAGGCGGCAGTGATCCCGCGCAGCGTGACCTCGCTGACATCCCCGGCCTTGCCGGACGCGAGCACAAGAAGTGAATAGTGATAGAGCCAGTATGTCTGGGCCGCCGGCTTGCCGGCATTGTGCTCGAGTTCACGGACGGCCGCAGGCGTCAGCAGCGCAATAATCTGCGGCAGGCCCTCGGCCGTCCCGGCAAGCTCGTGGGCCCCGGCTACTATTTTCTCCCGCGCCGCCACGATCTCGTCCGACTCTGCCGGGACCTGGGTGGGACGGAATGCACTGGCATGCTCCATCGCCCTGAACAGGATGCTGACCACCAGGGCGCTGTGCTTCTCGTTGTAGCCGTGACCTGGGTTGCCGACAGAGAAGGCCCACCCGGTTAGTTCATCGAGGAAGAGGATCTCGAAACTGGGCATATCCTTCAGACTCAGGTCCCGCAGGGCTGCGAGTGCAGCCGACTCCCAGCCGGAAGCGCCCTGTTCCGTCTCCCCCACGGTGACCCCTGTCAATTCATCGTCGGAGCACCTGACCGTACAGATGTTACATATCTGGCTATATTGATCATCCCGACATGGTGCTGTACACGGATTTCATGTCCAGCCCGGGTCCGCCCATACCTTGCGCGGCAGGAGTGACCCCCGCTTCTTCGCCTGCGGGCTCCCTGATGATCGCGCGTGGCTGGCGTCGGCGGAGCCGGGACTGGATGTCAGGCACTGGCGTGATCCGGGTCCGCCCGCCGGGTGGCTGCTCAGCGCTGGCCATTTCTCTCGCCCCTGCGTCCAGGCTGCCTGAGCACGCGCACTGGCGTTCGAAGAGCGGGTTGGCCTCAGGGATCTGACGGCCGAGGATGTGACGCACATAGGCCAGGGCGAACATGGGCTCGATCCCCGAGGTGGTCCCGGCGATCAGCGAGATGGTGCCGGTCGGGGCGACGGAGGTCAGCTGGGCGTTGCGCAGCGGCCCGACGCTGCGGCCCGGGTAGATGCTCTGCTCATACAGGGGGAATGGGCCGCGCTGGGCAGCCAGGCTCGCGGAGGCGCGGCGGGCCTCCTCGGCGATGACCCGGAAGACGCGGCCGGCCAGCCTGACCGCGGCGGGAGAGTCGTACGGGACACCCAAGTTGGCGAGCAGCTCAGCCAGGCCCATCACCCCCAGGCCCACCTTGCGCGCGGCTCGCGCCGGGCCCTCCAGCTCGGGCACTGGGTAGCGGCTCACATCGATGACATCGTCGAGGAACCGCACAGCGAGGTGCACACCAGCGCGGAGACGGCCGAAGTCCACCCGCCCGCCGGTGACGAAGCGGGCAAGGTTGAGCGAGCCAAGGTTGCAGGACTCATAAGGCAGCAGCGGCACTTCGCCGCAAGGGTTGGTGGCCTCGATACGCCCCAGCGACGGCAGCGGGTTGCCCCGGTTGATGCGGTCGGTGAACAGCAGACCCGGGTCCCCGCCACGCCACGCCGCCTCGCAAATCCGCTCGAACAGCTCCGCCGCCGGCACCCGGGCCACCACCCGGCCAGTGCGGGGGCTGACCAGGCGGTGCTGGGCGCCTTGCGCCACCGCCCGCATGAACCGGCCGGTCACCGCGACCGACAGGTTGAAGTACTCCAGGCCCCCGGCCCGCTTGGCCTCGATGAACTCGGCGATATCCGGGTGCGAGACATCCAGCACGGCCATCGAGGCCCCCCGGCGCCGCCCGCCCTGCGCGAGAACGCCCGCAGCGGTGTCAAACACCGACAGGAACGACACCGGGCCGCTCGCGGTTCCCCTGGTGCTCGCCACGACATCGCCCCGGGGACGCAGGTGGGAGAAGGAATACCCGGTGCCCCCGCCGGCCTGGTGCAGCAGGGCCGCGTGACCGAGCGCCTGAAAGATCGAAACCAGGGAGTCCTCGAGCGGGAGCACCACGCAGCCCGACAGCAGCCCCAGGCTGGTCCCCGCATTCATCAGCGTGGGGGAGTTCGGCAGGAACTCCAGCCGCCGCAGCGCACCTGCGAACGCCTCCGCCCAGCGGGCCGCCGATCCGGGGCACCAGGCCTCCTCCGCCTCCGCCACGCAGGCCGCGACCCGCTCCATCATCTCCCCGGTCGACTCGGCCAGCTTCCCGCGCTCACCCCGCAGCAGGTAGCGTTCCTTGAGCACGGCAACTGCGCCGAGGCCGAGCTTGAGATCATCACGCACCCCGAGCAGTTCCTTGGCCCGGCGCAGTTCCGCATGCCGGTGCCGGTAGACAACGTAGGCGCGCGCCAGATCCGAGAAACCGCGGGTCATGAGCGCATGCTCGACGGCGTCCTGGACATCTTCCACACCCGGCGGCCGGTTCCCGAACCGCGCCGCCAGCCCGGCGCCCACCGCTGCTGTCACTGCCGAGGCAAGCGCCGGGGCGGGCCGCCCTGCCTCGCGGGCGGCCCGGGACACTGCGCCTTCGATCCGGGCAGGATCAAACGGGACTACCACGCCGTCGCGTCGGCGCACCCGCAACGGAATCGGCTGTACAGCGGGCCGCAGCGAGGTGGCAACCGGTCGGCTCATCGCCCCGAACACCTCCACTGCGGTTCATTCCCCGCCTGGCAGCATTCCTCAGCAGGATGCCATTGATCAGGGGCAAAGGTCCGGGCCAGGAATGACGAGCGCCCGCCCATGCCAGCGCGGCGGCGCCGACGGGGTGCGGGCGATCCGGGCCCTGCCCAGGGCCTGCAGGACCATGGTCCCTGGTAGCACTGCTGGGTCCGGGGAAAGCTAGTCACCAGGGGGCTGTCATGGTTTTCGCTGATCGTGCCGACGCGGGGCTGCGGCTGGCCGCGAAGCTGGAGCACCTGCGCGGCGAGCAGGTCGTTGTGCTTGGCCTGCCACGCGGAGGTGTCCCCGTGGCCCTGCAAGTCGCCCAGGCGCTTGGCGCGCCGCTGGATGTGATTATCGTCCGCAAGCTCGGGGTGCCGTTCCAGCCCGAGCTGGGGATGGGCGCGGTCGGCGAGGACGGCGTGGTGGTCATCAACACCGAACTCGTCCGCCTGGCCGGGGTCTCCGCGAGCGAACTAGCCGCGGTCCAGGCCCGGGAGCAGGCGCAGGTGGAAGCCCGCGTTGCGCGCTACCGGGCCCGGCGGGCGCGCCTGCCGCTGCATGGGCGGGTCGCGGTGGTGGTCGACGACGGCATCGCCACTGGGTCCACCGCCCGGGCAGCCTGCCAGGTCGCCAGGGCACAAGGGGCGGCGCGGGTGGTGCTTGCCGTGCCCGTCGCGCCGCCCGGGTGGGAAGCGGGATTCCGCGGTGAGGCCGACGAACTGGTCTGCGTGGACACCCCGGCATGGTTCGAGGCCATCGGCCAGTTCTACGCCGAATTCTCCCAGACAACCGACGACGAGGTCATCGACTGCCTGGAGCGCGCAGCCACCCCGCCTTCGCCGGCGCAAGCCAGCACAGCGCCCGGCGCTGACCCGCCTGCCGGGGGCGAGGAGGTTGAGGCCAGCGCCGGGCTGGTCCAGCTGGCCGGGTACCTGACCGTGCCAGCGAAGGCACCCGGGATCGTGGTCTTCGCCCACGGCAGCGGCAGCAGCCGGCACAGCCCCCGCAACCGGTACGTCGCCAGCATCCTGCATGAAGCTGGCCTGGGCACCCTCCTGTTCGACCTGCTCACCCCGGAAGAGGCACTCAACCGGGCCAACGTGTTCGACATCGAACTGCTCGCCGGCCGCCTCGCCCAGGTAACCGGGTGGCTGCCCACCCAGCCGCATGCCGCACAGGCCGCCGTTGGTTACTTTGGTGCCAGTACCGGCGCGGCGGCAGCGCTGTGGGCCGCCGCCGAGCCCGGCTCTGACATCGCGGCCGTGGTCTCCCGCGGCGGGCGCCCCGATCTCGCCCGCCCCCGGCTAGCGGCCGTGACCGCGCCCACCCTGCTCATCGTCGGCGGGCACGACGAGGTGGTACTCGACCTCAACCGCCAGGCCCAGGCCGAGCTACGCTGCGAGAACCAGCTGGCCGTGGTGCCCGGCGCCACCCACCTGTTCGAGGAGCCAGGGACCCTCAAAGCTGCCGCCGGGCTGGCCCGGGACTGGTTCATCAGCCACCTCACGCACAGCCCCCACCCGGCCACCTGAGCACGGCCGCCACAAACCCGCATCAGCCCCCACGCTTCCCGGCGCCGGCGCGATCAACGTGTCCGGGATTTTGGACTGGGTGGCATGTGGCCTGCCGGCCGCCGTGCTCGCGAAGGACCCGGCGTAGCTCCACGTCCAGTTGAACGAGCAACCTATTTGCTGGATCGAACCGGGTCATGAGGAACACATTCCGGTCATAGTTTGGGTGGTCGGCGAAGAACGCCTCGCATTGCGCGGCAAGGAAATCGTACCCCGGCGGAATGATGAAATTCCTCACGCGACGGAATCCCCTCACGAAGTAGAGTTGGTTGGTTGCCACGAACTCCATTTGGTAATGAGGTGATGGTCTGGACCCCGGTGCATACGGGCCGGTTCCTCGACTACGCATCCCGGCACCGGCTGTCCGCCTTGTACGAGCTGATCGCCGCCACAGGCGTGCGCCGTGGGGAGGCATGTGGGCTGCCCTGGCCCGACGTCGACCTGGAGGCGGCGCAGCTGTTCGTCGGCATCGAGCGCGTCCAGGTCGGCTGGGAGGTAGTGGAGGACGACCCAAGAATGAGGCCGGGAAGCGCCCTGTTGCTCTCGACAAGGACACGGTCGCCGCGCTCCGCAGTCACAGGAAGCGGCAGCTGCAGGAACGGCTGGCATGGGGCGAGGACTGGACGGGCTCAGGGAAGGTGTTCACCCATGAGGACGGCACGGCGCTGCATCCGGATTACGTCACTGACCTGTTCGAACGTCTCGCGTTCGCGGTTGGCCTCCCGCCTATCCGGCTGCATGACCTCCGGCATGGGCATGCCTCCTATGCCCTGGCCGCAGGGGTAGACATCAAGGTTGTCTAGGAGCGTCTGGGCCACTCGACGGAGAGGCTGACCCGCGACACCTACACCACGGTGCTGGACGAGGTAGCCCGCGCGGCCGCCGAAGCGGTCGCGGCCATGATCCCGCGCCAGAAGGCGCGGTGAGCGATGCCTGGGGGAGTCCACGCGGAGTCCGCACGGACCGTGTGCCCGCGGTGCCGCCGGATGAAACGGACGCGTCCGGCATCGGCGCATGGCTCTGACGTGCGTAAGCGGCGCAGCGCGAAAATCGCGGCAGTGCCCGGCACGAGTCACCGTCGTCTTGTAAACGGCAGGCCAGCGGTTCGAATCCGCTCACCGGCTCCACACCGGCCCCAAGGATCCGCGCCAAGGACCGGCTCCAAGATCCACACCGGCTCCGGGTCCGCTCCAAGTCCGGCTCCGGGTCCGGCCCCAAGACCGCCGCCCCTCGCACTGCCGCTCTCGGCACGCCTCGCCACGCCGCCCCGCGCCAGCAGGCAGAAGTTTGCCGTCGGCCGCCTCGGGAAGCTGCTCTAACAAGCCAGCAAAAGTTGCTGGCTTCTTCAGCGAGCCTCCTGGGTATGTTGCCACCCAAGGGGGCGGCGTGATTGGTGAACGGCAGTGGTGTCAGCAATCCGTGAAACCTACCGGGCCGTTGCCACGTTCTTTACTTATGAAATGGCTATGCATCATGGTCACGCTGTCGCGTGCTGGTATCGCGGGACGTCGCTTGACCTGAGGCATGCCAAGCCAGATCTGGGTGCGGGGGGAAACCATGGATCCGGCTGACCCGGAAGATCCAGGCACGCGCGAGCACGGGTTGCCGCAGGAGAACAAGCGCAGGTTCGGTCGTCTGTTGCCGGGCGGCTGGCGGCCGCCTGGCGGGAAGCGCCCGGGGCCACAGCCACCCGGCGCACACCGGTCCGGCTCACACCCGCCCGGCCAGCACCCGCCCGGCGCAGCGCCGCCCGGCGCGCACCCGCCCGGCGAGGAGCTGACCGCCCGGGCGGCACGAACCGGCACCCTGCTGAGACCAGCACTGACCGGCCGCTTCCCGATCTCCAGCCGCCTCACCGGGCGCCGCAAGGCGCTCGCCTGGACGAGCGGGATCGTGGCGACCATCGCGGTCATCGCGCTGCTCGGCGTCTACCTCGTCTACCAGCACCTGAACGCCAACCTGCACCAGGTCGACATCTCCGGGGTCCTCGGCAGCCAGCCGGTCGATCTCCACCCGCAGGCAGAGAACATTCTCGTCCTCGGCTCGGACACCCGCATCGGCCAGGGCAAGGGCTACGGCAGCAGCGTCGTGATCAACACCGATCACTCCGACACGCTGATGATCGTGCACGTCGCAGCGGACCGGAAGTGGGCCGACATCATGTCGATCCCACGCGACTCCTGGGTGAACATTCCCGCTTGCAAGATGGGCAACGGCCAGCTGTCCTCTCCCAACACCTTCAAGATCAACGAGGCCTTTACCCTCGGAACGCTGTACGGGAACAACACCGACCTCGGCGTCGCCTGCACGGTGAAGACAGTCGAGAAAGACACCGGTATCCGCATCGACCACTTCGTCGCGATCAACTTCCTGGGCTTCCGCGACATGGTGAACGCGGTCGGCGGGGTGCCCGAGTGCAACACCACGCCCATCAACGACCCGAAGTCGGGGCTGCACCTGACCGCGGGTCACCACGTGCTCGACGGCCGGCAGGCGCTGGGCTACGTGCGCGTCCGCTACACGCTGGGCAACGGCAGTGACCTGGAGCGGATCGGCAGGCAGCAGGCGTTCATGTCCTCGCTGGTGGACCGGGTCAAGGGCAAACTGCTCAACCCGGTCGCGATCTATCACTTCCTCGACGCCGCGACCAAGTCGCTCACGATCGACGCCCAGCTGGGCGGCATCACCGGCCTGTACAACCTGGCGGCCAGCGTGAAGAACCTGCCCGCCAGCCAGGTGACCTTCTTCACCCTGCCCACCTACCCGCGGTACTACGTCGATCCGACCGACATCGCCAACGTGATGTGGACCCAGCCCGAGGACAGCCTGATCTTCCAGGCGTTCCGCGACGACGTCCCGGTCAGCAAGGCCCTGCTCAAGCGGCAGCCGCCGCCGCGGATCGCACCCGCTACTGTCTCGCTGTCCGTGCTCAACGGGACCGCGTCCGGCGGGCTCCAGTACAGCGTGGCCTCCACCCTCCAGCAGGAGGGCTTCAAGGTGGTCCGGACCGGCGACGCCGCGTCGCTGACGGTGAACCAGACGCTGATCCGCTACCACTCGGGCCAGGTGCTGCAGGCCAGGCTGCTGGCGGCCAAGGTGCACGGCGCCGCGCTGCAGGAGGTGCCGGGCACCGGCGCCGTCACCCTGGTGCTCGGCAGCAACTACGGCAGTACCGCCCACACCGGGCCCGGCGGCCCGGCCCCGCAGCCGGCCTCCAGCTTCGCGCCGAGGACCGCCAGCCAGAACATCTGCACCTAGCGCGCTGCCCACCAGCAAACCTGGATACAGAACGAACCAGCCCGCGACCCGCCTGCGCACCATCCGGCCCTGGATACCGTTGACGGCGTGCATCCGATCGTGGGCAGGGCGCTGGCCGCCGGTGCCGCCCTCCTGGCCCTGGCCGCGCCCGCAGCAGCCAGGGCAGACACCGCTGCCCAGGCCCGGCCGCTCCCGGCGCCGGCCGCACTCGGCCCGCTAGCCCGGCACGTGATCCTGGCCGGGATCGGCGGCCTGCGCTGGAGCGACATCTCACCGGCCGCCACCCCCGTGCTCTGGCACCTGGCCGGCCAGGGCTCGGCCGGCTCCCTCATCGTGAGCGGCATCCACCAGCGCACCTGCCCAGCAGACGGCTGGCTCACGCTGAACGCAGCAGCCCGCGCTGCCCTCCCGCCCACCACGACGGCCCGCTGCCCGCCACTGCCCACCGTGGCCGCCCTGCCGTCCCATGCCCGTCCCAGCACCCCGGTCCCGGCCCAGGTGCCCGCCATGGCCAGCCTGGAACGCTACAACGCCCGCTTCAGCTACAGCCCGCAATGGGGCCTGCTCGGCACCGCCGCAGGCCCCGGCCGCTGTGCCACTGCGGCCGGCCCGGGCGCCGCCCTCGCCCTGGCCAGCCGGGCCGGCCGTGTCTCCTCCTACCTGCCGTCCCCGTCGGATCTCACTGCGGCGATCCTCGCCCGGTGCCCGCTCACCGTGGCAGACCTCGGCAGCCTGCCGGCCGCACACGGCCCGGCAGGCCGAGCCGCCCGGGCGGCGGCGCTGGCAGCGGCCGACCGGCAGCTGGGCCGGATCGCGGCCGTCATGCCCGCCGGCACCATCCTGGCCGTCGCCGCGCCCGGCGACAGCTCCGGACCGCATCTGCTGGCGGCCCTCGTGCGCGGCCCGGGGTTCGGGGCCGGGCAGCTGACCGCCGCGTCCACCCGCCAGCCGGGATTGGTGCTGCTCACCGACCTGACCCCCACGGTCCTGGACTGGCTCGGCAGGCCGGTGCCGTCGGCGCAGGTCGGCTCGCCGCTCCAGTCCGCGCCCAGGTCCGGGCCGCGGTCCGGCCTGCCCGCCGCAGTCGCGGCGCTGGCCAGCCAGGAGAGCGCAGCCCAGGTGTACCAGCGGACCGTGACCCCGTTCTACCAGCTGGTCGGGTTCGGCTACGCGGCGCTGTTCGCCGCGATCGCCGTCATCGGCTGGGGCCAGAAGCCGCAGCGCCGTGCCCGCCGCCGGGCGGTGGCCCGCACGGTGGGCCTGTGGGCGGCCTCGGTCCCGGCCGGGACCTTCCTGGCCAGCCTCGTGCCCTGGTGGACGATGGCCCACCCGGCCCTGGTCCTGTACTCGCTCGCGGTGGCCTGGGCCGCGGTAGTCGCCGCCGTCGCGCTGGCCGGGCCGTGGCGGCGTGATCCGCTCGGGCCGCCGGGTGCGGTCGCGGCGATCACGCTGGGTGTGATCGGTCTTGACCTGATGACGGGGTCGCATCTGGCGCTGGACACCCCGTTCGGTCTCTCCGTTCTGGAGGCTGGGCGGTTTTACGGTCTGGGCAACAACGCCCTGGTGATCTACGCCGCGTCCGGGCTCTTGTGCGCGGCCTGGCTGGGCGGTGCCGCGCTGCGCCAGGGCCGGCGCGGCCGGGCGCTGCTGGCGATGGCCGCGGTGGCCGCCTTCACGGTGCTGATCGCCGGCTGGCCGGGGTTCGG
>Ga0307372_10006456_pt1 | contig 17143 bp, 13 predicted proteins | sample OX1MG_FD_202533 | JGI IMG/M metagenome (GOLD analysis project Ga0307372, IMG submission 202533) | Soil microbial communities from Risofladan, Vaasa, Finland - OX-1 | ecosystem: Environmental > Terrestrial > Soil > Coastal area > Acid sulfate soil | place: Finland: Risofladan, Vaasa | collected... | reverse complement strand
CTCCGCATAACTTTGTCTCCCTCGCCCACTGCGCGCGACCTTCGATGGCCGCCACTGTAGCGTGAGAAAAGCGGCTTAGACAATCGACTCGACCGGCGTCGATCGCGGATAGACGCGTGCGCATCGGCACGTCTCGTCCTATGGCACGGGCTGAAACTCGATAGGCACGCGCGGCGGTTGAACCGCAGGATTAGGTTTGGGTTTAGACTGATCGCCGAAAGAAACCTGCGTGAACACCGGAATCGCCCAGCCCATCGAGACGAGCGACGGCCTGCCATCGCCGCAACGCCTATGGTCGATCGTGACGATTGCGGTCTCGGTTTCGATGTCAATGCTGGACACCACGATTGCCAATGTCGCATTGCCGACCATCGCCGAGAATCTGCACGCGAGCGCGGCGTCGTCGGTGTGGGTCGTCAATGCCTATCAGCTCGCCGTCATGCTTCTCGTGCTGCCGCTCGCGTCGCTCGGCGATATCCACGGCTACCGTCGCGTCTATATAACGGGCCTTTCGATTTTTACCGTCGCATCGCTGCTTTGCGCGAGCTCGTTCTCGCTGCCGATGCTGGCGATGGTACGCGCGCTTCAGGGCGCCGGAGCGGCGTGTCTGTTCAGCGTCAACGCGGCTTTGCTGCGCGCCACCTATCCGCGCGCGTTGCTCGGGCGCGGTCTCGGCATCAATGCCTTCGTCATCGCCACCTCGGCAGCCGCCGGACCGACGGTGGCCGGCGGTATTCTCGCCATCGGCTCCTGGCGGTGGCTCTTCCTGATCAATGTGCCTCTCGGCCTGATCGCATTCGCCCTAGCGATGCGCTCGCTGCCGCCGAGCCGCCATACGCCGCAGCGCTTCGACTATTGGAGCGCGCTGCTGAGCGCCCTCACCTTCGGCTTGCTCATCAGCGCGATCGACGGACTCGGCCACGGCGAGAATTTTGCCTTCATCGGCGGCGAGTTCGCGGCCGCCCTCGCCTTCGGCGCGGTGTTCGCGTGGCGGCAGACGGTGATCGCTTTCCCCATGCTGCCGGTCAGCCTGTTCGCCAAGCCGATCTTCACGCTCTCGGTACTGACCTCGATCTGCTCGTTCGTCGCACAAGCGCTCGCGCTGGTCTCGATGCCGTTCTACTTCGAGCATACACTCGGTCTGAGCGACGTGCAGACTGGATTGCTGATCACGCCCTGGCCGCTGACCATCGCAGTGGTCGCGCCGATCTCCGGGCGGCTCTCCGACCGCCTGCCGATCGGCATCATGGGCGGGATCGGACTGGCGATGATGGCGATCGGGCTCGTGATGGTGGCCAGGATCGGACCACATCCCGCCGCGTCCGACGTCGTCTGGCGCATGGTGGTCTGTGGCTTCGGCTTCGGCGTGTTCCAGGCGCCGAACAATCGCGCGATCATCGCCTCAACGCCGCGCGAGCGTAGCGGCAGCGCGGGCGCCATCATTTCGACCGCCCGCCTTCTCGGCCAGACGACGGGCACCGCGCTGGTCGCTTTGATCTTCGGAATTGTCGCCGAGAGCGCGACTCATCGCGGCGCCAACATCGGCATTTTGCTCGGTGCCGGCTTCGCCGCCGGCGCTGCCGTTGTCAGCAGCCTGCGGCTGATGAACCGCTTGCCGACAGAGCGCGAGACACAGTCCTAAGCCGCAGCCAGTTCGCGCCGCACGATTGCCGCCCCGCCGGCCAATGCCTTGAGCTTTGCGAACGCCGTCGCACGCGGGATGTATTTCATTCCGCAATCGGGCGCCGCAATGATCCGCTCGGGTGGCACGACCGCGAGGGCACACCGGATGCGCGTCGCAACCGTCTCCGGTGTCTCGACGTGCGGATCGTTCAAGTCGATCACGCCGAGAATAATCTGCTTGTCGCCGAGCGCCCGCAACACGGCAAGGTCGAGGTTGGATTGCGCGGTCTCGATCGAGATCTGCTGCGCGACGCACTCGGCAAGTTCGGGCAGGAAGGAATAACCCGACGGCCGGACGTGCACGACATGGGCATAGCCGAAGCAGAGGTGCACTGCGGTCGGACCGCGCACGCCTTCGAGCGCCCGGTTGATCGCCTTGACGCCGTAACGCTTCGCCTTGTCCGGCCGCGCCTGCAGATAGGGCTCGTCGAGCTGTATGACATCCGCGCCGGCCGCCTTCAAATCCTTTGCCTCCTCGTTGACCGCCGCCGCATAGGCCATCACGAGTTCTTCGTCGTCCTTGTAGAAGTCGTTCTGGGCCTGCTGTGCCATCGTGAACGGGCCGGGGAGCGTGATCTTTATCCTGCGGTCGGTGTTCGCGCGCAGAAATTGCACGTCGCGGATCTCGACGGGGCGCAACCGCTTGATCGGGCCGGCGACGCGCGGCACCGGATTGAGATGGCCGGTGCGGTCGGGCGCGCTACCCGGCCGATCGATGTCGATTCCCGACAGCGCCGTGGCAAGACGATTGGAGTAGCTCTCGCGGCGCATCTCCCCGTCGGTGATGACGTCGATGCCGGCACGCTCCATGTCGCGGATCGCGATCAAAGTCGCGTCGTCCTGCGCCTGCTCCAGAAATGGCTCGGCGACCCGCCAAATCTCGCGCGCCCGTACGCGCGGCGGCAAACGGCTGCGCAGGTTGTCACGATCGATCAGCCAATCCGGTTGCGGATAGCTGCCAATGACCGTCGTCGGCAACAGCGCGTTCATCGCCTCCTCCCCATTTTGCTCTTCGCCACTTCGTCACGACCGCTCGTGTCGTTCGTACGGCCTTGGTTACCAAGCGTTCATTATTGCGAGAAAGTGGCGGGCCACGCTCGATGAAGATGAGCACTATGTCTACGCCATAGCCCTCTAATTTTGTCGGTTGCGCTGACCCGTATCGACCGAGTCTCTGATAATGGCGATCTGACGTCCGTCGGACGAACAAAACCCGGTCATATGATCACGCCGGCTTCTCCGTGGCTGAACCAGGACCAACCAACTGGGCATAGAGCGTTCGGCCGTCCCGAATCGCACGTAATCCTTGAGCAACGTCGTGGTCACGCAGGCGGCGGGAGACGCAAGCGAGGGCTGCCAGATGCTCGTTTCCCGCATTTTCCGGAGTCAGGAGAAGAAACACCAGGTCCACCGGCTGGGCGTCTATAGCGGCAAAATCGATGGCGTGCTCTAAACGAGCGAACAAACCGAAAATCTGTTGAAGCCCTTCGACGCGAGCATGGGGAATGGCAATGCCTTGGCCAATCCCGGTCGTACCCAGCCCCTCTCGTCTTCTCAGAGCGCCTAGAACGATCTGGGTATCGATGCCGAGCGCCTTCGCAGCTCGTCTGGATAGTTCATTCAGAAGCTGAGCCTTGTCGGGCGCACGCAAGTCCGCGATCACGCGATCGGGCCTGATCAGATCGGCCATGTCCATTGATTGCCTCTCATAAAGCGAATGGTCCGAACGGTCATCGGTTGATCGGGCAACCGCGGGCGTGCCAGCTTTGCGCCTCGCATTCCGAGCGTCCCATGGATCGCCTGTGACAGGACGGTGGTCACGGGGTGGATCAGTCCGACACCCGAAGGCGGTACCCGACGCCGGTTTCGGTGACGATGTGCAGCGGGCGCCCGGGGTCGAGCTCGATCTTCTGGCGCAGCTGGCGGATGTAGATGCGCAAATACTGCACGTCGGCCTCGCCGCCCCACACTTCCTTGAGCATCATGCGGTGGGTCAGCACCTTGCCGGCGTGCTGGATCAAGAGGCGCAGGATGTCGTATTCGCGCGGCGACAATTTCACCTCGGCGCCGCGCACGATGACGATGCGGCGAACGAGGTCGACCGTGAGGTCGCCGCTGTGGAAAACAGGCCGCTCGCCCTCCTGCTGCAAGCGGTGGCGCAGCGCGGCGCGGATGCGGGCCAGCAGCTCGTCCATGCCGAACGGCTTCGTTACATAATCGTCGGCGCCGAGGTCGAGCGCCTCGACCTTGCCGCCTTCGTCGCTGCGGCTGGTCAGCACGATGATCGGCACCGCCGATCCGTCGCCGCGCAGCCGTCGGATCACCTCAAGCCCGTCGATGCCGGGGAGGCCGAGATCGAGCATCACGAGATCGGGGGCGCGGCGGCGGATTTCGCTGAGCGCCGCCTCGCCGGTTTCCGCCTCGACGATGTCGTAGCCCTCCGCGCGCAGGCTGGTGCGCAGAAAGCGGCGGATCGCCGGCTCGTCGTCGACGACCAGTACCCGCGGCGACGCGGCGGCGCTCATTTCCCTGAGTTCATTGCTCAGCCGAAACCGTGGGCCGGAACGCATCGGCCGCGACCGGCAGGGTCAGCGTGAAGATGGCACCTGGACGGTCGCGGCGGTTCTCGGCGACGATCGAGCCGCCCATCGCCTCGATAAAGCCGCGGCAGATCGCAAGGCCCAGCCCGGTGCCGGCGCGCTGCCGGTCCTGCGCCTGCATCCGATAGAACTTGTCGAAGATGCGTTCGAGGTCGGCGGGGGCGATGCCGCTGCCTTCGTCGCCGACCGCGAGGCGGACGCCGCCGTGGTCCTCGCGCGCCGCGATGCGGATCAGCGAGCCGGGCGGCGCGTATTTTGCGGTGTTGTCGAGGATGTTGAACAGCACCTGCTCGAACAGCACAGGGTCGAGCTCGAGCATCGATAGCTCGGCCGGGATGTCGAGCTCGACATGATGGGAGCTGAGGATTTTAGCCGTGCGTTCGAGCGCACTGCCGACTAGCTCGGCGAGGTCGACCGGTGCGAGGCGAGGCGCGATCGCACCCGATTCGAGCCGCGTCATGTCGAGCAGGTTGGCGATGAAACGGTTGAGCCGCTCGGCCTCCTCGCGGATCGTCCCGGTCAGCTCTTTCATCTCCCGCTCGTCGAGCCGCGCGCCGTAATTGTCGAGGGTCGTCGCCGAGCCGAGGATCGAGGCGAGCGGCGTACGCAGATCGTGCGATAGCGAGGTCAACAGCGCCGAGCGCAGCCGGTCGGTCTCGGCGGCGATCTTGGCGCGATCGAGGTCCTCGGCGAGGTTGATGCGCTCGATCGCCAGCGCCGTCTGGTCGGAGAGGGCGTCGAGCAGTCGGCGCTGATCCGGGGTCAGCAGCGGGCCGGGCTCGTCATTGTCGATGCCGACCAGGCCGACCGCGCCGCGCCCGGTGCGGATCGGCAGAAAGAGGCGCTTTGTGCCGGGCAGGGTGTCGGCGTCGCGCCCGGCCGGGCGGTTGTTCTGCCAGCACCATTTCGCCGCCGCGAGGTCGGCCTCGTCGAGCAGATCCTCGGGCGGGTAGCCGGCGCGCACCGCGATGCTCTCGCCTTCCGGCAGCAGCAGCACGACCCGCACCTTGAGCATCAGCGCGATCTGGTAGGACGTCGCCCATAGCAGCTCGTCCAGGGTCACCACCGCGGCAAGCTTGCGGCTGAAGAGATAAAGGTCCTCCGTGGTCTTGGCGCGCTGGCGGGCGGCGACCGCCTGGGCGCGCACCCGCGCCGCGAGATTGCTGGCGATGACCGCGACGACCGCGAAAAAAAACAGCGCGACGACGTTCTCCGGGTCGGCGATCGTGAAGGTGTAGAGCGGCGGCAGGAAAAAGAAATTGTAGGCCAGGACGCTCGCCAGGCAGGCGAAGAGGGACGGCAGCAGGCCGTAGGCGATCGCGCTTCCCAGCACGGCGGTCAGGAACACCAGCGAGATGCTCTGCACCGCGAGAAATTGCTGCATCGCGATGCCGACGAGCAGCGCCACGCCGACCATGCCGAAGCTGCCGATATAGGGGTTGAAATCGACGGAGGGCGGCCGCGCCGTCACGGTCTCGCCGATCTCCTCGGGAGGGCGCCCGCCGCGCCCTGCCTCGAGCTGCGGCTCGGCGATGACATGGACGTGGATGTCGCCGGCCCGGCGAATGAGCCGATGCGTGTTCGAGCCGCGCCACAATTCCGACCAGCGCGAGCGGCGCGACTTGGCGATCACGACATGGGTGAAGTTGTTGTCGTGCGCGTAATCGAGGATGCCTTGCGTCACGTCGGCGGCGGGGACGGTGACCGCCTCGCCGCCAAGCCGCTGCGCGAGGCGCTGGCATTCGGCGATGCGGTCGCGCGCCGCTTCGCCGAGGCGGTGGGTGCGCGAGGTTTCGACGTGGATCGCGGTCCACGGCGCGCGCAGCCGATCGGCGAAGCGCCGCGCGTAGCGGACCAGCGCGGCGCAGCTCGGATCGGCGTTGACGCCGATAAGCACCCGCTCGCCCGCGGCCCAGGGGCCGGAGATCGCATGCGCCCGCATGTAGGTGACCATCTGCTCGTCGACCCGCTGGGCGGTGCGGCGCAGCGCCAGCTCTCTGAGCGCGGTCAGGTTGCCGGGCTGGAAATAATGGCGCACCGCGCGCTCGGCCTGGGCCGGGACATAGACCTTGCCGTCCTTCAGGCGCTGGATCAGGTCTTCGGGCGTAAGGTCCACGACTTCCACGTCATCGGCCCGGTCGATGATCGAATCGGGTACGGTTTCGCGCACCCGGATGCGGGTGATTTTGGCGACGACGTCATTGAGGCTTTCGAGGTGCTGGATGTTGAGCGTGGTGAAGACGTCGATCCCCGCGTCGAGCAGTTCCTCGACATCGAGATAGCGCTTCGGGTGGCGGCCGCCGGGCGCGTTGGTGTGCGCCAGCTCGTCGACCAGGACGAGCTTCGGCCGCCGGGCGAGGATCGTGTCGAGGTCCATCTCCTCGAGGACATGGCCGTTATACTCGGCGGTGCGGCGCGGGACGATCTCGATGCCGGCGAGTAGCGCCTCGGTTTCCTTGCGGCCATGGGTCTCGACGATGCCGATGACGGTGTCGACGCCCTCGCGGCGCTTGGCGTGCGCGGTTTGCAGCATCTCGTAGGTCTTGCCTACCCCCGGCGCCGCGCCGAGGAAGATTATGAGCCGGCCGCGCCCCTCCTGCCCCGCCTGATGCAGCAAGGCCTCAGGCGAGGGGCGGTGGTCGGTGTCGGTGCGTTCCGAGTTCACAGCGCTATTTTGCGCCTCCCGCGGCGTCGAGCGCTAGGTTGAGCGCGAGCACATTGACTCGCGGCTCGCCGAGGAACCCCAACATGCGGCCGCTGGTGTTGGCCTCGACCAGCGTCTTCACCGCGGCCTCCGACAGTCCGCGCGCCTTGGCGACGCGCGGCACCTGGAACAGCGCGCCGGCCGGGGTGATGTCCGGATCGAGCCCGCTTGCCGAACTCGTCACCAGATCGACCGGGATCGGCGCCGTCGGGTTCTCGTCATGGAGCTTCTTGGCGTCCTCGGTCACCCGGTCAATGAGCGCCTTCGACGTTGGGCCGAGATTGGAGCCAACCGAGTTGTCGGCGGCATAAGGCACCGGCACGGTTTTCGTCGCATCGTTCGGGTCGGCCTCGGTGGTCGCCGAGGGGCGGCCGTGGAAATACTTTTCCGATGTGAAGTTCTGGCCGATCAGCGACGAGCCGATCACCGTGCCATTGCGCTCGATCAGGCTGCCATTGGCCTGATGCGGGAAGAGGAGCTGGGCGATGCCGGTCATCCCGAGTGGGTAGATAAGGCCGGTGATGATCGTCATCACGACGATCATCACGATAGCAGGGCGGATTTCCTTAAGCATGGCGTATGTCCTTAAGCGAGGCCGAGGGCGGTGACGAAAAGGTCGATCAGCTTGATGCCGATGAACGGCGCGGCGATGCCGCCAAGGCCATAGATCAATAGGTTGCGGCGCAGGATCGCGGCGGCGCCGACCGGCCGGTAGGTCACGCCGCGCAGCGCCAGCGGGATGAGGGCGATGATGATCAGCGCATTGAAGATGATCGCCGACAGGATCGCGCTTTGCGGCGTCGCCAGACGCATGACATTGAGCGCCTGGAGCTGCGGATAGAAGGCGAGGAACATCGCCGGGATAATCGCGAAATACTTCGCGACGTCGTTGGCGATCGAGAACGTGGTCAGCGCGCCGCGGGTCATCAGCAGCTGCTTGCCGATCTCGACGATCTCGATGAGCTTGGTGGGATCGCTGTCGAGGTCGACCATGTTGCCGGCCTCGCGCGCCGCCATCGTGCCGGTGTTCATCGCGACGCCGACATCGGCTTGCGCCAGGGCGGGCGCGTCGTTGGTGCCGTCGCCGCACATCGCGACGAGCTTGCCCTGGCCCTGCTCGTCGCGGATCAGCTTCAGCTTCATCTCCGGCGTCGCCTGCGCCAGGAAATCGTCGACCCCCGACTCGGCGGCGATCGCGGCGGCGGTTATCGGGTTGTCGCCGGTGATCATCACCGTGCGGATGCCCATCTTCCGCAGAGCCGCGAAACGCTCGCGAATGCCGCCCTTGACGATGTCCTTGAGGTGGATGACGCCCATCAACTTGCCGTCGCGCGCCACCGCGAGCGGCGTGCCGCCGGTCTTGGCGATGCGCTCGGCGATGGCGTTGACCTCGTCCGCCGCCGGGTTCCGCCGCAGCGCGACGGCCACATTGCCGCGGCTCGGCGGGGCGGCGCCCGCGCCGACATGGCTCAGGATCGCGTCGACCGCGCCCTTGCGGATCGACGACCCTTCGAGATCGATGCCGCTGAGCCGCGTCTGCGCGCTGAACGGGATAAAATTCGCGTTGAGCGGCGCCATGTCGCGGCCGCGGATGCCATATTTCTCTTTTGCCAAAACCACGATCGAGCGGCCTTCCGGCGTCTCGTCGGACAGCGAGGAGAGTTGCGCCGTGTCGGCGAGATCGCGCTCGTCGACGCCTTGCAGCGCGACGAACTCGGTCGCCTGGCGGTTGCCGAGCGTGATCGTGCCGGTCTTGTCGAGCAGCAGCGTGTCGACATCGCCCGCCGCCTCGACCGCGCGGCCCGACATCGCCAGCACGTTGAACCGCACCAGCCGGTCCATCCCGGCGATGCCGATCGCCGACAGGAGCGCGCCGATCGACGTCGGGATCAGGCAGACGAAGAGCGCCACCAGCACGAGGATCGACAGACTGCCGCCGGCATAGGACGCGAAGCTCGGGATCGTCGCGACGGCGAAGACGAAGATGATGGTCAACCCGGCGAGCAGGATGTTGAGCGCGATCTCGTTCGGTGTTTTTTGGCGCTCGGCGCCCTCGACGAGCGCGATCATGCGGTCGAGGAAGGTGTGGCCTTGAGCCGCGGTGATGCGCACTTTCAGCCAGTCGGAAATCACCTGCGTGCCGCCGGTGACCGCTGAGCGGTCGCCGCCGCTTTCGCGGATGACCGGCGCGCTTTCGCCGGTGATCGCGGCTTCGTTGACCGACGCGACGCCCTCGACGACTTCGCCGTCCGACGGGATCATGTCATCAGCCTCGACGAGAACGACATCGCCCGGCTTCAGCGCGGCACCGGCAATTTGCTGCCACTCTGCGTCCGGCCCAGACAGCAGCTTTGCCATTGTTTCGGTCTTCGACTTGCGCAAGGTCGCGGCCTGCGCCTTGCCGCGTCCTTCGGCCACCGCCTCCGCGAAATTGGCGAAGACGACCGTGAACCAGAGCCACAGATTGATCTGAAACGAGAACTCGTAACCGCCGGCGCCGGTGACGAGGTCGCGCATGAAGAGGATCGTGGTCAAGGCCGCGACCACTTCGACGACGAACATGACCGGGTTGCGGATCATCCGCCGCGGGCTGAGTTTCTTGAATGCTTCGCCAATCGCGGGAATGACGATCTTGGCGTCGGTCAGCGTGGTGACCGGCATCCGCTTGCGGCTTTGGGTAAGTTCCACGGTGGACATGGGAATAGCCTTTCGCGGCTCAGTAGAGTGTGCCGGCGCGCATCGCCAGCTGCTCGACCACCGGCCCGAGCGACACCGCCGGGAAGTAGATGAGGCCGCCGGTAATCGCGATGACGCCGATCAGCAACCCGACGAAGAGGCCGCCATCGGTCGGGAAGGTGCCTGCCGAGGCCGGCACGATCTTCTTCGCGGCGAGCGAGCCGGCGACCGCGAGCATCGGCACGATCATCAGGAAGCGGCCGATGAACATCGCCAGGCCCAAGGTCGTGTTGTAGAACGGCGTGTTCGCGGAGATGCCGGCGAACGCGCTGCCGTTGTTGCCGGTCGCCGAGGTGAAGGCGTAAAGGATCTCGCTGAACCCGTGCGGGCCCTGGTTGGCGGGGCCGGCCAGGCCATCGGGCAGCACCGTCGCCAGCGCGCTGAAGCCGAGGATCGACAGCGGCAGGATCAGGATGGCGAGCATCGCCATCTTGACTTCCTTCGACTCGATCTTCTTGCCGAGATATTCGGGCGTGCGGCCGACCATCAGCCCGGCGATGAACACCGCCAGGACGGCGAACAGAAGCATCCCGTACAGCCCCGAGCCGACACCGCCGAAGATGATCTCGCCGAGCATGATGTCGACCATCGGCACCATGCCGCCGAGCGGCATCAGGCTGTCGTGCATATTGTTGACCGCGCCGCACGAGGCGTCGGTCGTCACCGTGGTGAACAGCGCGGATTGGGCGATGCCGAAGCGGACCTCCTTGCCTTCCATGTTGCCGCCGGCCTGGAGGTCCGACGCCGTCTGGTCGACACCGAGCGCGGCGAAGGCTGGATTGCCGGGCGCCTCAGACGGATAGATGACCGCGACGCCGGCGAGGAAGAGGAGGCCCATCACCGCGAAGATCGCCCAGCCCTGGCGCTGGCTGCCGACCATCCGGCCGAAGACATTGGTGAGCCCGGCGCCGATCGAGAAGATCAGCACGAGTTGGACAAAATCGGTGAGCGGGTTGGGGTTTTCGAACGGATGCGCCGAATTGGCGTCGAAGAAGCCGCCGCCATTGGTGCCGAGCATCTTGATGACTTCCTGCGAAGCCACCGGACCCTGCGCGATCACCTGCTTGGCGCCTTCGAGGGTCGTCGCCTCGGTGTAGGCGCCGAGGTTTTGCGGCATGCCCTGCCACACGAAGAACAGCCCGACGACGATCGAGATCGGCAGCAGGATGTAGAGCGTGCAACGGGTCAGATCGACCCAGAAATTGCCAATCGTCCGCGCCGAGCGGCGCGCGAAGCCGCGCACCAGAGCAATCGCCAGCGCGATGCCGGTCGCCGCCGACATGAAATTGTGCACGGTGAGCCCGGCCATCTGGACCAGATAGCTCATCGTCGTCTCGGGGCTGTAGGACTGCCAGTTGGTGTTGGTGATAAAGCTCACCGATGTGTTGAACGCCAGGCTCTGCTCGACTGCTGACTGGCCGGCCGGGTTGAACGGCAGACCCGCCTGCAGCCGCTGCAGCGCGTAGAGCGTCACAAAGCCGGTGGTGCTGAAGAACAGCATCGCGACCGCATAGATCACCCAATGCTGCTCCTGCGACTCGTCGACTCCGCAGCACCAGTAGATCGCGCGTTCGAGCGGCCGGATCGCCGGCGATATGAAATTGCGCTCGCCGTTGAAAACCTTTGTCATATAGCCGCCGAAGGGCTTCACCAGGAGCGTAACGATCACGCAATAAAGCGCGATCTGGAGCCAGCCATTGAGAGTCATTGAAGTTCGCTCCTCGACGCACCGCTTAAAATTTTTCGGGGCGCGTCAGCGCATAGACGAGATACAGCAGCAGCCCGAATGTCACCGCGCCGCCGAGGACATAGTCGACGATCATCGAACCCTCCTCATAGACGGTCGCAGGCGACAACATAGAGGATAGCGGCGACCAGAAAGCCGAAACCGATCGCCAGATACATCGCGTCGAGCAAGGCCATTCTCCTGCGATTTCAAGCTTGCCGCTGCTGCCGAACAGAGAGCAGGTCCGCAGTAAAACGGCTCAATAACCTCCGGCGAAGCGCGCCCCTCGGTTAGCGGGAGTAATCGCAAGGGTCGTCACGAAAGATCGCGGGAGACGCATATAAAATCGAGCCTGCGCGGAATGGCACAAAATATAAAATCCATATGAGCCGCTCGATCGAAGGCTGATCTTGCGCTCATCCGATTGATGGTGCGGCCATTGCGTGCCCGAAGGCCATCTACCGAGGGCCGCCGACGCTAAAATTCGACATTTCCTGACGCCTTGACCCTCCCCATCAATGATGTTCGCTTATCCGATGAACAGTCCTTCCTTTGAGCCTCCTTGGTCGCCGCATTGCACGGAGGTTGCCCGGAATTTGCTGTCGCATCCGCTTACCGAAAGAGCAAAGTCAGGTGCTAAAACGACAGCGTTTCCGTCCCAAGATGACCCTGCCGAACGCGGCGAATATGATGTGCCGGATGCCGCGCGAACGCGCGCCGTGCGAGCTCGACGGCATCACACGCGACGCTCCTGGCACACCGTCGAATGACGAGAATCGGGCCGCTCTTTGCACCGAGTCGAGGTCCGCCGATCCACCCTTATACCATTTCCCGAGGGTCTCGGGCTATCTTCAGCTTCGTTCGGTGATCGTAGTAGAGGGTAGTACAGCGCAGGAAAGGCTAAGAAGAAACTGAGGGCAAGATTAAAGAAAACTCGCGTTTCCTGTAAGTGATTGTCTGCACACTGATTTTTGTCGTGGGTTGGAGGGGCGGGTGGCGGCGACCATGCCAACCGCCTGTTTTTGCACTCGTTCGTACGACGGCGGCGGGCTCGGCCTTGTTCAGCGAGGGAAGCGCCTCGACCTTTCGCGCATGAGCCGTGACGACGCTTCCGACTTCCGCCCCCGCACGGGTCGTATCCGCGACCGGGGTGGCCCGAGCGCCCGCCGGTCACAGTCATTCGTCGCCCAGGTGATGAAGGCGGCGGCCAAGGCCAACGGCGGCCCGCTGACCCGTTCCAAGATTAGCGGCGGCAAGCGGCGCGGCGGCGCGCCCCGGAAGGGAAGGTGCTCGCGGATCGGGCGGGGACAGGCCGCCGCCGACCGGCTGAAGCGGCAGGCGGCCGATCGAAGCCCCGGCCAGCGCCAGCGGCGGGTCGTGGTCAAGGCCCGGATCGTCCGGCACAAGCTTGGAAGCGGGGCGGCCGGCGCCCATCTGCGCTACCTTCAGCGTGACGGAACGACCCGCGACGGCGAGCGCGGTCAACTCTACGGCCCGCAGCGCGATCAGGAAGGCGGACGCGCCTTCGTCGAGCGCGGCGAGGGCGACCGTCATTCGTTCCGCGTTATCGTCGCGCCGGAGGATGGCGACCGCCTGTCGGATCTGCGCGGCTTCACCCGCGACGTGATGGCCCAGATGGAGGCCGATCTCGCCACCAAGCTCGATTGGGTGGCGGTCGACCACCACAACACCGGCCATCCGCATAGCCACGTCGTCATCCGGGGCAAGGACGATCTCGGCAAAGACCTGATCATCGCGCAGGACTACATCACCGATGGTGTTCGCCTGCGCGCTCAGGAGCGGGTCACCGTTGAGCTGGGACATGAGACCGACCTGGAGCTACGCGAGAAATTGCGGGCGGAGATCACGGCCGAGCGTTTCACGCGGATCGACCGCGCGATGATCGAGGAGGCGCCGGACCGCGTGCTCGACCTTCGCCCTGAGGCGGGGCAAATCCGGGCCGATTTCGACCAGATGCTCAGGGTTGGTCGATTGCAGACGCTCCAGCGCTTCGGTCTCGCCCAGGAAGTCGAACCCGGCGTCTGGACGGTCTCCGAGAAGCTGGAGCCGACGATGCGGGCGCTAGGCGAGCGCGGCGACATCGTGAAGGCGATCAACCGGGCGCTGACCGACCGGGGCCTTGAGCGCGGCATGGGCCAGTATGTGCTCCACGGCGAGGAAGAGCAGCAGCCCGTCATCGGGCGGGTGATCGGCAAGCGGCTAATCGACGAGCTGGGCGACCGGGTGGCGCTGATCGTGGACGGGGTCGATGGCCGCACGCATCATGTGGCGCTCGGCGACAAGGCCGTGGCCGAGCACGCACCGATGGGATCCATCGTCGAGATCGGCCGGGCGCCGGGCCGACTACGCGCCTCGGATCGCAACATCGCCGCGATGGCGACGGACACCGGCGTCTATCGCCCGAGCGAGCACCGGGCGATCGCCGAGGCGGGCCACATCCGCGTGCCGGGCGGCGACTATGACGGCTACATCGAGAGCCACGTCCGTCGGCTGGAGGCGCTGCGCCGGGCCGGCGTGGTCGAACGGCTCGACGCCGACCATTGGTCGATCCCAAGCGATTACGAGGCCCGCGCCGCAGCCTACGAAGCGGCGCAAAGCCGGAGGATGAACCTCCGCGTTCTCTCCGCCTACGATCTCGATCGGCAGATCACCAGCGACGGCGCGACCTGGCTCGACCGCGAGCTGGTCTCGCCCAATCGGACAGCGCTGACCCAGGCCGGGTTCGGGTCGGAAGTGAGCCGAGCGCTGGAGCGGCGGAAAGACAGTCTCGTCGATCAGGGTTTCGCCTCCCGAACGCCAGAGGGCGGCGTCCGCGCACCCAAGGACCTGCTGTCCCGGCTGGAGCAGCAGGAAATCGCGCGCGTTGGGCCGGAGATGGCGAAGGCCCGCGGTCTGACCTTTAAGCCGGCGGAGGCCGGAAACTACGTCTCCGGAACGCTGGTCGGCACGACCAATCTCGGCAGCGGCAAGTTCGTTATGATCGATGATGGTCGCGGCTTTAGCCTTGTGCCCTGGCACCCGGTGCTTGACCAGCGGCTCGGACGGCAGGTCACGGGCATCGCCATGCCGGGCGGCGGGATCGACTGGACCTTCGGGCGAAGCCGAGGCCTCGGTCTCTAACCGCTGACGCGCTGGCCGCCAAAGAGCCGGACCGGCGCCACGCCATCAAGGCTAGAGCGTTCCTGTCCCATTTGCACCCGTCGGACGCCGTTTCTACGCACAGCGCCAGACGATTATCCCCCTGCGATCCGGCGGCTACCACCTGTCCAGGATGAACCGTTCGCGCGCACGCCGTCGGGCGCATCGTTTTGATAACGTCGTGATTCCGGACAATCTCTACGACTACGCTATGCCGCTGGAGCGCCGACCGGGACGGCCGGTGAAGCATGACCTTTTCGATTGGCGGGTGGTGGACGACTGGCCCGGCCGCGTGCCTGTCACCGAGGCCGAAGTGGACCTGTTCGAGGCGTGGTTCGGCGATGTTCTCGACGAGCTGTTCGGGACCCCATAGCGGGCCGATGACTCGTGCATTGGATCAGAACCACCCTTGCTCGTGATCGTCCATTGGACTAGCATGTCTGTCAGCGTCAAACTCGTCAGCGTCGCCGAGACGCCCGAGTTCTTGGCCGCGCGACACGAGGAGAATACGATGGATAGCAAGGTGGCAGAGAGCATCCGGCGCGGCCTTGAGGATGCCCTCGCCTACGCCGAGGAAACGGCGGATGCCAGCCGCTACGGCGTTCACATCCCGGAGGATATCGATGTCAAGGCGATCCGGGCCAGGCTGGACATGACCCAGGAGGAGTTCGCCGGGAGGTTCGGGTTCAGCATCAACACGCTGCGCCATTGGGAACAGGGGCGGCGCGTGCCCGAGGGGCCGACCCGCGCCTATCTCCTCGTCATCGACCGCAATCCGAAGGCGGTCCAGAAGGCGTTGAGAGCGGCATGAACGCCACCGTTGCCCTTCGTGCCGCCCTATACCTTCGCGTCTCGACCGCGCGGCAGGCCGAGCATGACGTGTCGATTCCCGATCAGCGCAAGCAGGGCGAAGCCTATTGCCTCGCGCGCGGCTACCAACTCGTCGAGACCTATGTGGAGCCCGGTGCGTCCGCCACCAATGACCGCCGTCCCGAGTTCCAGAAGATGATGGAGGCGGGCACGGCCAAGCCTCCCGCCTTCGAATTGGTGATCGTCCACTCGTTCAGCCGCTTCTTTCGCGACCACTTCGAGCTGGAGTTCTACGTCAGGAAGCTGGCCAAGAATGGCGTCCGGCTGGTCTCGATGACCCAGGAGCTGGGCGACGATCCGATGCACGTCATGATGCGCCAGATCATGGCTTTGTTCGACGAGTATCAGTCGAAGGAGACCGCCAAGCACACGCTTAGGGCCTTGAAGGAAAACGCCCGTCAGGGGTTCTGGAACGGCTCGTTGCCGCCCATCGGCTATCGCGTGGTCGATGCGGAGAAGCGTGGCGCGAAGGTCAAGAAGAAGCTGGAGGTCGATCCGCTGCACGCCGATACGGTGCGGCTGGCCTTCAGACTCTCGCTTGAGGGCGACGGCGTGTCGGGGCGCATGGGCGTCAAGGCGATCGCCAAGCACCTGAACCAACGCAAGCTCTACACCCGGACCGGCGGACGCTGGGGCGTCGGCGCGGTCCATCGGATGCTGACCCGCCCGACCTATATCGGTCGCCACGAGTTCAACAAGCGGAGCAAAGCCAAAACGCTCAAGCCGGCCGATCAGGTCATTGCCGTTCCGGTTCCGCCGCTGATCGATCGGGAAACATTCGACGCGGTGCAGGCGCACCTCAAATCGCGCAATCCCAAGGTCACGCCGCCTCAGGTCGTCGGCGGTCCCACGATGCTGACCGGCATCTGTTTCTGCGCTGACTGCGGCGGCGCCATGACCATCCGCACCGGCAAGTCAGGCCGCTATCGTTATTATACCTGCTCCACCGCCGCCCGGCAGGGCGAGACCGGATGCAAGGGGCGGTCGATCCCGATGGAGCGGCTGGACGATTTGGTCGCCGCGCATCTGGAAGAACGGCTGCTCGATCCCGAGCGGCTGGAGGAGGTCCTGAGCATCGTCCTCGATCGCCGCCACGAGCGGGCCGAGCGCAGGGCCGCCCATGCGGTCGAATTGCGCAAGAAGGCCGCCGAGGCCGATGCTCGGCTGAAGCGGCTCTACGACGCCATCGAGAAGGGCGTAGCCGACATTGACGACGAGTCGCTCAAAGAGCGCATCGCCGAACTGCGGGCGCTGAAATCCCAGGCACAGGTGGATGCGGAGCGAGTCGTCGCCGCCCTTGAGGGCATCGGCGCCGAGATCACGCCGGCCAAGCTCCGCGCGTTCGCTGATGCCGCCCGTCAGCGGCTACGCGGGCCGGACGGCGGCTACCGGCGCGACCATCTTCGCGCCTTGGCCCAACGAGTCGAGGTCGCCGAAGGCGAAGTCAGGATCATCGGGTCTCGAAGCAACCTGCTTCGGGCGCTCGCCGCCGCAAGCGGCGTAAAGCCGGCTACGGCCGGCGTGCCCAGCTTTGTACCGAAGTGGCGGAGGGGATGGGATTCGAACCCACGATACGGCTTTTGACCGTATAACGGTTTAGCAAACCGCCGCCTTCAGCCACTCGGCCACCCCTCCGCAAGAGTGGTGTCGTTCACGGCGTATGCG
>Ga0307372_10006452_pt1 | contig 17154 bp, 15 predicted proteins | sample OX1MG_FD_202533 | JGI IMG/M metagenome (GOLD analysis project Ga0307372, IMG submission 202533) | Soil microbial communities from Risofladan, Vaasa, Finland - OX-1 | ecosystem: Environmental > Terrestrial > Soil > Coastal area > Acid sulfate soil | place: Finland: Risofladan, Vaasa | collected... | reverse complement strand
ACTGGTCCGCCAGTCCGCTTCGACCTGATCGAGCTTCGCCCACGGAGAATCATTGAGAATCAGTTTGAGATCGTTCTGATCCCATTCCGTGTACGGCTTGGTCTTCCAGGGCTCCGGCTTCCCGCCAGCCCACGCCAGAGCAACCATCGCGAGCATGGCCACAAAAACCACAGTAAGCGGCCCCGTGCCGAAGAGGCTCCCCCGTAACGCTATGTTTTTCCTGTCCATTGCCCCGCTCCACTATTTTATTTAGCAGTCAGCTAAAAATCTGGCCCCTTCTGATCCACCATCTTGCGAGTATCGAAGGTACTGCGCAGGTCCAGGTCCTTCAACTTGCATTCGAATTGCAGACCTTTTTCCCGAGCCGCGGCAACGTCTTTACCAGCGGCGGTCTTCCTGGGAAACGTAAACACGACAGCCGTTAATCGGCCGCCATTCGGGCTTCGCACCATGTTTACGTTCGTGGCATTCACGTCGACCTTCGATTGCTTTCCTCGCAACGAAGACTTGGCCTTCAACTCATCGGGCGTGGCATGCTGGAAAGGCGTCATGTCGGGACCGAGGACGAGCAACTCATAGTCGGTTATCGGTGCGCTCAAGTATTTTCCGGCGTCGGATTCCTTCATTTTACCGTTGAGGATGGCGTCGCGAACCAGAGCTTCGTGGACGGTGAGCGACGAATTCCAGCGAATATAATAAGTGGCCTGTCCTTGCGGAGTTCCCATCGGCTGTTCACCGGCATCCGCCGGGCCCCCAGCAGCGCCTTGGGATGCTCCAGCCGTTCCTGCCGAACCGCGCCCCATTGTAGGCGCGGCTCCCATCACCGGCGCGGGTCCGGCTTCTGGACTCACAGCGCCGGATCCGCCCGGCTTCCATGGCGCGGGAACATACTCGACCTTCGTCCACGGAGAATTACCCAAAATTTCCTTGACGTCCTTCTGTGTCCACTGCTCGAATGGCTTGGTTTTCCACGGAGGCCCACCGGCCCGCACGATTCCCACCACGGTCAGCGCGAGCAATGCGGCGAAGACTGCCTGCGCAAGTTTCCAGCCGCTCCGACGGGGGATATTGCGTCCTGTGTTCATGTTGTTTCTCCTCCGCGTGGCCCGAATCTCCCGCCGAATCTCCCAATGGCAAGGCGGTGAACGCGGCTGGCATCACTGCCAATTCGATTCGACGCCCTATTGTTATCAGATTCAGCCCGAGCGCGCAATTGAAACGCTCAACGGCGCGCGTCGGTCCATCGCGCCAGATTCGTAGCTCGTTCGATCCGATACACGGGTTTCTGGTGCGCTTCGAAGTAATTGTGCATCATCAGCTCGCCGACAAGTCCAATGGCCAGAAATTGAATGCCAAAAAGCGACAGCAGCATGCCCAGAATCAGCAGCGGCCCGTGCTGGACGAAAAGTTGCGTGCCCCTGAAAACCTTATCGAAAAACAAGGCTCCGAGAATCGACGCCCCCGCCAGAAAGCTGATCACGCCCGCAGGACCAAATAGGTGCAGCGGCCGCAACATGTAGCGCAGCAGGAAGCGAATGGTAATCAGATCGAAGAAAACACGCGAGGTCCGCGAAATGCCGTAATGGGACTTCCCCTGCGGCCGGGGCACGTTGCGGATTGCAACTTCGGTGACTTTCGCGCCATTAAGCGAAGCCAACGCGGGAATGAATCGATGAAGTTCGCCATAGAGGCGGACGTCTTTTATGGTCTCGCGACGGTAGACCTTAAACGTGGTGCCAAAATCGTGGATGGCGACGCCGGACAGCTTGGCCATCAGCCAGTTGGCCACCCGCGACGGGATTCGCCGAAACAATAAATTATCGATGCGCTTCTGGCGCCATCCGCTGACGATATCCGAATCCGTCGTCTCGAGCGCTTCCACCATTGCCGGAATATCGGCAGGGTCGTGCTGTAAATCCCCGTCCATCGAAATAATGATGTCGCCCGCCGCGTGGTCGAAGCCCGCCGCCAGAGCGACGGTCTGGCCGTAGTTCCGTTTCAGCCGCAAAGAGATAACTCGAGGGTCTTCTTCTGCAAGCTCCGCAAGGATTTGCGGAGTCGCATCGGAGCTGTGGTCGTCGACGAAAACAAATTCCACCGGCTCATAGCGGCCGCGCATCACGTCCAAGAGGCGCGTGTGCAACTCCCGGAGCGAGGCTCCCTCGTTCAGGACGGGAATGACGATCGAGTATTTAGGGCCGAGCGGTTCGCTCTCTTGCATGGATTTAATCCAACCCTCGGAAGTCCACCAGCCGTATATCGCGCTCGTGCACTGCCGCGCGCACTTCTGGATCCGTTAACGCCTGCAATTCCGCCTCGCGTTCCCGTTTAAGGCGCGTTCGAGACTGTTCGAGTTCCGCGTCGTATTCCCCCGGATGGCACATCAGCTCGGTGGTGCCGTCGCGCATCGCACCTATCATGGACAGAATCGCCCGCTGATTCAACCTGCCCGTTGCCGCAACTCCCAAAAAATGATCCGGCATGCGCAAGTGCTGCGAATTGGCGAGCTTGCGGAACCGCGGCGCGTTGGCCCTGGCGATGCAGGCAACCGCGCGCTGCTTCCACGACGAAACGCCACCTCCCGAGGCAGGATGCAGAAGCGCGCCAATATCCTCGAAAGGCTGGCGGACTCGCCGCACGCCCACCGCGCACGCCACTTTGACGAGCGCTTCCATCACTCGCGGATGCGCGTGCGTATGCTTATGGGAATCAAAATGCGTGGGTTGTATTCCCGCAGCCATCACCCGCTCCACTTGCGCGCGCAGCTCGTTCTCGATTTCCTCCGACGGCACAGAACCTCGGGCCAGCTTCGATAACAGCGCAGGCAACGAAATGGGCAATTGCCCGTCGGAATCGACCAGCGATCGGACCTGTTTCTCTGGCGCGACGCATTTCCCACCCACCAACACGAGGTGACAGCCCACTCCGAGCGATGGATTCGCGCGCGCGCACTCGACCGCGTCTTCAAAAGCGACGCCGTTGGCCATGAGCGTCGCGCTCGTAACGATGCCGTCGCGAAAACCTTGAACAATCCCGGCGTTCACGCCGCGCGTGTAACCAAAGTCGTCCGCATTGACGATCAACTGTTTCATTTCGAATCATGGCCAATCCGCCGCGTAAACGCATCATATCACGCCGCGATAACAAGCCATCCGCGACGGAGCCAAGCGACAGAGAAACGCGGGAGATGAAGCGATAACGACGGAACGCGCGGAACGTATCGAGTGGCAACGCCGTCGTCGTCGCGCGCGCTGAACATTCCGTTCCCGGAGAGGTTTTCAACAGTTGTGTTGAAAACCTTGTGGAAAAATTTGGCTGCATCATTCATAAGCGCGGGGAATTCAATCGCGTAATGCGGTTTGCACTAAACTAGGGCAACTCTTCGCGGAATTTCGAGCCATCACCTGATAAATAATTTCTAAACGTTTGGCAATACACGAAAAATTTCCGCCGGAGCAAGTTCAGTACCAATTCGCGGGAGGTTTCAGCTTAATGCGTATGGTTTCCTTCTCTTTGTCCAGCAGGTAGTGCTGTCCAAAGGGCTGCCAGTTCGGTTTAACCACCTGGATGATCACGTCGATGCGCGGCACGCCAGTGACCACCGCAACTCCCGCGAGATCCGTCTTCAAATCCAACTCGATTTTTGCCGGATGGCGCAGAAAGCGCGGCTGCTGGTAACGCACGTAGACGCTGGCGTTATCGATTGGCCGATTTTGCGGTCCTGCGGTGACGACAATTCGTAGCGCGGTGACCAGATTCTCCTTATCCGGCTTTGCTTTTTGTTTTTTCGGCGCCGACCAGCCCAGCGCGGCGCTCGCCGCCACCATGACGACGAGTCCACACGCAAATCTTCCGAACCGTTTGCCTCGTTCGAGATGGCAAGTGCTCATAGCCGCGCGACCGCCTCCCCATCACATTCTATATCATAATTTTATCAAGCCATGTCAGACCGTACCAGGAACATCGGCTTCGATGCACGCGAGCCGCCGCTGCGATGCATTTGATTCGGCGTCTCCGGAACTTAAAACGCGCGCTTCCGCTGGCAATTGACTGTCCCCGCCGTGTGCGCTACCTTCAATCGTGATTTTGCAGCGGTCCTAGCCGCTTTCCCATGTGCATTTTGGCGTTTTTATACCGGCGGCGGATGCCGCGCAAGCGAAATTGCGACGCGCGCAAAATTACACCGGCCCAGCGCGATTGGCTTCAGTTCGAAACCGGAAGGATTAAGGAGAACTCACGATGGGATTTTCGACCGACGCGATTCACGTAGGCCAGGAACCCGATCCCTCGACTGGCTCCATCGTCGCGCCCATCTATCAGACGTCCACGTACGTTCAGGAAGCCCTCGGCAAAGACAAGGGCTTCGACTACGCGCGCACGAACCACCCGAATCGCCAAGCGCTTGAACGCACAGTGGCTAAGCTCGAAGGCGGGATTGCCGCTTACGTCTTCACTTCGGGCATGGCGGCGATCGATGCGGTCTTCCGGCTGCTGCGACCCGGCGACCACGCCATTCTTTCGCGCGCGGTCTATGGAGGCGTATACCGCCTGACGACGCAATTTCTGGTACAGCTTGGGATGGAGTTCAGTTTTATTGACACGTCCTGCCTGGAACAGGTGCAGCGGGCGCTACGCCCATCGACCAAAATGATTTACGTCGAGACGCCGACGAATCCGACGATGATCGTCACGGACCTTGCCGCAGTGGCCAAACTGGCGCGCGAGAAGAATCTTACGATGGTAGTGGACAACACGTTCCTCAGCCCGTATCTCCAGCAACCGCTCGCACTTGGCGCGCATATCGTGGTCCATTCCATGACGAAGTATCTGAACGGCCACAGCGATTGCATCGCGGGCGCAGCGATTTTCTCGCGCAAGGAAGACGCGGAGAAAATTTATTTTCTCCAGCGCTCGGCGGGCGCAGGCCTGGCGCCCATGGATTGCTTCCTGGTGTCCCGTGGAATCAAGACGTTAGCCGTGCGCATGGATCGTCACAATACGAATGGCATGGCCATGGCCAAGTTTCTGGAATCGCATCCCAAAGTGCAGCGCGTGATTTATCCCGGACTTGCGTCCCATCCGCAACATGCGCTGGCTCAAAAGCAGCAGCGCGGATTCGGCGCGATGCTTTCGTTCGATGTGGGCAGCATCGACGCGGCCCGCAAGCTGCTGAATCACGTGAAGCTCTGCTCGCTTGCCGAGAGTCTTGGCGGCGTCGAAACGCTCATCTCGCATCCCGCGTCCATGACGCACGCTTCCATTCCCGCCGACGTGCGCCAGCAAATCGGCATTTCCGATGGTCTAGTACGGCTGTCCGTTGGCATTGAGGACGTCGAAGACCTGATCGCCGACCTCGACCACGCCCTCGCCCAAATCTAGCCAGCAGTCTCGCTGGGACGTACACTGAGGGAAGCTCGTTGTGCAGAGCTTTGCGCTGTTGCGTCTCCGTAGGGGCGGCCTTCAGGCCCGCCCGCTCGTCCTGAGTGACTTAGCGAAGGGCGTGACGCGCTTGCCTCTGTCTAACCTTGGTTTTAATGACGTGTCATTCCGAGGAGCCACGCGACGAGGAATCTGCTTTCCCTGTAGATTGTTTACCCTAAGGCCCCTTCCGAATACGCCCGACAGCAACCGTACCCCTGTTGAGGCTCGGATCGTGACAGCTTGCATTTGGGGTTGATAATTCTATTGGCAACGTGATACCGATTGTGTTTGCCGATGGCTTAAGTGTTCATCAGTTTCGTCCACGAAGAAATAGAATGGGCCGAGTGTGTACAGAACTTCATTAGCCGAATGTTTGGTTCAAGTGCTGCGCCATTTATGTCTTCCGACAAGTTTCAGGTGTACGCTGGAGAAAAATGGCTGGACAGGATCATGGATGAACTGAAGGAAGCCAAGGTCGTCCTGCTAATGCTCAGCGAAAATTCCGTGAAAAGACCGTGGGTGAATTTTGAAGCTGGAGCAGCTTGGACGAGAGATATTGTTACGATTCCAATATGTTTTGGAGGCTTGCAGAAAGACAATCTACCGAAGCCGTATTCGAGTTTACAGGCGATTGACCTGGAGTCCAGGGATGACCATGAGTACCTAGCAAGATCGGTCGCGCATCATCTCGGGATCCCTGAGCCAATAGCATTAATGTACGGTTTGTCGGCTTTGGGGGGCCCGGAGGCCGGGAGAACGACCGAGAGACAACTGGAAGCCCGCGAGCTATTGCGAGAAAGGCTCGCCAAATTGCGCAGCCGTTCAGCTTAGTCATGGTCTCCCCGATACGCACTGGCACAGTCTCCTGCTAACCGCTGGGGCTCGCCGGGGAAATATTCCATTTCTTGTTGTCACCTCTTTCTAATTGGCCGAACGGATTCGGCGAGCCAGTAAAGATACGCGCGCGAGCCAGTTGCAATCGGCAGCGCGATAATTTCCGGCGTGTCGTAACTGTGCAGGCGGCGAATTTCGCGTTCGAGCGCGGGAAATCTCTTTCGTGTGCTCTTGACGAGCAGCAATATTTCCTTCGCGGTTTTCACTTTGCCTTTCCAGCGATAGATTGACTGCACGGGCGCGGTGGAGATGTTCACGCACGCGGCCAAGCGCGCGTCGACGAGCCTGCGCGCTATGCGCTTCGCCTCTTTCGCGGAGCCGCACGTCACCATCACCAGAATTGTGTTCGTCATGCCGCGCTCCATTCCTTGTTGCGTCGGTAGTATCTCTTCCGCTGTCCTTCTTTTCGCCGATGCATCGCAGCCACGCGGCAAGATACAATAGCGGACGCATGACGAGCAACGCGATCCATTTTGGAACATCGGGCTGGCGCGGAATCATCGCGGACGATTTCACTTTCGCCGGAGTTCGCATCGCCTCCGCCGCAATCGCTGCGCACGTTCGCAGCCTCTCGAAACACGCAACGCTGCTCGTGGGCTACGACACACGGTTTTTTTCCGAGGAATTCGCGCGCGCGGCGTCCGCGGTGCTCAAGGCCGAAGGCTGCCGCGTGCTACTCTGCGCGCAGCCGACGCCCACTCCCGCGATTGCTTTCGAGATCCTTCGGCGAAAATTGCAAGGCGCCATCAACATCACGGCGAGCCACAATCCGGCCGCGTACAACGGCCTGAAGTTTTCCGGCCCGGATGGCGCGCCAGCGTTGCCCGAAGCCACGCGCGATATCGAAGCGCGCGCGAGCAAATTATCGAATCGAGAGTGGAAAGCTCCCGCGCACAACGCAGCGCAGGAATTCGAAATGGCGGACCTGCGCGAAGCGTATCTCGCGCGCCTCGGCGAGCTGGTGCGTTTCGACGTCATCGCATCGTCAAAACTTTCCTTTGCCTATGACGCGCTGCACGGATGCGGCGCAGGCTGGCTCGACGCCGTCCTCGAACATCACGGAATTCAAGTTCATTCCATTCGCACCGCGCGCGACGTTCTCTTCGACGGTTCCGGGCCCGATCCTTCCGAGGAGAATCTAAAGCCTCTCGTTCAAGCCATCGCGGAAACAAAGGCCAGCGTCGGACTCGCCACGGACGGAGACGCGGATCGATTCGGCATTGTCGATCGCGACGGCAGCTTTATTTCGCCCAATCATATTCTCGCGCTCGTCTTCGACTACCTGATCGAATCGCGCGGCTGGAAACTCGGCGTCGCGCGCAGCGTGGCCACCACGCACTTGCTGGACGCCGTCGCGCGCCATCACGGTGTGCCTGTTTTCGAAACACCGGTCGGATTCAAATATATCGGACCGTTCCTCGAACGCGATAAAATCACGCTCGGCGGCGAGGAAAGCGCGGGCATGACGATTCGCGGCCACGTCCCCGAGAAAGATGGAATTCTCGCGTGCCTGCTGGTGGCGGAAATGATCGCGGCGCGGCGCGCGCCGCTCGGCGAGCAATTGCAGAATTTATTTCGCCGCGTGGGCCGCGCGTATTGGCCGAATCGCGTGAATCTTCATCTCGCTCCGGAGATCATTGGCGGCTTGGCGAAAAAAGTCGCGAGCACAAATTTCAAATTCGCGGGACGGCGCATCGCGCGCACGGATCGCACGGACGGACTAAAATTGATTTTCGACGATGAGTCCTGGGTATTATTGCGGCCTTCGGGCACCGAGCCGCTGGTGCGCGTCTACGCCGAATCGCAATCTCCTGCGGAGTCAGCGAAAATTGCCCAGGAAGCGCGTCAGTGGGTCACGGCATGAATATAAGTAACGAGCGCATCAACGGGGAGAGCGTGCGGGACTTTTTTCGCCACAATGGACGCTATTTCTTCGCGCTGGCTTTTTTTCTGCTGCTGCTGCAGGACGTTTTCGGCGCGCATGGCTTGATGGCCATGCATCGCTCGAAAGACCAGATTCGCACGGTGCAGACGCAACTCCAGCAGCTCGATCAGGAAAATCAGGAGCTGCAGCGGCGTATCCACCAACTGAAGACCGATCCATCGGCCATCGAAAAAATCGCGCGCGATCGCATGGGGCTGGCGCGTCCGGGCGAATTGATTTTTCGCATCCCGGATTCGAAGGACGGTCACACCTCGCAAATCTCGCCGCCTTCGGCTGCGAATTCGTCAGCGTCTCCCAAAAATTAATTCAGCAGGCTTTTGAAATGGATACACAGTCGCGCAGCGCGAGATGGCTTTAGCTCTGCGAGGCCGGGCGAATCGTGCGGCGGAATCTCTGCATGATTTCCGCGCCGCGGCCTTTGGCGTAAACGCGGGCCGATGCGAGCAGCGTCATCGCCACAAAAATGACAAGCAGGCCGAGCGAAGCGGCGGCGATGCTCACTTCGCGCTTCGGCAAAATCGAAAATCTGCCATACACAAATTCAATGTGTACCCAATAAACGAGCAGCGACGCCTGCCCCATCGTGATGATCGGGCTAAAACCCCACTGCCCTGCCCCCCATCGGCACCACGCGTAACTGAGCGGCACGATGAGCATCAGGACGCCGACGCGAATCAGAAGGAAGTTGGGACTCGTGTGCCAGAAATCGTAGACCGCGTACAGGCGCACGGGCAGCGAATCGAACCACAAGCCGAGCGCGCACAAAATCGCGCCCGCGGCGCCCGCGATCAGCGCCGCCTGCGCTTGCTTTTCGCGCGCCCAATCGCTCATCAGGAAAAATCCCGCCGCCAGGCCCGCGAACGCGAATGCTGTCCAGGGAAAAATCGGGAAAAGCCACGGTTGTGGTTTGCCGAGGTTGTGGCACCCATTGATATAGGATTCGAGAAACCACGGGAGCCAGCGCGGCTGCCAGGTGGTCCACAGCGGAGGCGTGGCCAGCGCGATGCCTGCCGCGACCGCGCCCGCGAGCATTCCGTTCGTGGGCCGGCGGCGCGCGAACCGGCACACCACGCCCATCAGCATCATCGACACGCCGATCGTGTTCAGAATATCGACGCGGAGCAGATCCGTCCACGGCGACCAGGGGTATCCGAGCGCGAATTCCTGCACGCGGAAGAGCAGGCCCAGCGCGAAAATTTCCGCGCCGCGCCGAATGGTTGTCGCGGCAATCTCATTCGCCGACGCGCCCTTCTGCCGCATCCGATCCGTAACCAGCGCGAAAGAAATTCCGGCGAGAAAAAGGAAAAGCGGCGCGGGCAGAGTCCCGCCGAGTTGCGACCAGCCGAAAAATGTGGTTTTTCGCGCCGCGGGACTCAGCCACGAATCGTAGCAATGCGTTTGGAACATCAGCACGCACGCCAGGCCGCGCATCCAGTCGATGTAGGCGATCCGCTGTTTTACCGGCAGTGCCATCCGTGGAAAAGCATCGCTCGACTCACTCGCGCAAAGCAAGGAGGTTCTGGTAGGGGGAAAGGCTCGACCCTACGCAGGAATGTTTCTGTAGGCGCGACCTTCAGGACCGCCCTGAGGCTTTGCCTCTACCGCACGACGCCGGCGAGAGGGCTCGACGCTGTTGCGTACAATTTTTTTTCGATGCGCCCGGCGATAAAGGCCTTGCGTCCCGCTTCGACGGCCGCGCGCATCGCTTCCGCCATGAGCACGGCGTCCTGCGCGCCCGCGATCGCCGTGTTCATCAACACGCCGTCCGCGCCCAGCTCCATCGCAATCGCCGCGTCGGAGGCGGTGCCCACGCCCGCATCGACAATCAGCGGCACTTCCGTGATTCGCTCGCGCAAAATCCGCAGGTTCGCCAGATTTTGAATTCCCATCCCCGAGCCAATCGGCGCGCCCAAGGGCATCACCGCCGCCGCGCCCGCGTCGACCAGCTTCCGCGCGACAATCAAATCGTCATTTGTGTACGGCAGCACGATGAATCCTTCTTTCACCAGCGCTTTCGTCGCGCGAAGCAATTCCTCCGTCTCGGGGAAAAGCGTTTGCTCGTCGCCGATGACTTCGAGCTTCACCCATTCCGAGAGGCCCGCTTCGCGCCCGAGGCGCGCCGCGCGAATCGCTTCGTCCGCCGTGTAGCATCCAGCGGTGTTCGGCAAAATGAAAAGTTTCTTGCGGTCGATATAATCGAGCAGCGATTCCTTCGTGCGATCCGTTAAATTGACGCGCCGCACAGCGACCGTCACGATTTCCGCTCCCGAAGCTTCGTGCGCCCGCGCCATTTCCGGCAGCGTGCGGTATTTTCCCGTCCCGACAATCAGGCGCGAACGAAACGCGCGTCCCGCAATCACAAGATGATCTTCCATGCTATGGCTCCTTGCTTCCTATTCTAACAAAATGCGCGCGCAGCGGCGCGCTGTGGCAACCGGGGATGCAAAAATCAGATATGCGCCTGAGGCCTGGGGTCTTCCACGTCGGCGTAAAGTTGCGCGATCGCATCCCGGTGACGCTCCTCGACGACGCGCCGTTTCAGCTTCAGCGTGTACGTCAATTCCCCGCTGGCGAATGTGAAATCCTTGTCGAGCAGCGCGAATCGCTTGGGCTTTTCGTATTGCGCGAGATTCGCGGTGAGGCGCTCGACTTCGCGTCCAATCAGGTCGCGCACCCAGGAATCGGCGGAGATTGTTTCCGGCGGCGCGAGTCTGATTCCGTCCGCGCGCGCCTTGGCTTCGATGTTCGCGAAATTCGGCACAATCAGCACCGAGACGAATTTGCGCCTATCGCCGACTACCATGGCGTTGGAAATATACGCGCTCGATTTCAATTTGTTCTCGATGGGCGCGGGAGCGATGAATTTCCCCGCCGCCGTTTTCAGCAGCTCCTTTTTGCGGTCGGTGATCACCAAATATCCATCGGCGTCCAGATGGCCAATATCTCCGGTGCGCAGCCATCCGTCATCGGCCAGCGCCTCGCGCGTCGCGTCCGGCTTGTTGTAGTAGCCCTGCATGATGTTCGGGCCGCGCGCCAGAATTTCGCCGTCCTCGGCGATTTTTACTTCGCAATTCCGGATCGGCCGGCCCACGGTGCCGACTTTGTTCGATTCGGGAGTGTTCGTCGAAATCACGGGCGACGATTCCGTCAGGCCGTAGCCCTGATAAATGCTCACTCCCACGGACCAGAAAAATTCCGCAAGCTCTTTCGCCAGCGGCGCGCCACCGGAATAAAACACGCGCATGCGTCCGCCGATTCCTTCGCGGATTTTCGAATAGACGAGGCGATTAGCCAAACCCCATTTCAGTTTCAGGATTGCCGATGCTGATTTTCCATGCGCCTTCCAGGGCACAGCCTCTTCGGCGACGCGCAGCGCCCAATCGAAAATCGCGCGCCTCGCGCTGGTTTCCTGGTGGCCTTTTTCCAGAATGTTCGCGTAGGTTTTCTCGAAGACGCGCGGCACAGCCGCGGCAATCGTGGGGCGCACTTCCAGAAGCGCCTTCGCCGCGTCCTCGATTTTCTCAAGATAGGCAACCGTGACGCCGTGAACGAGTGCGGTGTAGTCGAATGTACGCTCGTAAACATGCGAGAGCGGCAAGAACGAAAGCTGCAGGTCATCCGCGAAATATCCGATCGCCGCGGTGGCATCGATCAAGTTGGACGTGAGATTCGAATGCGTCAGCATCACGCCCTTGGGCACGCCGGTGGTGCCCGACGTGTAAATCAGCGTAGCGAGTTGCCGCGGCTTCACTTCGGCGGCGCGGCGCCGGTATTCCGCGACGTCCTGATCATTCGCCGCCTCGATCAGCGCCGCGTAATCGAGGAACTCTCCGCGGAATTCCGCGGGTGCACCGACGGCGATAATTTTCTCGAGCGCGGGAATTTTTTCGTGGCACGCCACAAGCTTCCGCGCCTGAGCCTCGCCTGCGACGATCGCCACTTTCACGCCCGCGTCGTTCCAGATGTATTCGAGGCGCTCGGGCGATTCGTTGTAATAGATCGGCACATCCGCCGCGCCCAAGCCCAGCACCGCAAAATCGGCGACGTGCCACTCCGGGCAATTCGGCGCAAAGATTCCCACCGTGTCGCCCGCTTTGACGCCCAGCGACGCGAGCGCCTGGGCGAGTCCCGCGATACGCCGCAGCATCTCTGCGGACGAATACGCCTGCCAGCCGCTTGCGGCGCGGTACATTTGCGCGCGCGCGTTGGGATGCTGATCGATCGCGTCGAGAAAGCACTGCGTCAGAGTCGGGTAACTCGCCGAATCACTCATATTAGTTTCGCCACTCTAGCGCAGCGCCGCGGCTTCGCGCAACGCGTCAGTTTTCTTTTCGTTCGCCAGTCGTTGGATCGTTCGCTGATCGCCTTTGCTGACTCCTGGCCAGTGACCACTGGCCAGCGGCAACTCGCCGCGCTACTATGGGCCTCTGGCGGGAGGGTCCATGCCGAAGCTGGCGACGGAAGACAGCACAACGTATCAGCCGATGCGCGCGCCGCGCGGCACGCAAATTTCCTGCAAGGGCTGGCAGCAGGAAGCGGCGCTGCGGATGCTGATGAACAATCTGGATCCCGAGGTCGGCGAGCGCCCCGAGGATTTGGTCGTCTATGGTGGACGCGGCAAGGCGGCGCGCAACTGGAAATGCTTTCACGCCATCGTGAATTCGCTGCGCAATCTGGAAAACGACGAAACGCTTCTTGTGCAATCCGGAAAGCCGGTGGGAATTTTTCGCACGCATCCCTACGCGCCGCGCGTGCTGATTGCCAACGCGAATCTGGTCGGCCACTGGGACGACTGGAAGAATTTCAACGAACTCGAACGCGCCGGATTGACGATGTACGGCCAAATGACCGCCGGAAGCTGGATTTACATCGGCACGCAGGGAATTTTGCAGGGGACGTACGAAACTTTCGCGGCCGCCGCGCGAAAACATTTTGGCGCGGGAGCCGATCTTTCCGGGAAACTTGTCGTCAGCGGAGGCATGGGCGGCATGGGCGGAGCGCAGCCACTGGCGGCCACGCTCAATGGCGCCGCGTTTCTGGGCATCGAAGTCGATCCCGAACGCATCAAGCGTCGCGTCAAGACTGGCTATTGCGATGTGATGGTCAACGATCTCGACGAAGCGCTGCGCATTTTGAAAAACGCGGTGCGCAAACGCGAAGCCACTTCCGTGGGCCTGATCGGCAATTGCGCGGATTTAATTCCGGAGCTTGCGCGGCGCGGCGTCGTTCCCGATTTGCTGACGGACCAGACCAGCGCGCACGATCCCATCGGCGGGTACATCCCGCAAGGGCTTTCGCTCGACGCAGCCAAGGAATTGCGCGAGTGCGATCCGGAGGCGTATCGCAAGCGCGCGATGGAATCCATCGCCAAGCACGTGGAAGGCATGCTCGCGCTGCAAAAAATGGGCGCGATTACTTTTGACTACGGCAACAACATCCGCACATTTGCCTTCGAGCAAGGCGTCAAGAACGCATACGATTTTCCCGGATTCGTCCCGGCGTATATTCGCCCGTTATTTTGCGAAGGGCGCGGGCCGTTTCGCTGGGCCGCGCTTTCGGGCGAGCCGTCGGACATTCATCGCACTGACCAGCTCGTCCTCGAAATGTTTTCGCAGAATGAATCGCTGTGCCGGTGGATCAAGCTCGCGCAGAAGCGCGTTCATTTTCAAGGCTTGCCCGCGCGCATCTGCTGGCTCGGCTACGGCGAACGCGACAAATTCGGCCTTGCGCTCAACGATCTGGTCGCGCGCGGCGAGCTGAAAGCACCGATCGTGATCGGCCGCGACCATCTCGATTGCGGCTCGGTGGCTTCGCCCTATCGCGAAACGGAATCCATGCGCGACGGCTCCGACGCCATTGCCGACTGGCCCATGCTCAACGCCATGCTCAATACCGCGAGCGGCGCAAGCTGGGTTTCGATTCACGACGGCGGCGGAGTTGGCATCGGCTACGCTGTGCATGCGGGCCAAGTGACCGTCGCTGACGGCACAAAAGAAATGGCCGCGCGCATCGAGCGCGTGCTCACGAATGATCCCGGCATTGGCATCGCGCGTCACGTCGACGCGGGCTATCCCGAGGCGATCGATTTTGCGAAGAGCCACAACGTTAAAGTTCCGATGCTGTGAAGCGACAAACTTTCGATGGACGCTAAAATTCAATACGGTTTGCTCGCGCTGATCGCGCTCTCGGTGCTTGCCGCGATTGGCGTCACGATTCTGATCGCGCGGCGGCAGGATATTTCGCGCGCCGCGCGCCGCGCTTTTTTGCTGAGCAATGCCGCGCTCGTGCTGTGCCTCGCGGCAGCGGTAGCGGGATTCGTCGTGTATCCCGCGGCGCCGCGATGGGGATTGTTCTTGGGAGGCGTGTCCGTCAGTTTGGTGATCGTTAAATTCGTGTTCGTGCGGCAATTCGCGCACCTGATTCGTCGCGAGCACCCGAGCGCGCGAAGCGCCGCGCTGCCCGAGACCAACAAAGGAACGTAGGAATTCGCAAATTTCGCTCGGATAATTTCGCAAGGAGGCTGACATGATCGTCATCACCGGAGCCACGGGAAACACGGGAACGCCAGCAGCGGAGGCGCTGCTCGCAAAAGGTGAAAAGATTCGCGCCGTGGGACGCGACGCGGCAAAACTGGAACGCTTCGCGTCCAAGGGGGCGGAGGCGTTCGTGGGCAACGCCGAAAACGCTTCTGAAATGCAGCGCGCGTTCGAAGGCGCCACGGTTGTGTATTTGGTGATCCCGCAGGCGCTGCACCGCGAGGACTTTCGCGACTATCAGGAGCGCATCAGCGACGCCTACGCCTCGGCCGTGCAAAAAGCCGGAGTTAAATTCGCGGTCACGCTCTCGAGCATCGGCGGACAAAACACCGGCAAAGTGGGACCCATCACCGGCCTGCACAACATGGAAGAAAAACTCAATCGCATTCCCGGCCTCAGCGTTCTCCATCTGCGCCCCGCGACGTTCATGGAAAATCTGCTGATGAGCATCGACGCCATTCGCATGATGAACGTGCTCGCGGGCGCGGCTCCCGCAGACACGCCAATCCCGACCATCGCCACGAAAGACATTGGCAGCTACGCCGCCACGCGCCTGGCAAAGCGCAATTTTTCCGGCCATTCGGCGCAGGAACTTCTGGGGCCTCGCGACGTGAGCATGAAGGAAACCGCGGCGATCGTTGGCCGTGCGATCGGCAAGCCCAATCTCGCGTACGTCCAAATGCCGCTGCCGCTTCTCGAATCTGCGCTGACCAGCATGGGCCTGCCGAAAAGTTCGGCGGCGCTGCTTGTGGAATTATGGAAAGCGGCAAACGAAGGAATGCTCGTGCCGCAAGAAACGCGCTCAACCGAAAACACGGCGCCAACAACTATCGAGCAGTTCGCCGAGGATGTTTTCGCGCCGCAATTCCTGCGCAACGCGGCCAAAGCGTAGAAGTCAATTCGCCGGGCTATTTTTTAGCCAGCTCGACGCGCGCCTGTGCAAGCTCGGGACGATCCGCGCCCGGGCCGCAGATCTTCACGAGCGTTCGCAGATAGGTTTTCGCCTCGATGGGATTTCCGCTGAGCTGCGCGGCCTGCGCCGCGCCGGAGAGCGAGTCGAATCGGTTTGGCGATTCCGCCAGAGCAGCTTTGTATGCCACGAGCGCGTTGCGCGGCTGCTTCATTTTGAGCAGCATGTCGCCGAGCATTTCGCGCGCGGGCATCGCCAGCGAATCCACGCCCTCGGCTTCTTCCTGAGTTGCAGCCGCACGCAGCGTCTTCACCGCTTCGTCATTGTTGCCCTGCGCGTAATCGAGCCACGCTTGCGCTTCCTGTTGCGAGATGGAATCTCCAGACGCGCCACTGTAGTTCGAATTCTTCGCCACCGTCCCGGATGTGAGCGCCGTCGCGAATTGCGACACCACCTGCTGTGCGCCCGTTGCGTTTCCGCTGCGCGCCGCGCCAATCGCGCGCGCCCAGTAGGTCACGTCGTCCGATTCGAGAGGCGTGCTTGGAATTCGCAACGCGGCCGCTGATGTCCATTGGTGCAGTTCGATGGCATTGCGCGCCGCAAACAGAGCCTGATGCTCCGCGATCTGTTGCGCGGTCGCTCCGGGCACATTCGCCGTTTCGGCAACCAACTGCTGCGCCAGCGCCGCCTGTCCGCTTTGCAGATAGGCGTAATCCAGAAAATTCATCGCGTGCAATTGATACGACGCCTGGTTCTGGCCCGCCTGGGTCGCTTTCGCCGCGGCCGCCATGGACGCCAGATTCGAGCTGATCGAATCCTGCCACATCCCCAGGCGCGTGAAAATATGCGACGGCATGTGCAGCGCGTGCGCGGAATCGGGCGCGATTTGCGCGTAACGCCGCGCGGCTGCGAGACCCTGCGGTGCAAGTTCGGGCGTATCCGCAGCGTGAATCAAATAGTGCGCCACGCCGGGATTATCCGGAGCTTCGGCAAACAGCTTGTCCAAAATCCCAATCGCTTGTTTGCGATTCGCCAGTTGATCGGCGGGCTTGCCTTGGAGCGTGATCAGCGACAGCGCGTAAAACGCGCCGGCGTTCACGTCGTCCGGATACTTTTTGAAGATTCGTCCCATCCAATCGGAATACGCTTGCGTGCGCGACGCGCGAGAGAGCGAGGGGTTGTCCTGAAAGAAAACTCCCGCCGAAACGATGTACATGCGCTCGCGATCCGTTTTTGCGCGGAGATTCTGCGCCTGGATCGTGTCCGCAAGCCCCTGTTTCAGGGTGTCCGCGCTCGGCCAATCCCACAACTGGTGATAGAGGGACATCGCTTCTCCCCAGTACGCCATCGCGCAGGTTGGATCTTGCTGCGCCACCTGCGCGAACGTCTGCTCCGCTTGGTCGTATTGAAAATTATGCAGAAGCGCGAGGGCGTCATTGAATGTGGCT
>Ga0307372_10006450_pt1 | contig 17156 bp, 17 predicted proteins | sample OX1MG_FD_202533 | JGI IMG/M metagenome (GOLD analysis project Ga0307372, IMG submission 202533) | Soil microbial communities from Risofladan, Vaasa, Finland - OX-1 | ecosystem: Environmental > Terrestrial > Soil > Coastal area > Acid sulfate soil | place: Finland: Risofladan, Vaasa | collected... | reverse complement strand
CAACCAGCACGAAGCTCGTGACGCCCGCGGTGAGCAGTGACGAGATGATGGCTCGTGGTACCCGTTTCGAGGCGTGAACCACCTCCTCGGCAACATCGCCGGCCGACTCGAACCCGTAGAAGATGTAGACGTGCGCCAGGATGGCGACGAACGCGGCGCCGAGCCACCAGTTGCCGCCGAAATCAACGCCGAGTGGATTGCTCGCGGCGTTCTCAGCGCCCTGTGTGGAGAACAGGTAGCTGATGTTGTGGTGAAACCCGGTGATCGCCAGCAGAATGGCGATGCCGAATGTGCCGATGACCTCGAAGTAGACGCCGATCTGTGAGATGCGCCCGAGAAAGTTGACGCCACCGACGTTGAACGCCAGCTGCACCAGGATGAGCAGGACGGTGCAGATGAGAATCTGATTCGGATCCGCGAAGTTGATGGTGGTGTTGAAGACGTTGTTGATCAGGGGACCGGCGTAGAGGATGAGCCCGGTGTCCACGGAGGCCACGGTCATGATCAACGCCCAGCCGTAGATCCATCCCACCCACCAACCGTAGTTAGGTCCGATCAGGTTCTTGCCCCATTGGAAGAGCGCGCCCGCGATGGGATAGTGGCTTCCGAGCTCGGCGAAGACGAGCGCCACGAAGAGCTGACCCAGGACGACGATCGGCAGCAACCAGATGTATCGCGGTCCGGCGGTGCCGACACCGAGCACGAAGAGTGAGTAGATGCCGACGACGGGCGAGATGTAGCAGAAGGCGACGGCGAAGTTCTCGAACAGGTTGAGGACACGCCGCAACTCCTGTCCGTATCCAAACCTCGCAAGCTGGGCGGCGTCCGCGTCACCCGCATCCGGCGTCGAGACCACGGTTTCGCCACTCATCAGCGCCTCCTCCGTCCCGGACCGCCCCCGCAGGCGGCATGCGGGCGGAAGTATCAATCAGCGGCGGGGGGCTCCGCAAGCGGGGTTGCTCAGGCGGTGAGATACCGCTCGAGAGTCGGTGCCACCCAGCCGGCGACGGTCGCGGCGCTCGTCGACGCCAGCGGCTCGATGTGCAGCAGATAGCGGGCGATCGCGAGACCGATGAGCTGACTTCCCACCAGCGTGGCCCGCAACGCCGCGTCGGGCCTGTCGAGGAGCGTCGAGACTCGTCCGACCAGCGCGTCGGCGACGAAGGCCCGCAGCGATTCGGCCGCCGCCGCGTGGGTGAGCGCCGAGCGGAGCATGGCAAGGAGCGGTTCCCGAGTCGAGTCATCCTCCCAGAGCCCGAGGAAGTACACGCAGAGCCGCTCGCCGAGTGCATCGCGATCGCCGGTGCCGATGATCGCGGCGATGGCGGACGGGTCGATCGGCACCTGCATGGCGCTGCGAAAGAGTTCCTCCTTGGAGGCGAAGTGGTGGAGGATCAGCGCCGGATCGACCCCGGCTCGCAGCGCCACCGCTCGAAGCGTCGTGGCCGCGTATCCACCGTCCGCGAACATTGCGCGTGCGGCGGTCAGGACCTCGGCGCGCGTGTCGCCGCCGGCGACGCGCCGGCCGCGCGGTCTGGTCACCGTGTTCGACGCTGCAGAGTGAGCGCTCCAAGTCCGAGGGCGAGCGGGATGCACACGGCGACGATGGTCAGGTCCTCGATGAGGCCGCCGCTCCACGCCGATTCGCCCGCAGCTCGCGTGACCCCGTCCACGGCATACGTCAGCGGAAAGACGTCTGCCAGTCCCTGCAGCGCTGCTGCCATCTGCTCGCGCGGGGCGAACAGCCCGCACACCAGCAACTGGGGAAACACGACCGCCGGCAGCAACTGCACCGCCTGAAACTCGGTTCTCGCCAGCGCGCTGAGGCACAGGCCCAGCGCCATGCCGAGGAGTGCGTCGAGCACCGCGAAGATCGAGAGCACGAGCACCGATCCCACGATCGTGACCCCCAGCGGACCGAGGACGAATGCCACCACCACCGCCACCTGGACGACCGCCACCGCACCGAACGCGAGGCCGTATCCGACGAGAAGATCCAGCTTGGCGATCGGCATGGCGAGCAGACGTTCCAGGGTGCCGCTCGTTCGCTCGCGCAGCATCGCGACGGAAGTGATCACGAACATCAGCACGAAGGGAAAGATCGCGATGAGGATGGGCGCGATGTGCTGGAAGAGCAGCAGGTCGCTGTCGAACGCATACCGAAGCAGCAGCATGAGCACCGGTGGCACAACCAGGATCATCGCGAGGGTGCGAGGGTCGCGACGCAGCTGGGCGAGCACGCGCAACGCCGTTGCGGTGGTGCGGCGCAGGTTCATTGCACCGTCTCGCTGCCGCGAACGAGGTGCAGGAATGCGGCATCCATATCGGTCTGACCGGTCCGCCGGAGGAGCGCCGCCGGCGTGTCATCGATGAGCAACCGGCCCGCGCGGAGCATGAGCAGGCGCTCGCACCGCGTCGCCTCCTCCATGACATGACTTGAGATCAACAGCGTCACCCCGGCAGCTCCCAGGCGGTGGAACAGCGACCAGAGTTCCTCGCGAAGCACCGGGTCCAATCCGACGGTCGGCTCGTCGAGCACGAGGACCCTCGGGTTGCCCATCAGCGCCGTCGCGAGCGACACTCGCGCCTGCTGTCCGCCGGAGAGGCGATCGACCCGGGCACCGGCCTCGTCACCGAGCCACACATCGGCGAGCACCTGATCGACGCGAGCGGCCCCGACGCCGAGCACCGCGGCGAAGTACCGCAGGTTCTCGCGGACCGTCAGATCCCGGTAGACGGAGGGAGCCTGAGTCAGGTACCCGACGCTGTGACGCAGCGCCACCGACCCGGCGCGAAGGCCCAGGACTCGTACAGAGCCCCCGGCGACCTTCTGGATGCCGACGATGGCCCGGATCAGCGTGGTCTTTCCGGAACCACTCGGCCCCAGAAGTCCCGTCACCGTGCCCTCGGCAACCGTGACCGAAAGGCCGTGCAGCACCGGATGGCCACCCCGGCTGACGTCGAGCCCCTCGACCTCCACCGAATTCACCATACGGTGAATTATAGGTCTCAGTTCACCCTGAGCGCGGTCCGGATGAACTCGAGCTCAAGAAGCAGGAGGTTCTCGGCCACCGCCTGATCGTTCGCCATGTGCGTCGCGCCGGTGAGCGGGAGCACGGTGTGCTGGCGTCCGGCGGCCAGCAGCGCGGCAGAGAGGCGCAGCGTGTGCGCAACCACGACGTTGTCGTCGCTGAGGCCGTGGATCAGCATCAGCGGGCGGCGGAGGCGGCCGGCGTTGGCGATCAGCGAGCTGCTCTCGTAGTTCATCGGCTCGTGGTCCGGGTGTCCCAGGTAGCGCTCCGTGTAGTGCGTGTCGTACAGGCGCATATCGGTCACCGGTGCCCCCGATACCGCGACATGAAACACATCGGGACGGCGCAGCACGGCGAGGGCTGCCAGGAATCCGCCATACGACCAACCGCGGATGGCCACTCGCGAGAGATCGAAGTCCGGCCACGCTGCAGCTGCGGCATGCAACCCATCGACCTGATCCTCGAGCGCCGGTCCCGCGAGGTCGCCGCGAATCGACCGTTGCCACTCGGGACCGCCGCCGGGCGTGCCTCGGCCGTCGACCACGAGGACGGCGAACCCCTGATCCGCAAACCACTGCGACGCCAGGTACGCCCCGGCAGACGCCGTGACCTTCTGGAACCCGGGACCGCCGTACGGGTCGAGCAGGACCGGCAGCTTTCCGCTGCCGGGCTCGTGCCCGTTCGGAAACAGGATCGCCGCGTGGAGCTCACGTTCACCGAGCGTGACCAGGCGCACATTGAGGGAGAGTGCCGGGGTCTCGGCGACGGACTCGATCGTCCCCACCCGAAGTCCCTCGCGGTGAACGGTCACCTGCGCACCGGGATGCTCGAGGTCGCGCGACACCACCACGGTCGTGCCGCCGGCGCGACGCGCTCGCCACACGCCGGGTCTCAGGCCCACCGGGCGCACCGCCGCGACGCCTTCGCTCCGCGACCACGTGTAGATACCCACCCCGGCCGGCTCGGTCGACGCCCTGAAGACGACCACATCCTCGTCGACGTCGACCACGTCGCGGACCTCGAGATCCGAAGCGGTGACCGGTTCGCCGTCGATCACGAGCCGCTTCGCGCCGTCACGATCCGCTGTCCACACCAGCGACCCATCCGGCAGCCTCGCCGGCACACCCATCACGACGTCGACCCAGGCGCCGTCGGTGTCCTCACGAAGCACCGATGTCGCGCCGGTCGATGGGTGCACGTCGAGGATCCGCATGGTGCGCTGATCGCGGCTCTGCACGACGACCAGCAGCCCGTGCTCCGACCAGTGCACGGTGGTCACGTACTCGAAGGCGCCACGATCCCACTCCACGGCCACCGGCGGTGAGCCGTCGAGCCCGACGATGTGGAGCGTGACCTCGGCATTCTCGGTCCCCGCCACGGGATAGGCGACGGTGGCCGCCGGTGTCTCGGGATTGGACGGGTCAGCGATGTACCAGCGGCGAACGCGCGAGACATCGACACGCGCGACCAGCAACCGGGACCCGTCGGGAGACCACCAGTACCCGTCGTAGCGATCCATCTCCTCGGCGGCCACAAACTCAGCAAGGCCGTAGGCGACGCCCTCACCCTCGGGGCTGAGCAGCACGCGCTCGTCGTTGCCGTGGACACGCACCACGTGGAGTGCGCCGGATTCCACATACGCGACGACGGCGCCGGTCGGATCCATGCGTGGATCGATCGCGCGGCCGCACGCCGGCAGCTCCGCGACCTCCCCCGCAAGCAGGTCCGCCACGTACAGCCTCCCGGCGACGTCGAACGCCGCTCGGGTGACGTCATGGTTGGTGGAGAAGCGCACGATGCCACCGGATGATTCGCGCGCCCGTTCGCGGCGCATCCGCTCCTCGGCGGGAACCTCGCCAGCGTCGTCCTGCCCCAGCGACGACGGATCGGCAATGAGAGTCTCGGCACCGCTGAGCACGTCGAGTTGCCACAGACATGTGGACGGATCGCCTCCGCTGCGGGTGCGAAGGAACGCGACACGCCCGCCGTCCGGCGCGATGACGAAGTCTCTGGGCACGCCGAGGCTGAAGCGTCGCGTCCTGGCCTGCTGTCGGGGGAAGTTCGACTCGTCCACGGTCACATCGTCGCGCAGCGGGCTCAGGCGACGGTCAGAACGAGCGCGCCCTGCACCCTGCCGTCGCGCAGCCGGGCCAGCGCCGCATTCGCCTGGTCAAGAGGCATCGTCTCGACCTCGGCACGCACGGGAATCCGGTGTGCCAGCGCGAGAAACTCCGTGCCGTCGCGACGCGTGAGATTGGCGACGGACCGAACCGTGCGCTCGCCCCACAACAGTTCGTACGGGAAGGAAGGGATATCACTCATGTGGATCCCGGCGCAGACGACGGTTCCCCCTCTGGCGACGGCGCCGAGCGCAAGCGGCACCAGGGCCCCCACCGGCGCGAAAACGATCGCGGCGTCGAGCTCCTCGGGTGGCGTGTGGTCGGTGTCCCCGGCCCACACGGCGCCGAGGCGCATCGCGAAGTCCTGGCTCGCGGTGTCGCCGGGTCGGGTGATCGCGAAGACGCGCCTGCTCTGGTGGCGGGCCACCTGCGCAACGATATGGGCTGACGCACCGAAACCGTACAGGCCGAGGCGCACGCCATCGCCCGCGGCCTTGAGCGACCGGTATCCGATCAGTCCTGCGCAGAGCAGCGGCGCCGCCTCGACGTCGCTGTACGAGGGGTCGATCGGAAAGCAGAACCGCGCGTCGGCAACGGTGTACTCGGCGTAGCCGCCGTCGATGTCATAGCCGGTGAATCGAGCATGGTCGCAGAGGTTCTCACGCCCCGTCGTGCAGTAGGCGCACGTGCCGCACGTCCAGCCGAGCCAGGGGATCCCGATACGATCTCCGGCACGCACCGTGTCCACTCCGGCACCGGTTTCGACGACCTCCCCCACAACCTGATGTCCCGGAATGAGTGGCAGCTTGGGATGGGTCAACTCGCCGTCGACGACATGCAGGTCGGTGCGGCAGAGGCCGCAGGCGCCGACCCTGACGAGGACCTGACCGTCGCCGGGCGATGGGTCGGCGACCGTGACGCTGCGCAGCGGGTGTCGTGGCGCGTCGAGAAGCATCGCCCGCATGCGAGACATGCTAGTGCTGCCAGGGGGTTCGGCGTTACGCGGCTGTGACGCCGGCGAGGCGTGCGGCCTCCGCTGCGTGGGAAATACTGTCGGCGTGGAACGGCGGGCGGCGATGATTGAACCGAGTCCGCCGGCGGCGCTGCACGCCGACCCGCAGCGAATCGCTGCAGGAGACGACGACCAGACACGGCGAGTGCGCCTACACCGCCGCCTCTGGGCAGGCGCGATCGCGGTCGTCGCGCTGCTCGTTGTGCTCCGCAATCTGATCGACCTCTCGGGGGCGCCACCGGGCATGTACGCCGACGAAAGCTCGATCGCCTACAACGCCTGGACGATCGCGCACTTCGGCGTGGATGAGCACGGCATCCATTTCCCGCTGTTCTTCGAGGCGTTTGGCGAATACAAGAATCCGATCTACGTCTACAGCGTCGCCGCGCTGGCGCGGGTGCTGCCGATGAGCACGACCCTGGAACGTGTGCCGGCCGCGATCTTCGGGCTTGTCGTGGTGGCCTTCCTCACCGGCGCCGCCTGGCGCCTGACCGGATCGCGAGCGCTCACGTTCGGCACCCTCGTGCTGACCGCCCTCACCCCCTGGGTGGTCATCGAGAGTCGGGTGGGCTTCGAGACGATCTCGTGGGTCGCTCTCCTCTCCGGTGCCCTCTGGTGCCTCTCGAGCCGGCGCCCGACCCCACGCCGGTTCGGGTTGGCCGGCGTGTTCCTCGCCTTTGCCATCTTCGGGTACACGACGGCGCGCCTCGAGGTCGGCCTCATCGCGATCGCGGTCGGCATCGCCTGGGGACTGCAGCGAGCGCCCGGATGGTGGCGGGTGCTGCTGCCGGTCGCGCTCGGGTACGCGGCGCTCGGCACCTACGCGGTGCTCACCCCGGGGGCGCTGACGGCGCGGTTCGCCTACCTCAACATCTGGGCCGACGGAGCGTCGCTCAACGTCGTCGCCGGCCGATTCGTGACCAACTACTTCACCTCGATCGGGCCGAGGTTCCTGTTCCTCTCGGGTGACGCCAACCCGCGCCAGAACACCCAGATCGGCGGGATGCTGCTCTGGGTCATGGCACCCCTGCTGGTCGCCGGCATCCTGGTCTGCTGGGAGCGGCGGCGCGAGCCGCTCATCCGATTCCTCGTCCTCGGGATCGTTTTCGCCCCGGTCGCCGCGGCGCTGACCTTCATCGAGAGTGGCCACGCGCTGCGCGCTTCCGGGATGCTGCCGTTCCTGATCCTCCTCGCCGTGCTCGGCGCCGACGGGATGCGGCGCGCGCTGGCGACGCGAATCGGGGTCCGTCGAGCCGTGACGGGCGTGCTCGCCGCGGGGATGCTTGCCCAGGGGATCTATTTCACCGTCGACCTGTACACCGCGTACCCCAATATCGCCGCGCCGGCGTTCGACGCCGGCGAGATCGCGGCGATCACCACGGCGCACCGCGAGGCCGCGGGTCACCGGGTCTTTCTCTCGTCGACGCTTGATCAGCCATACATCAACGCCTTCTTCGCGTTCCTTCCCCCGCCACCGGCGAACCCGGTCACCGACAACGCGACGCCGGGCCTGAGGGCTCTGGGCATGCAGATCATCGCGCCGGATCTTGCCGGGCAGGAGGCGTCACCCGGCGACATCCTCGTGCTCGCCGGGGCCGATCCCGCGCCGCCGAGCGGCTGGACGCTGGTCGCGGCCGAGCGATCCCCGGCGAATCCGCTCGACGAATCCGCGCTGAGGCCCGTGCTGGAAGCGGTCTACCGGCTGGGGTGACGGCTGACCGGGACCAGCTCGTGGGTCGAGATCGGCGCCGTCGACTGCAGCGCGATCCAGCGCTCCAACCCGGACACCGCGACAACGGCGACGGGGAGTGCCAGCATCGGCAACCCCAGCTGCGTCACGAAGCCGATGAAGAACCCGGCAGATGCTCCCACGCCGGCGATCGTCAATCTCTTCGGCACGCCCGCCAACTCGGCCAATGACAGCGCGAGCCCCCCGCAAGCAATGGCGGCTGCCAGCTCGGTGAACACCGTGAGTCCGACCATGTCTGTCCCCCCGCTCGAAGTCGGTCGTGGCGGGATGGTCCCACGTGCTCATGCCGGAGTGCAAGTGTTACGTGCTCATGGCTTTCGCACCCCGAGCTCGCAGTCGCGGATTTCTCGCGGGGGGCCCGACGTCGACGGCATCAGTGGCCGCACGGCAAGCAGCGTCGAGCCGGCGATCACCGCGAGCAGGAATGGTTGGAGGTGTTGCGCGCCGGTCGGAAGGTGGAGCTGGATGATCTCGACAGTGCTGATCGCCACCGACTCGGCGAGGGCAAGCATCGGCCACCGCCGCGCGATCAGTGCAACCGGTACGACGATCAGCATGAAGTCCTCCGTCGTCACGTGGGGCGAGCAGAGCAAGGACAGCACGAGACCGACTGCGATGGCGGCGACCGGCTGACCGCGGAGCATCTGGCCACGCCAGAGGAGCCCGCCGGTGACAATCGCGCCAAGGCATGCTGCGCCGATGAACCCCAGCTCCCCGCTCCCGGTCGCGGCTGAGATGAGTGAGGGAAGCCCGATGCTGCTGTCCGACTGACCGGGGTAGTTCCCGGCGACGAGCTTCGTCAAGGCGACCAGGGCCTGTGGCCCGGTGATCGCGAGACTCACCGCGGTCCATCCGGCGGAAGCCACGAGCAACCCGCCCAGCAGGCGCCACGACCTCGCTGCGACCAGGGCAGGGATCACCAGCCAGAGCACCTGCGGCTTGAGGATCAGCGTGGCGAGGAGCAACCCGGCCCACCCGTACCGCCGTCGCTCGGCGAGCAGCACCGATCCCAGCAACGCGACGGTCATCAGTGAGTCCCACTGAAAGATCGCTTCGACCGCGGGAATGCACAGAACTGCCGCGATGGCGATCGCGATCTGAACCGGGCGCGAGCGGACCGGTGCGAGAGCACGGAGTGCCAGGAGCACAGCCACCGCAAAGAGCAACGTCGAGATCAGCACCGCAATCGCGGTGGCGGTCCGCAGATCTGCACGCCCGAGCGGACTCAGGATGAGCGCGCCGACGGCAAGATTCGGATACGGGTTGAGGAAGTGATCCGCCGGCGGGATGTTGAGCAGCGCGGCCTCCACTCGCTCCTGGGCCTGGACGGAGTAGAGGTGGTGCGGATCCGAGATGACCAGATGCGCGCCGGTCACGAAGGCGATTGCGTCGCTGTCGCCCGGATCGGCTATCTCCCGATGCGCCTCCATGACGAGCGCGGCGCCGAGCACCACCAGGAGCACGAGCACGCCGATCCAGGGGGTTGCGCGCCGGACCCCAGCGCGAGAGACGCCCGGTGTGCTGTCGGTGATCGCCGTCCGGTCCACAATCGTTCCCGGACGCTCACGCCGTCGCCGGAGGGGATTGCGGGCGCAATGCCACCACGAGGATCAGAAAGAGGGCGCCGATCGCGAATGCGGGAGCCGAGATGAGTTGCAGGGCCGGCCACCACAGCCAGGTGCGGCTCAACGCCGCCAACCCGGTCATTGAAACCGACGCAATAACGATGGGAGCGATGAGACCGGTGGTCAGCAACGCGGTCCACCCCGCGACCACGACCATGCGTGGGCGTTGGATGGCGCCGCCGGCAACCAGCGCGGCCACCGACGCCAGCACGATCAGCAGCGCTCCCAGGTGCCAGAACCAGGTCACGCTTCCGGCCAGCAGCATCGCGAGGATCCCCACCGCGAACTCTCCACCTCGGATGTCCCGCGAGACCTCGTTCGGGCGCACCAGCCAGGCAGCGACGGCGACCGCGGCCACCGCGACCAGGACGGTGACGACCGTGAGCGCCAGGGACGACTGCTGAAACGCGAGCACTGAGTGCCCGACCAGACGGTTCATCGCCCCCGCCGCCGACTGGTTGTAGACCCACCCGTTCTGCTGCCCGATGACGGGCAGGACTCGAGTGACGTACTCGCGCAGCGTTCCGGCGCCGAGGGTGAGGATGCCACCGCCGACTCCGACTGTGAGCGTCGCCGCCAGTGAAGCGCACGCCGCCCACCACCGTCTGCGCACGACGAGGACGACCAGCAGGACTGGTGCGATCTTGATCAAGGCGGCGATCCCGATGTACATCCCGAGGGAGATCTGCTTGCCTCGGAGCCAGGACCGCAACGCGAGCGCGAGGAACAGGTACACCACCGCGCTCATCTGGCCGTGCCACAGGTTGTAGGTCACCGGTGCGTAGAGCAGCGCGAAGATGGCGGTGAGCTCAACTCGCGGCCAGGTTGCCGGGAGGAGTTCGAAGGCGATGATCGCGGTGCCGGCCACGGTGCAGCCCAGCAACACGAAGAGCCACGCGGTTGCGGCGGTGGTCGACGGCAGCCCCGCAAGCGGCTGCAGCAACCAGGCGACGATCGGTGGGTAGTCGAATCCCTGCACCGGTATCGGTTGCACGTGATTGAGAAACGAGCCGTAGATGTCGTTGTGCTGTGTGACGGCGTTGGCGGCGGCGAGATAGTCCTTGTAGTCCTCGAACTCGCCGGTAAAGCGGCCCTGGAGCGGCGCGATGACGAAGTCGAGCACGCCGGCGACCGCCGACGCGATCGCCACGACCCGAATCAGGAGCATTCCGCGCCGGCGCATCGCGGGCGAGCGCATGCCATCGCCCAGGGTGCGGAGACCGCTCCCGGGCGCCTGGGTTCCGACCGCGACCGCGAGTCGCTCGACCACCGACCGATTCTATGGACCCCTCGCGGCGGTCAAACGTTCCGGGACGGATCGTTACGAGGCCCTGACAGTGCCTCGACGTTCACCGTTCCGCAAGGCAGTCCCGGGTAGTGTCCTGCTCATGGCGCGACAGTCGCAGTTGGATTCCGCCCGCCTTCGAAGAGACCTCGGCCTCGCCCGTGCGCGGCGCGTGACCGTCTACTCGGCGGTGGGTGCGACCGCGTTCACCGCAGTTTTCGCGATCGTGGCGGCGACAAGCCTCCCCGGCCATACGGTGGGCACCACGCCGGTGACGCAGCCGGGCACCACGGACAACGGTGGTATCACGCAACCCGGCATCGGCGCACCGATCCAGGCGCCGCAGTACGGCTATGGTGCGCCCGTGACAGTGTCCGGCGGCTCCTGACCGGGCGCCTCCGTTGCTAGCGGCACTCGCCGGCCCCACCCCGATGTGGTACGCCACCCGTGCCAGCGGTTACACCGCCCTTGTCCTGCTGAGCGCGAGCGTCGTGCTCGGAGTGCTCACCTCGTCGCGCGAGAGCCGCCGGGACTGGCCGAGATTCGTGGTCCAGACGTTGCACCGCAACCTCTCGTTGCTCGTCGGCGTGTTCCTGGTCATTCACATCCTCACGTCGGTCATCGATCCGTTCGCGAAGCTCAATTTCCTGGATGCGTTCGTCCCGTTCATCGCCACGTACCGCCCCCTGTGGCTCGGTCTCGGTGTCGTCGGGTTCGAGCTGCTGATTGCGATCACGGCGACGAGCCTGGTGCGGCATCGCCTCGGGTGGCGAACCTGGCGCGCGGTGCACCTCTTCGCATACGCCAGCTGGCCGGTCGCGGTGGTCCACGGCCTGGGAACCGGGAGCGACACCAAGTCGCTCTGGGCACTGCTGCTGGTTGCGGTATGCGTGGCGGCCGTCGTCGCTGCCCTGGTGTGGCGCCTCGCGCACCTCGAGCCGAGATTCGCCGCGGTCCGCTTCCTGGGAATCGCGGGGAGCGTCGCTTCGATCGGACTGCTCGTCGTGTGGATGGCAGCGGGGCCGCTGCAGCATGGTTGGGCCAAGGCGGCCGGGACGCCCGCGAACCTCCTCGCCGGCGCCGGGGCCACGCCCGCCCGGGTCACCGAGCTCAGTGCCGGCATGAACGATCCGCTCATCGGCAGGCTGGTGCGCTCGACGGCGAGTGTCACCGCCACCCTGACCGATAGCCACGACAGCGCGCTCCGACTCGTGATCGTCGCCAACGCCGACGGCAGCGGGACGCTGACGATCACGCGATCGGGAGGGAGTGTCTGCCAGGTGGCGGCGACCATCGGCAACACCTCGGTCAGCGCCCGATGCGGCGCCATCCTCGCCATGGTCCAGATCTTCGACCAGGGCGACGGCTCGATCGGCGGGACCCTCACCACCCAGAAGGCGAGCGCGTGAGCCTCTCCACGGATGTCGGCAGCACCGCCCGGCGTCTGCTCCCCACCCGCCCCGTGCCGGAGGATCTCGACGCGCACCTGGCCGGCTTCGGCCCACGCCCGCGGCTCGACCCCGACGCGATGATCGACGCGCTCGACGACAGCGGACTTCGCGGACGTGGCGGCGCCGACTTTCCGACCGGGGTCAAGTGGCGGGCGGTGATGGACCACACAAGCCGGGACGGCGACGCCGTCGTCGTCGCCAACGCGGCCGAGTGCGAACCGGCGAGCTTCAAGGACCGGTTCCTGTTGACGTACCGGCCGCACCTCGTGCTCGACGGTCTCGAACACGCCGCTGACGCGGTGGGCGCACGACGGGTGGTCATCTACACAACGCGATCGCACAGCGACGTCGAGGCCGCGCTTCGAGCGGCGATCAGGGAGCGGCGCCGGCGTGACGACAGCGATCGCTTCATCGACGTCCAGGTCGGCCCGAACCGCTACGTCGCCGGCGAGGAGACGGCGGTGGTCTCGCGCGTCTCCGGCCGCCTTGCCAAGCCGAAGGTCGTCCCCCCACGCCCGTTTCAAAGCGGCGTCGACCGGTTGCCGACCCTCGTCCAGAACGTCGAGACGCTCGCCCACGCGGCGCTCATCGCCCGCTTCGGTGCCCCGTGGTTTCGGTCGGTCGGCACGCAGCGATCGCCTGGAACCGCGCTGCTGACGGTCAGCGGCGCCGTGCGAACACCGGGCGTCCTCGAGGCGGCGTCCGACACCACCGTGGGCGCTATCGTGGAGCGCGCCGGCGGCGTCGACGGGGAACCGGCGATGGTGCTGCTCGGTGGGTACTTCGGCCGCTGGGTGGCGGCTGACCGCATCTGGAATCAGACGATTGACGCCGATTCACTCCGATCGATCGGAGCGACTCTGGGAACCGGCGTGCTCGTGGTCGCGACCGCCGCGACATGCGGGATCAGCGAGACCGATCGCGTGCTGACCTTTCTCGCCGGCCAGACGGCGGGGCAGTGCGGACCGTGTCACGTCGGCCTGCCCGCGATCGCCGAGACGTTTCACAAGGTGGCAACCGGCCGGGCTCGCCCCGCTGCATTGGACCTCCTCGTCCGCTGGTCGCACGATGTCCGCGGCCGGGGCGCCTGCAGGCACCCCGACGGAGCGATGCTCTTTCTTGCCAGCGCCATGGAGCTCTTCGCCGCCGATCTCCGCCATCACCTCAGGCACGGCTTGTGCAGGTACTCCGAGCAACGAGCGTTGCTGCCCGTTCCCGCAACCGAAGGAGGATGGTGGTGAGGGTTCGACTCCGTGTCGACCCGATCAAGTGCAAGGCGCACGGCATGTGCGGTGAGCTGTTTCCTGAGCGTATCCGCATGGACGACTGGGGGTACCCCGTCATCGACTCGCGAGCACTCTCCGATGACGTGGTCGAGCACGCCCGCCGCGCCATCGTCGACTGTCCTCGAGCAGCCTTATGGGTGGAACCCGTCGACGAGCCGGGTGCGCGAGAGCGGCCAGACGACTCCGACTGAGGTGCCACCGCCCGGCACGTCCGCGATCTGCCAGCGGCCCCTGGTCGCCACCACGATGGCATTGCCGATCGCGAGCCCAAGGCCGGCTCCGTCGCCCTCGCTCGTCCCGCGGCGAAACCGCTCGAAGATCCGCGCACGGCGCTCCATCGGGATACCCGGGCCGGTGTCGCTCACCGTCAGACGCACGTGGTCGCGCTCACGCGCTGCCGCGATGCTCACCGTGCCGTTCGGTGGCGTGTACCGGCACGCGTTGTCGAGCAGGACGCCGATGAGCCGGTCGATCCAGTCCGCGGGAGCATCGACCAGGGCCAGCGTCGCTCCGTCACTGCGATTCTCGAGATGCAGGCTCGCGTGCTCGGCGATGGGGACGAACCGCTGCACGCCAACCTCTGCCGCCGTGGTGACGTCGACAGGCTCGGTGACCGGATCGGGGGGCAGGGCGTCGAAGCGAGCGAGCCAGAGGAGGTCCTCGACGATCGAGCGCATCCGATGGGTCTCGTCCGCAACCCGGCGCAGCGTTGCGTCATCCGCGCCGTCAGCCTCGAGATTCGCGAGCGCGAGCGTGGTCTCAGCCTCGATCACCGCAAGCGGGGTGCGCAGTTCGTGTGATGCGTCGGCCGTGAATTCGAGCTGACGCCGCCTCGCCCGTTCGATCGGTCCTGCCGTCTGCCGGCCCACCACGAACGCGCCGGCAAACACGACAACCAGCAGGGCCGGTCCGACCACGGCTTCGGTGATCGTCAATGCCGTGAGCGCTTTCGACTCGTTGCCGACGCTCACGGCGCCGACGAGCCTGCCGGTCGGAATGGCGACACCGGCAACCAGGACATCGGCGCCGGCAATCCGGCTCTCCGAGGGAGCGCTCGCGTTGACCGCGCTCGCGGGGAGCGCCGGCGCCCCGGGCGTCGACGCAACGATCGCGCCCGCGCTGTTCACGTTCCAGACGAGCACGGGGTCGTCGACATCGGGCTCTTCGAGGTTCGGACCGCCGCGCCGCTGAGCCAGTTGCGTGAGCTCGGTGGTGAGGCGCGTGGTGGCTGACGAGCGCAATGTCTGAGCAACGATCACATCGATCGCGACGCACAGGGCGACCATGAGCCCCGCGACGACTGCGGTCGTGATGAGCGCGATGCGCAGTGCATGCCTGCTGAGGCGCGTGCTCACGAGCCCCGCTCAACGAGCCGGTATCCGACACTTCGCACGGCCTCGAGCCTGAGCCCCGCGCCGACCAGCTTGGCGCGCAGCCGAGTCACGTGAACGTCGATGCTGTTGGACGCTATCGGGTCGAGGGCATCCGTCCACGCATGGTTTGCGATGGTGTCGCGGCTCACCACGGCCGGGCTGCGGCGCACGAGCAGCTCGACGATCGCATATTCGGTGGGCGTCAATGCCAGCGCGGCACCGTTGACAGACGCGAGTCGGGTCGCCGGATCGATGGTCAGCGCGCCGGCGCGGAGGCGCACGCCGAGCGTCGACGACGGACGCCGCATCAGGGCTCGGAGGCGGGCGAGCATCTCCTGGAAATCAAAGGGTTTGACGAGGTAGTCGTCGCACCCCGCATCGAGCCCACGAATGCGGTCGGACGGCGTGTCGCGGGCGGTGAGCATCAGCACGGGGGTGGACAGATACCTCGAACGGATCGCGGTGACAACGTCGATACCATCCATGACGGGCATTCGCCAGTCGACGACTGCGGCGGCGTAGGTCTTCCCGAGGAGCAGCTCGAGCGCCTCATCCCCGCGCGCGGCGACATCGACCGTGTAGCCGGCGGAGCGCAGTCCTCGAGCGAGGACATCGCGAAGCTTCGTGTCGTCTTCAGCGACGAGGATATGCATCGAGGCGCGTCATCGAGGAACGGTGAGACTGGCACACGCGAGGTGAGCCTACTCCCAAGACCACGCCTTCACCGTTCCGCAAGGGAGCGCGCGATAGGCTGCCGGTGTGAGGGCAGAGACTCCGTTGATCGATCGCACCCTGGCCATCGCCCGCGTGGATTGGGCCCCGTCACATCGTCAGCCGGCGCCGGCGCGGCTGGCGGTCGCAACCGTGATCGCGGTCCTCGGCTCACTTGCCGCCGACGCGATCCTCGTCGCCGTCGGCACGCGCATCTTTCCCGGGACAGCCGGCTACGAGCATTTCCGGTTCGAGAGCTATGCCAAGCTCACGATCATCGGCGTCCTGGCCGGCGCGGCGGGCTGGCCCGTGCTCACGCGAATCAGCTCGGCACCACGCTGGCTCTACGGGTGGCTCACGGTCCTGATGAGCCTCGGGTTGTTCCTTCCGGACGCATGGCTGCTCATCCATCACCAGCCACCCAAGGCGGTCGCCGTGTTGATGGCCATGCACGTCGCGGTGGCCGTGATCCTCTACTGCACGATGGTGTTTATCGCGCCGGTCGACCGGGTCCGCCGGACCTGATCCTGCTCAGGACGCCACTCGCGACGTCTTGAGGAGCTCCAGCGGCGACCGACCGAGCTGCAGGGCCTGTGCGTGGGTGAGCCGCCCGTCGCTGACCAGGCGCTGCAGCACATAGCGCATTCGAGCCTCGGCGGCGCCGAGATGTCGAAACGGATCGAGTGCGCTCGGTGCCTGGACGATCCCAGCGAGCAACGCGGCTTGCCCCCAGTTGAGCCGGCTGGGAGTGACGCCGAAGTACCCGAGGCTTGCGGCGCGAATACCGAAGTACCCGTGCCCGAAGTAGGCGGCCGACAGGTACATCGACAGGATCGCCTCCTTCGTGAAGTGCGTATCGAACTCGAGCGCGAGTGAGACGCGCCGGACGCGGCCCCAGACACCGCCCGTGACCGTTGGATACAGCATGTGTGCGAGTTGCATCTCGATCGTGCTGCCGCCGAGGTCCTGCGCGGTGACAAATCCCCAGAACGCACGCAGCAACGCGACACTGTCAACGCCGTTGTTCGAATAGAACGTGTCGTCCTCCGAGGCCACCAGTGCCTGCGCGATTCGATCCGAGGGACCGATCATCACGGGCGTCGTCCCGTGCGCGCGGTCGATCGCCGCGACGACGGCCGGAGCGCCGGACACGTTGGGGTCGGTTGCGACGTTGATCTCGAAGGCGGTCGCGACGGCGATGAGGCAGACCAGCACGATGCGCGCCGCACGCCGCACACCTCGGTGCCGCGCCGGAGCACCACGGATCGCGGCCGGCTGCTCGTCTTCGCGGCTCGTGCCGGTATGAGGTGCTTCAGGCGCCGAAGCGGGTGGTTGGGGGCTGGTGACGACCGACATAGTTGTTCGGAGGCCGGCGCGAGGGCGAGCGCAATCCTCTTGCTGGGGGAACGGCCTTGCCCGCACTGGCGTTTCGGTGCGGGCGCCGAGGCGGCGCCCGGAGCGTGTCTCCGGGTGCCGCCTCCGTCAGCGGGTGATCGCCACGCTCACGGCCC
>Ga0307372_10006447_pt1 | contig 17165 bp, 11 predicted proteins | sample OX1MG_FD_202533 | JGI IMG/M metagenome (GOLD analysis project Ga0307372, IMG submission 202533) | Soil microbial communities from Risofladan, Vaasa, Finland - OX-1 | ecosystem: Environmental > Terrestrial > Soil > Coastal area > Acid sulfate soil | place: Finland: Risofladan, Vaasa | collected... | reverse complement strand
TAGCCCGCCGGCCGGCGCAGGGCGCCGGCACGGCAACACCACGCGCGATACCTATCAATGCGTTAGAACACCGGGACGCTCTTCGCCCGTGGCGGGAATCACCGGTGGCACCGCCTGGTCTTCCTCCCACTCGATCGGGATCAATGGCGCGGTCAGCGCCTGCGCCAGCACTTGATCGACCGTGCTCACCGGGATGATCTTGAGGCCGCGTTTGACGTTGTCGGGAATCTCGGCGAGGTCCTTCTCGTTCTCTGCCGGGATCAGCACCGTCTTCAGCCCGCCGCGCAATGCCGCGAGCAATTTTTCCTTGAGCCCCCCGATCGGCAATACCCGGCCGCGCAATGTGATCTCGCCGGTCATCGCCAAGTCGCGCCGCACCGGGATCCCGGTCAGCACCGAGACGATCGTCGTGACCATCGCCACCCCCGCCGACGGCCCATCCTTGGGCGTCGCCCCCTCGGGGACATGGACATGGATGTCGCGCTTCTCGAAAATCGGCGGCCGGATGCCGTACGCCTGGCTGCGCGACTTGACGAAGCTTTCGGCCGCCTGGACCGACTCCTTCATCACATCGCCGAGCTTGCCGGTCGCCGTCACTCGCCCCTTGCCGGGCAGCGTGACCGCCTCGATCGTCAAAAGTTCGCCGCCGACTTCGGTCCAGGCGAGCCCGGTCGTGACGCCAACCAGGTCCTCGCTTTCCGCTTCACCAAAGCGGAAACGGCGCACGCCGGCGTATTTTTCGAGATTGCGCCGCGTCACGACGATCCGCTCGGACTTCTGCATCAGAATGTCCTTGATCGCCTTGCGCGTCAGGTTGGCGATTTCGCGCTCGAGGTTGCGCACGCCGGCTTCGCGCGTGTAATAGCGGCAAAGATCGCGCAGCGCCTCGTCGCTGATGCTCCATTCGGTTTTCTTCAGGCCATGCGCCTTGATCTGTTTCATGATCAGGTGGCGTTTGGCGATCTCGATCTTCTCGTCCTCGGTATAGCCAGGGATGCGGATGATCTCCATGCGGTCCATCAGCGGCTGCGGCATGCGCAGCGTGTTGGCCGTGGTGATGAACAGCACATCCGACAGGTCGTAATCGACCTCGAGGTAATGGTCGTTGAAGCTCGAGTTCTGCTCGGGGTCGAGCACCTCCAACAGCGCCGAGGACGGGTCGCCGCGCCAGTCGGCGCCGAGCTTGTCGACTTCGTCCAACAGGAACAGCGGGTTCGACGATTTCGCCTTCTTCATGCCCTGCAGCACCTTGCCGGGCATCGAGCCGATATAGGTGCGACGATGGCCGCGGATCTCCGCCTCGTCGCGCACCCCGCCCAGCGACATGCGCACGAAATTGCGCCCGGTGGCCCGCGCCACCGACTTGCCGAGCGAAGTCTTGCCGACACCCGGCGGTCCGACCAGGCACAAAATCGGCCCCTTCATCTTCTTCATGCGCTGCTGGACCGCAAGGTACTCGAGGATACGCTCCTTGACCTTTTCCAGCCCGAAATGGTCGGCGTTGAGCACCCGCTCGGCGCTGCTGATGTCGCGCTTGATCTTGGTGCGCTTTTGCCACGGGATCGACAGCATCCAATCGAGGTAGTTGCGGACCACCGTCGCCTCAGCCGACATCGGGCTCATGCTGCGCAATTTCTTCAGCTCGGCGAGCGCCTTGTCGTGCGCTTCCTTGGAGAACTTGGTCTTGTTGATCTTGTCTTCGAGTTCGGCCATCTCGTCCTTGCCGTCCTCGCCTTCGCCGAGCTCCTTCTGGATCGCCTTCAGCTGCTCGTTCAGGTAGTACTCGCGCTGCGTCTTTTCCATCTGGCGTTTGACGCGGTTGCGGATGCGCTTTTCGACCTGCAGGACGCCGATTTCGCCCTCCATGTAGCCGAACACCTTCTCCAGCCGCTCGGAGACGGTTTCGCTCTCCAGCAGCTCCTGCTTCTCGGAGATCTTGAGGCTGAGGTGCGAGGCGACCGTATCGGCCAGCTTGCCGGGATCGTCGATCTGGTTGATCGACACCAGCACCTCGGGCGGGATCTTTTTGTTGAGCTTGATGTATTGCTCGAACTGCCCGACCACGGTGCGGGCCAGCGCCTCGATCTCCTGATGCGTCCCCGGCTTTTCGCCAATCACCTCGGCATGCGCCTGGAAGAACGCCTCGTTTTCGGCGAAGCGCACGATGCGGGCGCGCTGGCCGCCTTCGACCAGCACCTTGACCGTGCCGTCCGGCAGCTTGAGCAACTGCAACACCGTGCCGATCGTGCCGACCAGATAGATGTCCGAGGTCGATGGATCATCCTGGGCCGCATTCTTCTGCGTGACGAGGAGGATCTGCTTATCGTCCTTCATCACGTCCTCGAGGGCGCGCACCGATTTCTCGCGGCCGACGAACAGCGGCACGATCATGTGCGGGAACACCACGATGTCGCGGAGGGGCAGGACTGGGTAGAGCGCAGCGCGCGCGGTTTCGAACATGGGGCCTCTTTTGCCAGAGGCCGCTCGCCGCTGCCGGCGAGCGGTAGATCAGCCGTATTTAGTTTGGCGTCCTGGCGGCGATCGTCAAGCCACCTGTTCAGGATACCGTCGGCAGGGGGCGCTCAGCCGCCTGATCGCGCGACGCTGCCTAGGCGCCGGCACCGACATCGCCGCGACGATCGGAATAGATGTGGAGCGGTTTGGCGCGTCCCTCGACCACTTCGCGATTGATGACGATCTCGCTGACCCCGGCGAGGCTCGGCAGCTCAAACATGGAATCGAGCAGAATCCCCTCCATGATCGAGCGCAGGCCGCGGGCGCCGGTCTTGCGGGCGATCGCCTTGAGGGCGATGCCGCGCAGCGCCTCCTCGGTCAGTTCGAGGCGAACATCCTCCATTTCGAACAGCCGCTGGTACTGCTTGACCAGCGCGTTCTTCGGCTTGGTCAGGATATCAACGAGCGCATCCTCGTCGAGGTCGTCGAGCGTCGCCACCACCGGCAGGCGCCCGACAAATTCGGGGATCAGGCCGAATTTGAGCAGATCCTCGGGTTCGAGGTCTTTGAGAATCTCGCCGGTCTTGCGCTCGTCCGGACCGCGCACCTCGGCGCCGAAACCGATCGAGGTGCCTTGCCGGCGCTGCGCGATGATCTTTTCCAGCCCGGAAAACGCGCCGCCGCAGACAAACAGGATGTTGGTGGTGTCGACCTGCAGGAATTCCTGCTGCGGATGTTTGCGGCCGCCCTGCGGCGGCACCGAGGCGATCGTGCCCTCCATGATCTTGAGGAGCGCCTGCTGCACGCCCTCGCCCGACACGTCGCGGGTGATCGACGGGTTGTCGGACTTGCGCGAGATCTTGTCCACTTCGTCGATGTAGACAATGCCGCGCTGGGCCCGCTCGACATTGTAGTCTGCCGCCTGCAGCAGCTTCAGGATGATGTTCTCGACATCCTCGCCGACATAGCCCGCTTCGGTCAGCGTCGTCGCATCGGCCATCGTGAACGGCACGTCGATGATGCGCGCCAACGTCTGCGCCAGCAGCGTCTTGCCCGACCCGGTCGGTCCGACCAGCAGAATGTTGGATTTGGCGAGTTCGACGTCGTTATTCTTCGCGCCGTGCGCGAGGCGCTTATAGTGGTTGTGCACCGCGACCGACAGCACGCGCTTGGCATGGTCCTGGCCGATCACGTAATCGTCGAGCACCCGGCAGATGTCGCGTGGCCCCGGCACCCCATCGCTCGACTTGACCAGCGTCGTCTTGTGCTCTTCACGGATGATATCCATGCAAAGCTCGACGCATTCATCGCAGATGAAGACGGTCGGGCCGGCGATCAGCTTTCTGACTTCGTGCTGACTCTTGCCGCAAAAGGAACAGTAGAGCGTGTTTTTCGAGTCGCTCCCGCTGGACTTCGTCATCGCCACTCCATCACCAGTTCCGGCGCAGCACCCTGCCGGACAGGCTGACCTCGTCGCCGCGCCGGCCGAAAGCCGCGGCGGCCCGACCCGTGGCGGGCCGGTACCTCCCGCCACGGGTCACCAAAGTATATGTCGTCCTGACGGATCAACAACCAGTTAAATCCGCCGGGTCTGCCCCGGGGTCTGCCCCGGGGTCTGCCCCGGGGTCTGCCCTGGGGTCTGCCGCCCGCCGCGCCAGGGGCGCGCGGCCGCGCCCCTCAACTGCGGAAACCGCGCTCCTCGTCGCGGGTCGGCCGCGTCTCGACCACCTCGTCGATCAGGCCGAACTCCTTCGCCTCGGGCGGGGTGAGGAATTTGTCGCGCTCGACCGCGGCCGAGATGACGTCGATCGGCTGCCCGGTGTGGCGAACGTAGATCTCGTTGAGCCGTGCCCGCAGCCGCAGGATCTCGCGGGCCTGGATCTCGATGTCGGTGGCCTGCCCCTGGGTGCCGCCCGAGGGCTGGTGGATCATGATGCCCGAATTCGGCAGCGAGAAACGCTTGCCATGGGCCCCGGCGCACAGCAGGAGCGACCCCATCGAGGCGGCCTGACCGATGCACACGGTCGACACCGGCGAGCGGATGTACTGCATCGTGTCGTAGATCGCCAGCCCCGAGGTCACCACCCCGCCCGGGGAGTTGATGTAGAAGGCGATGTCCTTGCTCGGGTTCTCCGATTCGAGGAACAGCAGCTGCGCACAGATGAGGCTCGCCACCGCATCGTGCACCGGCCCGACCAGAAAGATGATGCGCTCCTTCAACAGGCGCGAGTAGATGTCATAGGCGCGCTCGCCGCGGTTGGTCTGCTCGACGACCATCGGCACCAGGTTGTTCATGTAGGTTTCGAGATGATCGGCCATTGCCCTCTCCTTCAACCGCGCGCCGGGGATGGCGGGCAGGTTCACGATGCTGTGGTCGCGTCTTCCGCCGGGTCGGGGTCGGGGTCGGCGCCGTCGCCGTCCGGCGCGCCGCTGGCGATCAATTCGCGCGGCGTTACGCGGCGCTCGCCGGGCTTGGCCAACTCAACGATAAAGTCGACGACCTTTTCCTCGTAGATCGGCGCACGCAGGTTGTTCAGCGCCTCCGGGTTCTTGCGATAGTAATCGATGACCTGACGCTCGTAGCCGGGGTGGCGCCGCGCTTCCTGCGTCAGCGCCTGGTTGAGCTCCTCCTGGGAGACCGTAATATTGGCGTTGCGGCCGACCTCGGCAAGCAGCAGGCCGAGGCGCACGCGCCGCTCGGCGACCCGGCGGAATTCGGCGCGCGCCTTCTCCTCGTCCGGGTCCGCAGCGGCCGCCGGTTCGGAGTCCGAGGCGCCCTCAAGCGCGGTCTCCTCCGGCGCGATGATTGCGGCCGCATCGAGCGGCTCCTCGGCCGCCGCCGCCGACCCCCGCGCCGCCGGCACCTCGTGCGCGGCCGGTTCGCGCGCCGTTTCGTGCGGCTGCGGCCTATCGGCCTCCGCGCCGGCCGGCGACCGGTCCGAGGCGCCTTCGAGCGCGGTCTCCTCCGGGGCGATCATCGCGGCCGCATCGAGTGGCCCCTCGACTGCTGCGACCGCTGGGGCCGGCGCCGCCGCCGCCGCCGCCGTGGCCTGCTCCGCCGCCAGCTGTTCGCGCTGCTGCTTCTCGGCTTCGTATTGCTGCCAGATCGACTGGAATTCGACCTCGACCATGCCGGTCGGGACCGGGAACTCGTAGCGCTCGAAGAGCTTGTCCAACAGCGCGCGCTTCAGGTGCTGGCGGGCGACGCCGTCATAGTCGCGCTGCATGCGCTGGCGAATCTCCTGGCGCAGTTCGGCCAGGGTGGTGAGCCCGACCGCCTCGGCCAGCGTGTCGTCGAGGGCTGCCGGCAGGCGCTGGCGCACCTCCTTGACGGCCACCTCGAACACCCCCTCCTTGCCGGCGAAATCGGGGTTGCCGTAATCCTCGGGAAAAGTCACCCTCACCGCCCGCGTCTCGCCGACGGCGGCGCCCAGCAGCTGCTCGCTGAAGCCGGGGAGCAGGCCCTCGGCGCCGAGTTCGATCTGGCGGCCCTCGCCGCGGCTGCCCGGGATCTCATCCGCGCCGACATGGCCGACGACATCGGCGACGATGATGTCGCCGCTCTCCGCCGGTCGCTCGACGGGCTCCGATTTGCGCTGCCCCTCGGCGATGCGCTCGACGGCCCGGTCGACATCCTCCTCGGGGACCTCGGCGATCAGCCGCTCAAGCTCGAGCGAGGCGAAATCGGGCTCCGGCATATCGGGCAGCACTTCGAGCGACATGTTGTATTCGAGATCGGTGCCTTCGCTCGCCGAGACGATCTCGACCCGCGGCGGCAGGGCGGGGCGCAGATTGTGCTCGCGCATCGCCTCGGCCGAGCTGTCCTGCACCGCGCTCTCCAGCACTTCGCCGCGCACCGCCGGGCCATAGCGCCGGCGCAGCATCGGCATCGGCACCTTGCCCGGGCGGAAGCCGGGAATCCGCACCGACTGGCCGATTTCGCCAAGCCGGCGGGTGATCTGGTCTTCGACCTCATTGGCCGGGACGGTGATCTTGAACTCGCGCTTCAGCCCCTCGGCGCTGGTCTCGGTTACGTTCATCGCAGAATGCTCACATCCATTGTCGTCAAGCCGCCTGGTGCGGGCGGGGGGATTTGAACCCCCACGATTTTCACCGCTGGAACCTAAATCCAGTGCGTCTGCCAGTTCCGCCACGCCCGCGGCCGCCGCCCGGCGGCGTCATTATCACACTCGCCCGCCGGAACATAGCGAACCACCGCTCGGGGCTCACGTCGCGCGGCTCAGATTGCGCACCGCGGCGGCCGCGGCGACCTGTCCCGCGTCGCGATAGGCCTCGTGATTGGCCTCGATATCGGCGAGCCGATAGAGGTAGTTGACCATGATCCCGGCGGATTGCTGCAGGCCCTTCGGCGAGACGTCGCCGAGCCAGTTGAGCCGCTCGACCCGCGCCCCGTTGCTGAGGTGGAAATGGGCGACCGGGTCGAGGGCGCGGCCCGAGGGCGCCCGCGCCTGCAGCAGATAGCGCGCGCCCAGCCGCAGCAGCGGCTCGCGCAACGCCGCCGCGACGCGCGCATCCTCGTGCCAGCCGGGCCGCGCGAGGAGGCGCAGCAGGATGGCGTCGCCGGATTCCTCGCCGCCATCGCCGCCCAATGCCTGCAACGCCCGCGCTTCGCCCGCGCCGAGCAGCCCGCCGCGCTCGCTCTGCGTCTGGAGCCAGGTGCGGAAGCCGGGCAGCGGCGACAGCGTCGCAAACGATTTGAGGCGCGGCAATTCGCCGGCCAGCGCATCGACCACCCGCTTGATCAGGAAGTCGCCAAAGCTGATCCCGACCAGCCCCTTCTGGCAGTTCGAGATCGAATAGAAGATCGCGGCATCGGCGGTTTGCGGGTTGCCGATCGGCGCCGCCTCGTCGAGCAGCGCATGGATGTCGCCGGCGATGCCGGCGACCAGCGCCACCTCGACAAAAATCAAGGGTTCGTCGGGCATGCGCGGGTGAAAAAAGGCAAAACACCGGCGGTCGACCTCCAGCCGATTCTTCAGATCGGTCCAGCCCTGGATCTCGTGCACCGCCTCGTAGGCCATCAGTTTTTCGAGAAGGGCGGCGGGCGCCTCCCAGGTGATCCGCCGCAACTGCAGAAAGCCGATGTCGAACCAGTTGGCGAGCAGGTCGCGCAGATCGTCGGCGAGGCCGCGCAACGCCGGATCCTTGCCGGCGACCTCGATCAGCTCGGCGCGCCGATCGACGAGAAACTTGACGCCCTCCGGCAGCGCGTTGAACTGCCGCAGCAGGGTAACCCGCGGCGGCGCCAGCGCCGCCCGCAACGCGCGTTCGGCGGCGGCCCGCGCAGCCGGATCGGCCGCCGCACCGACCAGCGCGCAACAATCGTCGATGACGTCGTGGTCGGTGTCGAATTCCTCCGCCAAGAGGCGCAGAAAGCGCTCCCGACCGGCGGGGTTGAGTGCCAGATAGGTGCGCCCCAGCTCGGCCGTCCGGGCCCGCGCGGTGACCTCGCCGCCGCGGCCGTCGAGGCAGCTCAGCATCTTCTGGTGCAGCCGGGCGGCGTCGTCCTCCGGCAGGTCGGGCCGCAGCGCCCCGGACAGGACGCCGCGCGCCGACAGCGCGATCTCGCGCCAGGCGCTGCGCAGATTGGCCAGGGTGCGGTCGAGAACGCCATCGAGAAAGCCGCTGGGGGCGTGGTCGCTCATGAGCTGTCCGCGGTTGTTGCGAGCCAGGAGAAAGGCTACCCAAGGCAAAGATTACTACGCCGGTTCAGGCGGCAACACACCGCCCTTCAGCGCGGCGAGCGTCGCCGGCAGGGAAGCGACCAGATCCTCGCTGACGAGCCCCGGTCCGGCCCGGGCCGCCGCCTCGCCGTGCAGCCAGACCGCCGCCGCTGCCGCTTCGAAAGCGGGCATGCCCTGCGCCACAAGGCCGAGCACCATGCCGGCCAGCACGTCGCCCGCTCCGGCGGTTGCCAGCTCGGGCGGCGCCCCCTCGTTGATCGCGGCGCGGCCGTCGGGGGCGGCGATCACCGTGTCGCTGCCCTTGAGCACCACCACCGCACCGCTCGCCAGGGCGGCGCGGCGGGCGCTGTCGAGCTTGCTGCCGGAGCGCTCGAACAGGCGGGCGAATTCCCCTTCATGCGGGGTCAACACCGGCACCGGCACATTCGGCGCACCGATCGCGGCAAACAGCGCGCCCGGATCGTCGGCAAACACGCTCAGCGCGTCCGCGTCGAGCACCGCGCGCTTCTTGCCCGCCAAAATCGCCAGCGCCGCGGCGCGCGTCTCGGGGCCGGTGCCGGCGCCCGGCCCGATCAACGCCGCGTTGCGCCGCGGGTCGGCGAGCAAGCCGCGAAAGCCGTCGATGCCGTCGGCTGGCTGGACGATCACTCCGGTCAGCGCGGCGGCATAGAGCGCGAACGCCGCCGGCGGCGCCGCCACCGTCACCAGCCCGGCGCCGAGCCGCGCGGCGGCGCCGGCCGCCAATCGTGCGGCGCCGGTCATCACCGCGCCGCCGGCGACCAGCGCATGCCCGCGGGTGTATTTGTGGCTCGCCGCACCGGGCCAGGGAAATTGCGCCCGCCACCAGTCGGGGTGGTTGGCCGCGACGCTCGGCCCCAGCCGGTCGAGCACCGCGGCCGCGATGCCGATCGGCGCGACCAGCGTCGCGCCGCAATACTCGCGCCCGGGCAGCAGCAGATGCCCCGGCTTGCGGCGGAAGAAGGTGACGGTCAACGCCGCGCGCGGCGCAATGCCGCGGACCGCGCCGCTGCCGCCGTCAACCCCGCTCGGCACATCGACCGCGACGACCGGCAGAGGGCGCGCCGCGAGGGCCGCGATCACCTGCGCCGCCACCCCCGCGATCGGCCGCGCGAGGCCGGCCCCGAACAGGGCATCGACCACCAGGGCTGCGCCCTCCAGGCTCGCCGTGCCGAGCGGCTCGACCGGCCCCGGCCAGCGCGCGGCGGCCGCCGCGGCGTCGCCCGTGAGCGCGGGGCGCTCGCCGCACAGCGCCAGCCGCACCGGCCAGCCGCGCTCGGCCAGGATGCGGGCCGCGACAAACCCGTCGCCGCCGTTGTTGCCGGGGCCGCACAGCACGACGACCGGCCGAAGCGGCCAGCGCCGCGCCACCGCGTCGGCGACCGCCCGGCCGGCATTCTCCATCAGCGCAATGCCGGAGACGCCGCCGGCGATCGCCAGCCGATCGGCCTCAGCCATCTCCCCGGGCGCCAGCAGCGCGTGGCGGGCCCAGCCTGTCGCCAGTTCGCTCATCCCGGGCAAAAATGGGGCGCCGCGGCGTCGGGGAAAAGCCGCATCGCGGAAAAGAGCCGGCATCGCCGGAAGCCCAACTTGACGCTGCCCCGCTGATTCGCTACCTGCAACGCGGATGGCGGGTGTAGCTCAGTTGGTTAGAGCGCCAGATTGTGGATCTGGATGTCGTGGGTTCAATTCCCATCACTCGCCCCATTCTTTTCAATTGCTTAGGGAGAGTTAGGCGGCCAATCACCGCGGCACTGCGATATCGGGTAACGCGTAGCGGGAGCGCGCCACTCTCCAGCGCCTCCGCTACAGCGGCGAAATACCGCGGGGACCTCTATCCTGCCGGGGCCTGCGGGAGCCTGCCGGGGCGCGGCACAGGCCAACTGGAACGCATCGGCGCCCGGCTCGATCACTTCCCGCCACATGACTGCGCCAACGAGCTCATCAATGCCGGCTATGCTTCGACCCAGCCGGATCGCGCTCTACCGTGACGAACTATACCAGCGAGCGGTTGCTGTGTTATTCGCCCGCTTGTGCGCAAGGCGACGGGACCAACGTGAATCGCTGGCAATGAGCGCGTCGTCCATGATCGAGACCGACGCCTGCCGCCGCGGCGAGCCCAACCTCGCGCTGCGGATCGGCCCCGCCCCTTAGCCGACCCAGCGGCGCAGCGGGCCGAAATCGAAATGGACGAAGCCGCGCCCCGGATACATGCCGACCCCGCCATAGACGAACGTCGCGACATCGCGCGCGACAAGGTCGTTATTCACGTCCGGAACGTGAATATCGAGCGCCATGGCGCGCATGTGTTGCGAGTTCAGCGCGGCACCCTCCAGGTGCGAGTTGGTCTGCGGCGTGCGATACCCGCTGAAGATGCTGATCTCGTCCCTTAGATAGCGCCAGTGCAGCAGGAACACGATGTCCATCAGCCACGGATGCAGGATCATCATCTGGTTGGCGCGGTAGTCGCGGCAGACCCACGAAAATTGCTGCACCGCCGGCCGGGAATAGGCGCCGTCGGCAAAATAAAAGCCGTTGAAACGCTCGCCGGTGTGGGAAAAGACGATCTTGACCCAGCGCAGCCCAGGCAGCCCGGCCGCCCAGGCGGGCGGCGCCAATGCAAGCCCGGCGCTCCCGCCGACTGCGCCCGCGAGAAGGGCGCGGCGCGTCATCATCGCGGCCAACCGACCCGGCATGATCTTCCGATCGAGGCCCACTATCGTGCCTCCGTATGGACGAGCAACGTCGCCATCATATTGGGTTCCTGCGGGTGCGCCGCAGCGTGCCGCAGCGCCGCCCGGAGCGCCGCCCGGAGCGCCGCGATATAGGCGTCCGCCTCATCGATCTGCGGCCGCCCGCCAAGATCGAGCGGCTGCGGTGTCGCCAGCACCGTGATGAACTCGGTCCCGAACGGCGCGGAACCCACCTGCCACACGCCGCTTTGCGAGCCGCCAAACACCCGGTCGGCGCCGGCAGCCATTGTCACCGGCGGGTCGCCGCTCGGCAGCAGGTGCATAACCTTGCCTTGGACGAGCGAGAAATAATCGATCCGCACCTGCACCGGATAATCGGCGGCCCGGACCTCAATCCTGATCGGATCGCCCTGGTGCAGCACCGGCGCGCCGCCATTGACCTGCGCCTTAAGATCACTCGTTATCAACCCGGCCGCCCGCATCGCCTCCAACTCGGCCAGCGACCGGCATAGCGGCGGCGGCAAAATGTCGACGCGCAGCGCAGGTTGCGCTTTTGGCATCAGCCGGTTGGCGATTTGGACGAGACTGGCGCGGGTCGCCCCGTCCGGCACGGTGCCCGAGATCACGACTTCGTCCGGCTCCGTCGTCGTCAAGCCAACCGGCGCCAGCGGCGAGGCCGCCGAGGAGGGCTCGCCCGGGAAGCCCGGCAGCGCCCTGTCCGAACAGGGAACCGGCGGGCCGATCCCCGATGTGCAGCCAGTGGATTTGATAAACGGCGCCGGCGGGATCGGCGGCGCGATCAGCGGCGCAGCGGGAGCGGCAACCCGCGCGACGTGCAGTTCGGCGCAGTCGATACGCTGCAGCGCATCGCGTAACTCTGCCAGCGGATCGCCTTGTTTGCCGCGGCCATGCCCCTGCCGCCAAGCATCCGCTCGGCGCTGGCCCTCGGCTTCGTCCTGCGCACTGACGTGCTGCTTGATGATGCGGAGCAGATCAGCGGCGAGTTTGCCCCATTCGTCTGTCGGATCGTCCGCAAGGACCGCCCATTTGTACGCCTCAACGACATCGGGCGGGACATCCCGATTGCCCGCCAACGCGATCAGGGCGAGCCGATAGCGGGCCTCGATGCTGCCGGCCGCAGCAGCTTTCCGGTACCAGAACGCCGCCCGGTTGTAATCGCCGTCGCCCTGCTCCGCGATCTCTCCGAGACCGACCTCGCCTGCGGCATCACCCCGTTCGGCGAACGGTCGCCACGCGGCCCGCGCAGCCTGGTAATCGCCGCGGGCGAACGCCTCTCTTGCGGCGGTGAAACCGGCCTTGGCAGCATCGGTCGGCAGCGACAGCGTCGAGATCAGCGCGACGATCGACAACACCCGGCCGACATTGCGCACCCGGCCGCCCATGGTTGCGCCCTCCATTCCTCCAGGGAGGAGAAATCCCGGCTGCTCGCCGTTTGATAGCATCCGGCGCCGCGCCTGTCGAGGCCTCCGCCGGACGCAGGCGGACGCAGGGACCGAGTGCATCAGAACAAATCAGAACCTGATTATATCCGGTTTTCGGACCGCTGCGGGAAGAATGATGCAATTTCAGTTAGATAGTCGCAATCATCTAACCAGAAGCCGAGCCGGAACGATCGAACCACCGCAAGCTGCATATTGCGACAACGGGAACACCGCGATATTCTGGTCAAGAGCCGCGCGAACATATCCAACATGTCGGGCCCGCTGCAGCGCAGACCGACAAAATTGCCCCCTTGGCGTGCGGCGAGAAGCGGAGGTACTTCGAATGACGCGCGGCTTTGGTTTCGCTGTCGCCACGGGCGTTTCGGCTCTACTATTAACCTTGGGACAGCCGAGCTTCGGGCAAAGCGAACGGGATTTTGTTAACGGATTACGGCCGATCCCGAAAGTGTTACAAACGGGTAATTCAGGATTGCCGACCGTAGGGCCGGCCGTGCGCCCGCCGCGTGACACCAATTATCAAAAGGCGTCGGCCGAAACTCCCGCCGCCAAGACCCGCATCGGCAACGGCGAGAGCGGCCGCGAGCGGCGCCGGCATGCTGGTGCCATCGCGCGGTCCGCCGCTCTGCCCGGCTGCCCGGCACAATCCGATAACAGCGGCAAGCCGCAGGTCAGCTCGACCCGCATCTCCTTCGAATTCGGCTCGGCGATCCTGACTCCGCAGGCAAAACGAATCCTGCGCGGTCTCGGCGAAGCGCTGAACGGCCAGCGCAGCGACGTAAAATTGCTCGAGATCGACGGTCATACCGATGCGGTCGGCACGTTCGATTACAACGAGCAGCTCTCGCAAATGCGGGGCGAGGCGGCCAAAGATTTTCTGGTTCATGACATGGGCGTGTCGCCCGACCGCCTGAAGGTCGTCGGGCGGTCGTACTGCGATCCGATCGATCCGAGCCGCCCGGACGCCGCCGCCAACCGCCGCGTCGTCGTGGTCAACCAGTCGGGTTGATTGCCGTCGAGTTGACGGCCAACCGGCTCGCGACATACCCCCCGGTTGGTGCGGAAGCAGCGCTCCCGTTTTATCCGCCCGAACAGCCGCCGGAGGGGCGCGCCGCCGCGCTCGCGGGTCCAAGATCGTAGAATAGGACAGCAGCGCTCTGATCGCCGGAGGCGCCGCGCTTGAGCGCATTTTTCAACCGGGGCAGATAATCCTTTGCATTGTCCTGCGCCGGCAATGCCGCCGTGAATAGCGGATGACGCGAGGCCGTCAGGGTGATCATCTGTTTGCCGGGCTTGCCGGCGAAGGTCCAGCAATCCTTCATCGGCGGCCGGCCGAGCGCGAAGCGGTTGCGTGCCGGCCGCAGGTTGAACCAATCTTTGGCGTTGGGGAACAGGTGGACGATCGCGCCGTCCGCCCGAAAATAATCGACATAGACATAGGAATCGAAACCCGGGGCCCGCAGATCGAGCATCAGCGGGCTCCCCGCGTCCGCACGACCGCCGGCCGCCGCCAGGCGGATCGTCGCCGCCGCGCTGCCGTGGCCGATCAGCGGCTGCAGCAACGCCGCCGCCTCGCAATAAGGCCAGACCCGCCGGCGAACGGCAAAATCGAGGCTCGACACACCCGTCACCGCAGCAAGCTGCTGGCGCAGACCGACGAGATCATCATCGCTCTTGACGTATCCCGACACACTCGCGGTCCGGTCCGGTCCGACCGTATAGGACAGGTCGGCGCAGCTATAACGACTAACGATACCGGCAAATTGGCTGCGCACTTCGTTGACCGGCGGCTCCATCACCTGGCGGCCGATCAGCACCCCCACCACCGCCGCCGCGCCGGCCGCGAGCGCCGCCCCGCCGAGCCAAATCGGCAGGCGCCGCCGCAACAACCTTAGCCGCGGCCGCGGCGCTCCGGCGGCCACCTCATCGAGAATTGCGCGCATCGAGGCCGGCCGATCCTGCGGGCGCGGTTGCAGCATGTGGGCGATCAGCGGCTGCAGCGAGACCGGGAGCGCACCGAGCTCGGGTACGCTTTGCCTTGCCCGGACGATGTTGGCAAGCGACCCGCCCATATCGAGTTTCTTGCCGAACCCCAGGGCGGCCGCGGCGAGCACGAGGCCAAGGCTGTAAATATCCGAACGGCGATCGACGACCCGATCAAAGCGATCGGGATCGGCCTGTTCCGGCGAGGCGAATGACAGTTTTCCGGCGAAATCGCTGCCGATCAGCGTCAATGCGCTCGGATCGGCGGATTTGGCGATGCCGAAATCGATCAATTTCGCGCGCGCGATGTCACCGCCGGGAAGGATGACGTTTTCCGGCGAGATATCGCGATGCACGATGCCGAGTTCATGCACCGCCGCAAGCCCCTGTCCGAGGCGCCTGAGCAGCGTCAGCACTTCCTGTGGTTCGAAGCGGCGATCCCGCAGCACCTTCACCAGCGGTTCGCCGTCGACAAATTCCATGATCAGGCAGTACGCACCGTTCTCGCCGATCAAGAAATCGCGATAGCGAACGATCGCGTCGTCATTGACCCGCTTCAGCGCGTGCGCCTCTCGGCGGAACAACTGGATGACCGTCTCGTCTTTGGCAATTTCCGGCCGGATGACCTTGATCGCGTATGCATCCCCCTCGTGCACGTGGCGCGCCCGGTAGACCTCGCCCATGCCGCCGCCCGCCAGAAAGGCTTCAATGATATAGTTGCCGTTGATCAACGTCGACCCGGGCGCGAGAGTAGACGATGCTGCCGGACGCCTGAAAACGGTCGGGTCGGCAGGGTTTTCTGGCCAGGGCGAGGGCATCGCGGCTCGCCGGCCTCAACAGCTCGCGCGGCTGGTGGCGACCGTGGCGACCGTGGCGACCGAAACATTGTCAGGGGCACCGCGCTCCAGCGTCATGCCAATCAGCCGGTCGGCGGCGGCGGCCGGCGTGCATTCTTCCAGCACCAGCGCGATCTCGGCGTCGTCAACGACCTTTGTCAGCCCGTCACTGCACAACAGGAAATGATCGCCTGGTTCGACGTCACCCATGATGCAGTCGAGCGCCAACTCCTGTTGCGCACCGATCGCGCGGGTGATCGCGTTGGCCCTGGGATGACGTCGGGCCTCGTCCGCAGTGATGAGACCGTAATCGAGCAGGGATTGTACCTCGCTATGATCGCGGCTGATCTGTTCGAAGCGTCGATCGCGCAGCCGATACAGCCGACTGTCGCCGGCCCAAAGACAGAAAAACCGATCGCCCTGGATCAGCAGGCACACCACGGTGCTGGCGATTGGGCGTTCGCTGCCGGCCGCCAGCGCCTCGCCGTAAAGCCGGCCATTCACCTGTTCCAGGGTCCGTTGCAATTGTTGCAGCATTTCCGGGCCGCTGGCGGCGGCGGGCAGCTCCGCCAGCGAATCGACGATCGCCTGGCTCGCGCGGTCGCCGGCATGCGCGCCGCCAACACCATCGGCAACCGCCCACAGCCCGATCTCGCGACGGTCGAGGACCGCGTCCTCGTTGATTGCCCGGACGAAGCCGGGGTGCGTCGAGGCGGCGGACTCGAGCGCCATCAACCGGATCACCCGGCGCCGCCTGATCGTCGTCTCGACCTCCGGCTCTGCCGCCGTCTGGTCATGGTCGCAGACCAAGCCTGCTGACACGTTGCTTACTCCCACAGGAGTGCCCTCACGCTGCGGTTGCCGATAATAACCCGTGGGCGGTAATCGAATTCGACCCACACCGACACCTCAAAAGCGGCGCGGACAATGAAATCTAGTGAGATCGCGGGCGGCCAACGGGTTCATGACGCTCCCGGTGTCGATCTCATAGACAACGACATGCGACCCGATCGAAAATGTCGCGCGCCAGCGGTCAGGCGTGGCCAGGCTCTGGAGCCGGCCAGCATCGAGCAAGCGGAACCACGACCAGGCGCCGGAGCGCTCGAGCGTTTCCTTCTGGCCATCCGTCCCCTCAACCGTGATCACCGATTGCCGGACGCCCCCGGGTCCCGGCCATTGTACAACGATTGGCTGCGCCGCGCCCCCCTGATAAGAAACCTGCTGGCCATCGACCGTCAGCACCACGCGCTTGACATCCGGATCGATCGATAACGGGGTTATCTCGAACCGCACCGACGGGGTCGTGCCGGCTCCGAAAAAGCTGTCGCGGATCTTCGCGGCGAGCTGAAACTGTTGCAGCGCCTCCGCCGCTATCGGCACCCCGCCGGTGTACGCGGCCTGCGCCCGCCAAGGCGTATGGCTCATATCGACGAACGGCCGCAGTTCGGTGTTGAAGAAACTGTCGATCAACCCGTTCGGTGCGAACAGGCGGGCGAAGTCGTCGGGCGTCACATCGGCCGCGGCGTGCCGTTGCAGCGGATAGCGGCCCTCGAGCGCGGCCACACACAACGGCAGCACTCTGGTTTGCCAATCGGCGGTGATCTGCTCGATCGTGCCGCCCACTTCAATACGCGCGACACCGCCGGCCAGCCCGCGCGCGATCGTGGCGACGGCAGGCGGCATGGCGGCAGCGCTTTCCTGGATCCTGCGGGCCACCGCCGTCAGCTGCGAGGCACCGGCGAGAGTGCCGTTGGGTCCGGCCGGGGTACTGTTTAGCTGCTGATAAAGATCGCCGATGTCCTTGAACAGCTGGTCCATCGGCGGCGGCCCACCGCCACCGTCGACAAATTCCCGGAAATCGCGGAAGCGCTCCTCGACCGGCTTCCCGTAGATCGGCTGGGAAGCGTTGACGGAGGGCGCCAGAACCGCGCGGATCTGGCCGTTCCCCGTCGGCGCGGGCTGCGGCGCGGCGGGCTGCGGCGTGGCGGCTGCGGCCGGCGTTTGTGCCCCGGCCGG
>Ga0307372_10006444_pt1 | contig 17172 bp, 13 predicted proteins | sample OX1MG_FD_202533 | JGI IMG/M metagenome (GOLD analysis project Ga0307372, IMG submission 202533) | Soil microbial communities from Risofladan, Vaasa, Finland - OX-1 | ecosystem: Environmental > Terrestrial > Soil > Coastal area > Acid sulfate soil | place: Finland: Risofladan, Vaasa | collected... | reverse complement strand
GGGCTAGGTCGTGGGTGGCGCGGCGGGCCAGGTTACGGGCGGCCCGCCGCTGGTCGGCGGGGTCGGTGCTCATGCGATCCGCCTCATCTTCGGCTGGCTGGCCTGGTGCGGGGTGAAGTCAGGGGCAATGCCGGTGCCGGTGGCGGGGCGGTAGCGGCATGAGGCCTGGTAGCCGGGCCGGTCGAGGTGGTCTTCGTCGAGGCCTGCGGCGGCGGGCCAGTCGTGGCGCTGGGCCTGGTGGCGGGCCAGTGTCGCTGCCCGCCGCTCGGCTGGGGTTCGTTCGGGCGGGGTCTTGTCCCACCAGACGTCCCAGAGCTGGCAAGCGAGGAGGTGGAAGGCGACGGTGACGGTTTTGCTTTCGCCGCGGACAAGGCGCTGAACGACGTACGGGGTGACGTGCAGTGCCCGCGCGATCCTGGTGGCGTCGTGGCCCATCGCGACGAGGGATCGCATCCGCCAGGCCGTACCGTTGGCGTCCATTCGGCACATCACGGGCTTGACCGTCTTGTCTTGGGCTGGCCGCCCGAACTGCCCGGTCATGACTGCCTCCTTGGGCACGCGACGAGAAGTTCCGCGCCGACCCACGCATCCGGCGATCCGGAGTCGGCCAGCGCCGCGGCCCGGTCGGCCAGCAGCGTGATCAGGTCTTCGGGCAGCAGGGAGTCCTGCACGTCGGTTGTGATGGCCGTCCTGAGCAGCGCTCGCGCGAGGTCTTGGGTGCATGGGTCGGTGAGCACGTCGGTGGCCATGACGTGATCGCCGTTGAGGACGCAGGTCAGCAGCAGGTCGCAGGCAGCGGCTGTCTCGAAGACTGCGCTGGGCCATATGGCCGCGACCGCGTCCGCTATCGCCGTGAACTCGTCGTAGGGCAGTGCCCAGGCCGGGCACGTTCCACCCAGGGCATCGGCAACGACTTCGGCTGCAACGCCGGCGCGGGCGGCGAATTCTTCCTGGGTCTCGCCGTAGGTGATCATCACAGCTCGCAGCAGCGACGCTGAGAGCTCTGCCACCCGGTGCTCGACCGGGTCTTCCAGCGCGAGCTGACCCGTGGCCGGGCGCTCGCGGGCCGGGCTCATGCTGATCTCCGGTTGCCGGGCTCGGCGCTGGATGGCTCGCCGGTCACCTTCGGCGGTGAGCTAGCTGGATCGGCGCGGTCAACGCGGCTGGCTGCTTTCTGCCTGAATGGTGTTTGGTCTAATACCGTTTCGCCGGGCTGGCAGATGCGCAGGCCGGTGAGCCTGCGGACGCATCGGGTGATGAGAGTGGGGGCGTGGTGGGGTAGCTCGCCGTGGCGGTCTTCGCCCCGGACGCTGACCACTACCGTGATGAGAACGACCGCTACGGCAGTCGCCGTGACGGCAGCGGCGGTGAGTGCGATGAGAATCACTTTGGGCTCCGTTGTGAGTGGTGCATTTCCTGGCGCACTCATCAAACGGCGGGAACGGACTGGCTAGGGGGTCTGCGGACTAGGCCCGTACTAGTCCGGTTGGTAGTCCGCCTAGCGGGCTGGTGACCGCTTGCCTAGGCTCGGGACTGTTAGCTGATCAGGCTGAACGTGAAGGAAGCGACTGGCGATGACGAGCACTCGGCCGAAGCTCAGAGCTTTACGCGAAGAGCGCGGCTGGACTCAGCAGGACGTGGCGGACCAGGTCGCGCGGATGGCGTGGCTGCGCCGACACGAGCGGGTGGGCGTCAACGCCGACATGGTCTCCAAGTGGGAGCGCGGCCAGAAGCGGCCGACCCCGCTGTACCGGGACATGCTGGCCGAGGTGTTCAGCGTGGACGCTCACGACCTCGGTCTAGGCGGTTCAGCCCCGGCCGAGGCCGCCGTGCGCGGCGACGTCGACGGCAATTCGCTGATCGAGATGCTCGGCGGTGCCGCGTCACTGCTGGACCAGCTCGGTGCCGCCGGGTCGATCTTGCAGCCACGGATGTTCGATGTATGGAAGGACGAGCTCATGCAGCGGCGTGCGCTTTTGAAGCTGATGGGTCTCGCGACCACCGCGGGCGTGGTGCCCGCGCTTGACCGGGACTCGACCCGGTCGGGCAAGGCGACCCCGAGCGACGTGCAGGACCTGGACCATCTAGCCGACCGGTACCAGGCGCTGTATCACTCCACGGCGCCGGCCGTGCTGATGACGCCGGTCGTGGCGCACCTGGAAACACTGCGCGACTTCCTCCGGCAGGGCGCCTCGGCGCAGCTGCGGCGGAAGCTGTTCGCGAACCGGGCCCGGGTGGCGACACTGGCCGGGCGGCTGGCGTTCTTCGACCTGAAAGATTCGCTCGCGGCGCGCGGGTTCTACAACCTCGCCTTGGAGTCGGCGCGGGAGGCGAACGATCATCTGCAGGCCGCGGCGGCGCTCGGGCACGTGGCGTTCATCCCGGCCGCCGAGTTCTGTTACAGCGCGGCGCTGGACTACCTGCGGGCCGCGACGAGCCAGGTGAACAAGCATCCCGACGGCCGCCTTGCGTCCTGGTTGTCGGCGGTGGAGTCGGAGATCCGGGCCGATGCTGGGACGCATGCCGAGGCGCGGGCGGCGATTGACCGGGCGCGGGAGAGGCTGGCCAGTCCGGGGCTGATCGTGGATCTGCCGTGGTTTGACTACTACGACTCGGCCCGGCTGTCGGGGTTCGCGGGGTATGCGCTGCTGCGGGACGGGCAGTTCGAGGCGTCGAAGTCGGCGCTGACCGACGCTGCTGGGCATCTGGCTCGGGCGGCGGTGAAGCAGAAGGCTGTGTTCCTCGCCGACATCGCGTCCGTGGAGCTGGCGGGCGGGGATCTGGACGAGGCGTGCGCGAGCGCGGGCGAGGCCGCGGATTCGCTGCGCCGGGCTGGGTATGCCGTGGGCTTGGGGCGGTTGCGGGAGTTCCGCCGGTCGGTGGAGCAGTGGGCCGGCTCGACGCCGGTGCGGGCGCTGGACGAGCAGCTCGCGGTGCTTTGACTGCACAGGGAAGGATGGGGCGGTGGCGATCCGCGCGGTGTGGTTCGACGTTGGCGAGACGCTGATCGATGAGAGCCGGGAGTACGGGACCTGGGCGGACTGGCTCGGGATACCGCGGCATACGTTCTCGGCGGTGTTCGGGGCCGTGATCGCGCGGGGCGGGGATTACCGGGAGGTGTTCCAGCATTTCCGGCCGGGGTTCGATCTGGAGAAGGAACGGCAGGCCCGGCTCGATGCCGGGATCGGGGAGTTTCTCAACGGGCATGACCTGTACCCCGATGCGCGGCCGTGCCTGGCCGCCTTGCAGCAGGCCGGGTACTTCGTGGGGGTCGCGGGGAACCAGACTGAACGGGCTGGGCGGTTCCTGCGGGAGCTGCATTTGCCATGTGACGCGCTGGCGACATCGGATGAATGGGGGGTGGGCAAGCCGAACGTTGGGTTCTTCGACAAGCTTGTCGCCGTGTCCGGGCATGAGCGGCACGAGATCGCGTACGTCGGGGACCGGCTTGATAACGACATCGCGCCTGCATCTGAGGCTGGACTGATCACGGTGTGGGTGCGGCGGGGGCCGTGGGGTTACATCCTGAGGCCGAGAGAGCTGATGATCGCGGGCTCACTGCCTGAGGACGCGCCAACGCGGACGGTGGCGACGCTGAGCGATCTGGTTACCGACCTGAACGCCGGGCGGATCGCGGACACGGATCGGAGTGGCTAACTCCGGGCGCCCAGGGCGGGTGAGGCGAGGAGCGAGCGCTGCCCCGTGTATCTGAGGTGTCATGTTCCGGTGCCGTCCGCCGGGTCGCTGAGGGCTCCGATGTTGTTCAGGAGCTGTTCCTGCTGGCTGGTGAGCCGGCCGGTGCGGTGTTTCTTGCGTTGCTGGTACAGCCATGCGCCCAGGGGCGTGTGGAAGGTGGCGTTGAGGTGGCCGTGCTGGTTTTTGAAGTCGGCCGCTTCTTGGTATCGGGCGTGCCAGGTGTCCTCGCGGGCGTTCCAGCAGAACGCGATCTGGTCGAGCAGCCGGATCTGCTCGCTGGTGAGCCGGGCCTTGCGGGCACGCTGGGAGGTGACCCATGCGCCGAGGTCGATCCCGGCCGGGGTGAGGGTTCGCCGGGGGACCCGGGTGTGTCCGTGGGCGGCGTGGAATCCGGCCAGCGCTTCATAGGCGGAGTGCCACATGTCGGCGCGGCGGAGCACGATGTCGGCGTTCTCCAGCAGCGTGATCTTGTCCGCGCTCAGTTTGCCGGTGCGGTGCGCGGCGCGCTGGTTCTCCAGCCAGACCGCCTCGGGACAGCCGGGCGGAAGGTAGCGCTGCCCGCCGCAGCTGTCCAGAGCGTCGGCGAGCTGCCGGTAACGGCGCATCCACCGCTCCTGGCCGGCGTCCTGCCCGGCGCCGATCTTCTCCAGCAGCGCGATCCGGTCGGCCGCGAGCGTGCCGTAGCGCCACGCTGACCGCTGGCTGGCCAGCCAGGCTGCCAGGCCGGTGCCGTCGGCGGTGCGGACATCGGCGGGTACCTCCAGGTGGCCGTGCTGGTCGTGCCAGGCGCACGCGTCCTGGTAGGCCTGCATCCAGGCTTCGTCCAGGACGTCCCAGATCATGCCCAGCTCGTCGAGGGCTGCCCTCCGGTCGGCGGCGAGCTGGCCCCTGTTGCGCAGCACCCGCTGGCTGCTCAGCCAGGACCCGAGCCGGAACCCGCCTTCGCAGATGTAAGCGGTCGGGATGCCCAGGTGCCCGTGCTGCTGCTGCCAGGCGCGGGCGTGGCCGTAGCCCTCGTACCAGGCCGGGGTGGCACCGTCGACGATGCGGATGCGCAGCGCCTGAAGGGCCTGGGCGACGGTACCGGGCGGGGCGTGCACCACGATCTGGCCGGGCAGCCCGGGTTCTCGCCCGCTGGCAGTGCTGGCTCGCGCGGCGCGGGCATCGCCGAGCCCGGCGGCGAGGGCATCATCGTGGGCGCACAGCGCCCGGATCACCCGCAGCACGTTCTCGAACCGCCCGCCGTCACCCTGGCCGGCCGCGGCGTCGCCGTCAGAGTCGGGGAGCAGGGCGGGCACGATGATGGTGGCGGTCCCGGCGTCGTCGTGGCGGCGCAGCGCCCGGCCGACCGCTTGCACGATGTCGATGACGGACGTTTTCGGCGCGGCGAACAGCACCGAGTCGATGGCGGGCACATCCACGCCCTCGCCCAGGCAGCGGGCGTTGGCGACCACCGACCAGCCGCCCTGCGGGGGGTGCCGCAGCCGGTCCAGCACCATCTCGCGCTGGGCGCTGCTCATCTCGCCGTGGACGAACCTGGCCACGACCGGCCCGCCTGGCCGCTGTCCCTGCGGCAGCAGCCCCACCGTCGCGGGCAAGGTGGCGGCGAACTCGCGGGCCTGGGCGATCCGGGGCACGAACGCCAGGGTTCGGCGCAGCCCGAACCGGGCGGCGGTCATCGCCAGGGCGGCCTGGGCGGCGGCCATCCGCACCGGCACGCCGCCCTCGCCGACCAGGCCGGGATTGCCCTCCAGCAGCTGGCGGACCTGGCTGTCGGCCAGGGCGGCGATCACGATCCGGTAGTCCTTCAGCCACCCGTCGGCGATCCCGCGCCGGAACGAGTAGGCATGCAGCACCGGGCCGAAGACCGCCTCATCGTCCATCGAGGCGACCAGCAACTCGCCGCCCGCCGAGATCCCGGTCCCGACCCTGGGCGTGGCGGTCAGGTACAGCCGCCGCCGTTCGGGCATCACGTCCGGGGCCAGGATGGCCGCGGTGGCCTTATCGGCGGCGCCGGCGAGCCGGTGCGCTTCATCGCACACCGTCAGCTCGGCGACCTGGCCGGCCCGGCGCAGCGCCTGCGCCAGCCGGTGCGCCGAGTCATAGGTCCCCACCACCAGCACCCGGCCCGCCGTGTCCGCGAGCCACTTGGCGATCACCTCCGGGTCGGTCGACACCGGCACGGCCAGATCCGCCGCCCGCACGCCGCCGCCTGCGACGGTGTAGTCCGAGCACACCGCGAACACGTGGTCCACCGGGCATCCCGCCGGCCACGCCCTGATCATCTGCGCGGCCAGCGCGATCGAGGGCACCAGCAGCACGACCACCCCGCCGCGCCCGGCGACCTCGGCCGCGGCCCGTGCCGCCACCAGGGTCTTGCCGGTCCCGCACGCCATCCGCACCTGGCCCCGGCCCCCGTCCCGCAGCCCGGCGATGATCGCCTCCACCGCCTCGGCCTGATACGGCCGCAGCGCCGTCACCGGCCCGCCCGTATCGTGGGGAACCTCACCTGGGCCGGGCCGAGCCGCACCGATACCAGGCGGTGCCACTCTCCATGAGCCGGTGACACGGGGCCTACTGTCCTAGTTCCTGGAACGATCCGAGTGCAGCGCTAGCCTCCGTCAGGTGCTGTCGGCCGTGGATCGCTGCGGCGTAGCGGAGCAGGGCGCTTACCTGGTCCGGGCTCGGAACTGAGCCTGCGACGACCTGGGTTCCCATGGTGGCGGTGAGGTTCGGACTCTGGTGCGCGACCGCGTGCCTGGCGGCGAAGCCGGGGACATGAAGCAGCACGATCGCCCGCGATGGGCATTCGGAGCCGCTGGCCGGCGTGGGTACCTGAGGGGTCCGGAGGAGTTCGGGGTAGTGAGCGAGGTAGGCCAGTTCCCGGTCTCGTTCGGCGGCCGGCGGCCAGCCCATGATCAGCAGGAGCCGCCACTGGCCAGTCGCTTCATCGGCCTGATCATGTACCTCGGCCAGAGCAGCTTCCAGCCGCCTGTGCCAGCGACGGGTCGTTACTGCGCGTACGGCCTGGTACTCGGCGTGCGCCCACTCCGCTGGCGAGCTGAACTCATCGCCGGAATATGCAGGCGCAGCCGGCAGCAGCGCGATGTCACGAACCTGTGCCGTGGCGTAGATCTGCTCGACCGCGTCGGCCAGCGCGGTTCTGGCCGCGGCGGGGTCAGCGTCCAGGCAGATCGTCTCGGCCCAGGCCCGGGACGCGGCACCCCATGCCTGATTCGGCACGGGCACGCTCCGCCATGGCAGCTTCGAGGACGAGATGGCGCCGATCAGCTCGTTCTCCATCACGGTGTCCTGCTGCGCCGCGACCAGTGCGCACGCGACCGCGGCATGAACGCGCAGCCCAGGCGGTCCCGCAGCCACCCGCGCCCATTCCTGCGCGGCATCAGCGCGGTCCCGCAGTTGCTGCCAGGCGGCCGCACCCGCCTGCCGCGCCGGCTCCCATCCCGGGTCACCGCCCAGGGCTTCGATCAGCGCCAGCACGTTCTCGTCGGTGAACGGCGTGCGCGCTGTCCACCGCAGGCATGCTGGCCAGTCGGCTGACGGGGCGGCTTGCTCCAGTGCCTGGGTCCAGGCCCTGGCGGTGATGATGTGCCGGGCGAGATCGAGGTATGCGGCTGCCCGGCCGTGCGGCCGCACCTGGGTGGTGCAGGCCCGGCACAGCTCAAGCCCGGCAAGCAACCCGGCCTGGCGGCGGGTCAGCGGGCGGCCGTCGGCTACGGCGCGCCGGACTCGAACGCAGCCCGCAAGCGTCGCGCCGGGCGAGACCGGATGCCATTTTCCTCCTGGCCTGATCCGCGCGACGTCGAGTTTGACCGCCGCTAACGGCGCGTCGGGCAGGCCCGCATCCTGCAGTTGCTGTGCTGATGGCAGCCAGCCGGAAAGCACCTCGAAGTAAGGGCCCGGCGACCGGGTGCCGCGCGTGCTGGTGCTCACCGGAACTCCTGCCGATCGCTGTCGGCGGCCTGCGCGCCCAGCTCAGTCGCGTTGCCGGGGCGAGGAGCCGCCGGATGTGGCTGCCTGATCATGGGGAACATCTGCGGACCGTCGGGCAGGCAGATAGGCGGGCCGAGGTCGCTGTACCCGTGCCGTTCGTACAGCCGCCGGGTGCGCTGGCTGGAGGCTTCCAGATACGCGGCCACCCCGGCCTGATCGAGCAGCCGGTGGTGGGCGCGTAGCAGAGCGGTGCCGATACCGCGGCCTTGCTGGCCGGGCCGGACGCCGAGCAGCGCCAGGTGGTGGTGCGCGGCCCCGATCAGGTGCCGGCTTTCCAGCGCGGCGTCGAACTCGATGAACCGCGACGTCCACGGGGCGGTGACCTCTCGCAGCCGCTCGGCGTAATTGTCCGGTGCCGGAACCGACAGTTCACCCATCGAGAGCCATAGCGCGGCAGCGGCGCGGTCGGGCGTGGTGTGCACGACCTCGTTTGCCAGGGCGTGCTCGACGAAAATCCGGAAATAGGCGGGGAAAATACGGCGGCGGCTGGCCTCGTCGCTGATCAGCCACCGAGAAGGCGGCAAGTCGAAGAACGCCTCCGCGATGACCGCGCTCAGCGCCGCCGCGTCACCGGGTTCAGCACGGATGACCCCGATCACCGCGACCCCTCCTCGGCATCCGCAGCCAGCCTGGTGGTGACCGCCTGTGCACCGAACCCGATCACGGAATACAACTCAGGCCTCCGAGCTTTGAGCACCAGCCCCCAGCCCAGGCCGACCACGGCCACGGCAGCGTAGCTGGCGGGGAACGCCCACGCAGCCGCGTCGCCGGGCGGGACGCCGAGCAGGATGGCGTAGTTGCGGACCGCGAGCACGACGATCGTCAGCAGCAGGCCGGCCGACAGCAGCGGGGCGATCAGCCGCCGCCACGCGGTTTCGCCCCGGCTGCCCCGCGCGAAGAAAGCGACCACGGCGACAGAAGTGACCGCGAGCAGCAGCATGATGCCGAATCCCCCGGACGTGCCGAGCCAGAAGAACAACCTCGACATAGGGTCCTGCCCGGTGGCAGAGTAAAACACGATCACCGCCAGCCCGGTCGCGCTCTGCAGCAAGGACGCGGCCTTGGGAATGTTGTTGGCGCCGGTCCGGCCCAGCGCCGCCGGCAGTACGTTCTCCCTGCCCAGCGCGAACACATACCGCCAGACCACGTTGTGGAACGCCAGCGCCGCCGCGAACAGCGACGTCAGGAACAGCAACTGCGCCGCCTGCGACAAAGCGCCCCCGCCCAGGCCGAACAACAGCCCAGGCCCTTCCTGAGCCGCCGCGGCCACAACATGGGCGGTGCCCGCGTGGACGGCCATCGCCCAGCTCGCTCCCGCATAGACCACGGCGATCAGCCCGAGAGCCAGGAACGTGGCCACCGGGATCGTGCGCCGCGCGTTCCGCGCCTCTTCGGCTAGCACGGGCGCCTGCTCGAATCCAACGAACCCGAGCACGGCCACCACTGCCAGTACCCCGAACGTCCCGACCCCGGCGCTGGTCAGGCCGGCCGGCGATAGCGTCGCGAAGCTAAGGTTCCCGCCTGCCGGGTGCGCCAGCCCGGCAACGCTTTCCGCTACGATCACGGCCAGCTCAGCGGTCAGCAGCACGCCGAGCACCCGCCCGGTGATGTCGACCCGTAGCTGCCCGAGCACCGCGATGATCGCCCAGGCCAGCAGCGCCCACGCCCACCACGACGCGTGCACGCCCAGATGCGCCGCTGCCTCGGCGGCGGCTGCCGGGCCGAGCGCCCCGTACAAGCCCACCTGGAGGAACGAGTACGACAGCAACGCCACCAGCGCGGCCGCCACTCCGAACACCCGGCCGATCCCTTGCGAGATGAACGCGTAAAACGCTCCCGCGTTCTGGATGTGCCGTGCCATCGCCACGTACCCGACCGCGAAGATCCCGAGAATGACGGCGACGGCCAGGAACGCGGCCGGGATCCCGGTCAGCCCTGTGGTCTGGTACGCGGTCGGGATCACCCCGGCCGCCACCGTTAACGGCGCGACCCCGGCCAGGACGAAGAACAGCACCGCGAGCACCCCGAGCCGGTCCCTGGCCAGCGCCCGCGACAACCCGCCCGCCCTGGACCGCCGCGCACCGATCTGCGACATCGGATACCTCCCTGTATTTCGGTGGATTTACTCATCACATTCGCTGCGCCAGCACCGCGCTGTCGACCCCGGCCTGCACCTGGGCTATCAGCGCCCGCAGGTCCGGGCCTAACTGCCGCACAGCGGTCTCTAGCTGTGCCCGCCCGCCCGCCGGCCCGAGCGGCAGCACCCGCGAACCCAGGCCGCATCCGACCGCCAGGCCAGCCAGCACCACGTCTGATGCCGCTGGCTGACGGGCAGCGTCGAGCACTGCCCGTACCCGGATCAATGGGGCGAACGCGCAATCCGAATCCGACGGCACCCATCGGCCCCCGCGTCCCCACCGCCGCCCCGGCGCCCGCACCAGATACCCCGACCCCGCCAGCCGCAGTGCCACACCCTCAGCCGCGCTGCGGGACAGGTACGCCAGCCACTCGCCCACCTCGTGCTGGTCCCGCTCGCTCAGCAGCAGCCCGACCACGTTGCACGCCAGCTCATCCCGTGGCAACGCCCGGTCGGCCACCACCACATCAGGCACAACCCGGACCCGGCCGGCCAGCACCAGCTCAGCCAGCAGCCCGCCAGCCAGCCCGAGCCCCAGCGCCCGCGGCTGCAAGAACGGCCGGCCGGAAACGTCATCATGCGCCAGCAGATACAAGTCATCAGCCAGCAACCCAGTCCCGGCAAGCTGGATCATGACCCGCCCGATCCGCCGCGCGCTCCGGGGTTGGTCCAGCGGAGTTCGAAGTAGACGCAGCGCCCGTATTCGTCGCCGCGCTGACCCCAGCGATACGCCAGGCAGGCGACGATCTCCATGCCTCGCCCGTCTTCTGAGCTGGTGTCGACTGATTTCGGGGCGGGTGTGCTGGCAGAGCCGTCGTCACGAACCTCGATCCGCAGCGAGCAAGGTCCACGGTAAACGGTGACCTCGAACGCGCCGCCGTTCCGGGACTCCGAGTGCTGCAAGGCGTTGGTGCACAGCTCGGAAGTGAGCAGAACGGCTTCGTCGAGTTGCGGGCAGCAGTCGCCGAGGATGTCCTTGACGAACGCGCGAGCACAGGACACCTGGTCGTTACGGCCGGGGAACCTGCGCCGGACCGGCTGGGTCACTGGCCATTACCAGCCTGTTCGATCAACGCGAGGTAGACGAAGTTCGCCGTGATCGCGTCCCGGCACACAACCTGGAGCAGCGCCTGGGCCAGATCCTCGCCCGCGTTCTCGGCCAGCCAGCGGGCAGCGGCGTCGATCACCGCGATCGCCTGGACCGGCGTGATGCCGGGCTCGCGCTCGCGCAGCACGCTCAAGGCGGCCAGCCGTTGCGCCGCCGACGGCGCATCTGGGTGGCTGCGCGGACAGCGCCGGGCCTCGTCGTCGCCGAGCGCGGCGGCGCCGTTCTCCAGCGTCCAGGCCAGAGCCCGCTCGGTTACCTCGGCCGACCGGAGCGTCGCGAACACGAGCGCGATGCGGCACCAGTCGTCGACGATGTGGGACAGGAGGTGGGCTCGGGCCGGTGTCATCCGGAGCAGGACGGCCGGGACCTGACTGTCGGTGGCCGGGTCCGCGACCGTGCTGCCGTCGGCTTCGACGATCTGCCCGTTATCGAGTTCGGCCCGGAACAAGGGGTCCGGGTGCGGCTGGGTAGGGTTCGCCATGGGTCTTCGCCCTTCTGCGTAAGGGTGAGGATCAAGGCCTGGGTCGGTGTTGACGCACCGGCCCGGGCCGCCTGACTGTCAATCCTGGCGGCGAAGCTGGCCGACTTGAAGGTCCGCGAGGCAGTCCGGTTTTGCCTCGGAAAGCTAGTCCGTTAGCTAGTCCCGCCGCTGGTTAAGGTGCTGTTCGCGCTCCTTTCCGCCTGTTTTCTGATGCAGAAAGGTTGCTTCCAGCTTCTCTGTGCTCACTGGCCGACCTCTGGACCGTGGTGCTCGACGGACGTCTGCACCCCTGAGTCGAGGGAACCGGCTGGCTTGGGCATCCATCCGTCCACACCCGAGCGGATTACCTGGTCCCGCCAGTCCGCGCCATCAGCCATCGTGTGCGTGGCGATGGCGTCGGCGACGGCGACGGCGACGGCTTGCCCGATGCCTAGGGCCGGCCGCTGATCAGGCTCGGCGTTTTCGTGCCGGTTGGCGGCCACCATCTGGTCGAGTTGCTCATCGATGCGCCGCGACCGGTCGCGGGCTTCGGTGAGCTGGGCGGCCTGGGGGAAGGGCTGGCCGACGCTGGCGCGGGCGTGGGCGATCTCGGAGCGGGCTTGCTCGACGCTGTCGAGCGCTTCCTGCTTGCTGGCTTCGAGCCGGTGGAGCCGGTTCTCAAGCCGGGTAACTAGCCCGGCCGCGTCCGCCGCCCGCACATCGGCAGCCGATAGCTGCAAGGTTCCGCCAGGGACGCCGTCGAGGCTGATCGTCACCTTTGTGCTGCCCAAGGACACCTCGGTCATGGCCATGAGCCCGAAGCCGCCGAGCGACCCGGGGTGGGCGACGCGGGCACGCAACCCGGCCAGCTCGGTAACCTCGCGCGCCAGCAACTCCTTGAGGTGCTGCCCGGCCTCAGCCCGCTTACGATGCTCAAAGTCCCCCACCGTCATCACGAACGCGTCACCGCGAGTATCGCGCCGCCGACTGATCGCGACGTCGATGTCAGCCGCCCGCAAGGTCAGCTCCTTGATCCGCCGCTCGTGATCGCTGATCGCGTGCCGGAGCGTGTCCTGATTACGGAGCCAGGCCCGTTCGGCACGCTGCAGGCGGACGAGGCTGGAGTCAGCTTCGGCCTTGTCCATGAGCAGCGGGTTGCCGGTGGCCAGCGCCTTGACCTCGCTGAACGACAGCGCGGTGTCTCCGATGTCGCTGATCTCCCGCGAGTCGAGGCGGCCGTGCATAACTTGCCCTATGAAGGTCGCTTTACGTTCGAGCGTCTGCCACGAGTAGCCGTCGAACGACTGCGCGGTGCAGTACCGCATGATCTGGATCTCGGGGTTGAGGTTGCCCTGCCGCAGGATGCGGCCTTCGCGCTGGGCGACGTCGGCAGGCCGCCAGGGGGCATCGAGATGGTGCAGGGCGATTGCCCGGTCCTGCACATTGGTGCCGACCCCCATCTTCTCGGTCGACCCGACCAGCACGGCTACCCGCCCGGTCCGGCACGCGGCGAACAGCTGCGCCTTATCCCGGTCGGACTTCGCCTCGTGGATGAACCGGACCGACTCGCGCGGAAGACCACGGGCCACGAGCTGCTGCCGCAGATCCTCGTACACATTCCAGCTAGGCCCGGGCGTGCCCAGATCGCAGAACACGAGCTGCAGCGACCCGCGCACCGGATACGCGGCCCCGTCCGGCGCCCGGTACTCGCGGTCGCGGTGATCACGCCAGATCGCGGCGATCCGCTCGGCCGCGACCGCCGCCTTACCCGGCGTTTCCTGCTGCAACCCGACCAGGCGCAGGTCAAGCGCCGCCCGACGGCCGTCACCGCTTATCTTCAGCATGTTGTCCTCGTCCGGGCCGACCGCGCGGCTGCGCACCTGCTCGGCTCGGTCGCCGAGCTGGGCCACGTACTCCAGCAGCGCCTCCGACGGCTCGACGGTCACCACCTCCGGCACCCGGCGGCCGTCCTCGCGGGCGGTGACCGCCGGGACCGGCAGGTTCAGGTCAGCGGCGGTCTTGATGTCGGCAGCGACATGGAGCATGCGGAGCATCTCGGGAGTATTGGCGAACCGGGCGAACCGGGACTTGATCCGGAAGTTGTCGCCGCCCTCGGGGGCCAGCTCTACCTGGGTGACGACCTGGCCGAACGTCGCGGCCCAGGAGTCGAACACCGCGATGCCTGCGTCCTGGAGCAGGTCCGGGCGCAGGTACCGCTGCATCACGTACGCCTCGGTGACCGAGTTCGCGATCGGGGTGGCAGTGGCGAAGGTGACGACCCGCTTGCCGTTGCGGCGCCGCAGGTAGCCGATTTTCATATCCAGATCAGAAGCCCGCTGCGAGCCGTCGATCGCCGCATCTGATATGTTTGATGCCGTTCTGAGGTTTTTATACCCATGTGCTTCGTCGATGGTCAGGTAGTCAATCCCGGTGGCCTCGAACGTGATGCCCGGGTCCTTCGCCGAATCGAGCTTGGCCTTCAGCCGCTCCTCCGCCCGCAGCAGCGCGCCTTCCAGCCGCTTGACGGTGAACCCGCCGCCGCCTTTCTTCGCGACGGCGAGCCATTCGCGCAGGTCCGCAAGCTCGCGGTCCAGGTAGGCGCGCTGCTCGGCAGCCGACAGCGGGATGCGCTCGAACGCGGACCGGGACATCACCACGCCGTCCCAGTTGCCGGTCGCGCAGCGGGCGACGAACCGGCGCCTCCCGTCGCCGGTCAGGTCGTCCCGCCCGGCGACCAGGATCCGGGCCGAAGGGTAGGTCTGAAGCCATTCGCGGGCGAACTGCTCCAGCATATGGTTCGGGATGACGATCGCGGGCTTGCGGACCAGGCCAAGCCGCCGCAGCTCGGTCACCCCGATGATCATCTCCGCTGTCTTGCCCGCGCCGACCTCGTGCGCGAGCAGGACCGCGGGCTCGCCGATCATCCGGGCGACCGCGGCAACCTGATGCGGGCGCGGCTTGAACGTGACCGCCAGACCCGGCAGCGACAACTGCGCGTGGTCGTAGCTGCGCAGCACCAGGTTGTTGAACCGGTCGTTATAGGCACGGGCCAGCTCCCGGGCGCGGCCCGGGTTCTCCCACGCCCACTCGGAGAACCGCTCGGCCAGCTCGGCCGCCTTCTCCTGAGCGGCCACGGTCGCGTCCAGGTTCAGCACCCGCCGCTCACCATCGGCGGTCTTGACCAGATCACGGACCTCGACCTTCCGCTGCTCCAAGATCGCCTGGGCCAGCGCCGGCGCCGGGTAGCGCGCGGTCCCCCAGGTCGACGTGGCCAGCACCGAGTGGCCGTTGCCGCGCACCGCCCACACCTGCCCGCCCGGATGCTCAACCTCCAGGCCACGGTCATCCAGCGTCTCCCGCAGGAACTGCTCGACGTAATGATCGGCGATCCAGGACGCGCCCAGCCTCGCGTCAATCTCACCGGGTGTCAGGTCGCGGGGGATGACCTTGCGCAGCTCGGCCACGTTGACGGTGAACCGGGCATCGTCATGACTGGCCTGCTCCGCCGTGCGCAGCTTGTCCCGGACGTTTCCCGACAGGTACTCCGCCGCCGGAACCAGCCGGCCAGTCTGCGGGTCATCGAAGACCAGCGTGCCGAGCTGGACGCGGGCCTCGTCCTCGCTGGTGCCGAGCAGCCGGGCGACCTCGCCAACGCGGACCTCACCGCAGGCATCCAGGCAGATCACCAGCGCGTCGGCCGGAGTGTCGGCCCCGAGCTGAGGCGTTCGGGGTGCGACGACGCGCTCCCGGAAGATCGCCGCCTTGGCGGCCCGCTGCCCTACCGGGTCGAACTCCTCCAGGGCCTGCACCAGCGGCGCGAACGGATCATCGCGGAACCCGCCCCGGACCGGCTGGATCCGCGCCATCACCGGCTCCCCGGTGACCGGATCGACCCGGCCGGTGCGGCGCAGCGTGTACCGGTTCAGCGGCCCGTAGGTACGCAGATAGCCGTCGTAGACCTGGTTCAGCGTGGTCCGCAGCTTCTCGATCCGAGGGCTGTCGTCGCGCGATGCGGCCTCGGCGTCGAGCAAGGCCCGGACAACGTCGCGCAGGCCGATCAGGTGACGCAACTCGGCAGCCTGGGAGCGGGGCACCTCGTGCCGCACCTCAGAGCCTTGCTCGACCCGGGTGAAGACGCCATCCGCGCGAGCGCGGAGGAAGCCGTCCGGCTCCGCAGAACGGCTGACAGGACCAGGTTCCTGGGCGGGGTGCGAGTGGATCCTGGTTGCCGGGGTCCAGGTCAGGCCGGCGGCGCGGGCCTCGGCGGCGATGCCGTCGAGTGCCCGGCCGAGCGCGGCGGCCAGCCCGTCGGCCGTGTCCATGCCGGCGGCCGGGCGGACCACCAGGTCATCGGCTCGGTAGACACCGTGCGCGGTCGCCAGCTCGCCGAGCACATGCTCGGGGTGATCCAGGAAGTACTGGTTGACCGGTACCTCGACGCCGTCCAGCTCGACCATCCGGGCCTGCTCCCAGGCCGCACCGCCGGGGTCGCGGTCTGCTTCGCGGCGGCGCAGGATCAGCAAATCCGTCACCACGCCCGTGCCCGCCGCCCGCTGATGCGCGCCACTGGGCAGCCGCGCCGCCGCCACCAGATCCGCCAGCCCGGCAAGCTCGCGGCGCGCGGCCGGATTGCGGGCATCCATCGTGTACCGCGAGGTCAGCACGGCAACCAGGCCGCCCGGCCGGACCAGGTGCAGCGACTTCAAAATGAAATGGTTATGAATCGCGTGCCCGCCAGAGTTGTAGCTCTTATCGCGGAGCACGGCCTTGCCGAACGGCACATTGCCGATCGCCAGATCGTAAGCCGCCTCGGCGTCACGGGTATCGGCGAACGACTCGGCCCTGATGTCAGCGTCCGGATGCAGTGCCCCGGCGATACCCGCCGTCACCGGGTCAAGCTCAATCCCCGTCACGCTTGCGCCGGGCGGGGCGAACGCGATGAAGTTGCCCGACCCGCAGCCCGGCTCAAGCACCCGGCCGCCAGTGAAACCCAGAGCACGGGCACCCTGCCAGATTGCCTGCACCAGGGCCGCATCGGTGTAATGAGCGTTCAGCGTCGTCCGCCTGGCCGCCGCCAGGTCCGCGTCCGACATCAGCCCGGCAAGCTGCTCCCGCACCCAGGCGTACTCGCCGCGCGCCTCATCGAACACCTCAGGAACCGCACCCCAGGCCGACCACCGGGCAACCACGGCCTGCTCATCCGGCGTCGCCACCCGATCTGTGCGCTGAAGCTCGCGCAGCAGCGCCAGCGCCGCCAGGTTGGCGCGGATACGGCTGACCGGGCCGGATGGCGCCAGGTCAGCCTGCCCGGCCGGGCGGAACGAAGCTAGCTGTCCTGGTCCTAGTCCTCGGCTCCCGGCTCCGGTTCGAGCAGGATCATCTCGTGCAGGACGATCTCCTCGGCCCGCCGCCTCGCCTGGCCGAGCCCGCCCGCCCGGTCCAGGTACCCCTCGCCCGGCGGCTGATCGCCCGCGAACCGGTCGGCCAGCTCGGCTATCCGGTCTGACGCCTGGTTCCCAAGGTCCGAGAAGAAGCTGTCCGGATTCTCGATCATCGCGTACCGGCCCGGCAGCCACCTCGCCCAATGCCTTTGGGCCATCGACCCGTAGTGATTCATCTGCTACTCCCGGCTGTTCCTCGAACCACGGCAACATCTCCTGCACATACTCGGAATCCGCCGCACTGCCCTGCCCCGGCAGGCTAGCGGGCTTCCGCGGGCGGCGGGCCCGGCGAGGAGCACGACCGGCCTGACGGGCC
>Ga0307372_10006443_pt1 | contig 17173 bp, 25 predicted proteins | sample OX1MG_FD_202533 | JGI IMG/M metagenome (GOLD analysis project Ga0307372, IMG submission 202533) | Soil microbial communities from Risofladan, Vaasa, Finland - OX-1 | ecosystem: Environmental > Terrestrial > Soil > Coastal area > Acid sulfate soil | place: Finland: Risofladan, Vaasa | collected... | reverse complement strand
AGGTAAGGCGCATCCGGGTTCACCACCCGGACGTGCCCGACCCTGAGCGGGAAGATCAGGTACCGGCCGCTGCTGTCGATGCGCATCGGATAGCCGAGCACCGGCTGGCTGGTCCCGATCACCTGGATGGTCCGGCCGGTTGCCGTCCGCACCTCGATGAGCTCGGCGCTCGCCGGGGACAGCAGGACAAAGGAGCAGGCGGCCATTCTCATCGTCGGACTGCTTGCGGTCGGGGGCACTGCCGCCGTCACGGCCTACCTGGACAGGAGAAGGCGCGGCGATGGCGGCGGCGCCGAGCCGGATCCTCCTGATCTTCCTGAAGCCAGGGCGCCAGCCGGGGATTCTGGCTGAGGCCAGCCGGTGCTCCTGGGCTGGTGCTACTGGCCTAGCCTCCCGTCGATCCGCTCGCGCAGCAGGTCGGCGTGGCGGACGTCGAGGTCGGGTGCTTGCGCCACGAACTGGTCCGCGAACGTGGCCTCGGCCCGCCACACCTCCCACGCCTGCGCGACGACGTCAGGGTCGGGCACCGCGCCGTCGAAGTCCCCGTCCGGGTCGGTGCCCGTCCGGATGTCACCCGCCGTCATCGGCGACCGGCCTCCGCTCCACCACCGGGTTTTTCACAGCGGCCGGGACGGCATCCAAGCTGCCAGACAGATCAGTGGCTTCGATGCGGTTCTGCACGTCATCATTATGGGCGGCTGCTGTCCCTTGGCCCGGTCCGAGCGGGCCCGCGGCTTCAGCGGCATCCTGGAGGAGTCATGATCAGGTCGGCTGTCATGGCCATGGCGGGTCTGACGGTTACCCTGGCCGGGGCTGCATGCGGGACCGCGGGCATGCCGGGTGGCGCGCCGTCAGCCTCGGCCGTGTCACCGGCCTCCGGGTCAGCGACTTCGGCGGCGGCTTCGTCCGTGGCTTCGTCCGGGGTCAGCGCGCCGGGCGCGCAGCCCGGGTTCGGTGTGGTGTCGATGACCTTCGTCTCGGCTAGCCGGGGCTTCGCCCTCGGCTCGGTCGCCTGCGGGTCCGGCCGGTGCGGGGCGCTGCTCGGCACGGCCGACGGCGGCGTGCACTGGCGGCGGCTGACCGCGCCGACCCGAGCGCTGGGCAGCGAGTACGGCATCTGCGACTACGGCCGCCCGTGCGTGGGGCAGATCAGGTTCGCCACCCCGGCGATCGGCTACGCGTTCTCGCCAGCGCTGCTGATGACCACCGACGGCGGGCTGCACTGGCGGCTGCTGGCTAGGACCGGCGTGACCTCACTCGAGACCGCCAGTGGCACCGTGGTGCGGGTCGCGGCCAGGTACGAGGGCTGCAGCGGCCGGCCCTACCGCGTCGAGTCCGCTCGCGCCGGCACGGACTCCTGGCGGGTCCTGCCCGCGTCGGCGATCGGCAGGATTTGCCCGCCGATCCTATACCGCTCGGGCGTTCGGGTCGTGCTGGTGAGCTACGGTAACCAGACGGCCGGCATCCCGGCGAAGGCCCAGATCGAGCGCTCCGCCGACGCGGGCACGACCTTCCGGCGTCCCGAAAGGCGCGACGATCACCTACCAGCTGGCCGCCGCCACCCCCACCCGGCTCCTCGTGCTGGAAGATGCCCTGCACCAGCGCCGGGTTCTGCTGACGGACGACGCTGGCCGTTCCTGGTCAACCTCGCTCCGGCTGACGGGGTTCGCCGATCCGGTCCTGGCCGGCTTCCAGGACCCGCTGACCGCTCGCGTCGGTCAGGGCGACACCGTGTGGGCAACCCGCGACGGCGGCCGGACCTGGCACGCCGGCCCTTTCATGTCCGGCTAGCCGGGCACGTCTAGCAGGTCCGTGGCTTTCGCGGAGACTGGATATCATCGGACGAGCTGACGGAGGGCAGGCAAGTCATGGGGAAGGTGCTGTATTCGGCCACCATGTCACTGGACGGCTTCATCGCCGGCCCAGGTGGTGACATGTCCTGGCTGACCGAGCACCTCGGGCCCAACCCGACCGTGGACGAGGTCATCGGCAGGATCGGCGCCCTTCTCGTCGGCAACCGCAGCTTCCGTGGAGATGATCCGTACAGGGGCACGGCCAGGGAGGGCAAGCCGTTCGGCGGGGGGTGGGCCGGTCCGCAGTTCGTGCTCACCCACCATCCGCCCGAGACTCCGGTGCCGGGCATCACCTTCGTCGGCGACCTCGCCAGCGGTGTCGCCGCGGCCAAAGCCGCCGCGGGCGACAAGTACGTCAACGTCATCGGCGCAAGCGTCGCCCGGCAGTGCCTCGACGTGGGCGTGCTCGACGAGATCCTCGTCTGCATCGCCCCGGTCCTGCTCGGCGACGGCGTCCGGCTGTTCGACCATCCAGGCGGGACCAACGTCCAGCTCGAACGCTTCAGCCTGACCCAGGTACCGCTAGCAACGAACCTCTGGCTGCGCGTGTCACCGGGCGGATTGGCAGCCCAGGTAATCCACTGCGGCTGTCCTGCGCCCAAGAGGCGTTCCCCGGATACCCCGACCCGCCAGTACCGCCGCGGCCGCAGCCAGGTGACCTGGCCATCGGCCCGCTGTTCATCGTCAACGGCAAGACGCTGGCCGCACAGAACCCGGCCGGCTATGGATCCAGCCCGTATGGGCAGCACCATGGGCGGTCCTACAAGATCCCCCTCGTGCTACTGCCAGGGTCGACGGTGACGGTCACCATCGGTGCCGCATCGAGGGAAGAATCGGTCACCAGCCGCGGGTCCGCCACGTCACACTCTCGCTGTTCGCAGGACCCTGCCCGTCCTGACCGAGTCCCGGACTTCTGGGGAAATGTCACGGCCGACGCGCTGCTGGCGACTGCAGGTAGCCGGTCAGGTTGTCGAGCATCTCCGTCGTGCCTTCCTTGCGGAGCTTGGGCGCGTCAGCCCCGTCAATGCCGTCCAGGTAGGCACCCTGCTCGGTGTAAGTCAGCGCTGTGCCGTCACCGCTCGTGGCGAACTCGATGGTGGTGACCGACACCGAGATCCGTGTGTTGTTCGCATACATCTCGTAGCTGTAGACGATCCGATGGTCCGGCACGATGTCGTAGTACAGCGCGTCGTAGCGGTAGGTCGTGCCAGACCACGTGAAGCCGTGGCGCTCCCGACCGCCAACCCGGAAGTCGAACTCGGCAGCACCGGCGTCGCCGCCCGCTGGCTCCAGGTCTCCGGTGTCGCCCCAGATGTTCTTGGCCTCGGCCGAGGCAAACGCGGCGAACACCCTGGACGGAATCGCCGGGTAGGTGCGCTCGATCGTGAACGTGTCATGGATGACGGAACGGGCGGTCATCGGTTCTCCTCTGCTTGATCGTGCATGTGGTCTGGTGTTAGCCGGGAGCGGGCCCGGTGTCTGGCGAGTCCGCGGTGTCGGCCAGGTAGTCGCCGAGGCGGTCAAGGCGGCGCTCCCACAGGGTCCGCCGCTCGGAAATCCAGGACTCGGCCGAGCGCAGCACGGCCGGGTTGATGCTGCAGGTACGGGTGCGGCCGGTCTTCTGCGACTGCACCAGGCCGCTGGCCTCCAGCACCTGAACATGCTGGACAACGGCGGCCAGGGACATGGCCAGCGGCTTGCCAAGTTCGCTGACCGATGCCGGTCCCTGGCTGAGCCGCTCCACCATCAGGCGCCGGCCGGGGTCGGCGAGTGCCTGGAACACCCGGTCCAGATCCGCCACTTGGTTAAGCATGTACTTGAGTATCTGGCCAGCTGAGCCAATAGTCAAGCGAACACTTCAGTATTGATCTGACCACGGAAGTTGTCCGGTGACGGTAGCGCGCCCAGGCCGGACGGGCATCCCCCCGCTTGCGGGCGAACGTGCCGCGATGGCCCGCCGCTAACTGTCCTCTGGATGGCCAGGCGTGGCGGACTTCTGTCATGATTTCGAGCCATGCAGCAAGAGGGATCGTCGATCCTGCCCGGCTCACCCCGGGTCCCACCAGGCCGCCTGCGGCCCGTGACGGTGGTGCTCGTAGCGGGTGCCGGTGTCGTTCTTGGCGCGGGTGAACCAGTACATGGGAAGCCTGTTCGTCCCTGTCGCGACGGCGTTCAGCTTGATGTCGGCACCCTGGCTGCTGTTGCCGTTCTGCTTCGGCTGCTCGCAGGTCCGGAGCCGTTCCGGGGCACTTATCGGCCTGGCGGCCACGCTCGGCGCACTTTTCGGCTACTGGGCGATGACATTGAGCCCGATTGAGGGCGTGCACATCAGCCAGTTTCCGCAGGACGTATTTGCCCTCATATATACCAATGCTCGCTGGCTGATAGCTGGCCTCATCACCGGTCCTGTGTACGGCCTGCTCGGGCAGCGCTGGCGTACCCGCCGCTGGTGGCTGAGCGCGGTTCTTGCGGCTGGTCCCGTCCTTCTTGAGCCGGTGACACGTGTCCTGAACCTGGAATACGGCCCGCCTTTGGCGTATGTCGCGGAGGTGACCGCAGGTGCGCTGGTGGCGGCCTACTTCGCGGTTGTGGCGGTCAGATCCGCCGGACGGATGATGCCGTCCCACTAGCAGGGTGGGCCTGATCCCAGTGCATGACGGGAGTTTGACCGGGATACTACTACGCCATACGATCTAACGTATGGCGAGGCAGGGGCGCGACCCGGATGGGCTGGCACGATTCGGGGAGCCGGGCGTCTTGGTGCTGCTGGCGCTGAGCGACGGACCCAAGCACGGTTACGCCATCACCATGGATGTGGCCGAGCGCACAGGAGTCAATCTGGGGCCCGGCACGCTTTACGGGTCGCTGGCCAAGCTGGAAAGGCTCGGCCTCATTGCTCCGCTTCCCAGCGAGGATCGCCGTCGGCCCTACGAGATCACTGCCGCTGGCAAAGCGGCGCTCGCCGCGCAACTGCAACGGTGGTCGCGGGTGGTAGAAACTGGAAAGGCCCGGCTGGCATGGACATGATCCGCCATTTTCTTGTGGCCCTGCATCCCAGAGACTGGCGAGAGCGTTATGGCGAGGAGTTCGCCGCGCTACTGGAAGACACCCGGCTGACCCCTGTGGCTGCTGCCGACGTCGCAGCTCACTGTGTGGGGCTGCGGGTAAGGGCTCACCTGGATGCGGTGCTGGTGGCTGTCGCGATGCTGGCATCGGTGGCCTGCGACATCACCGCCTACGATGCCCGGCTGACCGCGAACATCCTCTGGGCGCCGACCAGTCCGCTCCGGGCGCTTGCCCTGCTGGGAACCATTGGGCCGTGGGCCGCCGTGATCGTGCGTATCCGCGCCCGCCGCCGCTCCGCCACGAGAGCGTGACCCATGGACGCCACCGCGGCGGTCGGTGCCGTACTAGCCAGCGGAACTCATCGCGATCTTGGTTCTCGGATCCCAGCCATCGCCGCCCTCGCTGTCCTCGGTCTGGCCGTGATCGCGGGATTGGCGAGCCTCGTCTCGCCTGGGTGGCGGCGGAGGGCTCCCCGGGCAATCGGCCTGGCCATTGGCGGGCTCGTGGCGGTCTATCTGGTCGCGCGTGGCATCGCCGAGTTCTGGGTCGTGGATTACTCAAACCCCGCCAGTTACCGGCACTCATGGGGCGGACCGAGCCTTGCCGGAGTGTTCGCCGTGCATAGCGGCCCAGGTTTGGCCATCGTGGTCGCGGCGGCTGTGTGGCTGCACCGACGGGCACGACAGCGCCACCGGCAGGACCCGGCAGTCGTGATGGACAACATGGAGACGGTTGAAGAGAGCGGCCTGTGACGACTCCTGCCCTGCGCGTGCCGCACCGGCACGAGCCAGCGTTCGGTCCTAGCGCCCCGCCTGCCAGCCGCGAGGGTTGGGTGCGCGCCGGTGCACTGAGGCCAGACTTACCCCCGTCCGAGTCATGACCGGGGCGACCGTTCACCCTCTAGCGCAGCCAGTTCGCACAGGTCGGGGAGCATGGCTCGTAGCGGAGGGCTTCGGCGAGCCGCTCGACGTGGGCGTGGCGGGCATCCGTCTCGGCCTGGTGGCAGTCGGCTCCGCGTCGCCTACTACGCAGGCGCAGACCCTTGACTCTGATCCTTGTCCAGCAAGGTCCGGCAGCAGTCGGGAGGACGGGATGCCGCTCACCGTTGCTTCCCCGGCGTACCCGCAACCGTGGCGGCTTCGCCTGAACCCGGGGTGGGTGCCCGATCGCCGCAGTTGTGTGCGCGACGCCCGCGGTATCGCCGACGGCAGCGGCCAGCGGCGCGGCGGACATCCGGCGCGATGTGCGGCGACTGGGGGGCCGTAGTGCCCAGGACAGTACGGTCAGTGTGGTCAGGACGGCCAGCAGCCCGACCTCGGCGAGGTCGTAGCCGGTGACCAGGTGGGAGACGATCGCCCCGGTGTAGGTGAAGAAGGCGCCCGCATAGGCCCATTCCTTGAGCGGCGCGTGACGCGGGATGAGCAAGGCGACGGCGCTCAGCACCTTCCAGCTTCCCGGCAGCACCAGGAAATAAGACGGGTAGCCAAGGTGCCTGACCAGGTCGGCGACGAAGGGGATGCGCGTGATGTCCCAGATGCCGCCGAGTGCCATTTCGCCTGCCACCAATGCGGTGGCCAGCCAGTAGCCGGCGCGCACAGACCGGTAACGGCTGGTGGTGGCCGGCGGTTCGGTCCGGGTGTCCTTCAGCCATTGTTCGTACCGCTCGGGGGGCCAGCCTCGATCACCGGCGAGCAGCCGGTAGACCTCGGGGGACATGAGTGCGTGAATGATGTCCGCGGCGTCGCGCTCGCGCAGTTTCGGCCGCAGGGTCTGGGTCGGCAAGGAGCGCACGGACGTGGGGCCGGTCTTCCAGCGCGACGGCCTGGTCGTCACCGGCTATGGAGACGTCGAGCAGTTCCTTGAGGATCCCGAGCTTGGAGGAGAACAGCCGGTATACCGTCGCCGGCGGGACATCCGACAGGTCGCTGATCGCCTCGATCGTCGTTGCGGCGTAGCCGCGTTCGAGGAACAGGGTCCGCGCGGCCCCGGCGACCGCGAGCCAGGCGGGTCCGTGCCTGACCGCCCGTGCCGCCGGACGAGCGGCGGTGCCCTGCATCGGTAGTCATAGTTGAGGGGATGTGCGGTGATCATCTCCCTCCGTGCTGCGCCGTGCCGTGACGAGCGCCGCGACCGTGCTAGCGCGAATCGGTCGCCCGAGTCGTTTATAAATGGCCTCGTGTTCACGCTCAAGGGCTTGACGTTGGCCCGGTGAAAGCCGAGCGTAGAACGACATCGTACGAACGAGAGCATTGAGCTCGTCAGGAGTGTGCTCGATGAGCTTTGGCATGACTGCCACCTGAACATCACCGAACAAGCGGCCGGCGTAATCTTGCCCTATGTCATAGCTGCCGAGCCAGGCCCATACCTCTGAGACGTTGCCACGGCGTTGCTCCATCCCAGCGAGCGTGGTGTCGAGATCCCGGTAGGCCGGCCAATTAGCGGCAATGTCCGGGGCGACCTTTCTCATGGCAGCGAGTGCTGCTTCCTGATCTCGCTTGCTACGCGGCTCCTCAAGTCCGCAGTATTGCAGGAGGGCGAGCGTTCCACCGGGAACAAGTACGTCAGCGGTCTTCTGCCAACTAACCTTAGGGTCAACCCAGTGAAACGCGGACGCAGAGAACACGGCCTGAAACTGCTCGCGGGGAAGCAATGCATCCTCAAACTGAGCGTTCACAAATTCTACCTCTCCAGCACCTTCCAGGTTCTGCCTGGCCAGTGCTATGAGGCTCTTGCCGGGTTCGAGTGCTGTGACGTGCAGGCCCCGAGCGGCAAGGCCGCGCGTCAGTTGGCCGCTTCCACACCCAACCTCAAGCACATGATCACCGCTCCCGATCCCCGCGACCTGACAAGCTTGGTCGACGAGTTCGTCAGGATAGGTCGGACGGCGGCGGTCGTACTCAGCCGCGATCTCATCAAAAACCCTGCCGTAACGACGTGCAGTAGAGTCTGGCAGCCGTGTCATCCAAGGCCTCCGGAATCCCTCGGCAGGGAGCGGTCTTCGGCCAGGCCTGCCACGGCGGCGCCGATCGCGCGCATGCGGTCCTGGTCGTGCATGAAGCGCCGGGCTGAGGCCGCAGCAGCCGGGGTCCACCGGATCTTCACCGGTTGCTGCCGAGCAGTCCGGCCATGACCTCCTCGTGTGACAGCGCGCCAGGGCACCCGGCGGCGACCCACTCGTCGTGGGTGGCGAGCGTGGTCTCGATCTCTGCCTCTTCCAGCGCTTCCGGGGAGGCATGCCGCTCGACGGCCCGCAGTCGCCGCAGTTCCGCCAGGGGGACGATAGCGGCAGATTCCCCACCGAGGTGGATCACTTCATACGCGCCGGTCATGTCCTGGCCGCGGTCAGGCTGCGCGGTCATGACAGCAGCGTACCGGCCACCGGCCACCCGCGCCGGCCCGCCGCGCACACGCGTTCTAGGGCGTGCGCTCGACCACCTGGCCCGCGGCGAAGCCCAGCGCGGCCGCGCCCGGCCCCCCAGCGGACCGGCGGCTCCCCGGCCTGAGCGGCGTTGATGCAGTAACCGCCGGTGGTCTTCTCCGTCCCGGTCTGGGCCTGGTTCTTCGACACATATCCGAGGTCGTAGCCCTTCGTCACGGTGACCGCCACAGCCATCAATCGCCCCCTTTTCCCACCGCCTGGCCCGCAGAACTGACCATGATCATTCGGTAATGCAACGGTCTGCAGGGCTATGGGTCATGGTGGCAAGGCAGGCGAGCAAGATCAGGAAGTTATGGGCGGCAGGGGACGGGTGGGGGCGCAGGGTGGAAGGCGGTGAGCAGGAGAAACGGCGGCATGGGGGACTGTCGGCGAAACGACGGTTCTTGCAGGCGGTGACAGGCGCGATGGGGGTGACCGGTCAGAGCCCGAGGGGTACGCGCCAGGTGAGAACGTCCGGGGCGGTCAGGTCTCGGCCGGTGGCTGTCCGGCGTAAGTGCCGCGGCCGGGCACGGTGTAGACGATCCCCTGCTCGCGCAGGAGCGCGATGGCGCGCCGGACGGTGGTGGCGGCGACTCCGGTGAGCTGCTGGATGTCGTTTTCTGAGGGCAGGCGCTTGCCGGGTGGGAACTCGCCGGCGTCGATGCGTTTGCGCAGCCAGGCGGCGATCTGCCGGTGTGGTGACAGCGGTGCCTGGTAGTCGATCTCCAGTCCGTCCATGGTCCCCCCAGCGTGCAGGGGGCGCTTCCACGCTACGAGCGGTCCAGCTGTTGATCCGCGAGCTACGAGCGGCCGACCGTCACTCTTGCTCCCGGCCACGGTTGTCACCACTTACACACGATGCACGAGGTCAGGACGCCCTGACTATGAAATCAGCGTGCGCCTCTTCTTTGCCATCAATTTCGACGGTCCAAGAGTAGGCACTCCCAGGTTTGAGTGGAAGAGCGCCGATGTTGATCGCGAATGATGCAGGCAGATCCGATACGGCGTCCCAGGCGTCAGGGACTTGTATCTCGACCTGCCCGGAAATCTCTAGGCGTTGCATGCCTCCCACGCCTGGTGTCTCGACCACTTGTCTGGTCTTGTCTAGCAGTCGGGCGGTGAAAGCAATCGGTGAGTGCACGCGATCTGGCGAGACTCGCAGGAAAGCGACGATAGCTTGCGGGCTCGGAGCGGGACCGGTCACTGACCAGCCTGCTCCAAGGATGTGAACCTTGCCTGAGGAGGGATCTGTTTCGGCGAAGTCACCCAGGATGAGCGTCACTTCCATCAAACGACCCTGACGCGCGCCGGAGCCATAAGGGCACGGCTGCGCCCGCTAGCCGTAGTCGTAACCTGCTCCCCTGGGCCGTGGATTACCCGGCTTCTGCTGGTGCTGTCGGTGAATATCAGACGCGGCTCACGCTCATCCAGCTCAACCCCAGAGTCCAAGTAACCGGCAAGGTCGATCCGTACCAGTCTCTTGGTCTCATACAGAGTTGGACCCATCACTTCAAACCCTGTGAGGTCCGGCGATGACGCGTGGACGCGGCCGTCTTCGTAGCGATAGTTGATGACTATCTTGCGGTTAGGCCGGATCAGATCTACGGGCTCACCAGAGCCGAACGCCGCAACAGCCTCGTCCCAACTGGGCTCGGGCTCGCTGTCGTCCTGCTGATACTCGGTCATCTTCTCCACAACCTCATCATGCCCGTATCGGGTCTGTGGTACTACCACTAGCTCGGCTCAGAGAGCGCGGTCTTCAGCTTGAAGGTGCCTTCTTCGGGATCGTTCTCGTTAAGGGGCACCAGGTAGGCGATGACGGGGCGACCCATGTAGGTCGTTCCCGTTACCACCAGTCGACGCCCGTGCTCCGGGTCGTCATCCCAGGCGGCCTGCGCATCAGGGGCGAGCCTGACAGCCTCGTGCACCTCAGCCGGGGTCAGTTTGTGCTTCTCTTTGATCTTGGCTTCAACGGAGGCGTCGATGATCAGTACAGCGACCACGACGCTCGATCTCGGCACGGACTCACAGAGTAGCGGCGTGTACCGGACGCTGGAGCGCCTTCTGGCTGACGTGTGATGCTCGTTCATGCATCTATCGGCAGGCTGCCCAACCATGTCGCGCTCAGGGTTGCCTTGTCGGTGCTCGGCTTTCCGGATCTGCTAGCTGAAGATTTGGTCCATGACCTCGGCGCCGCGGGTTAGGGCGGGCACGATCTGATGCCGGTAGACCAGCTCTGTCGTGGCGCTCTGGTTGTGCCCGGCCAGCAGCGCGATCGCTTCCACCGGCACGCCATGAGCGGACAGCAGCGACACGAACGTGTGCCGCAGCTCCCGGGGCACCCAGGTGCTGCCAAGTCCGGCGGCCTCGGTGATCTTGCGGAACTGTCTGCGGACGTTGTGATCATCGAGGGGCGTGCCGACGGTGGAGGCGAACACCAGGTTGTAGTCCTGCCACAGCTGCCCGGCGACCAGCCGGTCCGCTGCCTGCCTGGTCCTTTGCTCGCGCAGTGCGGGCGCGCATCTGCGGGCCAGGGCCGGTGTCCTCCGGGACTTCGGGGTCTTTGTATCGCTCCCGGCGCGATCGGAGCGCCAGACGAACACCGCGAGTTCCTCGTCATCGAACCCGGGCCTCGGTGACCGGCTGCCACTGGTCACCGGCCCAGGCGACGACGTGGTCCCAGCGCAGCGCGCGAGCCTCCTCCGTCCGCAGACCCGTGAGAAGGGACAAGGTGATGTATGCCTCCAGCCGGGTGCCCCTTGGCGGCATCCATCAAGGCGATCGCCTGCTCCAGGGTGAGCGACTTCGATGGGCGCCCGGCGCGCTGGCCCTTGGGTGGCTTGACCAGCGCGGCGACGTTGCGGACGACCAGGCCGTCCCGTTCGGCGTGCCGGATCGCCCGGACCAGCACGTTGCGCGAGATCTGCACCGTCCGGGTGGACACCCGGGACGCCAGCGCCGTGAGCGCGCCCTGGACGTCGCTCGACATCAGATCCCGCAGCCTCACCGTGCCGAGTTGCGCCCGCAGCATCGGGGCGATCGTGTCCCGGTACAGACCCACGGTCCGCGCGGACACGCCGTCCAGCCCACACGCCAGCCACTCGTCGAGCGTGTCGTTCACGGTGTAGGTCCGGCTGGTCCGCAGCCCGTTGTCGACTTCCTGGTGCAGATCGCGGAGCTTGTCACGGACATCGGCCTTGGTGCGGCCGGTGACCTTCCGGCGGATGCGCTCCCCGGCCGGGCTGAACCCTAAGCTGACCGCGCCCACGTAGCGGCTCTTGGACAAGTCTCAGTAGATGGAGTCCTCGCCATACCCGCGGCGCTGGCTGGCGCGCCTGGCAGGATTCGAACCCGCGACCCGCTGCTTAGAAGGCAGCTGCTCTGTCCGGCTGAGCTACAGGCGCCCGCTCCTTATTGTGCCGCTTCCAGGTCACGCAACGGACACGTACGCTGCCGGTTGACCTGCACGCCCACCTCGCCGGCGGGGCATAACGCGCATCTCGCCACCGCTGCCTTCGTCGGCTTGACTGGGAGGCAGGAGGTGGCCTCGTGGGCAGTGCCGGTGTTGTGATCCACGGAACCTGTGCCCCCGGATACGAGCGGGTTCGCGCGGCGTTCGCGCAGAACTTCGAGGAGCGCGACGAGCTCGGCGCCAGTGTCGCCGTGGTGGCGTCGGGGAAGCCGGTGGTGAACCTGTGGGCCGGCTGGGCCGACCCGGCGCGCAAGCGCCCGTGGCGGGCCGCGACGCTGACCAACGTCTGGTCGGTGACCAAGGCCATGACCGCGTTGTGCGTCCACATCCTGATGGACCGGGCGGGCCTGGATCCGGACCGGCCGGTCTCGTGGTACTGGCCCGAGTTCGCGGCGGGCGGCAAGAAGGACATCCCGGTGCGCTGGGTGATGAGCCACCGCGCGGGGCTGGCCGGGTTCACCGCGCCGGTCAGTGTGGCCGATTTCGGCGACTGGGAGAAGGTGACCTCCCTGCTCGCCGCGCAGGAGCCGCTCTGGGAGCCGGGCACGGTCAGCGGGTACCACGCGATCACGTTCGGCTTCCTGGCCGGGGAGATCGTCCGGCGGATCACCGGGCAGAGCCTCGGCGCGTTCTTCGCCGCCGAAGTCGCCGGGCCACTCGGGGCAGATGTCCACATCGGCCTGGCGGAGGAAGACCTGGCCCGGTGCTCGGAGCTGAAGCCGCACTGGTTCACCCCGCGGGAGCGGGAGCTCATGGGTGAGCGGTTCGCGACGGCTCACCCGGCGGCAGCGGCCGCGCTCCTCAACCCGTCGCTGAAAGGCGGCGAGGCCAACGATCCCGCCTGGCGCCGGGCGCAGATACCGGCCGCGAACGGGCATGCGACCGCGCTGGGCCTGGCCACCGTCCTCGGGGCGCTGGCCGACGGCACGCAGCGGATCGTGCGGCCGGAGGCCCTGCGGACGGCGTGCACCGGCCAGGGCCGCTGCACTGACCTGGTGCTCGGCCTCCCGCTGGAGTTCTGTCTCGGATATCTGCTGTCCGGGCCGGAGGGTCATTACGGCCCGAACCCGGCCGCGTTCGGCCATGACGGCTTCGGCGGCTCGTCGGTCTGCGCCGACCCGCAGACCGGGCTGGCGTTCGCGTACGTCATGAACCGCATGAGCATCAACCTCGCCGACGATCAGCGCAGAATGTCCCTGCTCGACGCCGTCTACGCCAGCACCGTTTCCGCTGTGTAGCCTCTTGGCGAGGAGGTCCACCTATGCATGAGCCGCCCGTGCCCCACGTCGCACGCACCGACCCGGAGACCGCGGACCTGATCAACGCCGAAGCGCGCCGGCAGTTCGAGAAGATCCGCATGATCCCGTCGGAGAACTATGTCTCCGTCGCGGTCCTGGAAGCGGCCGGCACGGTGCTGACCAACAAGTACTCCGAGGGGTACCCGGGCCGGCGCTACTACGAGGGCCAGCAGGTGATCGACCCGCTGGAGAAACTGGCCGTCGACCGGGCCCAAACGCTGTTCGGCGTGGACCACGCGAACGTCCAGCCCTACTCCGGGTCGCCCGCCAACCTCGCCGTCTACCTGGCGTTCCTCCAGCCGGGCGACACGGTGATGGGGATGGCGCTGCCGATGGGCGGCCACCTGACCCACGGCTGGCCGGTCTCGGTGACCGGCAAGTGGTTCCGTTCCGTGCAGTACGGGGTGCGGGCCGACACCGGCCGGGTGGACCTCGACGAGGTCCGTGACCTGGCCCGCAAGGAACGGCCGAAGGTCATCTACTGCGGCGGCACCGCGATCCCGCGCACGATCGACTTCCCGGCCTTCGCTGAGATCGCGGCCGACACTGGCGCCCTGCTGGTGGCTGACATCGCGCACATCGCCGGGCTCATCGCCGGCGGTGCCCACCCCTCGCCGGTGGGATACGCCCCGGTGATCACCACCACCACGCACAAGACCCTGCGCGGCCCCCGTGGCGCCATGATCATGTCCGACGCCGAACACGCGTCGGCCCTGGACAAGGCCGTCTTCCCCGGCCTGCAGGGCGGCCCGCACAATCACACCACGGCGGCGATCGCGGTGGCGCTGCACGAGGCGGCACAGCCGGAGTTCCGCACCTACGCGGAGCAGGTGGTCGCCAACGCGAAGGCACTCGCAACGGCCCTGTCCGAGCGCGGGTTCGACCTCGTCTCCGGTGGCACCGACAACCACCTCATCCTGATGGACCTGACGCCGAAGGGCATCGCGGGCAAGCCCGCCGCCAAGGCGCTCGACCGGGCCGGCATCGAGACGAACTACAACACGGTCCCGTTCGACCCGCGCAAGCCGTTCGACCCGTCCGGCCTGCGGATCGGCACGCCCGCGCTGACCACCCGCGGCCTGACCGAGCAGCACATGCCACAGCTCGCCGCCTGGATGGACGAAGCGGTCTCGGCCGCCTTGAAGGAGGACGAGGCGGCCATCGAGCGGATCGCGGGCGAGGTCCGGGACCTGCTCGCCGGGTTCCCGATGCCCGGCTGGTCCACCCACCCCTAAAACCGTCCAGCCGAACGAGGACTTCAGCGGCCCGCCAGCCCTCACACCCTGCCCCGCCGGGCGTTAGCCAGCACGGGCGCGTCCGCACGCGTGCCCGTGATGTCAGCAGGATGGCGCCGGGTCGGGCGGGGCCGCGGGGCGCGGCGCCAGCCAGTACGGGTTGGAGCCCTCCTTGACCCGCAGCGCCAGCGGGGCGGGCAGCGGCGGGTCGGCGATGGTCTGGTAGGTGACCGGGGCCAGGCCGGCCACCAGTGGCGCTATCCGCGCGAAGGCCTGCGCGCTGAGGTCGATGTGGCCCGGGCCCGCAGTCCGGGCACTGATCGACGACTTCGACCGTGACCGACCCGTCCGGCCCGGTGACGTGCAGGTAGCTGCCGCAGGCGGCGGCCGAGGCATACGTGCCCGGGGGAAGCGCCACATAGAGCTGGTCGGCGGGCGCTGCCGGGTAGGAGCAGTTGCCCATCGTGGATCCGAGCTCATAGTGGGTCGCTTCCCCGCTGGTCTGGAGCGGTGCTCTCTTCATGTTCTGATGCTCTGCTAAGCTTGCGCCGTGAACGCCAGCCGTACCGCACGCGAGCGGGTCCGGGCGGAACTCACCCGTGAGATCACGCAGACCGCCCGCAGGCACCTGGCCGTATCGGGCGCGGCCGGGTTGTCGCTGCGTGCGGTCGCCAGGGACCTGGGCATGGTCTCCTCGGCTGTCTACCGCTACTTCCCCAGCCGGGACGACCTGCTCACTGCCTTGATCATCGATGGTTACAACGCGATCGGGGCGGCCGTCGAGAAGGCCGAGGGGGCCTGCCGCCGCGACGATCACGCTGGCCGGTGGCTGGCGGCCTGCCGTGCCGTCCGGGAGTGGGGCCTGGCCCATCCGCACGAGTACGCCCTGGTGTACGGCTCGCCGGTGCCCGGTTACCGGGCGCCCGAGCAGACGATCGGGCCGGCGGCCCGGATCGCCGTGGTGCTCGGGAAGGTCATCAGCGATGCGCACGCCAGCGGGGCAGTTGGCCCGCCCGGGTCTGGTCCGGCCGGGTCTGGCCAGCCCGGGATCTGGCCGCCCCCGCCCGGGTCGTTCGCGCCCGACGCCGTCCGGCTGCGGGAGTCGGTCCTGGCCGCGGTGCCCGACGACATCGCGGCGCGGTCACTGGCCGCCTGGGCCAGCGTGTTCGGGATGGTGAGCTTCGAACTGTTCGGCCAGTTCGAGAACGTGATCACCGACCGGGCCGGATTCTTCGACCACGCTGCCCGCTGCCTGGGCCGCATGATCGGCCTGCCCAGCTGAGTGATCATGGCGTGGCTATCGTTCCAGCAGCAGTAATCCCATGATCACGTAGCGGAATCTGGTGGCCGGACCGGCCCAGTTCATTGTCATAATCGTTAGTCGAATATATATTCGAGCAGGTAGTTGCGCTGCCTGTTCTTCCCCCGGGCGGTTTGCCGGGAACAGGGAGAGCGGGGCACGTGAGCAGGGTGTACGGAGAGCCGGTTGACGTCTGGGTACGGGACGGCAGACCGGCCAGGTTCGTCTGGCGGGGCCGCCACTATTCGGTGCTGAGAGTGCTCGAGCAGTGGGTGGTCAGCCTGGAGCTGAAAGCGGATTCTGGGGAGCCGTCGGAGCACGAGTTCTGGCGGGTAGAAGCATCGCCGGGCCGGAACGTCCCGGCCGCCACCTACGAGTTGCGGCGGGACGCCGGCACCGGCAACTGGCTGCTGGCCCGGGTCTGGGATTGAGGAAAGGGAGCAGGTTGCCGGGGGCGCACTGATGCCGGGGCTGAGCTGGGCGGAGGACTTCGCCCACCTGCACGTCGCTTCGTCGTACTCGATGCGGTACGGCGTGGCCGGGCCTGCCGCGCTGGCAGCCCGGGCAGCCGAACTCGGCATGCCAGCGCTCGCGCTCACCGAACGCGACGGGCTGTACGGAGCGGTCAAGCACGCCGTGGCATGCACGGGGGCGGGGATAGCGCCCATCCTCGGCGCGGACATGGCGCTGGCTGACACGGCGCTGGCTGACACGGCGCTGGCTGACACGGCGCTGGCTGACGGAACCGGGACCGGAGCAGGTGCCAGGGTTGCCGGGGGTGCGGGTGGCAGGCTGCTGAACGCCCAGGCGCCGGTCCGGCTGCGCAACGAGGACGCCGCCAGGGTGACGCTGCTGGCCACGGGCGGACGGGGCTGGGCGTCCCTGTGCCGGCTGGTCAGCGCGGCGCACGCGGCCGGTGAGCGGGGTGCGCCAGCCGTGACGCCGGATCTGGTGGCCGCCCACGCGGAAGGCCTGGTGGTGCTGCTTGGTCCCGCCAGCGACGTCGGCCGGGCGGTCGCCGCCCGGCGGCCCGACCTGGCGTCGGCGGCCCTGCTGCGCTGGCGGGAACTCGCCGACGTGGTGATCGAGATCGTCGATCACCAGAGCGCGGGGGAGACCTTCCGCGCCGCCCGGATGCTGCGGCTGGCCAAAGACACCGGCGTCCCGGCTGTGCTCACCAACGCGGTCCGCTACCTCGAACCGGCTGACGGCGCGGTCGCGCAGGTGCTGGACGCGGCCCGCCAGCTGGTCCCGCTCGGGCGCAGCCATGCCCGCAACGCCCGGGCCTACCTGGCCAGCGGCACCGAGATGGCCCGGATCGCGGCCCGGATCTGCGAGGTGCCGGACAGCGTGGCGGTGGGCGGCGGCCGTGCCCTCCGCCGTGACCAGGCCAGCTACCGCCGCGCCAGCCACCACCAGGCCAGCCACCACCAGGGCAGCTATCACCATGCCGGCCGCGGCTGGTCCGCTGGCGCGGACGCGATGGCAGGACTGCTCGCCGACACCGTCAGCCTCGCCCAGCGCTGCGCCC
>Ga0307372_10006442_pt1 | contig 17173 bp, 18 predicted proteins | sample OX1MG_FD_202533 | JGI IMG/M metagenome (GOLD analysis project Ga0307372, IMG submission 202533) | Soil microbial communities from Risofladan, Vaasa, Finland - OX-1 | ecosystem: Environmental > Terrestrial > Soil > Coastal area > Acid sulfate soil | place: Finland: Risofladan, Vaasa | collected... | reverse complement strand
CGCCACACCACCGGCCACCGCGACGAGAGGGCGGCGGGTGGTGGTGGAGAGGAAGAACGCCACCGCGAAGATGCTGGCCATTCCCGCCCCCACGTAGAGCACGCTGGTGCCCAGATGCCCGAACATGGCTCCCACCTGGACGACGTCCACCTGGGGGTGAACGGGAGTGGACGTGCTGCCATCGGTCACCGCCAGCGCATGCCATCCGAAGGCCAGGCCTCCGCCCACCAGGGCGACGGCGGTGAGCGCCAAGATCGCGGCGGACGAGAGCACGGCGGCAACCGCGGCCTTTGACCAGAGGATCCGGCTCCGGGAAACCGGCCGAGCCAACAGATATCGGAGACTTCCCCAACCCGCCTCGCCCGCCACCGCCTCGCCGGCGAAGAGGGACACGGCAAGGGGGAGGAAGAACTTCATGGTGCTGGAAAGGGCGATGATCGGAACGCTGAATCCGGAAGTCCGGGGAATCATCAGGAGCGGCAGGTCACCGACGAATTCGGTCTTGCCCGATCCGGTGGCCGCCAACGCCACCGTGAGCACGATGGAGAAGGCGGCAGCAATGCCCAGTGTTGCGTACGTCTTGGGCCGGTGGAACTGCTTGTACCACTCGATCAGGATCAAGGCCGGTCGGGGCCTTTGACACTCGATGCACGATGATCCCCGTCGAACAGCTCGAGGTAGGAGTCCTCGAAGGTGCTGGATCGAAACCCCGACACGCCGATTCCCGCGGCATGGAGGGCTTCCAACAGGACCATGGGGCGCAAGCCCCGGCCTTCGACCGTCACCGATCCTGGACCAGAAACCGTAGCTCGCAGGACTTCCGGCAAGGCTTGGAGCACGGCAATCCCGATGTCCCGATCGCCGATGTCCAATCGAACCCGGGGGATCTCTCCGACCAGCTCGGCCACCGACCCGGTAGCGAGCAACCGTCCGGAGCGCAGAACGGCCGCGTGGGTGCAGACGAGCTCCACTTCGGACATCTGGTGACTCGACAGCACGATGGTCTTCCCGGCCTCGGCGCACGCGGCAATGGCGGCATGTACCTCATGGATCTGGACGGGATCCATGCCGGTGGTGGGCTCATCGAGCAACAGGAGATCAGGCCCGCCCAAGAGCGCCTGGGCCATGGCCAACCGGTAGCGCATGCCGTGCGAGTAGCCCGAGAACGGCCGATCGATCGCATCGCCCAGACCCGCCAACTCGATGGCACCGTCGAGATCGGGGGACCCACCGGTCAGGTGGATCTGCCGGCAGATCAGATCGAGGTTGCGGCGTCCGGATAGGTAGGGCACGAATCCTGGCCCGTCCACCAAGGTTCCCACCCGACCGAGCACCCTGGCCCCGGGCCGAATCTCCTGACCGAAGAGGACGGCTCGGCCGGATGTGGGCCGGACCAGTCCGAGGAGGATTCTGAAGGTGATCGTCTTCCCTGAGCCGTTCGGTCCGACCATGCCGAGGATCTGGCCGGCCGCCACCTCGAGGTCGAGATCATCCACCGCGGTGATGCCGTTGCGGAACCGTTTGGTCAGGTGCTCGATCCGAATGGCCGGCGCGGACATCCTGTGTGGTCGGCGCTCGCCGGCCTCATGCACCGTCGGTGTCTCCATTGTTGAGAGCCTCCTGTTCGGCGCCCGGGATCATGCCTGCGAGGTCGACGACCTGTCCCCGCGGCGGCTTGTCGGCGTGCACGCTGGTCCCGAACCCGTTCAGGGCAAGGGTGATCGTGCCGATTCCCGCGTTGGGAGGTGTCACTCTCGCCCCCACCAACTGACCGGAGCGACCCACCCACACTTCGATTGCGATGGTCACCGGAGGCCCTGTTGCACCTCCACCCGTCGCGGAAATCTCGGCGGAGAGTGCCTGGGAGAAGACGTCGACGGCCGGTCCGGTGGCATGGGACAGCGCTTGGCCCAGATCGACCGTGACCAGGTAGCTCGCCGTCTGTTCTCCTCCGAATTCCGTCTGTCCAGCCGGAACTGCCGAGGTGGAGCCCCAGGCCAGCTCGTTGAGGGTGAACGCGGGATTGATGCTCTCGGTCTGCACGATGTACGGGGGAAAGTTGATCTTGAACTTGGCGATGTCCGCGAAGTTGGCAAAGATCCAGGGTCTTCCGGCCTGCAGTGGGGGCGTCGACGCCGGAGGCTTGATGAACACGGTGTCGGGCAGGAAGACCATCCGCTCGGTCCCTCCTCCGGCTCCCGGCAGGTCGATCCGGATAGTGCCGGAGGGACCTCGGAAATCAACGGCCCCACTGGCGCGGCTGGGCGTCGCCGAAGCCCCGCTCGACGAAGAGCGCGAGAAGGTCATGTCGAAGGCGCTGGTGACGGACAGTGTGCTGTTGACGGCTTTGATCACCGCCGAGAGTGCCTGGGGTGTGGGCGACGACGTCACCGGAGGGATCGTCGCTGCCGACCCGGGTGGGTTCGCTGAGCCACAGGCGGCGAGTCCGGTGACCGCCAGGGTGGTTGCGGCCACGACCATTGCCGCCGACCGGGTGGGATATCTCATTGGCTCCGGCATCAGGGCAAGGTGGCTCCTCCGACCCATTGGTGAATAGTAGGTGCGTCTTCGCGACCGGCTGTTCCGCGACTCACCGAGCCCGGCCGGCCGGCGACGGCGGCCTAGTGGAGAAAACTCCAGATCAGCCCCGAGGCTGACGGGGTGCCCGGATCACCCTGCGGCCAGCGGTGTCCACCTCCGGCGTACAAGGCGTACTGGACCCGGGTCTGGTTCTGGCAGGCCGACCAGAGGCTGATGACCGCGGTGCCGACCTGTTTGACCGTGGGGCCGCCGACGCACCCGTCAGCCTGGCGCCACAGGGCGACCACTTGGTCGAGCCGGGGCCCACCCTTCCCGCGCACCACCTGAGTGGGATCTCGGGAGCCGACGCTCACGTAGGGATCTTCCTGGTAGGCGACGATGGCGATCGAGACCGGGCGCGGCGGAGTGCAGAGAGGTACCGGCACGGCCTCCACTGCGGCCACCCCGGCAAAGAGGCCGGGATCCGCACACGCCATGCGGTACGCCATCCTCCCCCCGTTGCTGAAACCGGCCAGATAGACATTCGCCGCGGAGGTCCCAGGCACGCTGGCCAGGACATCGTGGACAACAGTGGTCAAGAACGAGACGTCGTTCACCCCGGCGGCTCGGGCCAGCCCGCAACACCCGCCGGCATCCCAGGACTTCCCGAAGCCGGCGGGGTAGACGACGACCGCCCGCCCGACGACCGGGAGGAATCCGGTCAGCCGGGCGACACCGGCGGGGGTCATGCCGTGGCCGTGGAGGACGACCAGCACCGGAAGAGGCCCGGACCCGCTGGCGGTGGGCCGGACGACTACGTAATCCCGCAACAGGACGCCGGACTGGATCTGCTGCACCGACGATGTCCAGCCGGCCGGGACCGGGACCCCGACCGACGGGCCGAGGCCGGGCAGATCCGGTTGGGCAATCCGATCCGGCTCGCCCGACGAGTCGGTCGGATCCGGCACCGTCGGCTCCGGGATCGAGGTCGGCTTGGACGACGTGGGGGTCGCGACGGGTCCGAGGGCCCGGGCCGCGGCCGGGGTCCGGATTCCGGTGAGCGTATGCACGGCGGCGTGGGACGTCGCGGGCACCGCCAGGGTCAAAAAAGATGCGCAGCCGACCAGGCAGCTCCCGGCGGCAAACCGGCGCAGCCGGCGACCGGGTCGGTCCCGGCGCGAGATGTGTCGCATTCGTGCTCCGTCGCTTGAGGCTGGGGACCTGGGCGGTCCGCCGGGAACTATACGGTGCCAGGGGGGCCTTCCGCTGGACACCAGGGCGCGCCGTCGACGGAAAAAGCCACGAACTCCCCGTTGGGCAAATGGAGCGCATCCCCACCACCCCGGATCCACCCGTCGAAGGCCAGGAAGGTCATGGCTGACTGCAGGACGAGACCGTGGGAGACGACCACTACCAGCCCCGGGTGCCCGCTCATCGCCTTCCCGATCGCCGCCGCCGCTCGTCGCCCGGCTTCGTCCTCGGTCTCGCCGCCGCCGCGGCGGACCGGGATCCCCGAGCTCCAGGCCTCGAATTCTTGCGGGAACGCCGCCTCCGCCTCCCGGTGATTGAGGCCTTCCCACCCGCCCAGGTACACCTCTCGTAGGTCAGCGTCGACGTCGAACTCCGCTCCCGAGGCGGCAACCACCCGTTGGGCCGTCGACCGGGCCCGGCGGAGATCGCTGGAGATGACCAGGTCGGGCCCGAGCGGTGCCAGGTGGGCCGCGAGCCCGAGAGCCTGTTGTCGACCGGTCGAGTCGAGCGGGGGATCGGAGTGCCCCTGGAAGCGGCCGTCGGCATTCCAGGCCGTGCGTCCGTGCCGGGCCAGTATCAGCCGCGGCCCGGGCGCGGGGTCCGTTTGGATCAATAGATCATCCGGGGGTCCCGGTACCACTTGAACTCGATCATGTTGTTGGACGGGTCCCGTATCACCATGGTCAGGTGCTCCTCGACCAGACCTTCGAAGCGGGACTGGCTGGGACGCTCGAAGGGTATGCCCCGCGCCTCGATGAGCCGTTGGAGGGATTCGAAATCGTCCCGTTGTCGGAAGGTCGCCCCGAAATGTCGCGGGTAGAGATCGAGCGGCTCCCGGTCCCAGCTGTCCGACAGATGGCACACCAGCTGGTCACCGAAGAAGTCCAATGTGATCCGATCGTCGTACCGGCGGGCCAGGTGGCAGCCGAGCTGGTTGACGTAGAACGCCTGGGCCTCGTCGAGGTCCCGGGCCGGAATGGCGAGATGGAATGCGCTCTCGGGATCACGCATGAACTAGTGGATCACGTCAGCACGGTCTGGGACTCGAAGAACGGGAGCGTGTCGGCCCGCAGCCCCAACCTCAGGGTCTCCACCGCGATCACGTCGGCGACGGCGATGTTCCCCAGATTGGCGTTCGTCCCGATCCGGCGAATGAACTCCGCCTGCAGTTCCTTGGTGGGCGCTTCGAACAGCAGCTGGTCGACATCGACCGATCCGGACAGGATGTGCTCGAGGAGGTCGACCCGGAGCTCGCCGTCAGCCGTACAGAGTCCGCTCCGCCCGCTCTCCCGGGTCTCGGTCACGACGATCTCGGCGCCGGCGCCGAGATCTTCCTCGATGCTCTCGACCCACTGGTCGGGAGAGAGGAGCTGGTTCCGCACCGGGTCCTTGAAACCGACCTCGCTGAAGACCCGAAAGCTGCCCACGCATTCCCGGATGTAGCCGGCCTTCTCGGTGTTGCTCAGAGAAATGGTGCCGTTGGAGATCTCCACCGTGTCGGCTCCCCACTGGTGGCACCATTTCAGGTATCCGGCGAACGAGTTCTGGACGACGAACTTCTCGAAGAGGGTCCCGCCGAAGTAGAAGCGGATCCCGATGTCGCGCAGGCAGGCGATCTTGCGGCCCAGGTCCGCGGTCACCAGCGAGGTGCCCCACCCGAACTTCACCACGTCGATGTGGGTGGACGCGCTGGTCATGGCGTCTTCGAAGTACGCGGTCGGCAGGCCGGTGTCCATGACCATGGTGAGGCCCCGGTCGCGGGGCTTCATCGTGCGGTACGGCAGGTTGAGCAGGTCGTGAGCCATGGTGTTTCCTTTCGTGAAGGGTGAAGAGGACGGGAAATCCGGGTAGGAGGTGGTCACGTTGAGATCGCCTCCTGCGGAAGGCGTCGGAGATCTTCCCGGCGCACCTTTCCGGTGGGCCCGACGGGCAGGCTGGTCATGAGGATGAATTCGGCGGGTTGCTTCCGGCGGCCGAGGAACTGCTCGCAGCGGGCCTCCAGCCGGGCCGGGAGATCCCAGGCGTCGTCCAGTTCGCTGGCCGGGACCACAAATGCAACCGGCTCCTCGCCGTAGACCGGGTGCGGGCGCCCGACCACGCTGGCCGCCATCACCCCAGGTTCCCGGAGAAGAACCTCCTCGATCTCCCGGGGGTGGATCTTCTCGCCGCTGCGGTTGATGACGTCGTCGGCCCGACCGTCGAGGTAGAGATAGCCCTCGTCGTCGAAGTGCCCGAGATCGCCGGTGGCCAGCCACCCGTGGCCATCGATCGCCGGGCGGGGCGGGAAGTCGTCGTCGGTGGTGGACCAGTACTCCTCCACCACGCTCTCACCGGAGATCGCCACCATCCCGACGGTGCCGGTCGGCACCGGTTCGCCGTCGCCGGCGGTGACCTGAACCGAGAGTCCGGCCGGGAGGCCGACCGATCCCGGACGGCGGGCGCCGATCGGATTGGCGGTGATCTGGCTGGCCGCCTCGGTCATCCCGTAGGTCTCGACCACCGGGATGCCGGTGCGTTGCTCGAACCGCTCGAGGGTGATGACGGCCAGGGGCGCCGATGCGCTGCGGGCCAGTCGGACCCCAACCATGGCGGTGGCCGGAGGCGGGGTAGCCGGGTCGGCGAGGATCGAGACGATGCCGGGAACGACGTTGAGCCAGGTGACATGCTGCTCGGCCACCGTGGCCCAGTAGGTCCGGGCCGAGAACCGGCGGTCCACCACCAGGCTGGCCCCGGAATGGATCGAGGCGAGGACCCCGACCACCAGGGCGTTGATGTGGAACAGGGGCAGCGGGCTGTAGCCGCGCTCCTCGGTGGTGAGCCCGAGGTGGCTGGAGACCTGGCGGGCGGTGGCCAAGAGGTTCGCCTCGGTCAGCGGAATGGTCTTGGCCGCGCCGGTGGTTCCCGAACTGGCCATGACCAGCGCCGCCCGACCGCCACTGGGTCGCTCGCCCCGGTGGCGGGCCACCAGTTGTACCGGGGCGGTATGCCCGGTTCGCCACAGATCACATCCGGAGGCGGCCGAGGCCGCGGCAGCCTCCGGACAGTCGGTGATCAGCGCGGAGATGCCAAGGGCGGCGAAACGGGAGCTGTATTCGGCGGTGGTGGCATGTGGGTCGAGGGGGGCGATGGTGACCCCGCTGGCCAGCGCACCCAGATAGGCGCTGACCATGTCCAGCGGGTCGGCCACCGCCAGGCCGACCCGGGCATCGCCGACGGAATCGGCCACCGCCCGCCAGGCGGCCGCAGTGCGGTCCAGGTCTCCGGCCGTCAGCACCCGGCCGGTGGCGCCCTCGGTGAACAGGACCCGGTGCTCGTCCCGTGCCGCCCGGGCCTTGATCAGGGAAGCCACCGTTTCCGGGGCGGGGGTGTCCGCCACCGCGGTCAGCGGGGCCGGCTTGCGCTGTCGTGGCCGACCACCCAGGGGAAGGGCGAGGGGCGTCCGGCGAACTGTATAGGCAATGGCAATCGCCCCCACCGCAGTGAGGAGATAGGCGAGCAAGGCGATCAGGGAACCCGTGGTCGGTGAGGAGCTTGAGTACGAGGGGGTGGGCCAGGTAGACCCCGAAGGAGATCTCCGATCCCACCGCGACCAGTCGCATGCCCCGGCGCGGACCCGAGGCCCACCGATGGCCGATGAGATAGATCACGATCACCGCGGCCACGCACGAGGCGATCATGGCCGGCTGGAGGACGCTGCCCGCCTGATAGTTCGGCATGATTGGGAGCTGGGCAACGTAGGCACCGATCGCGGCCAACGCCGACACGCCGGCGATGACCAGCAGCCGTCGTTGTTGCCGCTCGACGAAGGCATGGATCCGGTCGTAGTGCACCGCCGCGTAGGCCCCGGCCAGCACATACATCGAGTAGGTGGGGAGCAGCTCATAGGCACGGGTATAGAACCAGGTCATGGTGGGCGAGCCGGCCGGCCCGTACTGCAGCACTGCCAACCAGGCCAGGTTGACCACCGCCACTGCCGCCAGGATCGGCACGGCACGGTCGGCGGTGCGCCTCACGAACTTCCAGAGCAAGGGGAACACCAGATAGAGCTGCATGGTCACCAGCAGGAAGTAGAGGTGGTACTCGGCGGTGCCGGTCACCAGGTCGTAGCCGAAGTGGCTCCACGACCACCCGTGGGAGGTGGGATCACGCACCGCCTCGTAGATCACGCTCCAGGTCAGGTAGGGGATGAGTACCAGGGTGAACCGCTTCCGCCAGAACGGCCGGGCCGAGACCGGGCGGCGGAGGGCGGCGTAGACCAAGACAAAGGCGGTCAGGGTAAAGAAGACCTCCCTGCCGAACTGGAGGAGCATCAGCGTCCCGTTGGCCCCGGTGGTGAGGGCAATCCCGGTGTTGCCGATGGTGTGCACCCCGATCACCGCGGCAAACGTCAAGAGCCGCAGGATGTCGACTTGCCAGAGGTGCGCGCCAGAGCGTTCGTCAGGCACGCTGACGTCCTGACCGACCAACCTGGGAGGGTCCTGAGACTGACCCGGCGGTCGGGTCACGGTGAGGGCCATGCCTATTCATACTTTTCCAGACTGGGGGTTAGCTGAGAGCCGGGTAAACATTTGGTAAAGTGGGTCCCGGCGAAAATGGCTGCTGAACTGCTAATTGACACGGAATGACCCACTCAGGAGCCGCAAGTGGCGCCTATTCCGGCCGGGCCCCGGCCCTGATCCGGCTGGGCGACCAGCATCGCCCGGTCGCGGGGAGGAGTTTTGCAGGTCATCGAAGTGCCGTCCTCGCTGGTCGTCACGAACAACTTGTCCCGAACCCGGAAGGACGGTGCACGGTGGCCGCCGAGTGATTTCTCGGTCGCCTCGGGGAATTGGAGACAGATCTGCCGCCGGCGTTCGATCGGGTCGGGCCGACGCCGCGGCCACCCTCCTTGACCTCGCCGAGAGCGATGCGCTGGCCCGGAAAGCGGTCAATATCGCCGGGCCCTGAGCTCCCGGGATGACCGAGTCGGGGTCCTGGTGAAATAGCCTTGGCGACGAACCGAGGAGACATGCCGTTGCCCAGATTCGCCGTCTTGCTGCGCGGGATCAACGTCGGGGCCAACAAGCGGGTCGCCATGGCCGATCTGCGCAGGTTGCTGTCGGGACTCGGGTTCACCGACGTCGGCACCCTGCTGCAGAGCGGCAACGCGGTGTTCAGCGGCCGCCGGGCCAAGCCCGAGGTGCTGGCCGGTCGCGTCCAGGCCGCCATCCGGGACGAGCTCGGGCTGCAGGTGGCCTGCATCGTCCGGAGCCAGGAAGAGATCGAGGCAGTGATCGCCGGCAACCCTCTGGGCAAGGTGGCCACGAGTGGCTCCAAGCTGCTGGTGGTGTTCCTCTCCGAGTCGCCCGACCCCACGCTCATGGCCGAACACGACCCTGTCGAGTTGGCACCCGATCGGATCCGCCTCGGTGACCGGGTGATCTACCAGTGGTGCCCGGATGGCATTCTGGCCTCGCCCCCGGTTGGAGGGTTTGTGGAGAAGCACTGGTCGGTCACCACCACCGGGCGCAACTGGAACACGGTGACCAAGCTCGCCACTCTCCTCGGCGAGTGATCGAAGCGGCAGCCGGGCGAGGTCAGCTGGTCAGCCGACCCGGGTATACGAGAGATCGAAATCGTAGGTGCAGCCCGAGCCGGGGTCCGCCTTCTCCCACGTTCCGCGGATGGTGGCGCCGTCGCCACTGAGAGAGCCGGTGAATTGTTGCCGGAATTCGAACGGCGAGAAGTCCAGCGACTCCCGGGTCAGGGTCCCGACGCCCTGCCGGAAAGTCATTGCGTACCGCCGGGCGACTCCCCGTGAGTCGAAAGAGTGCCCCATGTACCCATCGTGTTCGGGGTCGAGACCGATGATGATGATGACGACGCTGTCAGGAGCATCGGGGTTGGGGATTTCGGTGCGCTGAATGAGAATCCGCCCGCCGAGCGTCCACTCGAAGACGCTGCGGCCGCCCCCATCGTCACCGGTGGGTCACCCGGAAAGGACGCCTCCATCGTCCAGGTGCCGACAAACCGGTCGAGGAGCTCGAGGGCAGGGTCGCGTCCGGGTGGCTTCATGGCCGTCATCGGATGGATGCCCCTCGTCGTCGGAAACCGATATCAGGGGTGGTTGCGGGCGGCGAGGGTGGTGGCCAACCACTTCGACCCCTTGACGATCGCCGCCTTGGGGGCCTGGGCCATGACCTGGACGGCGAGATCTCGTACGGTGACGGCCGACAGCTCGTCGCGCCAGCTGGCCTCGGCCCGCCACATGGCCGCGGCGATGCCACAGGTGGGCGGGTAGGCGCGCGCCGCCACCCGGGACGGCCCCTGCCGACGGATCTCCGTGCAGCGGAAGAAGGTGTCGTCACCCTCTACCGCCTGGAACACGTCGAGCAGGGAGATCTCCGACGCCGGCTTCCCGAGCCGATACCCACCGTGGCGCCCGGTCATCGACTCGACGATTCCCGCCCGCATCAGGGCCTGCAGGGACTTGGCCAGGTACGGCGCCGGTATCCCGTGGTATTCGGCCAGGCGGGTGGCGGGAAGGGAGGCACCGTCAGGGAGCATGGCCAGTACCACGGCGCAGTGCGCTCCCCACTCGACGCCCTCGTTGATACGCATACCCGGATCCTAGTTATCCAAGAAGGTCGGTTCCGATAAACTAAGATATCATACATCCGGATATAGGGAGGCTGAGATGAGGATCGCTGTCGTCGGTGGGACCGGCACCGTGGGGCGGTATGTGGTCTTGGCGGCCGAACAGGCCGGACACCAGGTCGCCGTGCTCAGCCGGAGGGTCGGGGTCGACGTCCGGACGGGCGAGGGTCTCGACGCCGCGCTGGCCGGCGTCGACGTCGTCGTCGACGCCATGAATGCGGATGCGATGAGCCGATCAAAGGCGACCGCCATCTTCACCGAGACGACCCGCCGGCTGCAACGGGTCGGGGCCGCCCACGGGGTCTCACGGCTGGTGACCCTGTCCATCGTCGGCGTCGACCGGGTGCCCTTCGGGTACTACCAGGCGAAGCTGGCCCAGGAGGCCACCGCCCTCGAGGGACCGCTTCCGGCCACCATCGTGCGGGCCACCCAGTTCCACGAGTTCCCCGCCCAGGTCATGGGTCGATTGCACGTTGGCCGCCTCGGGCTGATGCCGCGGATGAGGGTCCAGTCGATCGCCGCCCGCACGGTCGGCGAACTGGTCGTCGAGGTCGCCGCCACACCCCCGGGCGAGACGACCGTCGAGGTCGCCGGCCCTGAGCCCGCCAATCTGTTTGAACTTGCTCGAGCCATCGCCTCCCGGCCCGACCACCAGATGTCCCTGGTCCCACTGCGGGTGCCGGGCCAGGTCGGAAAGGCGATGCGGACGGGCGCGCTGCTCCCGGGCCCAGGTGCACGCCTGGCCGGTCCGTGTTTCGCAGAATGGCTGACCGGCGAGGATCTGGCCGCCGTCGGTTGAGTCACCCTTCATGGCTGCGGCATCGGCCGCTACCATCACCTGCATGGAGCTTCGTACCCTCGGTCGTACCGGTGTAAAGGTCAGCCCGCTCTGCCTGGGAGCCATGATGTTCGGGGCCTGGGGGACTCCCGACCATGACGAGTCGATCCGCATCATCCACCGCGCCCTCGACGCCGGCATCAATTTCGTCGACACCGCCGACGTCTACTCGATGGGCGAGTCCGAAGAGATCGTCGGCAAGGCGCTGGCCCAGGTGAAGCGCGAAAAGATCGTGCTGGCCACCAAGGTGCATGGAGCCATGGGGCGCGATCCCAATGCCCAGGGGAATTCTCGCCGGTGGATCATCGCCGAGTGCGAGAACAGCCTTCGCCGGCTGGGCACCGACTACATCGATCTCTACCAGATCCATCGACCCTCGCCCGACACCGACATCGACGAGACCCTCGGCGCGCTCACCGATCTGGTCCGCACGGGCAAGGTCCGGTACATCGGGAGCTCGACGTTTCCCGCCGACGACATCGTCGAAGCCCAATGGGTGGCCGAGCGTCGAGGCCGGGAGCGGTTCGTCACCGAGCAACCGCCGTATTCGATTTTGGTGCGCAGCATCGAAGCCGACGTGCTTCCCCGGTGCCAACAGTTCGGCATGGGAGTGTTGTCGTGGAGCCCGTTGGCCGGCGGCTGGCTCTCCGGTGCTTTTGGCCAGGGCAAGGACAACACCAGTCGGCGCTCGGTCATGTTGCCGCACCACTACGACATGACCCTTCCCGGCAACGCCCAGAAGCTCAGCGCCGTCACCGCTCTCTACGGGGTGGCCGAGGAAGCCGGGCTCAGTTTGATCCAGCTGGCCCTGGGGTTCGTACTCGAGCATCCGGCTGTCACCTCGCCGATCATCGGACCCCGCACGATGGAGCACCTGGAGTCCCAGCTTCCCGCACTCGACCTGCGCCTGACCCGGGACGTTCTCGACCGCATCGACGAGATCGTTCCGCCGGGAACCAACCTGAATGCCAGCGACGTCGGGTGGGTTCCTGCCCCGATTGCCGACCCCTCCCTCCGACGCCGGCCGCTCTGAAGCCGTTTCGGCCCGATGGGAGACGGAGGAAGGGTGACGGATGGGAATCCATAGCTGTCTGGGCACGGCCCTTGCGGATGCCGGCGGGTCCACGGGCCGAACGTGGCCGGCGATGCGCGGATGCTGCTCCCAGCGGGTGGGCTGACCGCGCTGATTACCGGGGCCGTCAGGTCGGTCCGGGTGCCGGCCGGGTCGGCGGCCGATCGCCGGTGTCGACCAGGTCCTGGGCCACCTCCCGGAGCCGGATGTTGAGATGCTGGGAGGCCCGGCGCAAGATGTCGAAAGCCCGGTCGGAGGTGATGCGCTCCCGCTCCATCAGGATGCCCTGGGCCTGACCGATGAGCTCACGGGTGGCCAGGGCCCGGTTCAGATTGTCGGCTCGCCGGTCTTCGCTTTCGTGGGAACGGGCTCCGCTCAGGGCCAACCCGGACAGGGTGGCGAAGATCAACCCCTTGGCCCGGTCGGTCGCCCCGAAGGCCCGGGGGTAATGGGCGTAGAGGTTGAGCGCGCCCAGGGTGCCTTTCGCGTAGAGGTGGTAGGCCAGCGCGCATCGCGCCCCGGCGGCCGCCGCCTCGGGCCCGAAGGTGGTCCACCGGTCATCGTCGGCCAGGTCTTCGGCATAGACGGTCGTTTGCTGGTCGATGGCGTCGAGGCAGGGCCCTTCGCCGGTCATTTGCTGGAGGCCATCGATCTCGACCACCAGAGGGTCGGAGTGCACCGCGGTGACCACCTCGTCGCCGTTCACGGTGAAGATGCCGGCAAAATCACACCCATCGATGGTGGCCACTGCCTGGTCGACCACTGTCTGCAGGGTGTCGACCACGCTCCCGGCGGCGAACAGCGCGCGGGCTACCTCAGAGAGATTGACGGTGAGGTCGACGGTAGTGGTCTCGGGATCGGCCATGTCCTCAGTTCCTCCGGCCATATTATCAAAGAAGGAATTGACGGCCAGCCTGGCTCGTAGCTCGGTCATACAGGCATCCAGGTGGGTCTTGACGGCCCCGTCCTGTTGTTGGAGCAGTTCCGCCACCTCGTTGTAGGTGTGCTCGCCGAAATAGGCGGAGACGACGGCCCCTCGGTTCACCTCGGGCAGCCGGGCCAGCAGCCCCCAGGCCTCGTGGCCCGAGAGCCGGGTTCGACCCCCCGGGTCAGATCCGGGTCCGGAGGTGAGGTCGAGGCCTCGGGAGGAGTTGATCCTCCGCCGCTTGATGGCCTCGGCATACGCCTGGACCAGCAAATGTCTTCGGAGAGACCCGCGCTCCGGGTTGTATCGCTCGGGCCTCCGCCACAATGCCAGGAAGACCTGGTGGGTCACCTCTCCGGCATCGCCGGTTTCGCCGCCGCACATCCGGCCGGCCAATCCGTACACCGACGGGCCATGACGCCGGTGCGCTTCGGCCAGGGCGCCCGGGTGGCCGCGCTCGATGCCGACGACGAGGGCGGCGTCGGATGGGCCCTCGATGTGGTCGAGCGCGTCCAGGTGACCGGCGTGGCTGGGGCGGGCCGACGGCTGGCGGCTGGTCTCGGAGTTCGAGTACCCCACGGGTCCGAACCTAGACGTCGCCCGAGTAGGGGACGGGATGATCGGCACCCAGCTCCGAGAACCGCTCGTTCAGTGCATGGGCCAATACGTCGTGGTCGTGGGGGGTGGGCAGGAGGGCGCCGAGGAGGAAGGCCTCGACCTGCAACGAGCTGCTCATTCCTCCGAGGGAAAAGTAGCGGAGGAAGAGCTCGCTCTCGGACAGGTGAGCGTCATGTCGGGCTTGATCCAGTCGGGCGTCAGCGTTTCTGACCATGGTGCCTCTTCAAAGCCTGGTCCCGGGCATGGCGATGATGGTCGGGTTGTCGGGGTGGGTCGCGACGCCGAGGTCCCCGAAAGGACACCCACGTTGGAACCAAAGCCAGGAACTCGACACGAGGTCCATTACCTCCATGCACGCACAGCGGTGGTGGGCCGCTTCCCACCAAACCCTCGCTGTCGAAGGCAACTACAGAGTACTCCTCTCGGCGCACCAGTGATCCGACCTTTCCGGACGGGGGGACGAGAGCGGCAATGGGCCGTCCGTCGACCCCACGGTGGCCGCGGCCAGCGAGTTCAGATCGTCATCGACCGGCAGGTGGACGAGGCCGTGACCGGCTCGGCGCAACTCGCGTCGATTCCGCCGGTTCATCTACGGTAGATGCATGGAGGACGGCCCACCGGAGTTCGCGTTGATCGACTTCGCATCGATGCGGGGCCTCGAGATCGGGCCGTTGGCGAACCCGAGGGTGGGAAAACACCAAGGAAGCATCACTTATCTCGATCACGCCAGCACCGACGAGCTCAAGAGGAAATACGCCACCAACGCTCAGCTGGCCGGTCAGATCGATTCGCTTGTCGACGTGGATATCGTGCAGCACGGAGACCAGGCGCTGGGCGAAGCGGTCGGAGCCGGCAACGTGTTCGACTACGTCATTGCCGCCCACGTCTTCGAGCACATCCCGTTCATGGTCGATTGGTTGCACCAGGTGGAATCGGTGCTGGTGACCGGGGGCATCCTGTCGCTGGTCGTGCCGGACAAGCGCTTCACCTTCGACGTGAACCGCCGGGTCACCGAGTTCAGCGAGGTCCTCGATGCCCATCTGCGCAACATCAAGGCGCCCACCTATGCGCAGATGTTCGACTTCTTCGCCCATACCGTGACCATCGATGGCATGGTGGACACACCGGCCATCTGGGCGGGTACCGCCGACTACTCGGGGGTGCTCCGCGACGACGTCCCTGACAGCGACGTCGCTGCCTTTGGGATCTGTCTCGACCAGCAGAAGGAGCGTTCCTTCGTCGACATCCATTGCCAGGTGTTCACCCCGACTTCGTTCCTGGATATCTTCGAGACGCTGGTGAAGTTGGATCTGGTGAACTTCGAGATCGGGGCCTTCTTCGACACCCGGGTGAACACCTTCGAGTTCCACGTGAGCCTCCGCAAGGTGGAGGTCGACCAGGAGCGGAGCCAGATTCGTGCGCAGCAGAACGCCTCGGTGCGGGCGGCCCGCAAGGTCATCGCCGCGGCGCCACCGCTCACCAACGGCTCGATCACCAATGGCGCGGTCGGCGGATCCTCGGGGCTCGAGCTCAGCGGCCTGGAGAAGCGGGTGATCTTGTTCAAGCGACGGGTGATGCATCGACTCCGCCACCGGGTTCCGCTGAGCCCCTGAGTCAACCGGAGCCGGCTTTTCCGGGCTTTCGCCGGTGGATCTGGTAGGCGCAGACATGGGCGCCGCTCAGGATGTGGGCCACTCGGACCACCTTGGCTTCGGGCAGGGCGTCGCTGACGAACCGGATCTCGCTGGTACAGGCCTGACGGAATCCCGAGGCGACGGACAGGATCGCGCAGTTGTGCTCGACGATCCGCCAACCGCCGTCATCGGTCTCCTCCACATCGGCCAGGTATCCGTCCTCGTCGAGGATGCGGGTCAGCTCGCGGACCTTCCCGTCCAGACTCAAACCGTCCAAACGGATCTGGGCGTCGTGCAGGCGCCGTTGCCGGCGCAGTTCGAAGAGCCCGGCGACGTCGTCGCTGTCGGGGCCGCCAAGGTATCCCAGCAGTTCGTTGGTGAGATCGCCGTATCGCTTGGGGAAGAACTCCTCGGCCGCCGGAGCCAGCTCGTAGATGTGGGCGGGTCGCCCGCGGCCCACTGGCTCCTGACGGTGGATGACCAGTCCGTCCTGTTGGAGACGATCGAGTTGCTGGCGAACCGCGGTGACGGTGATGCCGAGCTCCTCGACCAGGTCCCGCGATCGCCGAGCACCGTTGCGTTTGAGGGAGGCCAGAATCGCACGGCGGGTCGATGGCATGGAGTCCAGCGGAAGTTGCTCGCCCGCCGGCGCTCCACTCATGGCAACACCAGATGGACATCACCGAACTCGTGCCACAGATACCCCTTGTCGAGCGCCGCGGCATAGGAGGCTTCGAGGACCTCCCGGCCGGCGACGGCCTCCAACATGGCCAGATGGGAAGCCTCGGGCTCGTGCCAGCCGGTCAACAGTCCGTCCAGCGCCCGCACCTGGCGGTCGGCGGTGATGACGGTGTCGGTCCATCCGGTGCTCGGATGGACCAGACCCTGGTGGTCCACCACCGACTCCAGTGCCCTGACCACCGTGGTACCCACCGCGATCACCGACCCGCCATGGCGGTGGGTGTGGTTGATCCGGTCGGCGGTCACCGGGGACACCCGGAAGTACTCGGGATACGGGGGTTCGGAGGCTTGGAGGGAGGCCACCCCGGTATGGAGGACGATCGGGGTGATCCCGACCCCGCCGGCCACCAACCGGGTCAACACCTCGGGGGTGAATGGTCGGCCGGCACTGGGCATCTCGGCCGATCCCGGTTCGGTGACGTAGACGTTCTGGTAGGCCGAGATCGGCCACTCGCCCTGGATGTACCCGTACCGGATCGGTCGGCCATGACGGGCCAGGTAGCTGTGGAGCCGCCCGGGAATCTCCACCGATGCCACCCACAACCGGACCCCGTGGGGATGCTCGGCGTAGGCGGAGAGCAGGGTGACGGCGCCGCCTCCGGGCAGATCGAGCCGGAGTCCCGCCGGGGCGTCGAAGTACGGCTGCCCCGACCGCCTGAGCTCCACTGTCCACAGGCCGGCCGGCAACTGGGTAGACAGTCGGACTTCGATCTCCCGGCCGCGGGTGTCCCGGCCCACCAGTTCGGCCGCCAGGGTTCCCGATGTGTTGATGACCACCAGATCGCCGTCATGGAGGAACCGGGGGAGCTCGGAGAAGTGGGTATCGACCAGGCGTCGGTCGTGCCGGTTCGCCACCAGCATCCGGACCGCGTCCCGGGTGAGGCCGCGGGCCTCGGGGGGAGATGAGGCCTCGAGCTCGGGTGGAAGATCGAAAACCG
>Ga0307372_10006441_pt1 | contig 17173 bp, 15 predicted proteins | sample OX1MG_FD_202533 | JGI IMG/M metagenome (GOLD analysis project Ga0307372, IMG submission 202533) | Soil microbial communities from Risofladan, Vaasa, Finland - OX-1 | ecosystem: Environmental > Terrestrial > Soil > Coastal area > Acid sulfate soil | place: Finland: Risofladan, Vaasa | collected... | reverse complement strand
CCGCATTGGCGCGATTCACCCCTTCGAGTGAAAACAGCGCCCGCAGCTCATCGAGAGCCAGGAACTCGCGGTCGTTCTTCGGCGACCAGCCCAGTAAACACAGAAAGTTGATGAAGGCCAGCGGCAGAAACCCGGCATCGCGGTAGGTGGTCACGCTCACCACCGGCCCGTGCTTGCGCTTGGAGAGCTTGGTCCCGTCCGGCGCCACCAGCAGCGGCAGGTGCGCGAACTGGGGCGGCTCGGCCCCCAGCCCTTCGAAAATCAGCAGGTGCTTGAAAGTGTTGGTCAGGTGATCCTGCCCGCGAATGATGTGGCTGATGCGCAGGTCGGCATCGTCCACGCAGGAAGCCAGATGGTACGTCGGCATTCCGTCCGAGCGCAGCAGGGCAAAATCTTCCACCTCATCGGCGGCCTTCGCCTGCTCGCCATAGACACCGTCCACGAATCGCAGCGTCCGGCCCTCATCGCGCGGCACGCGGTAGCGCAGCGCAAACGGCTCGCCCGTCGCGGCCCGCCGGTCGCTTTCCTGGCGCGGCAGCTCTCGCATGCCGGGGTTAAACAACCACGCCCCCTGCGCGGAAGAAGCTTCGCCTTCGGCTGCATGCGCCGGAGTGAAATCGCGGTAAGCCAGTCCCCTGGTGAAAATCGCTTCCGCCGCGGCCCGGTGCAGCGCCAACCGCTCCGATTGCCGGTATTCCTCATCCCAGTCCAACCCCAGCCAGCGCAGGCCCTCGAAGATGGATTGCACACTGGCTTCGGTATTGCGCTCCACGTCGGTGTCGTCCAGGCGCAGAATCATGGTTCCGTGCCGATGCCGCGCGTAAAGCCAGTTGAAGATGAAGGTGCGGGCACTGCCGACGTGGAGAAAGCCGGTGGGAGACGGAGCAAAGCGGACGCGAACGGTTCGAGCAGATGAAATTGTATCTTCCGGCATCGTAAGAGGTTCTTCCTCCATCGATGCTACCAAGCCAGCCGCTTCAGACCTCCCGCGTCACCACCTGCGGCCCGGGTTTTGCCATCGTCTGTTCTGTGCCCGGCTCCGCCGCCGGGTTGGGAACAAACATCGGACGCCGCTTCCAGTCCGCTAACGCCAGCAGGTACAACAACACGGTGTTGCCGAAGGGGATGCAGTTCAGGAGCGTAAGCCAGGGCGAGAAGCCGGCTTTGCGGCAGACAATCCCCAGTGGAATCACCCACAGTACCAGGATGGCGGGGATGCCAAACAGCAGAAAATAGACCAAATGCGCTGGCTGGAGCCAACTCGACATAGTTTCAGCTCCGGGTTGGGAGATGTCGGGTGCGCTGTGATAGTAGCACCGTCCGCAGCGCTTTTGAAAGGAATTTCAGCTCCGGCCTTGTTACCGGAGATGGCGGGCGAGGCGGGATTCGAACCCACAACCCCGAGCTTAGAAGGCTCGTGCTCTATCCGCTTGAGCTACTCGCCCGCGCTACTTCATTGTAACTTCAGGCATATTCTTCATGGGCTTGCCGGCCAACGGAATCTGCCAGGGCCGAAACCGCCGTTGAGAGCGCCTCGGAGGCGCGATCTTCGCTCTCGCCGCAGCCAGTCAGGTATGCCGTGATTCCCAGCGTCTGCCGTTCCGCAGGCAGAACTGCGCAGCGCACCACCAGGTCCGCCCGGCAGCACCGCGCCGCAACCGCCGTGAGAAGGCGGCATACGCGCCGGCAATAGGCCTCCACGCCCGCAGGACTCGACCACTGATCCGGGTGAGACGGCAGCAGGTCGATATAACAGGCCAGCGCGCATTTGGTTTCCGCGCCCGGGGCATCTACCTCGTCGAGGTCGATTGTCTCCGGCGCCCACACGTCGCATTTCGCTGTCCAAACAAGAGATGACGCGCTATTCATTCTCAGCAACGCCGGAGCAAGGGCGCTCACCAGTGCGGTTTCGCCAATGTCTCCGATCCGGTCGGGTTTTCGGCGCAGATCCACCAGGCCCGGCCAGCACGCATCGATGACCGGGGCGCCGGCGCCAATCTCGAATTCCCAGTCAGCCTGCATGGGCGTTCCCGGCTCGTTCCAGAAGGTAGCGCACCACTGCGGCCTCGGCCCAGTGGATGTCGTCGCCTCGCTCCCCGCAGAGATAGGCGCAATGCCCGCCGTGCGCCGTTTCCACCAGCGCAATATGCGGATTGGCCAGAATCTCCGCGCGCGTTTCCGGCGTCAGCCGGATGAACGGATCGTCGAGCGCGCGCAGGATCAGTGTGGGCACGGCCACGCGATCGATGACCCGCGCGCTGGCTGCGCGGAAATAGTAGTCGTCGGCATCGCGAAAGCCGCAATACGGCGCCACGATTTTGTCGTCGAATTGTCGCAGGGAGCGAATGGGGCTGGCGATGCGCCTTGAGTAGACGTGGGGAAACAGCCTGGCCTTACGGCGATACCGCCGCATCAGCCGGCGCAGAAAGTGCCATTCGTATCCTCGATTCGCGGGTTCGTGCAGGGCATCGGAGCCGGCGGCCAGATCGATCGCCGGGCAGACCGCGGCCACGGCTAAAAGCGGCGGTCGGGCGCCCCACTCCCCCGCCAGCTTCAGCACCAGGTTCCCGCCCATCGAATAGCCCACCAGCCCCACCCGGCTCAGGCCATAAAGCCTGGAGTAGTGCTCCACCACCGCGCCCACGTCGCCGGAAAGCGCGGAGTGATAGAGCGTGGGCGTCAGTTCGTCGGAGTCCCCGCAGTTGCGCATGTTCATGCGCACCACGTTGCACCCCGCGTTCCATGCGCGCGCGGCGATGCCGCGCATGTACTGCGAATCCGAAGAGCCTTCCAGCCCGTGCACCAGAACCACCGTCAGCCGGCTGGCACGTTCTGCTTCCGGTTGCCAGTGGCAGTGGCACAGCACTCGGCTACCGTCCGCTGGATCCACCTCTACGGCTTCCTCCAGTGAATTCAGCAAAAAATGCGGACGCGGCATGTAATTGCCGACGAGTGTTTGCAAATGCCCGTTCTTGAGCCAACGCCGTGGAGTAAACGCCGTCAGCCACGCAGGAAGGGACAAATGGGATGGAGATTCCGCGGAAGAAGAGGTAGCGTCGGGTTCGTCGGGGAAGCTGGGGATCACGAAAGCCGTCAATGGTAGTGGTCTTCCGCGGCAACTTGCAGTTGGGCCGCTGTACAAAGCCACTCCAGCCTTGCACAATTCTCACAATACACGGCCCATCATGCACTATCAACGACCTGGTAGCTTTGATCCGGATCGAGGCGAAACCGAATGATCGGATTACAATGGCCTCCATTCCGGATTCCAGGTCGTTGCCTGCCCTTTCAAACAAGAATTCTCCACGGAATAGAGGCCCATGGACACTCTCGGAGCCAAGATTGCCCTCCTCGGCGGCGTGGCCATTTACTACGCGCTCGTGGTCTTCAACAACGTGACGGACTTCAACTCGAATTACCAGTTTGTGCATCACGTTCTTGCCATGGATACCAGCTTTCCCGGCAATCACGGAATGGGTCGGGCCATTACGGCATCCTGGTTGCAGCTGCTGTTTTATCTCGTCATCATCGCGTGGGAAATCATGACCACAATCCTGCTGGCGTGGGGAGCCGTACGGTTGTTTCGCGCGCGCCGCGCCGCGCCGTCCGCGATTGACCTCTCCAAAGATGTAGCCGTGCTTGCACTTACCCTCTCATTGCTTATGTGGCTGGTTGCCTTCCTCGCGGTGGGTGGGGAGTGGTTCCTCATGTGGCAGTCACGCCAGTGGAACGGGCAGGAGGAGGCGTTCCGCATGTTCGCCGTGGTGGGGATCGTATTGCTCTTCGTCACCCAACCGGAACGCGAAACCCAGCCGTGATCTGGTCGTACTTGATTGCGTCGCACTCGAAATTCTTAGATTGAGACTTGCTTGAAGTCGTTCCCTCGGAGGTGTATTTGAATCGTCTCCATCACTGGATTTGCGGCTCCGCCCACTGGCGGCGAACCAAGGAGCGCCTGCCCTGGATCCTCTCTGGGGCGGATCTGGGATCCGAGGTTCTCGAGATCGGCCCGGGACCGGGCTTGACCTCCGATCTCCTCCGCGCGCGCGCATCACGCCTCACCGCCCTCGAAGCCGATCCGGCTTTGGCCGAGCGGCTGCGCGCAAGGCTCGGGGACGATGTCCAGGTCATCACCGGAAACGCCGCCCGCATGCCTCTTCCCGACAGCTGGTTTTCCGGCTGCGCCATGTTCACCATGCTGCATCACGTGCCTTCTGCCGCTTTGCAGGACCAGGTTCTGCGCGAGATTGCGCGAGTGCTGCGGCCGGGCGGCGAGCTGGCAGGCTACGACAGCTCTGCAAACATGGTAATGCGGCTCATCCATCTCGGCGACACCTATGTGCCCGTCAACCCCGCCACCTTCCCCGCTCGTTTGCGCGCCGCAGGTTTCCAGGACGTTGAAGTGGAAGGGGTGGAGGGCTTCTTCCGCTTCCATGCCCGTCGGCCGGGTATTGTCCACTCCTTATGGACCATACAGTGAGAAACTGATCCCCCTTGTGTCCGTTCTCCATATCCAAAGACCTACGAAGATATCCGTTGACAACTACGAACGACTTCGTATATCTTCGGCCCCATGAAGCCAACCTCCCGCCAGCTCCCCCGTCCTACCGAAGGCGAACTCGAGCTGTTGCGCATCCTCTGGCAGAAAGGATCTGCGACCGTTCGCGACCTCCACGAGGAAGTAAACCGCACCCGTGCGCTCGGATACACCTCCGTGCTCAAGCTCCTCCAGATCATGACCGAGAAGGGACTGGTCAAGCGCGAGGAAGCCGGTAAAGCCCATATTTACCAAGCCTCTGCGACGGAGCACGCGACGCAGGATCAAATCTTGCGCGATATGAGCCAACGCCTGTTTTCCGGCTCCGCCGCGAAGCTGGCCTTGCACGCCTTATCGATGGAACCGGTGAACGACCGCGAGCTCGAAGAGCTCCGCACCCTGATTGAGCGAAAGAGGCAACGCCTATGAATCGACACTGGCAGGCTCTCGGCTGGACTCTCGTCCAGTTCCTCTGGCAAGGCGCGGCTATCGCCATCGCCTACCGCGCTTTCAATCTTGCCCTTGCGCGCCGGAGCGCTAACGCACGTTACGTTCTCGCGCTGGCGGCTCTGGTCGCCATGCTGGGTGTTTCCCTCGCTACGCTCGCCTGTGAAGAGGCCAACTTGCATCCTGCAACTTTCCCCGCCGGCAACGCCGGTCAGAAATGACGGAATTTTTTGCCCGTGTTGGCTGGTCTGTGATGGCGAATGCAGCGAGTCTTTCGATTTCCGTGCGCACGGGTAAGCGATTGCCGACCCGGTCGAGACCGTAGCCGCCCATTGTTCGCATTTGTCGGATCGACCCCTCCATATCCTGCCGATGGTCATTGCCGTTCCGGCACTCAAGCCCCTGGGCACAGTACTCCTCCATATTGAGTCCAGTAATCGAACCCATCTCTTCTTCGTTTCTTCCTCAACGTGCAAAGGGCGAGCATCCACCGCCGCCGAAATCTCTTTCGGTGGCTTCTCCGCGTTAACGATGAGGCAGCAGAAACAACTGCAATTCCAATCCAAAGAAAAGAGACATTCTCATCGTCTCCTCTTCGGCCGGATTTTCAGAAGATCCGCAAACGCACTATGGCTGCTCGAGTCGCAATTAGAAAGTTCCACATGGTTGCCAGATTAATCAGGCCAAGATGATCTTCCGGGCGGCCCCTTCCGGGTCATCCGCCATTCGGCATTCGTTGTCCCAGATCATCGCTCTGTTGGTTTCAGGGTCAGTCGGCTCCCACTTCAACCCCGGCAGACTGGGATTCCCGGTTGCTGCAAACGTTGCCCAGGATGCAGCCATCTTCTTCGCCAACGCCTGCGCCTCGGGTGTGTTGCCGGTTCCCTGCTCGCAGCGCTTGGTGTTGTCGAAGCAGAATTGAAGATCGGCAGTGTGCCATGCGCCCGGCAAGCCGTCGAGGATGGGGGTCTGCCATTTGAAGTAGTAGGTGTAAGCTGGAGCCGCCTTGAGTTCGTGCTTCTGTCGGGCCATCTTCACCACATTGTTGCGCATGGCGAGCCCGTTCAACCCGGAGGCGCCGCCGCACATGTACGACAGGGTCTGAATCTTCTTCTGCGGATAAGCCTTTTTGAGCGTTGCGATGATTGCAGTTGCTTTTTCATCGCCATAAGCTTTGGTGAGATTGGCATACCACTCTTCTTCCGTGGGACGAGAGGACATGCGATTGCCCTCTTCCGTCACCGAGCCGATAAGGATGGGCACGTTTTTCGAGATTTCCGGAGCCGCGTCGAAAAACGAGCGCATGTTGATCTCCTTGCCATCAACACATGGCGACCAACCGGCGCGCGGCTTGCCTCCTGCAAACGGACCCATCCAAGGACCGCGTGGATTGATCTTGGCGGCGGCTGAGTTGCCGGCAGCCACCAACTTGCTCCATTCCATCTTCTGTAGCGATTCGATGTCGTTCGGCGCGAGGCCGAGATCTTTCATCGTCAGACGGGCAAGTTCCGTTTGTTGCTCCCTGCTGGGTTGGTTGCCGCCGCCGCCCGACTGGGCCGCGGCACGGTGGAAGAGTCCGACAGCCGACGGCATGCCCATCAGCGTGGTCACCTTCGATCCGCCGCCGGACTGACCATAGATCATCACCCGATCCGGGTCGCCGCCGAAGTTCTCGATGTTGTCATGAACCCAGCGCAGCGCCGCCACAAGATCGGTCATGCCGACGTTCGCGGAATCTTCATAAGCAGAGCCGCCGATCTCCGAGACATCGAAGAAGCCAAGAATGTTGAGGCGGTGATTGACGGACACCTGCACAACATCGTGGTGCCGGGCCATCTGCGCGCCTTCATGCGAGGGCAGTTCGTAGGAGGATCCGAAGCTGTACCCTCCGCCGTGAATATAAAACATCACGGGACGTTTGCCGGTCAGGCTGGGCGTCCAGATGTTCAGCCGGAGCATATCTTCGCTTTGCCACCCGTCGTCCCAGTCCTGAATGAAGGTCTGCTCGGGGCTCGACCAGTTATGCAGGTTCTGCGGGCAATTGGCCCCGTAGACCAGCGCCGGGTACTCGTCGGTCCACGGCTCCGGAGGTCTGGCCGGAAGCCAGCGATTTGCGCCAGCCGTGGTCTGGCCGTAGGAGATACCTTTAAAAGTGAAAACGCCGCCGTCGACAAATCCACGCACCTTGCCGTAGTGGGTCCTGGCGACGGCAGAGCGCGGCGTCGAGCAGTTGCCCGGTTCCTGATGAGCCGCTGTCTTCGTACTGTCGGAAGCGAGAGCAGATCTGTCGGCAGCAGCCAAGCTGACGCCTGCCGTCGCGGAAAGTAAGAGGGCCTCTCGACGGGTGAGGATAGAGCGGCCTCGAGATTCAGGCATGAAATGTCTCTCCTTTGAGTTCTAAATGGCGATCGACACACGTTCGAGCTGAGGCGCAGAAATGGCCCTGACCTGAAAACGTTTCCCGGGCAGCAACATAAACTGAGAGTTCAAGGTCTGTCAACGCGTAGATGCACGTGGAGAGGAATCACGTGCCCCGCATTCTTTGCCGTATGCCTTAAGGTTTCCGTTCTGGCAGCTATTGCCGTCTTCAGCTCTCCCGGCCTCCCCGGCTTTAGTTTTCATTCGCCCCGAGGTCATGGCCTGCGCCTCAGGCGCGGTTGGATGGATTGCCTCGGTCTGCTCCTGAGAGCCTCCGTCACCCCATACCTTCTTTTCCTCGCCGTGGAGAAGTTTCGGCAGCAAGTGCACCACTGAGATCTTGCCCGCGATCGTTGTGGATTGGGGAGTTCTTCAGAGGTTCCCTAGATCGTACAGTCCGGCATTCGCTTCCAGATCTGGCGTAGAGAGATCAGCGAAGGAGTGGCTGCTGTCTGTGAGCAACAAAACGACGAAGATCTTGGGCCCATAGAAGAAGCTCCTGGCTGCAAGGAATTCGCGAAGACAATGTGCCTTGGATCACAGAACCGGGCCATCGCAAGGTGTACAAGAAAATGGGATGAGTGTGTCCACTGGTATGCGGGGGTGCTCATCATGCGCAACAGGCGCGCCGAAAATCGCCGGGATTTCCTCAAAATGTGTCTGGCCGGGTTGGCCGCACGCGCCGGCGGGGAAGTAGTCCGGCTTGCCGATGCGCAGAATCACCCACATCACATTTCGCCTGCATTAGTATCCGTTTCTCGCGATTCAAAACTTCGCGGTCCGAAAATGGACGTGGATTCCGGGCGCATTCTGGGCCTTCTTGACCACGCCATGGAGGGGCTGTTCGGCGATCCAATACAGTGCTGGTCAAAGATTGCGCGACCGGGGCAGATGGTCGCGCTCAAGGTGAATACCTTGGGCGGCCGCGGGCTTTCTACAAATGTGCTCCTTGTAGAGGCGATCTGTGAGCGGCTGCAAGGCGTTGGCGTGCGGGCGAACGAAATCCTGGTTTTCGATCGCGATAGCGCGGAGATGGAGCGCGCCGGGTTGCATATCCGCGCGGGTGGAAACCAAGTGCAGTGTTTCGGCACGGACCAAGTGGGCTTCGAGGACGAGCTTTCGCAGTTCGGACAAGTGGGCAGCCGGCTATCCAGAATTCTCACGCGGCACTGCGATGTGCTGATCAACGTGCCTGTGTTGAAGGACCACGACGGGGCGGGAGTTTCGATCGCATTGAAGAACATGTACGGGGTTATTCACAATCCCAACAAATATCACCCGAATGGCTGCGATCCATACATCGCAGACGTAAACATGCTGCCGGAGATCCGGACCAAGGTCCGCATGCACATCTGCGATGCCACGACGGCGTGCTATGAGGGCGGCCCGGCGTTCAAGCCCCAGTTCGCGTGGCCGGAGAACGCATTGATTGTCTCAGAGGATCCGGTGGCGCTGGACCAGACGGGCTGGCAGATCATTGAGCATAAGCGCGCTCAGGAAGAAATGAAGACGCTGGCGGCCGATGGGCGTGCGCCGCGCTACATTGCCACGGCGGCCGATGCCCGACACCGGCTGGGAAACTGCGATCCCCGGCGCGTTGCGGTGATTGACAGGCGCGTGGCGTGAATGAGGTGAACGATGAATACGGTGGATCCCAAGATCATGGCGCGGGAGTTGGACCGCCGGCTGTTTCTGAAATGCGCGGCCTCAGCGAGCGCAGCATGCACGATGGTGAACCTGGCGCCGCGACTCCGGGCGATGCCGGGCGATGAAGCTGGGACCAACCAGGACAGCCGCTATGCCCTCGAAGCGCGGTTTTACGAGAAGCTGCCAAACAAAAAGGTGAAATGCAAGCTGTGTCCCCGGGAGTGTAGCGTGGGAGACAAAGAACGCGGATACTGCGGCGTACGCGAGAATCGCGGGGGAACCTACTTTACCCTGGTGCACTCGCGGGTATGCGCCGCGCACATTGATCCCGTGGAGAAGAAACCGCTTTTTCACTACCTGCCCGGCACGCTCGCGTTCTCGTTGGCAACTGCGGGATGCAATGTGAACTGCAAATTCTGTCAGAATTGGGATATTTCGCAAGCGCGTCCGGAACAGGTTGCCGCCGAATATTTGCCGCCTGCGCGGATTGCGGCTCTGGCCGGCCAGTACCACTGCCCTACCATCGCGTTCACCTACAGCGAGCCTGTGGTCTTCAGCGAATTCCTGATGGACACCGCCGACGCTGGGCATGAAGCGGGCATTCGCAGCATTGTCGTCTCCAATGGGTACATCCAGGAAAAACCCCTGCGCGAAGCGTACGGAAAGATGGATGCGGTCAAGATCGACCTGAAATCGTTCAGCGAATCGTATTACGGAAGAATTGTCGCGGGAGAGTTGAAGCCGGTTCTGGACTCGCTTGTGACTCTGCGCAAGATGGGTAAATGGACGGAGATCGTTTACCTCGTGGTTCCTACGCTCAATGACAGCGAGCAAGAGTTCCGCGGACTGACGAGTTGGGTGAAGACGAACCTCGGCGCAGAAGTTCCCCTGCACTTTACCCAGTTCCATCCCGAGTACCTGATGAAGAACCTGCCCATCACGCCGATCGAAACACTGGAGCGCGCAAAAGCGATTGCCGACGCCGAGGGCCTGCACTACGTGTACATCGGCAATGTGCCGGGTCATCCAGCGGAGAACACATACTGCCCGCAATGCAAACGAGTGCTGATCGAGCGCGCCGGATTCGAGGTCCGGCAAATGATCCTTCGCAATGGCGCATGCCCGCAATGCAGGCATATGATTCCCGGCGTTTGGCACACTTGATGCGCAACGCCCCAAGGATGCAGATATGAGCTGTCAAGCGAAGTTTGGGAAGTGGATTATGGCAATTTCCCTCGTTACGACCTCAACCTCTTCGGCGCAGCAGGCTGCAGGCGCCGCGCCAAACCCAAAACTGCGCCCGGCGGGCGTGGCGGGTGCATTCTATCCCGCAGCTCCGGCGGAATTGACGGCGATGATGGACCAGATGCTGGCCCGCGCAACCCTGCCTGCGGTTGACGGAAAAATCGTGGCTGTGGTGGCGCCACATGCCGGATACCCCTACTCTGGTCCGGTGGCGGCATATACCTACGCCGCGCTAAGGGGGCGCAAGTTTGCCCGCGTGGTGGTGATCGCGCCATCCCATTACGTAGCCTTCACATTCACTTCGATTTTCAGCGGTGATGGATACGTGACGCCGCTGGGCACTGTGCCCGTAGACAGGGATTTCGCAACAAAGCTGGTCAAGATCCACCCGTCGATGCGACTCTCGGACCGCGGGCACATGGCAACGCGGGAAGGCGCTGAACATGCGATCGAAGTGCAACTGCCGTGGCTTCAGCACGTGCTGGGCAGCTTTACGCTGGTGCCCATCGTGATGGGCGACCCGAGCTACGAGAGCAGCCGCGCACTAGGGGTCGCACTGGCCACGCTGATTCAAGATGAAACCCGGCGCAAGGGCGGCAAAGCCCAGGAGTCCGCGGGCGAAACGCTGATTGTGGCCAGTTCGGATCTCTCGCACTATCACAGCTACGACATTGCCGTAGCGATCGACCACAAGACACTGGCAGCGCTGGAGGAATGGGATTATCTGAGCATGTCGCGCAACTTCGAACGGCGAGTGTGGGAAGCGTGCGGGGGCGCACCAATTGTGGCCGCGATGATCGCCGCCGAGCACATGGGCGCGAACCGGGCGGAAGTCCTTCACTATGCCAATACCGGCGATGTGACCGGTGATCGCTCGCGCGTGGTGGGATATAGCGCGGACATTTTTGTAAAGTCGCCCCATGGCGGCGCGACCGAGGTCCCGTTTTCGCTCAACGAGAAAGAGAAGCAGGGATTACTCGAACTGGCCCGCAAATCGGTGGAACAGGCGGTGCGCGGGCGATCGCTGTACCAGGTTGCTGCAACGGGCGATCCCTCACTCGACCAGGAACGGGGCGCTTTTGTGACCCTAAGGGAGGTGGGGCAATTGCGGGGCTGCATCGGCTTTACCGCCGCGGCCGAACCACTCTATGAAACTGTTCGAGATACCGCGGCACTGGCTGCCCTCAGAGATCCACGTTTTCAGCCAGTGACGGAAGAGGAGCTTGCGAAGCTGGAATACGAAATCTCAGTGCTCTCGCCGATGTCCCATGTGCTGGATGTGAACCAAATCAATGTTGGTGAACATGGTTTGTTGATGAAAAAGGGCGATCGGGAGGGTCTATTGCTGCCGCAGGTTGCTATGGAGCAGCATTGGGACCGCACCACGTTGCTCGAGCAGACATGCAGAAAAGCTGCGATCAGCCCGAGTTGCTGGAAGGACGGCGAAACCGACATCTTCCGATTTACGGCGCTGGTCTTTGGCGATCATGACGCGGGAGCCCATCATTAGTCTGCGAGGCTGAAGTTCGCACCCGCGGCGAGCACCGCGGGCGCCAGGCTGGCCGCGGCAGCCAGCCATGCGACAGGCCAGAAACCAAAGATGGGGATCAGAAAGCCCGCCAAAAGGAGCGCACCGAGGCAGCCTCCGATCAAATCCATCGCATACAAGGTGGCCAGGCTTGCTGCTTCTCTGCGTCCTTCAAGGTAGATCGCCGTCGCGAGCGAGAATTGACATCCACCGGGTAGCCCGCACAGGAACGCGATCAACGGAAACGCGGCCTGGACAAACCAAAGAGAAGCGGCTGTGTGCGATGTCTTCTCGAGCAGAAACACCACGAGAAGCAGCAATGACGCTGACACCGCGATGAAAAGCTGGCTGAGGGCAACGCGCCGCAACTCTATGGCTTGGCTGTGCCGGATGGGACGCATGCCGAGCCAGCTTCCGGCAGCGATTCCCGCCATCAGCATACCTATGAGCAACCCCAATTCGCGGTAGACATAACCGAAGAGCGACTGAAACGCAAGCAAAAGCAGAATCTGGAGAGTCATCAGAACGAAGCCGGCTGTGGCGGCGCACCAGACGGCAGCCACACGCGCGCGGCGCGCCTGCGGGGTGAAGAAGGAGACGAGAAGGAGAATCACGGAAGGGACGAGGAGGCCGAGAAGAACCATAGAGAAGCGAACCTTCGCGGCTCTTTTGAGGAAGTGCGCGCCCGGGGAGTTGAATTGTGCGCTCCAAAGCACCGCACTGAAGTAATATGCGGACGGTTCAAAGTCGCGATTGACACGAGTTGCGGAGGCGGACTGAAGAATTTCATGGATTTGCGCCATACGATCGGGCATCATCCGGAAGGGAATGAAGTACTCGCGCACGTATTGCGCCTGCAAATGACGGGCCTTCAGACGAGCGACGAGAAGTTGAGGATTCTCCGTGACAGCCGCGGGCTCCACGGCAGCAAAGAAGTGGAGAAACTCGCCGGGAATGACGGCGATATGAGGGAAAACCTGGCGCAGGGTCCGATCGATGCAGCGGAGAAACTCGCCAAGTTGAGGGCTGATCGCGTCCTCAGACGAGCGCAGTTGAAGCGCGAGCAGGCCGCCGGGAGCAAGATGGTCTCGCGCCGAGCGGAAGAACTCTACCGTGAAGAAGCGGTCCAGTTGGGCGTTCGCCGGGTCGGGAACGCTCACGATGATGACATCGAAGCTACTTTGCGCGGATTTCAAATAGAGGCGGCCATCGGTCCCATGCACATGAACGCGGGGGTCGGATAGCAATTCCGCTTCCCGAGGGAAGAGCCGCCGGTATAAATCGATGAGTACAGGATCAATCTCCACATAGTCCAGGCGCTCAAGCGTTGGATGCTTGAGGGCCTCTGCAATGCTTCCGTTGATACCACCGCCGATAAGCAGGACGCGGCGCGGCGCGAGGTGCTCGAGCAGTGCATAATGGACGGTCTCCTCCGCAGCTGCGGGATCGGGAACGTTGGCGAGAATCGAACCATCGTCGTAGATGCTGCGCATGCCCCCCGCACCGATCACAGTGAGCCGCCCATATGCCGAATCTTGAGAAGCAATGAGGTCAAAGCCGGGCCAGAGGCGAACCAGGGTATACGACTCCACGCGCGGGGCAACATAGCCTAAACAAGGGAAGGAGATAATCGTTGCGCTCGCAACAGCTAGAACTGTGGGGAGCCGGCCCATCCGAAAATAGACGCTTCCGCCTGCGCAGAGACAAAGCAGGGCGATAAGCATGGCGACTTGGATGCACCCGAAGAAGCGCAAGAGAAAAAGGCCAGTCACTAAGCCGCCGAGTGCGGAACCGGCAGTCTCAAGCAGGTAAGCGAGACTGCTTGCATGTCGCGGCGAAAGCTTGCAATCGTTCCTTACAAGTTGCGAAGCGAGAGCGAAGAGGCAGCCGCAGAGAGCGCAGAAAATGCTGACACAGGCAGATGAGATGAGCGCCATGTGGACGGGGCCGACGAGCTCGCCCGGGACCGTTTGTGCTCGCGCCCGCGCCATGCGCAAAGCAATGACGGCGAACGGAAGACAAAGGCCACAGAGGCTCTCGATGAACGCGGTGGGGATCCGGACATCTGCGTGCTTGCGAATAATGAAACCAGTCAGCGCGCTGCCGGCCGCAGTGCCCATCAGCCACGCCGCCAGCACGAATCCAAGGGAAAGCTCGTTACCGTTGAACTGCACAACCACTTCACGAAGCAGAATGATCTGGCCTGCGGCGGCAGTGAAACCGACGAGGAATGGAATCACGAGGGCTGTCGCCGGCCGATGGCTTGCGCGCGAATTCACGGTACCGCTCTTAAAGCGATGTGCATCACCGCCTGGTGCGAAACATCGCTGTAGGAAAAGACCACTGCATCGATTCCGTAGCGGGCGACCACGGTCTCCATGTCCTTTTCTTCAAAGATGGGAATGCCCTGGGGGTATAAACGCCCGGCGAGTTCCGGAGGGTATCTTCGGCCTGCAATATCGGGGATCTGTGTGGCCGCGAATGCAACCACTTGAAAATCGGTGTTGTCTCGGAATGCGACGTTAGAGTTATGGAAATCTCTACCTGCGGCGCCCAAGATCAATACCTTCTTCATAAAGGCTCCAGAACCCTGACCGCCTAATATCCTGTTCCTATCCACGCAGGTTGGCTGTGCCGGCGATCACAAACTGGGGTGAGATCGCACGCGACCAACAGTTAGCAGATACCAGAACTATCTGGTTTCCGCGTAATTGGCGATCTGCGCATCGCGCCAGGATAGGGAACGAGGCGTAGGCTTTCGTTGAGGTGCATCCGGGCCGATTTCAGGTCAAACTTCGAGTTCCTGGCGCATGAATTTCCCTTCGCGAGCCGGAAAACGCATTGCACCATCACAGGCTGGGAAGGGACTAAGAAGGCAAGTTCTTTAGATGGGCTGGGGCGGCTAGTGGGGATCGAACCCACGACATCCTGAGCCACAGTCAGGCGTTCTGCCGCTGAACTATAGCCGCCGTGTAACCTCTTGATTGTACCATCGAACCAACCTCTTTCAGGGCGCGCGCCTCACGCCGCTTGCGCCTCGTCATTTGGCTTTTGTGCCTGAGTTTTCTTCGCGATACAATCAAAGTCGGGCATCGGGGCGTAGCGCAGTCTGGTAGCGCATCTGCTTTGGGAGCAGAGGGTCGGGGGTTCGAATCCCTCCGCCCCGACCATCGTAACCATAGATTCTTCGCCACGCCCCACACGAGCCACTCCGAAACCCTTGATTTTTCGCGGATTTCCCAATCTACTGTTGCCATGAGATCGGTTGCAATCGGCGACCGGATCCATCCCTTCCGAGTGGTGGAGTCCGCCCCTGGTGGCGGATGGATCGCTGAAAGAACGCAGGATTTCCAGCAGCGGGTTCTGATCGAAATCGCGTCCGAGGCGGTATCGGATTCCGTGAAGCGGCGCATTCGGGAGCGCATCCGGCAGTTGGCAACCCTTCGCCACCCCTGCATTCCCGGCCTGCTGCAAACCGGGACCATCGACGACGAACGACCCTTTGCCACCTTTGAGCTTGGAGATGGCTTGCCCCTGCGGAAGCTGGCGTGTGAGAAGCGCCTGGCCATTCGGGAGCAGGCTCGGCTTGCGCTCGAGTGCGTGAAGGCATTGTCAACCGCACACCGGCAACTGGTAGCGCATGGGGCGTTAAACGGGGACGGTTTTCTCATCGACGATGCCGGTCATCCGCGCCTTCCTGTGTTCCTGCTGGATGACTCGAGACCGGACCCCGTACGGGATGACATGAGGCAGATGGGGGAGTTTCTGAACGAGATGTTTTCATCCTCATCCGATCGGTTGCCGGCAGACCTCAAAACGATCGTTGGCCGCTGCCAGGGAGACCGAAGAAATCCGTCTTACGAAAGCTGCGAAGCTCTGGCCGAGGATCTGACCCGTTTTCTCGATTACCGTCCCATCAGCGGTGTTTCCAGGAACCGATTCCATAGCCTGGCGCAATTTGCCCGCCGGAAACCAGGTATCTTTTATCCGGTCAGCATTTCAGCGGCAGCTTTGCTTTTTGCGCTTAGCTGGTCGTTATGGCTGGCGCAAGTGGCGCACCGCAGGCAGATGGAAGCAGAAAGCCGGCTGCACGATCTGCATCAGCTCACCGCTTCGCTCGAATCCGATCTGTATCAATCCGTCCGCCGGATTCCCAACTCAACTGCGGCGGGTGGATTGCCGCTGAGACTGTCCGCGCGTTCGAAGGCGTGCACCAGCGAGAGCACTTCGCGGCGGAGATTCTCATTCCCCGCCGTGTGCTCCGCTATGAAGCCGGCGCGAGATGCCGAGGGCAATGCAACGGCGCTGTGAAACAGGGCCTCGATCTCATCGAATGTCGGTTCAGGGTTCATGCGGCGAACCATCCCCGCGCAATTCGCGATAGAGCCAGCCTCGCGCAAACTGCAAATCCCGCTCCGCCGCGGCCAGGGAAAGGTTCAAGGCTTCGGCAGCCTCGGCGGTGGTGAACGCAAAAAAGTAGCGCAGCTCGACGATGCGCACCTTCCTCGCGTCCAGCTTTTCCAACCGTTCCAGGGCGCGATGCAGGTCGAGCATCTGGGCGTCGCCGCAGCCGATCCAAGCCAGGTCTTCCCTCAACTCCAGGCGGACCTGATTCGGACCGCCGCGGCGCCCGGCCAGCCTGGCGCGGGCGTGATCGGTGAGGATATTGCGCATCAGGCGCGCGGCAAAGGCGAAGAAGTGGGAGCGATCCGCCCATGCCACCTTCTGTTCCCGGGCAAGGCGCAGGAAGGTTTCGTTGAGCAGAGCGGTGGGTTGCAGGGTGTGGTCGGAGCGCTCGCGCCGCATCATGCTGCGCGCCAGAGCGCGCAAGTCCCTGTACACCACCGGGACAAGCGCATCGAACGCCGCGCGGTCCCCGGCGTGCCAGCGTTCGAGAAGCTGCGTTACTTCCCCCTGTCCCTCGGAAGGCATGGCTGGTCGGATGTACAGAGATGGTATTCCAAAGCATGGAGCGGGACAACTCCCCTCTTTGGCGGCTTTTCGGTGTCCTTACTTACCTATGCGTAAAAAGCGCGGAAAACCCCTCATGAACGTTTTTAGGCGGCCATGAGGGCTCTTGGCGGATCTTCCGCTGGAGCCGATAGAGGCTCCCTTACTTGGATTTGCGGAGGTCACGATGCGCAAGCCGGGGCGCAGGTGCAGGTGCTACACGCGCTGAGGGCATACCTCAAAACGCCGCGCGCGGAAGGCGCGATGGAAGGCAGGCTGGAGCACCGGACGGGAGTTGAACCCGTGAATACTGGTTTTGCAGACCAGCGCGTTTGCCACTTCGCCACCGGTGCCCGTTCCGCCGCGTACTCTTGCGGCGGATGCGAACAATTCGATTACTT
>Ga0307372_10006439_pt1 | contig 17180 bp, 11 predicted proteins | sample OX1MG_FD_202533 | JGI IMG/M metagenome (GOLD analysis project Ga0307372, IMG submission 202533) | Soil microbial communities from Risofladan, Vaasa, Finland - OX-1 | ecosystem: Environmental > Terrestrial > Soil > Coastal area > Acid sulfate soil | place: Finland: Risofladan, Vaasa | collected... | reverse complement strand
GGACAAGGTGCGGGCTGATGGCGTCGGCCGCGCTGCGACGTGGACCCGGATGACGAATACCGCACGCCCCAGATAAGTGCTCTGCGCCCGCGCCTCGTGCCGCCCGAACCGGCCCCGCATCACTCGTTGTCGGTCCAGCTGAGCAGCCGCGTCGCTAGCTCCTGATCACCCTCGATGTCCAGGCTGCCGCGCGGCTGCCGTCCGTAGAGAGCGAGCACCAGGTCGCTCGCGGAACCGCGCACCCGCGCGCCCGGCACGGCCTGGCCTGTTCCCGGTACCTCATCCTCCTGCGCCCTGGCCCCCGACGGCCCCAGGTCGACCAGCCACGCGGGGCCGCCATCAGCGGTCAGCGCGACGCGGCCGGCCTCGTGCGGCCAGCCGCCCATCGTGGCCATGCCGACCGTCAGGAACTCGCCCAGTCCGTCCGCCGCCACGTCAGCCGGCAGCGGCTCGGCACGGCCGGCCGCCTCCTGGGCATCGAACGCGTGCACGGCAGCCTCCTGCACCTGGTGGCGGGCCACCGCGCCCGAGTCAGCCGGGGCGCCGGACTCCGGCCACCAGGTCCAGCAGGGCCGGCCCGGCCCGGCCTCGGCGAGGGCCCGGACGAGCTCGCCGGTCCAGTCCGCCGACCAGCCGATCAGGTCATTATCGGGCTCGAGGTCATGGATCTGGTCCTCCGCCGGCGGCGACGCGGCCGGACCCGCGGCCACCACGGCCGCCCAGAATCGCTGCACCTCACCAAGATGGGCGACCAGGTCGCGAACCGACCAGTCCGGGCAGCCCGGCACGCGGGCGTCGGGCCCGGCCAGGCCGGCCGCGGTCCGCAGCGCGGCGGAGCGATCTTCAATCAGCTTCAGCAGGTCCGTGAAGGCGGGTATCGGCATGCGGCCAGTCCTACCAGCCGGTGCCGACACTCTGCCGCTGCCGCGGCGATCTGGCCGGCGATCGTTACGGCTGGCCGGCCAGCGCCCCTCCCTTGACCTGGCGGCCGCCGACCCAGACCCCCGTGACGCGCTCCGGGCTGGCCAGGATCGAGATGTCGGCGAGCGGATCGCCGTCCACGGTGATGAGGTCGGCGTCATAGCCCGCGGCCAGCAGGCCGCTGCGCGGCGCCTGCGGACCGAGAGTGAGCGGCGCCGTCGCGGTGGCCGCCTCGATGGCCTGCAGCGGCGTCATGCCGAGCGTGACCAGGTGCACGAGCTCGGATCCGTTGGTGCCCCAGGAATTGGGCAGGTCCATGCCGGTCAGGCCGATATCGGTGCCCATCGCGACGGTGACGCCGCGCTCGATGGCCAGCCGCATCGCGTCCGCGTGAATGTCAGCGATGGCCACCAGCTTGGCCGCCGCGTACGGCGGCACCTGCTCCAGGTGGAGCAGGATGTCCTCGATGATGCTGCGGGTCGGAACGAGGATCGCCCCCGTCTCCCGCATCGCGTCGCACGCCTCCTCGTCCAGGTAGGTGCCGTGCTCGATCGTCGCGACGCCGGCCCGCAGGGCCGCCATGATCCCCGGCTTGCCGTGACAGTGCGCCGCCACGACCCGGTCGGCCAGGCCCGCCACCTCGACGATGGTCGCCAGCTCGGCGTCGGTGAACTGCTGGTGGACGGGATCGTCTACCTCCGACAGCACGCCGCCCGAGGCGCAGACCTTGATCACCGCCGCGCCGCGCCGCAGCTGCTCCCGGACCGCGCGCATGCACTCCGAGGTGCCGTCGGCCAGGCGGAACGTCCCGTCGTGCCGGCTGAAGTCGGCTACCCACGACAGCGGGTAGCAGTGCAGGTCCCCGTGCCCGCCGGTCGTGCTGAGCACCGCGCCGGCCGCGTAGACCGCCGGACCGTCGAGCAGCCCTTCGCGGACCGCCTGCGCCAGGTAGACACCGAGCCCGCCGACCTCCCGCACCGAGGTGACCCCGGCGTTCAGCGCGTTCGCCAGGTCGCGCCCGGACCGGGCCGCGCGCAGCTGCACCGGCTCGGTGGCCAGCCGGGCCAGGTCCATCGCCCGGCTGCCCATGAAGTGCCCATGGCAGTCCCACAGGCCCGGCAGCACCGCCGCCGCGTGACGCGAGACCACGCCCGGAGTCGGCGGCGCGCCGGCCGCGGGCCCGGCATAGCTGATCCGGGCTCCGTCGATCAGAACCGTGGCATCGCCGACCGGCTCCCCGCGACCGGGGATGAGCAGCCCAGCATCGATCCGCTCCATGAGCGCCCATCATGTCAATCGCGGCGGACGCGGACAATTCGGCTCGCCGGCTCGCCCCGATCGCCCAGAAGCCGATCTCCGCACCAGCCCCGGATTGGCCGGGAAAGGCGCCGGGCGCCCAGCCCGGCCGGCGCCGGGAGCCCTAGCACCGTTAGATTTGTGGGGCTAGAGGGCGGCACGATGCTATTTTTTCCGCCGCATACCACTAGGAGACTCCGTATGCAGCCGGTAATGCGCTATACAAGTCTCAGTGCGAGCGAGCGAGACGCGGTCAGCTGAGAGGTCACCGTCTCTGCCCGGCCGGCGGGCCGCGCAGGACGGGCTTAGTCGGCTACGCCAAACCTTCGCCGCCGCGCCGCTGCCGCTCAGGATCTTGCTGATCGTAGCGCTCTGCATTATCGCGCCGCCGCTCGCCGCTATCGGCGTGTTCGCCGGGCTCATCTACGCGCCGTACGCGCTGTGGACCAGCAGTCGCGGCCCGGCGGCCTCGCTGTCGGTCGCCTTGTGGGGCATCGCGCTGACCGCCGCCCTCGCGCACGGCAGCGACGGGCTGAGGTACCTGCTCCTGGTGCTCCCGCTGGCGGTCGCCGGGGCCGCCCATGCTGGCCCGCTCGGCCGCTGGCTCGTCCCGTGCCGGACGGTCGCGTGGACCCTCGGCTGGGCGCTGCCCGTCGGGATCATCACGTTCCGGATCTGGCGGCAGTTCCCCTACCTAGGGCCCGCGGCCGCCTGGCTGATCGCCTGCCTGGTCCTGGGCTGGCGCCTGATTGGCGCCTGGCAGTACGGCCGCGGCCAGACCAGGCAGCAGGCCCGCGGCGGCGCCCCCGCGGCGCCGTACCCCTGGTCGCCTGCCGGCCCGTATGGGCCTCCGGCCTCCCACCCGACGGCCCGGCCCGCCGGCCCCGTGCCGGGCGGCCGGGGGCCAGGCGGGCGCCCCGGCGGCGGCCCCGTGCGCGTCGCCCAGGCCGGGGATGGCCTGCGCAGTCAGGCCGGCCCCGAGGCGGCCCGGGAGCAGGCCGCCGAGCAGTGGCCGGTGATCACCATTGACGAGGCGATGGGCGAGCTCGACGCCATGATCGGCCTGACGGCGGTCAAGGACCAGGTCCGGTCCATCGCCGCGTCCGTGGAGGCCGCGCGCCGGCGGGCACTGGCCGGCCACGGCACCGAGAAGCCGATGCAGCACTTCGTCTTCCTCGGCCCGCCCGGAACCGGCAAGACCGCGGTTGCGCGGGTGATCGCGAAAATCTTCTATGCATTTGGCCTGCTGAACACCCCGGCCGTCGTGGAGGCGCATCGCGCCGACCTGGTCGGCGAGTACCTGGGCGCGACCGCGATTAAGACGAACGAGCTGATCGACTCGGCGCTGGGCGGCGTGCTGTTCATCGACGAGGCCTACAGCCTGGTCAATGAGGGCGACGGGCAGGGCGACCGGTTCGGCAACGAGGCGGTGCAGGCGCTGCTCAAGCGGGCCGAGGACAACCGCGAGGACCTGATCATCATCCTGGCCGGCTACGAGCGCCAGATGGACGGCTTCCTCGCCACCAACCCGGGCCTGAACTCGCGGTTCGGCAACCGCGTGAAGTTCCCCAGCTACACGCCGCCGGAGCTGGCCGCGCTGGCCGATCTCGCGCTGCAGGGCAAGGGCGAGCTGCTCGACCCCGATGCCCGGCCCGTGCTCCGGCGGATGTTCGAGGAGGTCGGCCGGCGGCGGCTGGTTGATGAGCTGGGTAACGGCCGGTTCGTCCGCAGCCTGCTCACCAAGGCAGGCCAGCGCCGCGATGTCCGCGTGATGGCCGCCGAGGCCGAGCCGTCCCAGTCGGCGCTGGTCACCATCCGCGGCGCCGACCTTGAGCAGGCCTTCGCGGAGCTGACCACGCGGTTCCGCGGTTACGGCCAGACCCCCACGGTGGAGAGCGCGCTCGCCGAGCTGGACGCCCTGGTGGGCCTGGAGCCGGTCAAGCGTCAGGTGCACGAGATCGCCGCGCAGCTGCGGGTGGCCAGGCTCCGCGACCGGCAGGGGCTGGCCAGCCAGCCGCCGGCCCGGCACTTCGTCTTCACCGGGCCGCCGGGGACGGGCAAGACGACGGTGGCCCGGATCCTGGGCCGGATCTTCGCCGCGCTGGGCCTGCTCGTCCGGCCCGAGGTCGTCGAGGCGCACCGGGCCGACCTGGTCGGCGAGCACCTCGGCTCGACGGCCATCAAGACGAACAAGCTCATCGACTCGGCGCTCGGCGGCGTGCTGTTCGTCGACGAGGCCTACGCGCTCTATAACCAGGGCTACTCCGGCGGCGACGCGTTCGGCTCCGAGGCAGTGGCGACGCTGCTCAAGCGAGCCGAGGACGACCGGGACCGGCTGGTGATCGTGCTGGCCGGCTACACGCAGGACATGGTCCGGTTCCTGCATAGCAACCCCGGCCTGGCCTCGCGATTCAGCGTCCGGATCGGGTTCCCGAGCTACAGTCCCGAGCAGCTCACCGACATCGCCGAGGTCATCGCGGCGCAGGCGGGAGACTCCTTCGCGGCTGGCGCGCGGCCGGTCCTGACCGAGATCTTCAGCCAGGCCTGCGCGCAGGGCCGCATCGACGAGCTCGGCAACGGCCGGTTCGCCCGGTCACTGTTCGAGCGGGCGTGCGCGTCCCGGGACATGCGGGCCTCCGGCATCGGCGACAGTGCCACGGCGCAGGACCTGACCACCGTCACCGCCGCCGATCTGCAGGCCGCCTACCGGGAGCTCGCTTGCTGAGCCAGACCGCTGGCCGCCGCCCAGCGCGCGGCTGATCCCCGGTCAGGGCGTTGGTCGCGTTCATCCCCGTGATGTCGATGGGCTCGCCGGTGGCGAACAGCGAGACGATCGACCGCGCACTGGCGGGTGATCACCCGCGTTCCTCCGGCGGCAGGTCAGCCAGCGCGGTGGCGATGTCGTTCTCGTCCTCGCCGGCCGCGCGGATCGCGTTCATCAGGGCGTGCAGCACCGAGTGCCGGTCCTCGCCCAGGTCCAGGAGGCGCTGGGCGGCGTCCCACAGTTCCGGCGGATCGTCGCGCCAGAGCCGGTCGGCCAGCCCGACATGCCGGTCCAGGTGCTGGTCGGTGACCGGCGGCCCGAACTGGTCCTCGTGGTCGGCCGCCAGCAGGGAGCGCCGGTCGGTGGCCAGCGCGGGGTCGAGGCCGGCCAGGTCGATGCCGTGGTAGGTGCCGCGCAGCAACGGGAACGCGAAGGCGCGGCGGGCCAGCGCCTCCAGGTCGCCATCGGGGAGCAGCCGGGCCACCAGCGAGGGCTCCAGGCCGAACGAGGCGGGGTCGCGGTACACGTTCGGGAAGGCGCGCATGGCGTCGAACACCGCATCCAGCGTCGCGGCGACCCCGTCGCGCGACAGGCCGGCCCGGGCGGTGGCCCAGCGGACCCAGGCCAGCAGCACGTGCGGCATGGCATCCTGCTCGGCCGGCGACAGCATCACCTTGCGCGGCAGCCAGTCGAGCAGGAACGCCTCGGCCTTCGCCGGGCTCATCCGCAGCGGCCGCCCGAAATCGCGGTCGCAGCCGTACTCCACGATGTGGTCGGCGCACCGGCTGGCGGCCTCGCGGTCGGACAGGTCCTCCGCCTCGTCCGAAGCCAGGAATTCGGCGGCCAGCATGGCCCGGCGGTCCTTGCGCCAGACCTGGCGCCGGGTAATGGCGGCCACGGCCGGCGTCTGGCCGCCCGTGCTGGGCGCTGTGGCCTGCGCGGGCACCAGGGCCGGCCTGCCCTTGGGCAGCACGGGCGGCAGTGTCCGGACGCGGGCCCGGATGAAGGCGTGGTAAGAGGGGAACGAGGCGCTCACGGCCGGCTCGGGCGCGCTCTCCGTGGCGGCCAGCGCCGCCGCCAGGAGCCGTCGCGCCTGCGGCGGCTCGACCTGGGTGAAGGTGGACCGCGCGACCGAGGTCGCGACCGGCCGTCCGGCGCCCGCGGCCTGGCCGCCGCCCGCGGTGTTACCTACCACGGGCTGCCCGCTGGCGTCCCGGCAGTACTCGAGCAGCTTGCCGACCTGTGAGGTGACCCAGCCGTCGCGCGCGAGGCCGCCGGCGTTGTAGTCGACGACCACGACCAGGGCGTGCTGCTCCTGGCCCGCGTAGCTGAAGACGCACACGACCTCGTCGCGGTCGCCGTAGGCGTCGGCGTTCACGTAGCACTCGGCGGCCTCGACGGCGCCCACGTGATCGGCCCAGCCCGGCCGCGCGACCCCGTGTTCCATCAGATCGAGGGCGGCCTGCTCGGCCTGGGCGCACTGCCGGGGAGTGCCCAGGCACGCGATGCCGGATAGCAAAGCCAGCGCAGCCGGGCTGCCCTGCTCGGCGGCGTAAGCGACCAGGCCCTCGCCGACCAGTTCCTCGATGTCGGCGCGACGGCGGCGCGCCTCCCGCATGCCGGCCCGGCCCGGCTGCTGGCCCCACCAGGTGCCCAGCAGCTCGCTGACCATCAGCTCGGCATCGAGCGGGCTGCGCACGGCGAGCAACTCGCGGGCGGCCCGCAGCATCTCGGCGAAGAGCGCGTTCGGCGGCGGAGTGGACAGACCGGACGCGCGGCGTTTATGCCCTGGAGGACCCGAATTTCCGGAATGCCCAGAAGATCCAGAGGGCCCTGAAGGCTCTCGTCCTCCTGAGGGATCTCGGCGTCGGCTCTGCGGGCTCACGGGTCTAGCTTCCCAGATTCGCGGTTGGTGTTGCTATGCCTCGGCCCGGCGCGCCGTCCGATTCCTTCGGTGACGGACGCATTCGCCGGGATGGTCGCGCGCTCCATTGCTGGTGTATAGGCAGTTTACCGGAGAGCGGCGGATTAGTACGCTAGTGCTCCGTAACGGTAGGTCTGTGCCGCATCGGGTTTCCCGGACTGGCCCCGGTCGGGGCTATTCCGGTCACCTGGCGGCGGCGCGAATCAGCGCCGAATCGGCATGGCCTGGCGTGACTGCCGCGCGATGCCCCGACGGCGATTGCCGACAGTTGTCGTCGGCGGGCTTCTTGCGCCCGTTGTTGCCGCTAGCCTTCTTGTGTCCGCAGTGAGCAGGAAGGAGCTCTTCCATGGCACGCGCTCGCACGGGTGCGGGGGTTTGAGTATGAGGTGTTGGGTGTGAGGTGTTCAGTGTGAGCACCGACATGTCCGTGCCCAGGCCCCGCGCGCCCGGCCTGGATGTCTCCGACTCCGCGCTGCTGGACACGCTGCTGCGGGAGGCGCCCATCGGGTTCGCGTTCTTCGGCGCCGACCTGCGCTTCCGGCGGGTGAACGCGGCGCTGGCCCAGCTGGCGGACATCGAGCCGGCGGAGCACATCGGGCGGACGCCGGCCGAGATATGGCCGGCCGCCCTGGCAGCGGGCGCGCACGCGGCCCTGGGCAGCGTGCTGGCCGACGGCCTGGCGCTGGAATCCGGGTCAGGCGGCGGTGACGCGCTGGCCGGTGACGCGCTGGCCGGTGACGCCCTGGCCCCGCACTGGGGTTTCTCGTGGTACCCCTCGCGCGATCCGGACGGCGACATAGCGGGCGTGGCCCTGATCGCCGTGGACCATGCTCAGCGCCGCGGAGCGGCCGAGACGCTGCGGCGCAGCCAGGAGCGTTACCGCTCGCTCGTGCAGGCAGGCGCCCAGGTGGTCTGGGTGACCACGCCGACCGGCGAGATCGCCGAGGACTCCCCGGAGTGGCGCTGGATCACCGGCCAGGCCACCGAGGAATACCTCGCCGCGGGCTGGCTGACCGTGATCCATCCCGACGACCGCGACCGGGTCGAGCAGGACTGGCAGGAGAGCCTGCGGTCCGGCAAGGCGTTCGACGGCCGCTACCGGGTCCGCACCAAGACGGGCTCCTACCGGCATTACGACGTCCGCGCGGTGCCGGTCGAGCGCGACGGGAAGATCATTGAATGGGTCGGCGCGAGCACCGACGTCACCGGCCAGCGCGAGGCCGAGGAGATGCGGGGCCGGCTCACTGAGCAGCTGTCGGCGGCGGCGCTGCGTACGGCGCGGCTGCAGCAGGCGACCTCGATGCTGGCCGAGGCCCTCACCGTCAAGCAGGTCGTCCAGGTCATCACCGAGGTCGGCAGGTCCGCCATCGGGGCGGAGCGATCCGCCGTGGCGATGCTGGACCCGGATCGCCTGCGGCTCAAGACGATCAACCCGGCCGGCCTTCCGGGCACCCCCGGATCGGTCAGCGAAGATATCCCGCTGGACACCCCCAGCGTCATGACCGCGGCGATCACGGCCCGGCGGCCGCTGACGTTCGAGAATCCGGACGTGCTGCGTCGTTACTTCGAGAGCCAGGTCAATCTGGACCTGTTCCTGCTGCATAGCGACGAGCAGGCCTGGGTAGGTCTGCCGCTACTGTCCTCGGGCGCGCCGCTGGGCGCGCTCCGGTTTTCCTTCACCAGGCCCCGGCAGATCACTGACGAGGAGCGGGTATTCCTGGAGGCACTCGCGGGCCAGTGCGCGCTGGCCCTGGAGCGGGCGTCGCTCTTCGAGCGTGAGCACACGATGGCCGAGACGCTGCAGCGCAGCCTGCTGCCGGACCGGCTGCCGACCGTGCCGGGGATCATCCTGGAGGCTAAGTACCTGCCGGTCACCAGGAACATGGAGATCGGCGGTGACTGGTTCGACGCCTTCCGGCTGCCCGATGGCAAGCTGGCGCTCGCCGTGGGCGATGTCATGGGCAAGGGACTGACCGCCGCTGCCGGGATGGGCCGGGTCCGGAATGCGCTGCGCGCCCTGGCCCTGACCGATCCGCGGCCGGCCGCCGTGCTGGCCGGGCTGGACCGGCTGTTTACCGCCACGGAACTGGAGGAGCAGGTCACCACGGTCGCCTATCTGGTGGTGGACCCGGAAACGGGCGACGGCATGGCCGGGAACGCCGGCCACCTGCCGCCCCTGCTGCTGTCCGCCACCGCCCCGCCCCGGCTGGACAACACCGAGGCCGGGACCCCGCTGGGCTGGGCCAGCCCGCGTCAGCAGTACCAGTTCGCGCTGCCGCCCGGCAACACCGCGGTCCTTTATTCCGATGGACTGGTGGAGAACCGCAAGCGCGGCCTGGACAAGGGCCTGGACGAGCTGGTGGCCGTGGCGGCGGCGGCACCGCCTGGCGTGGCGGAAGATCCGGCACGGTTGCTCGCTTATCTCGTAGACCGGATGCTGGCCGGGTACGAGCAGGATGACGACGTCACCGTGCTGGTGTTGCACGTGCCGGAGCGGGAAGACCAGCCGCTGGCCAGCCGGCCGCGGGCAGCGGGAGTGAACAGGAGGGGGCGGGCATGACGAATGCGGGTACCATTTCCCGGGCTAAGCCCGCAGCCACCTGCGATGCCCGGTGGCGGCCCGTAACTGTACGACCTACCCTCGGACTCCGCCTAAGGTGGTTGACGGGACAAGATCTGGTGCGGGTCTCCTGCTGCGAGTCCCTCGCTTCAGGCCCGGGCTCCGGCCCGGTCCCAGCAGCAGGCCCGGCCCGGTAAGGTCCATTTCTCGCCATGACGTTTGCCGGAGAGGTGGCTGTGTCGCTTGTCAGTTCGATCGGCCGGCGGCCGATCGAGACATGGCGGCCAGCTGCCCAGCGAAGGAAGGGGTGACCGCGGTGGCAGGTGCGGCAAGCTCTGCAGCCCGGCGGCGGACTCGGCCGCCGGCTCCGGGCACACGTGTTCCGCAGCAAGCCCGTGGGGGATCCTCAGAGGGTGCCGTCGCGCTGGCGGACGCCGCTGGAACGGACGCCCAGGCAGGCCCGGCTAACCGCCGGGGCGCACGTCAGCAGCGAGGCGGCGGACCAGACGGTATGGGATCAGGGAAGCAATCGGACCGGCCAGGTGGGGGAAGTAATGGCGGCAACGGGCGCAAGAAGGTGACCGCGCAAGCTGACGAGTTCGCCGGCCAGGCGCGCGGCGGCGTGGGCGTCGACACGGACACCGACCCCGCTGAGGCGGCCGAGCTGGAGGTCGAGCCCGACCTCTCGGCGGTCGCCGAGCTGGAGGTCGATCCGGATCTGGACGACCTGGCCGACCTGCCGGTCGATGATGAGATCGACGGTGACGACGAGATCAGCCTGGACATCGAGGACAGCGGCAATGCCGCCCCTGACGCCGTCGCGGACGCTGACTCGGAGCAGGACCCCAAGGACGGGGCCGCCGTCGTCGGCGGGACCGCCACGGAGACCAAGATTACCGGCACGCCCGCCGCGGCGGCCGAGTCCGAGTCCGAGGACGAGACCTTCGTCTACGGCGACGACGATGAGGACCTGCCGGCCGCCCAGGTCGCGGTGGCCGGGGCCACGTCGGACCCGGTCAAGGACTACCTCAAGCAGATCGGCAAGGTTCCGCTGCTCAACGCCGAGCAGGAGGTCGAGCTGGCCAAGCGGATCGAGGCTGGCCTGTTCGCGGAGGAGAAGCTGGCCGAGGGCCGGGACACCGGCCTGCGCGCCGACGCGCGCATCGACCTGGAGTGGATCGCCGACGACGGCCGCCGGGCGAAGAACCACCTGCTGGAGGCCAACCTGCGCCTGGTGGTCTCGCTGGCCAAGCGTTACACGGGCCGCGGCATGCTCTTCCTGGACCTGATCCAGGAGGGGAATCTCGGGCTGATCCGCGCGGTGGAGAAGTTCGACTACACCAAGGGCTACAAGTTCTCGACGTATGCGACCTGGTGGATCCGGCAGGCGATCACCAGGGCCATGGCGGACCAGGCCCGGACCATCCGGATCCCCGTGCACATGGTCGAGGTCATCAACAAGCTGGCCCGGGTGCAGCGGCAGATGCTGCAGGACCTGGGCCGGGAGCCGACGCCCGAGGAACTCGCCGCCGAGCTGGACATGACCCCGGAGAAGGTCATCGAGGTGCAGAAGTACGGCCGTGAGCCGATCTCCCTGCACACTCCGCTCGGTGAGGACGGCGACAGCGAGTTCGGTGACCTGATCGAGGACTCCGAGGCGATCCAGCCGGGCGAGGCCGTCAGCTTCACCCTCCTGCAGGAGCAGTTGCACTCGGTTCTCGACACGCTGTCCGAGCGCGAGGCCGGCGTGGTGTCCATGCGGTTCGGCCTGACCGACGGCCAGCCTAAGACCCTGGATGAGATCGGCAAGGTCTACGGGGTCACCCGGGAGCGGATCCGGCAGATCGAGTCCAAGACCATGTCCAAGCTGCGCCATCCGTCGCGGTCCCAGGTGCTGCGCGACTACCTGGACTGACGGCCAGCGGGCACGACGGCTAGCAGGCACAATTTAGGGGGGTCCGGCGATTGCCGGACCCCCCTAAACCATCTCGTCAGCGCGAGTCGCTTCCCGGCTTAGCGGCCAGCCGTGCTGTCTCGTCCTGGATCTCGATCGCGACCTTCGCCAGCGCAGCAGCGTGCTGGCGGTTGTGGTGCGCGCAGAACAAGAGTTCTCCGGACCCGGGGAGCAGCACACGTACATATGCTGACGCCCCGCACCGGTCGCACAGGTCGCTGGCGGTCAGCGGCTTTGTAGGGGCTAGAGCTCCGGACATGTCGCCTCCTCGCCTCGGGCCCTCATGGCGCCTGTGCCGGGGGCCTCACTGTGATCTCTTACCGCATCACAACACCTGGCTGGGGTCCTTGTCATCCCCCAGGGACCGTGAGTATGCCGTAGGCGAACATTTGCCGGTGCCGTCACGACGATCTGTGACCGTCCCGGAAGGTCCTGCGTTGTGCCAGGTCGCCACCTATGTCAGCGGCGTGGTTGCACCGGACATGCTGCTCGGACGGCTAGTCTGCCCTCAGGGCCGGCCTTGAAGGTGATCGGGAAGGCGATCCGGGACGGCCGACCGCAACGCCACGTCAGGAGATTCACGTCGTGACCGCCGTCAGCGCAGCTCCCGCACATCAGGCCAGTGCCGCGGATGGTTATTCAGCGCGCCATCTCACGGTGCTGGAGGGCCTGGAGGCCGTCCGCAAGCGTCCCGGTATGTACATCGGCTCGACCGACGGGCGCGGCCTGCTGCACTGCCTCTGGGAGATCTTCGACAACGCCGTGGATGAGGCGCTGAACGGGCATTGCTCGCGAATCGAGGTCATCCTGCACGCGGACGGCTCGGCCGAGGTGCGCGACGACGGCCGCGGCATTCCCGTCGACGTGGAGCCCAGGACCGGCCTGAGCGGCGTAGAGCTGGTGATGACGCGGCTGCACGCCGGCGGGAAGTTCGGCGGCGGGTCCTATACGGCGTCAGGCGGCCTGCACGGCGTGGGCGCCTCGGTGGTCAACGCCCTGTCGAGCCGGCTGGACGTGCAGGTCGACCGCAGCGGGAACGAGTGGACGGCGAGCTTCCGCCGGGGGGCGCCCGGCGAGTTCGCCGCTGACGGCCCTGAGGCACCCTTCCAGCCGGGTTCGGGCCTGCGCAAGGGGCGGCGGGTCGCCAGGACGCTGACCGGCACCAGGGTCCGGTTCTGGCCGGACCGGCAGGTGTTCGTGCCCGGCGCTGACTGGAACTTCGGCCTGCTGGCCGACCGGGCCCGGCAGACCGCCTACCTGGTTCCCGGCCTGGCCATCCAGATCGCCGACCATCGCGGCGCGGCCAGCGCGACGGCGGACGAGGCGGTGGAGCGGGCCGAGGCGGCCCTGGCGGGCCTGCCGGCTCCCGAGGACCGGCCAGGCGACGATGGCCCGCGAGAGGCGGAATTCCAGTTCGCCGGCGGCATCAGCGAGTTCTGCGCGCACCTGTCGGCCGGCGATCCAGTCACCGACGTCCTGCGGCTGACCGGCTCCGGCCAGTTCACCGAGACCGTTCCCGTCCTCGATGACCTGGGGCACCTGACGCCGACCGACGTCGAGCGGGACCTGGCCGTCGACGTGGCGCTGCGCTGGGACAGCGGCTATGACTCTACGACCCGGTCGTTCGTCAACGTGATCGCCACGCCTAAGGGCGGCACGCATGTCGCCGGGTTCGAGCGGGCGATCGTCCGCACCGTGAACGATCAGCTGCGCGCCACCCGGCTGCTGCGCAACGGCGACGAGCCCGTCATCAAGGAGGACGTGCTGGAGGGCCTGACCGCGGTGATCGCGGTCCGGCTGCCCGAGCCGCAGTTCGAGGGCCAGACCAAGGAGGTGCTCGGCACTCCGGCCGCCTCCAAGATCGTGGCGCAGGTCGTGTCGGCCGAGCTCCGGGCCTTCCTGGAGGGCCGGGCGCGGGGCAGCAAGCAGCAGGCCCGCGCCGTGCTCGACAAGGTGGCCGCGGCCGCGAAGACGCGCATTGCCGCGCGCGAGCACCGGGAGAACCAGCGGCGCAAGACCCAGCTGGCCAGCTCGGCGCTGCCGGCCAAGCTGGTGGACTGCCGCTCGGCCGACGACCGCACCGAGCTGTTCATCGTGGAGGGCGACTCCGCGCTCGGCACCGCCAAGCTGGCCAGGGACTCGGAGTTCCAGGCGCTGCTGCCGATCCGCGGCAAGATCCTGAACGTGCAGAAGGCGTCGCTGACTGACATGCTGAAGAACACCGAGTGCGCGGCGATCATCCAGGTGCTCGGGGCCGGCTCGGGTGCCGCGTTCAACCTGGACGCGGCGCGTTACCAGCGGGTGATCTTCATGGCCGACGCCGACGTTGACGGCGCGCACATCCGAACCCTGCTGCTGACCCTGTTTCACCGGTACATGCGGCCGATGGTGGAAGCCGGCCGCATCTTCGCGGCGGTACCGCCCCTGCACCGGGTCGAGCTGACCAGCCCGCGCAAGGGCCAGCCAAAGTACGTCTACACCTACTCCGACGCCGAGCTGCACCGGACGCTGCTGGAACTGGAGCGCAAGGGCCAGCGCTACAAGGAGCCTCCGCAGCGCTACAAGGGCCTCGGGGAGATGGACGCCAGCCAGCTGGCCGAGACCACCATGGACCCGCGCCAGCGCACCCTGCGCCGGATCAGGATCGAGGACGGGGTGGCGGCGGCGGGCATGTTCGAGCTGCTCATGGGCAGCGAGGTGGCGCCGCGCCGTGAATTCATCGTGGGCGGCGCCGCCGAGCTCGACCCCTCGCGCATCGATACCTGATTCCTGCCGCTATTGCATCACTGCCGCACGGCCGCCGTGCGCCGAGGGGATCCGGGCATCAGGACGGCCAGAGGACCGGACAGAACCGCGGATCGGCGTAGTCGGGCTCGCCGGCGCCGGTCTGGCGGACGATCGTGTCGTGGTTGTAGGCCAGCAGGCTGCCGTCCGGCCGCTGATACGGGCGCCAGCGGTTCTCGCCATCCTGCAGGTGCAGGGAGATGGCGCGGCGCGGGCGGCCGCTGCGGTTATGGCCGCTGCCGTGGAAGATTTGGCAGTGGTGGAAGCTCATGTGGCCCTTCGGGATGACCATGGGAATCGGCCGCAGCGCAGTGCCGTTGACCAGCGCCGTCTCCGCCAGGATCGACTCCAGTTCGCTGCGGTCGCGCTGGGCGAAGTGCCGGGTCGAGTCATCCCCCGCGATCTCCGCCCAGCGGTGGCTGCCATCGATCATCGTGATCGTGCCCATCTCGGGGCCACAGTCGTGGAACGGGATGAAGGCGGTCAGCATCCGGTCCGACGTGCAGGTCTGCCAGTAGTGGCGGTCGGCGTGCCAGGGCACGAGGTTGCTGGGCTCGCCGCTGATCGGCGGCTTGTAGATGAGCGTGGACTGGAATATCCGGATCGCGGCGGCGCCGGCCAGCCGGGCGGCGACCGCGCCGATCAGCGGCTTGCTCAGGATCTGCGCGATCTCCAGCGACTCGTAGTGGATGTAGTCGTTGTGGCGCTGCACCGGCCCGTGTTCCGGTTCCCAGTAGGCCAGGTTGGGCGGCCTGACCGGGAGCGTCCGGTCCCGGTGGCCGGCGTAGAACCGCTCGCTCGCGGCCTGCAGCGCGTCAACCTCGTCGTCGGTCAGCAGCTTCTTCGACAGATACCAGCCGTGCTCGGCGTACGCCTGCACGTCCTCGTCGGATGGCAGCAGGGCCGCTGCGACCTCAGGATGAGTGAATTCGTCGGTGCTGGTCATGTTCTGGCTCCCCACCATGATGTCAACCGGACTGCTAGGCCAGCTGAGCCGTTAGGTCAGCTGACTAGTCTCCGCGCGCTCGCTTTCGAGGGCCTCATACAGCGCCTTGATGTTCCGGCTGCCGAAGGTCAGCGCGCCCTGGCGCTCGATGAGCTCGAAGAACAGGGTGCGGCGCTCGTGCGTGGACCGGGCGAAGATCTGGAACATCTGCCCCCAGCGGTCGCGGTCCGCGAGCACGTTCAGTTCCCGTAGCACGGGAACGGGGATCGCCAGTGCGCCCAGGCGCGCTTCGAGGGTCCGGTAGTAGCCGGCCGGTGCGGTCAGGAACTCCACGCCGCGGGCGGACAGCGCGCGGACCGCGCCGGCGATGTCGGCGGTCTTGAACGCCAGGTGCTGGACCCCCGCGCCGTCATGGGCCTCGAGGAACTCGTCGATCTGCCCGGGGTCACGGCTGAGGTCGGGCTCGATCAGGGTAAAGGTGACGCTTCCCGCCCGGTCCTGCACCACCTTGGACAGCATCGCCTGCCCGCCCACCTCGATGCGCTCGTCGAAGATCTGGGTGAGCCCGAAGACGTCATGGTAATAACGGACGGTGGCGTCGAGCTGACCAGCCGGGAGACAGGCCGCGACGTGATCGAGGGTGTCCAGCAGCCCGCGGCGCGTGCCGTGGTCATCGCGGGTCATCTCGATGGACCCGGGCGCGAACTCGCCACCCGGCCCGGGGCGCTGGACCAGTCGGTGCGCAACATCGCCGAAGCCGGATACCAGCGCGGTGCCGACGCTGTGCTCGCCCGTGCCGGCGAACACCGGGCTTGCCAACGGCTTGGCGCCCGCGGCCACGACCTCGCTGAAGGCCTGCCGGACGCCGTCGACCCGGAAGCCGATGACGGTCACGCCATCGCCGTGCCGCTGCACGAATTCCGATGCCGGATGATCCGCCGGGGTCGCGCAGGTGAGCAGGAGATTCACCTGCCCCTGGCGCAGCAGCGCCGACCGTAAGCCGGCCGCGGCCGCCTCGGCGCTCTCGCGCCCGGCTACCCGGAAGCCGAACTCGCCGCACAGCAGCGCGACCGACGCGTCAAGGTCGCCGACGTAGCACTCGACATGGTCGAATCCCTGGATCCTCACGGTCTAGCCCTCCCTAGTTGCCTGTGCCCGCGCACCCGGGAGCCGACGGCCTTGGCCGCGCCGGCACCCGGATGCCGGTAGACGTACCTCTATCTGCCGCCCGGAGCTGTCTCCGGCACGATCACGCCGGACTGAGCCGGAATCCCGGACCGGCCATCGGGCGAGCCTGCCGATGACCACGACGGCGGGCCGAGGAGCAGCGCGGTGCCGCGGTCGCCGCCGCCTGCGCCCTGATCCGCGACGATGACCAGTGCCGCGGACGCGTCGCCGTCCTCGATCAGCGCGACCGCGGACGCCATCGCGTCGGCGAGCGCGTCGGCCGCCGGTATCGTGCACGCCACCGGTCCCGACAGTCCCCAGCGCGCGGCGATATAACCGACCACCGCGTTCTGGTTGGACTGGAAGAACAGCAGCGGGGGAACGCGGCGTCCTTCGTCCACGGCGCTGGCCACGGCGGCCGCCGTGGCGATATCCCCGGTGGAGCTGGCCAGGACGACGGCCGTGCGCTCGCCCAGGTCCGGGCGGGCCGGCGGCGAGCCGAAGTAACGCCGCAGGCACTGCTGCGCCACCTCAGCGGCGAGCGGGCTGAAGGAGGACGTGATGAAGCCCGGCAGGGCGGGCAGCCTGGCCGCCGGGCTGGTCGGCCACTGCGCACGGGCGAGCACGACCAGGTGAGCGGCCGCCCCCGCGGCCGCGCCGGCCGGCCCCGCCGCGCCGGCGTGCGGCGTGCCGTGTCCCAGGATCGGCGGCGCGCTCACGCGGCAGCCACCACCAGCGCGGTGCACGCACCGCCGAACGCGGCGTTCAGGCTGAGCGCGTACCGAGGGCGGCCCTCGCGAGCGGTGCCGAGCACCAGGTCGAGCTCGCACTCCGCGTCCGGGGCGAGGTACCCGGCGTTGACCG
>Ga0307372_10006438_pt1 | contig 17183 bp, 15 predicted proteins | sample OX1MG_FD_202533 | JGI IMG/M metagenome (GOLD analysis project Ga0307372, IMG submission 202533) | Soil microbial communities from Risofladan, Vaasa, Finland - OX-1 | ecosystem: Environmental > Terrestrial > Soil > Coastal area > Acid sulfate soil | place: Finland: Risofladan, Vaasa | collected... | reverse complement strand
CAGGGGATGGATGCGGGCCTCGAAGTTTCGATTCCCCGAGAGCACCGCGACCACGTTCAGGTCCTGGTCCTGGACGTCGGCCTCGACCTCGGGGCTGGCCAGTGGACCGGAGTTGCCGATGCACGTGGTGCACCCATAGCCGACCAAATAGAACCCGAGTCGCTCCAGGTAGGGGGTCAGACCGGCCTGGTCCAGATAGTCGGTCACCACCCGCGAGCCGGGCGCCAGGGAGGTCTTGACGAAGGGCTTGACGTTGAGCCCCGCCTCCACCGCCTTCTTGGCCAGGAGTCCGGCCGCCATCATCACCGAGGGGTTGGAGGTGTTGGTGCAGGAGGTGATGGCCGCGATCACGACCGAACCCTGCTCGACCTCGGTCCGCGCCGCCGTGGCCACCGCGCCCCCCGGACTGGGGAAGGCGGTCTCAAAGCTCTGGCCGGCGGCGCTGAGCGCGACTCGATCCTGAGGCCTTCGGGGCCCGGCCAGGCTGGGCTCGACGGAGGCCAGGTCGAGCTCTAGGTACTCGGAGAATTCGGGCGTCGGCTGACCGTCGAGGCGAAACATCGACTGCTCGCGCCAGTAGAGCTCGACCAGCTTCACCAGCTCCTCATCGCGTCCGGTTGCGCGCAGGTAGCGCAGGGTCTGCTCGTCGACTGGGAAGAGGGCCGAGGTGGCGCCATATTCGGGGCACATGTTGGACAGCGTGGCTCGGTCGGCGACGGTGAGCGAGGACAGGCCGTCGCCGCAGAACTCCACGAACTTGTTGACCACGCCGTGCCGGCGCAGCATCTCGGTCAGGGTCAAGACCAGGTCGGTGGCCGTGGTGCCGGCTGGCAGGGAGTTGCTGAAGCGGACCCCGACCACGACCGGCGCCGGCAGGTACATGGGCTGGCCCAGCATCGCCGCCTCGGCCTCGATGCCGCCCACGCCCCAACCCAGCACGCCCAGACCGTTGACCATGGTGGTGTGGGAGTCGGTCCCGACCAGGGTGTCGGGGACGGCGATGCGTCCGCCCTCGTCCTCTCGAACCTGGACCACCCGGCTCAGGTGCTCCAGGTTGACCTGGTGGCAGATGCCCATCCCGGGCGGGATGACGGTGAAGTTGCGCAGCGCCTGCTGGGCCCAGCGCAGAAGCGCGTAGCGTTCCCAGTTGCGCTCGTACTCGCGCTCGATGTTGCGCTGGTAGGCGAGACCGGAACCGAACGCGTCCACCTGCACGGAGTGGTCGATGACGAGGTCGACGGGAATCTCGGGGTCGACCTCGCCCCCGGTGCCACCGGCGCGGCGCATGGCCGCCCTCATGGCGGCCAGGTCGACCACGGCGGGCACCCCGGTGAAGTCCTGCATCAGGACTCGCGCGGGCCGGAAGGGAACCTCGGCCGAGGTGTCGGGCCACCGGGCCAGGGAGCGCACGCTGTCCTCCTCCACCCGGCCTGCGGCGTGACCGCGAAGCAGCATCTCGAGCAGGATCTTGACCGTGACTGGTAGGCGGGTCACGTCCCCCAGGCCGGAGGCGGTCACGGCGTCGATGCGGAAGAGGTCCAGTTCGGTGCCGGCGAGGCGCGCGCGGGAGGAGATCATGGGCCAAAGATACTCCGGCTTCCTCCCCGCTCGGGTCAGGCGCTGAGGAGCCGGGAGAGCTCGCGCAGGCGGGGCTGAGCCAGCACGTCCTCCAGCGGGAGCGGCAGCGCCCGGCACCAATTCCTGGCCTCGGCTCCCGTCCCCGGGAGGTTGGCGCGGGCCTCGATCCCGAGTGCGTCCTCGATCTGCATGAAGCGCAGGCGCGAGCGGCTTCGTCCCAGCACCCGGTGGGCCTCGGTCACCGCGCGCGCCGGCTCGGCGTCCCCCGGCAGGCCGGTCCAGGCGGCCAGCCGGGCCCTTATCTCCGGATCGGGATCGAACCCGCTCCACAGGCCCGCCACCGTGGGTAGGTCGTGGGTCGAAATGAACGCAGCCGACGACTGCGGCCAGAGCTCGGGCGCCTCGGCCTCGAAGTAGAGCACCCGGCAGCCGAGCACCAGGCTCTGGGCCAGAGTCGAGCGCACCTCGGGCGCGACCGTGCCCAGATCCTCGCCGATGACCAGGGCCTGCGCTCGGTGCGCTTCAAGGGCGAGGATTCTGAGCAGGTCGCGCTGCGGAAAGCGGACGTAAAGACCAAGCGCGGGATCGGATCCCAGGCCCACCCAGTACTGCCGGAAGAGCCCCATGACGTGGTCGATGCGGAGTCCGCGGGCGTGCCGGAAGCCGGCTCGGAGGACCTGCCGCCAGGGCCGGTAATTGAGGGCGCGCAGCCGCCAGGGGTCGAAGGGGGGCAGACCCCAGGTCTGGCCCGCCGAGTTGAACGGGTCGGGGGGGGCCCCGAGGCTGAATTGGGGCAGCATGGCGTCCTGCCAGGACCAGGCGTCATATCCGTCCCCAGCCGAGCCCACGGCCAGGTCCAGGACCAGGGGCAGCTCTCCCGCCGCGGAGTAAAGTTGGTCGTCCAGTAGCACCTGCAGCCAGCGGTGGAAGTCGATGCGCCCGCGGTGCGCCGCGGCGAAGCTCTCCAGTTCGGCGCTCCCGGGCCGGCGGAACTGGTCTGGCCAGGTCGCCCAGGGCCCGGGCAAGACCTCGCAGAGGACGCAGAAGCGGGCCCATCCCTCAACCTCGAGGCTGTCCTCGTCCGCCCAGCGTGGACTCTGGGTGGGGCCCGGAGCGCGCTCCCAGATGCGCGCCAGCGCGTCCATCTTGAGCTCGAGTACCCGGTTGCGATCGATCAGCGGCAGGCGCGATAGTCCCTGCCCGGCGCGCTGCAGCGAAGCCAGTTCAGGAGCCGCGGCCTGGGCTCCCGGCACCTCTTCAACCCGCAGGTAGAGGGGGTTGAGCCAGCGCCGGCTCGAGGGGTGATAGGGGCTCGCGTCCTGGGGCGCCACCGGAGACCCGGCGTGGAGCGGGTTGACCATGACCATGCCCGCGCCACGCCGGCGCGCGCCCGCCGCGAGCAGGCGCAGATCGGCCAGATCCCCTACGCCCCAACTCCGTCGCGAGCGCGCGGCATAGAGCTGGCAGCTCAATCCCCAACCCCGCAAGCCCTCCGGGAGCGGGCATTGGCTCGGCGCCACGATCAGTTCGCGCTCCTGCCCCCCCACGATGAGGCGGTGATAGCCCAGAGGCAGATTCGCCGGCAGGACGCCGTCGACCGCGAACCCCTCGCCTGACTCGGTCAGCACCTCGCCCCTGCCCACGTGCGCCTGCTCTCCGGCCTCCAAGACCAGGGCCGCGGGCTCAGGAGGAGGGCTCGATCCGGCGCCCATTGCGGCTAGGACGGCCGCAACGCGATCCGGAGTCGCCTCCACCCAGTGCCCGCGGGCGTCGCGGTAGCCCGGCTCGATGCCCCAGGCGTCGGGATCGATCACCATCTCCACCACGCGCGACGTCCCGCGGCCATTCGAATCTCCCATGTCACGCCATCACCGCGGGTGCGGAGGCGACCGATGATCGTGCCCGGGCGGCCCTGGGCCTGATCGGATCCTAGCCCAGCCGGCCTTGGCGATCGGCTCGCGCGTTGACACCTTGGCGGCGTGGGCATGATTAGACTAGGTCTGCCGATCGCTACCAGACATAACGTCCCCTACCGCCCTCGGCGACGCTCAAGACGGCCCTCCCGGGCCCCCTGGCTGCTCGTTGCCGCCGCCATCGTTGTGATCGCGATGGTGGCCGTTTCACGCACCCTGGAGCACACGCACACGGTCAGGGCCGAGGCGTCGTCGACACCGCACACCACGCCGGTCGTGGCCAAGGCGCCCGGCGGGCCAGTTCAGCTGGCCGTACCCGGCCTGGTACCCGGCGCCTGCATGGCTTACGCGCCAACCCACGGCAACCGGGGCCAGACCATCTTCTTGGATCCCGGCCACGGTGGCCCCGACCCCGGGGCGTCAGGGACCGATCTGTCCGGGAACACGGTTCTGGAAAAGGACGCCACGCTCGGGGTGGCGCTGAACCTGCTTCCCCTGCTTCGCGCCGACGGCTACCGCGTGGTCCTGTCCAGGACCACCGACTCCTACGTGATCCAGCTCCAGAGCGCCGACCTGAGCCAGGGCGTGCTCACCTCAGACGCGGTCCGACGCGACCTGGTGGCTCGCGTGGCCTGCGCCAACGCGGCCCACGCTGCGGTTCTGCTATCGATCCACTTCGACGGGTTCAGCGACCCCACGGTGGGCGGCGCCGAGACCCTCTACGACGCCGTCCGCAGCTTTGCCAGCCGGAATCAGACCCTGGCCCAGGACCTGCAGACGGCGCTGGTGCGCAGCCTGGGCGTGCCCGATCGCGGCATCATTCCCGATGACCAGTTGGTCGCTCCGACCCTGACCGACGCCGCCGCCAACTACGGTCATCTGATCGAGCTTGGACCGGCCCAGTCGGGCTGGGTCCAGAATCCCTCGCAGATGCCGGGGGCGCTGGTCGAGCCCCTGTTCGTGACCGACCCGGCCGAAGCTCAGATGGTGGCCACCGCCGCCGGGCAGCTCCACGTTGCGCGCGCCCTGCAGAGCGGGCTTCTGGCCTTCCTGCAGCCCCACGCCTAGGGCGTACATCGCCGGGGCCGACAATGGGGGGATGACAAGACGCCGGGTGCTCGCCGTCGTCGGAGTCGCCCTGGCCCTGGCCCTGGTCCTGGCTTGGAACCTGAGCCCGTCGATGCAGGACGTGCAGACCCGCGTCGCCCAGCGCGCCCATTTAGAGCACGTACCACTGCTCGAATCGGGTGCGGTGCCACCACTTCTGGCTGAGGCCGTGATCTCGATCGAAGATGAGCGCTTCTATCAGGATCACGGCATCGACATCGTCGGCATCGTCCGCGCGGCGCTCTTCGATGCCACCAAGCGCTGTCTGTGCGAGGGCGGGTCGACCATCGACGAGCAGCTGGTGAAAGACATCTACCTGGGGGGAGACGACCACGGGCCGAGCAAGCTGATGGACCTGCTGCTGGCGGTCAAGCTCCAGACCAAGCTCTCCAAACCGGTCATCCTGGCCGACTACGTGAGCACCATCACCACCGGACCCAACCTTTACGGGGTGGCCGCCGCCGCCTGTGCCTACTACGGCAAGACCCTCGATCAACTGACCCTGCCGGAGGACGCCCTGATCGCGGGGCTGACCCAGGATCCGGCGCTCTACGATCCCCTGGTCCATCCCCACGCCGCCGCGGCCAGGCGGCAGGAGGTGCTCGTGGCGATGCTCTCTGAGGGTTACATCACCTCCCAGGCGGCGTCGGCCGCGGCCAACGCCGCCATCGCGGGCACCCCGGGCACGAGCTGCGCCGCCTGAGGAGGGCGGCGGTCAGCTGACCGATTGATGACAAATTGATCCCCGTTCGGCTGCGATCATTTGGACCGCATGAGGCGAATGGGCGTGGGCTGGCTTTTGACCTGCGCTCTGACCCTGAGCGCCTGCGCCGGGTTCGCCTCCAACATCCCCACCCGGGGGACGCTTAAGGTCCTGGCCCTCGGGTCCTACGGCTCGGGCACGGGCTCGGCGCTGCTCGGCAGCCTCAATTACGAGGCGTCGCGGATCAACGCCGATGGCGGGGTCGCAGGTTACCGGATCAAGGTCGTGGCCCTGGACGACGGCGGCGATCCCAACCGGGATGCTGCCCTGCTGGCCCAGGCGGCAGGCGACCCCACGGTCAAGCTGGTGGTATCCAGCTTTGCGGGGGGGACGCTGGCCGGCCTCGGACCGGCCCTGGCGAGCACCGGGCTGCTCAGCTGCTCGACCAGCTCACAGCCCCAGTCCGCGCTGAGCACGGCTCGCGAGTTCACGATCTCGAGCCAGGACAACGAGGCGACGGCGCTGATGGACTACGCCGCTCGCACCCTTCACCTCAAGCGGGTCGGGATCATCGCCGCCTCCGATGCCACCGGCCAGGCCGAGGCGCAGATGATCTCGAGCGCGGCGCGCGGCGCTGGCGTCTCCGACGTCGGGGCTCGGTTGGTGGCCTCCACCCAGATCGATCAGGGAAGTCAAATCCGGCAGTTGGAGAACCTGGGCGCGCAGGCGCTGGTGCTCTCGACCGATCCCTCGCTGGCTGCCCGCACCGCCATGTCCCTGAACGCTCTGGGGCAGGGCACCCGGCCCCAGCTCCTCGGCCTCGCACCACTGGCCGGCTACTCCTTCGCTCAGCTGGGGGGAGCGGGGGCGGCCGGGACCCTGGTCGTCGCCGTCGATCAATCCGTTCTCAGCACCCTGGCTGCGCCCGCCTGGGGGTCGAACTACAGACTGTTCATCCAGTACATGCTGGCCAACTTCGGGACCATGATCGACGGCTACACCCCGAAGGCGGTTCCCGCCGCGGCCGATTGTCTTTTGGGTTACGCCAACGCAGCCAACGCGGCGTCTTCGATTCTGGCCTCCAACGTTGCTCGCGCCTGGTCGCAGCTCGACCTCGCGCCAGGTCAGGATGTCCTGGCCATGCGCGAGCGCTACACGGGCGGCGTCGCCATCAGCCCGTCCTCCCTTGACGTCTACAGCTGGGTCCAGATCGGGCCGCGCTGGGAGCTGAAACCGCTGGCCTGATTGGGGTCCCGGGGCTTAGCCCGCCGCCCTCTGCTCCCTGGCCCCCAGCGCGGCCAGAATCAGGTTTGCGGTGGCCAGATTGGTGGTGAGGGGAACGTCGTGCACCCGGCAGACACGCTGCAGGCCCTGAATGTCCGGCTCGTGGGCGTGCCGGTCAAGCGGGTCGACCAGGAAGATGACCGCGGCCACCTCTCCCTGCGCCACCCGAGCCGCCACCTGCAGGTCGCCTTCCTCAACGCCGGAGAGAACCCGCTCCACCTTGAGCCCGACCTTGCGCTCGAGCAGGCGCCCGGTGCTGTCGGTCGCGACCAGCGGCCAGCTGGCCAGGGTGGATCGGTTGAACATGGCGAAGGCGAGCATGTCCGGCTTCTTGCCGTCGTGGGCGATGAGCGCGATGGAGGGTTCCATCCAACGATGGTGTTCGAAGAGGGGGGGTGACCGGTACGTTGAGAGCACACCAAGGCGCGGGGCCGGCTCCGGTGCGGAACTTGGCGCCGGGCCGATGATTCTTCCCTCAGCGTCCTTGCGCCATCGCCTCCACGGTCTCGTCCATCTCCTCCACCAGCTGGCGCCAGCGCCCCTGCAGATCGGTGCGGGATCTAAAGGCGCGCACCAGTCCCCGGTAATAGCTCAGCTGCGCGTCTGCTCCGGCATTGAACGGTTCCCAGAACGCCGGCCCGAGCACCGCGTGGTCGGTTCGAATCGCCCGAGCGTTGTACAGCTTGTCCGCCAGCGACACCTTGACCGCGTCGAGCGATGCGTCCTTCAGCGACTCGATGTATCGCTGCTTGCGCCCTAGCCAGCTGGTCTGGTCGCGGGGCTGGCCCGGGACATCAACCTCGGAGTCGCTGCATTCCTCCACGATGCTGGCCACTCGGGGGCCGAACTCGCGGGCCAGGAGCTCAGCGTTCACCTGTTCCGGCTGGTCCTCCAGGGTGTCGTGGAGGAGCGCGGCGGTGGCCAGGGTCACATCGCCACCGGCCTCGATCACGATCGCCGCAACGCCCATCAGGTGGCCGACGTAGGGCACCTCGGGCTTGCCCTTGCGGCGCTGGGTACGGTGCCACTGGACCGACCGCGACAGGGCGAGTTCAAAGTCCGGTTGGCCCGGGCGCAACGCATTCGGATGCCAGATCTCTCCCTCCAGTCGGCTCACCTCGTCTGTCATCGTGGGCAGAATCACGAGCTCGCGTGAGTATCTCGACATGACGAGGGCGGAGACGGCGGCGTCGAAGGCGTCCGGGCTGGAGCCGGCCCGGGCTCGAAGGGCCGGGCTCTGATCGAGCGCGCTCGTGGACAGATGGACCTCGCGGGCGGCGCGGGACGACTTTCGAACCGGACCCGTGAGCAGGCGGGGATAGATCTCGACCACCAGGGGCCAGCGCGGCGGATCGAAGGGCCAGATTGAGAATCCGGCACGGCGCAGGGCGGCCAGGACGGGCATGCCGCGGATGGCAGCTGTGCCCACCGCTCCCGCCCCCCCAATCTGAAATCCCGACTTGGGCCGGATCCCGGCGGTGGGAGGGCAGGAAAGATCGGTCTGGCGAAAATGGCTACGTCCCCCAAGGTCGGGTCGTGCTCGCCGGCCCCGACCCCAGAAGGGTGGAGCGCAGTTGGCCAGCCATGTCTCGCCTTCGGCCGCCGCCAGATCCCAGAGCTCAGGGGCGGAGGTAAGGCCGCGCTCGCGAAGCCACCAGCCCGGCAAGGAGAAGGCGAAGTCAAGCCCCACCACCAGGCGAGGATCCCGAAGCGCCCAGCGCTGAAGCAGGCTGGCGACCTCGCTCCCACGGCGTCCATTCTCGAGCCTGCGCAGCCTTCCTCGCTCGACCCTGGCCATCCACATGGTGTGCTCCGGTCTGGCCGCGGCGCCCGACCAGTCGACGGCGATCGCGGCCGCCAACTCATCCCCTACAGTCGTGGGAGGCACCGTGCGCTCGCGCCTGGCGCTCCCCAGCTGTAGGTGACCGGCCCCGGGGGAGCTCCAGGGGACGTGTCATAGCGCTGGCCACCGGGTCGGATTGGATCAGGCCTCACGTCGATGAATGCTCGTAAGCCAGCGATCAATACGAAATTGGACGAGCTTATGGGGACTGTGGATGCTTAGCTTGATCCCAGCATCAGGCTTCCCACAACGCGCTGATCGGAGTAACCCGGAGTTGGTCCCCAAATGGAAGGGTCTGAGACCCCGTATAGAGCACGACCCCTGCACAGAACCGGTCTCCTACTGCGGCCTGCAGTTGCCGCAGACCCTTGAAATCCCCGCTGTTCACCGTGCTTGCCGATTTGACTTGGATTCCAACGACCCTGCCGTCAGGTGTCTCCAGGATCAGGTCGACCTCAGCTCCCTCGCGGGTTCGGAAATGATACGGCCGCGGTCTCGTGAGCATTCTGCGGCCCATTCGTGGTCATTCCGAGGGGTCTTGTTGAGCATTCCGCGGGCCCTGGTCTGTGATCTGCTTCGGGGTCGAAGGCGATCGCCATCGTCGGACGAGCTGCGACACCAGATGGGTATCCGCGGCTGGGGTCAGACAGGGTTGGCGCGGGAGGCGCGTAAGCATGGCCACGATCGCCCGCGCCATGCAAGTAGGAGTTGGTGGACCTAAGTGTCGGCATAAGAACCGTTCGGACGAATTCGAGGGGATCCCGTACGAGGTGGCCGGCGCCGAGTAGGGAATCGCCGTCAGACGCGGATCACGTCCAGTCCGGATATCGAATCGTAGTCGCCGTCCTGGGTGACGATTGGGACGCTCTCGACGATCGCAGTCGCCGCGACCAGGGCGTCGAGGATCGGCACTCTCCGTCCGCGGGATCGGAGATCCGCGACGATTCGGGCGAATGTGCGACCTACCTCGGAATCGATGGGCAATGGGTCCCACGCCGATTCGACTGCCGTCAGGGTCGCGAGCCTTCGCGGCCGACCAGACTCGCTCGCCATGAGCACTCCCAGAGTGAGCTCAGCGAGCGTGACGACCGAGATATCAGTCTCGTCCACCCCGACCATGGCCCCGAGAGGACGACCCGATTCCGTTGCGACGAAGAAGGAGGTGTCTAGGAGCGCTCTCATAGGTCGTCGGTGGTGTCAGGCAGTTGAGTGCGAAGCTCCGCCAAGAACCCCCGATCCGCAGATTGGCGCGACGCAATGCTTAGTGCCTCACCTACAGGCCGAGCCCGCCGCCGGCGGAGTGGCACCAGCTCTGCGACTGGCCGGCGATCCACCGTCACTGTAACGCGCTCCCCGCCCTCGACCCTTCTCAGTACTTCACTGACCTTGTTTCGCAGCTCCCTGACAGAGACGAACGAATCCATGCTCATAGCGTAGCACATGTAGCCACGCATGCCTACACGGACCATGACGCCCTCTGAGATCAATCGGCCTGCGACTAACACCATCGGCGCCAGTACGACCTCAAAAACCTCCTTGCTACCCTGAGACGCACGCTGCCGTATGGCCGGCTTCGAATTCAGCCGGGTACTCGAGCGTAAGGTCGCGGGCGACTGCAAGCCCCTCGAGGAAACGAGCCACGTGGGACTGCTGGATCGCGCCGGCGCTCGAAGAAAACTATTACGAGGGTCCGATCCTCCTTTCCGACGAACTCGATTGCCGGGTTGGCGCGAGCCGCGATGGAGATCGCCTCCGCCAGCGGCACGGCGCCGGCAGCAAGAACTGCCACCTGTGCGGCCACCCGGTTCGGGCTGGCTCGGTAAGGGACGCGGGCGGTCCGTCCGCTCGATCACGCCGTCGTCGAGCAGGATCTCCAGAGCGCGTTGGACTGCACTGGGCGGGGCATCGACGGCGTGCGAAAGTTCGGTCAGAGTGAGCTCTCCCGCCGCGGAGAGCGCCAGTGCGGTTCTCAGGGCGGGGTCAGAGCTGACTATCCGCAACTCGTCCGCATCCTACGCTGTCCGCGTAAGCCTGAAACCATGATGGAGGTCCATGCCCGCAACTTGGAGACCGCACTCTGACGGAGAAATTAGGATTGCTGAACTGTGAAGGTCGGGCGCAACGAGCCGTGCCCCTGCGGGAGCGGCCTCAAGTACAAGAACTGCCACCTGGGGACGGAGGCGGGGAGCCGCCCACCTGACGATCTCTGGCATCGGTTGCACGCGCTGTCGGCGCGACTGCCCACCGAACTGCTTCGTTTCGCCAGCAACCGCTATGGGCGCGAACTGCTCAACGAAGCGTGGTTGGAGTTCGCGCCTTTTGAGGACCAGCAGCCCTTCGATCCTGACTCCATCCACATTCCAGTCTTCATGCCCTGGTTCTTCTATCACTGGCGGCCGGAGACCGAGAACACCGTCGTTCCGCGGGACCAGGTCGACCGCTTTCCGATCGTCTCCCTCTACCTGAGCCGGCGTGGGCGCCGCGAGGAGCCCTTGGTTGTCCGCTACCTGGAGGCCTGCCGACGCTCCGCTCTCAGCTTCCTGCAGATCGACGAGGTCTCGGTTGGAGCGGGCCTCAGCGTCACCGACACGCTCACCGGCTGGCAGGGCTTCGTGAGCGAGCGCTCCGGCTCGGAGTCGCTCAGACGCGGCGACATCGTTCTTGCCAAGGTGGTCACCCTCGACGATGTCAGCGTCCTCGACGGCTGCTCGCCGATCGCGTTTCCTCCTCTCGAGAAGGCAACCATCATCAAACTCCGAAACCATATTCGGAAGGCACACCGCTCGATCACACCAGAAGTCGTGGCCGACTACGACCTGGAGTTGCTCGAGGTCTACCATTCGATCGCCGAGCGGCTGCTGAATCCGGCCCTGCCCGAGCTCAGCAACACCGACGGTGACCCACTCGAGTTCTGCCGCCTGACCTACGAAGTGCCCTCGCCCAAATCGGCGCTCGACGCGCTCCGCCACCTCGCCCTCGGCCACGATGAAGCCGAGCTCCTCGCCGGGGCAACCTTCGATCAGGGTGGTGAGCTGCTGGCCGTTGAGGTTCCCTGGCTCAAAAGAGGTAGTGCCCGTCTGGGCATGGGAAAGGTTGGCCTGGGCTCGATCAGGATCGAGGGTCGCCGGTTGGTGGCTGAGGTGAACTCGCAAGCGCGGGCACTCCGCTTCCGGAAGATCGCTGATCGCGCATTACCGGCCGGCAGTCGCCACCTCTCGACGGTGGTCGAGCCGATCGAGGCAGCGCTCAAGGCCTTTCGGGAGGAGACGCCCGACCCCCCGCCGGACGATGATCTCAACCAACGGCCAGAGATCCAGGCTCTATTGAAGGAGCATCTGCGGGCCCACTATCGCGCCTGGGTTGACGAGGCGGTGCCGGCTCTGGCGGGGAAGACCCCTCGGCAGGCGATGAAGACCAAGGACGGTCGGGAGATGGTTGAGGCGCTCCTACTCGGGCTGGAACAGCGAGCCGGCCAGCAGCCGGGCCTGGACCACGAGATCGTGGCCGAGCTTCGGGCGACCCTGGGGACTCCGACATCCTCCCGAAGCCGGTCGGGCGAGGGAAGCAGTGGCGGCCGCTGAGATTTACTCGGCGGATGTGTAAGGAAATATGTGGTGGTCAAAACCACCTCGAAAATGGGCTTGCTGAGCGCGGAAATTTGGTGGAGCGAATGGGATTCGAACCCACGACCTCCTCCGTGCGAGGGAGGCGCTCTCCCAGCTGAGCTATCGCCCCGCGGGCCAGTATACGGGGTATCTAAAATGGCCGAATGAGGCACTGGCCGGAGTTCGCTCTGGCCCTGGCGGTGGCTCAAAGTGCCCTTTTGGGCTTCGCCTGTGGACCGCCTCACGCAGTGCCTGCACGCCCCCTCCTGGTCCCCTCCCGGAGCCTGTCGGCGGCGGACGCGATGGTCTGGGAGGGGAGGTTCGACGCCGCCGAGGCCGCATACGGTCGGCTTAAGGCATCCGCAGTGGTCGACGCGCAAGCGCATCTGGCGACCCTATTGGACTATGAGGGTCGCTACCACGAGGCGGTGGCCCAAGCCCAGGCGGCGGTGGCGGCCCACCCCGACTCTGACTCCGAGGCACGACTGACACGCGCCCTCGATTGGTCCTCTGACTTCGCCGGTGCGCTGGCCGCCGGCGCCCAGGCGGTCGCCGCGCGCCCACTCGATCCGCTGGCCCCGCTGTTCGACTCCGAGGCTCTCGCCGACGCCGGGTATTTCGCCGCCGCCCAGCGCCAGATCGACGCTGCTCGAGGTATTCAGCAGGACGCCTTCGGGCGGGCCGAACTGGACCGCGAACGCGCCAATCTCGACCGCGACCTTGGGAACAGTCAGTCCCAGCTCAACTGGCTGGAGCTGGCTCGAGCCGTGCAACCAGCCTTTCCGGAGCGGGTACTCGAGCTGGCCAGCTACCGCTATCTGCTCAATCAGCCGACGCTGGGGCAGGCCGACCTGGCCAGCGTTGTGAGCGCGCATCAGGCCGACTCCGGCGTCCTCCTGAGCGCTGCCTCCACCGCTTTAGTCGGTGACGATCTGGTCAGCGCACTGGGCCTTTATCAGGCGGCGGACAAGATCCGGCCGGGCGGGGCAGCCGCACTCGGGGTGGCCGAGTTACTAATCGCGTCCAAACAGGACGCCGCAGGCGCCCGCAGCGGTCTTGAGGCCGATCTCGCCACCAACCCGGGCGATGCTGCCGCTCGGGACCTGCTGGCCCAGCTTGATCAGCAGGTCCTGAAGCAGGATCCCGCCCCCGATCTGCCCCCGACCTCCGGCCCCGACCCCGCCATCGCCGCGCGACAGCAGCTCTTTCAACTCCTCAATCAGGCTCGCACCGCTGCCGGGCTGGGCACCCTGGTCGACGATGCGGGGCTCGACGCTGCCGCTCGCGCTCAGGCCTACTACCTGCTCTTCAACCTGGGCCAGGTGGCGGGGGGGGCACAGATCGCAGAGGCGAGCCAGCTCACCGGATACACCGCGGCCGATCCTGCGGCTCGGGCCAAGCTGTTCGGTTATACCGGGGTCAGCCTGGGAGAGGTGATCGGGCATACCTTCTCTGAGTCGGGTGACGTCCAGGGCTGGCTGGACTCGGTCTACGACCGGGTCCAGTTGTTACAGCCCAAGGCCCAGTCCGCGGGCTACGCGCGGGTCGAGGTGGGGCCGTTCGCCATCACCGTCCTCGATCTCGGCGGCAGCGCGGGAACGCCCCAGGCTGCGGCCTGGCCCCCCGCCGGCGCGACGGGCATTCCGGTGGCCTACGTGGGTGGCGACAGCAGCGATCCCCTTCCCGTTCTGGCCGCCATCCCGGCCGGCTATCCGGTGACCCTGCAGAGCAGCGCCGATCTGAGCCTGAGCGGGGCCGCGCTGCTTGATCCGACGGGGAAGGAGGTGGCGGCCTACACCCTTGGACCGGGCGGAACCCTGGCCGCCGGGCAGTGGGCGCTGATCCCCCAGCACCCCCTTTTGCCCGCCACCACCTACGGCGTCGCCCTCACCGGCACCCTGGGTGGTAAGCCCCTGGCTGAGCGCTGGAGCTTCACCACCGGGCGGCCGTGAGGCCACGATTGGGCGACAATCAAGCCCATGGGTTGGTTCAGCAAACCCTTGCCTGAGGGTGTCGATAAGGCTCGAATTCCGCCCGGGCAGACGGTGTCGCAGAGATGGCCGGTGCTCCACTTTGGCCCCGAGCCCAAGGTCGACCTAAAGACCTGGGACCTCAAGGTCTTCGGGCTGGTCGAACACGAGCTGAATCTGAGCTATCCCTCGGTGCGTGCGCTGCCGCAGAAGAGCATTCAGGCCGACGTGCACTGCGTCACCAGCTGGAGCCGGCTCGGTGACAGCTGGCAGGGAGTGGCGATCCAGCAGATTCTGGATCGGGTCGGTCCCCTGCCCCAGGCCCGATATGTGATGGCGCACTGCGAGTTCGGTTACACGACTTCGATTCCGCTCTCCGTGCTCAACGACGACGACGTGCTGCTCTGCCACGGCTGGAACGGATCCGACCTCACCGTGGAGCACGGATTCCCGCTCCGCCTCCTGGTTCCCAAGCTCTACCTGTGGAAGTCCGCCAAGTGGCTGCGCGGCCTTGAGTTCATGGCCCGAAACCGGCTCGGATTCTGGGAGCAGCGGGGCTATCACGACGGGGCGGACCCATTCTTGGAGCAGCGCTACTGGTAGGGGACGGTCGGTGACGCTGGTCAGCCTGAGCTCCGACTTCGGAGCCGGCTCACCCTACGTGGCCACGATGAAGGCGCTCATCCTGAGTCGCTGTCCGGAGGCGACCCTGATCGATCTCAGCCATCAGCTGCAGGCCTTCAGGCCCGAGGCGGCCGCGTTCACGATCTGGGCCGGCACGGCGTCGTTCCCCGAGTCGTCGGTCCACCTCGCCGTGGTCGATCCGGGCGTGGGGGGACGGCGTCAGGCGGTGGCGCTGCGGGTCGGCGGGAGCTGGTACGTGGGCCCCGACAACGGAGTCTTCGGCCTGGTCCTGGCCACCGCGGATCAAGACCGGGTGCCGGTGGTGGAGGCCTGGTCACTCAAGGTGCCGGACGGCGCCTCGCCCACCTTTCACGGCCGCGATGTATTCGCCCCCGCTGCAGCTCATCTGGCCGGTGCCGGTCCCGCCAGTGACCTGGGGCAAAAGTTGGATCCGGCCGGGCTCCAACGCGTCGCCCTTGATCCGCCCCGAGTCCTGTTCGCCGACAACTTCGGCAACCTTGTGACCTCGCTGCGTGGGCCCCTGGCCGGGGTTCGGCTGGGCGGTCACGACCTGCGCGTCTGGGCCTCGACCTACGCCGAGGCCGAATTCGGCGTGCCCTTTCTATACGTGGGGAGCACGGGATTGATCGAGATCGGGCTGCGCGAGGCTCGTGCCGATCAGGCCCTGGAGGCGGACGTGGGCAGCCTTTTGATCCCGATCGAAGACGAGCAGCGCTGAGCTAATGATCGGAGCCCACACCGGGGCCCCGCCGGGGCGGGGTCAGACCCCGGCCCGGCTGCCCTGATCAGCGGGGCTTGAGCGCAGCCAGGCCTACCTAGGCGTGCGCCCGACGCTGCCACCGCGTCTTCTTCAGCATTTTCTTGTGCTTGTGCTTGCGCATCTTCTTGCGCCGCTTTTTGATAACCGAACCCAAGGGAACTCCCGTGCACGCGATATCGAATAAATGGGGACCGGGCCCCGCGGGGGCCTCGGGAATCATACTCCTGCGATGAGGCGGAGCGCCCCCGGGGCGCCGGGCCCGCCCACCGGCGCGGCCGAGGAGAGCGGGGGCACGGGGCGCAACCTTCTGATTCGAGGTTGCCGGCCGGAGCTGGCGGTCGATGCCCGGGGAGAGATCATCGCCAGCGGACGCTGGGCCGAGGCGGCCGCCGGGCCAACAGCCGAACGCCTGGAACTGGAGGGCGAAGCGCTACCCGGTCTGGCCGATTCCCACATCCACCTCGAATGGATGGCCCAGAGGCGCCGCTGGTGCGACCTGAGCGGATGCCGGACCGCGGAGGAGGTGCGGCGGGATCTGGGCGAATTCTGCCGCCTCCGGAGATCTCCCGCCTTCCTGGTCGCCTCCGGTCTGGATCGCGGCCTGGGCCTCCGCGCGCTCACCCGCCAGGCGCTCGACGAGGTGGGCGGCGGACGCCCACTGCTGGTTCTGGCCGGCGACGCCCACAGCGGATGGGCGAGCACGGCCGCGCTCGTCCTGGACGGCATCGGCCCCGACTCAGCCGCCCCCCGCGGGGGGGTGGTCGGGCGCGATGAAGGCGGGGAGCCGACCGGGTTCCTGGGCGAGATGGCGCTCTGGTCGCTGATTCGGCACCTACCCCAGCCCAGCCCCGAGGAAGCGGAGGAGGCCACCGAGCAGGTTCTCAGCGAGCTCGCCGAGTTGGGCCTGACCTCGATCCACGTCATGGACTCGGGGGCGGGATTTTCGACCCTGCAGCGTCTGCAGGAGCGGGGCCGGCTGAGGCTGCGGGTGAGCTGGTTTGCGCCCATCGATCTCCTCCCTGAGTTGATTCGGCTCCAGATGCGCTCGGGCTGGGGTGACGAGCGCCTGCGCCTTTGGGGGGTGAAGGCCTTTTTGGACGGCACCCTGGGCAGTGACACGGCCGAGCTGCTCGCGGGCGGGGGGATGGTGGTCACCGAGCAGTCCGACCTCATCCGGCTGACACGCCAAATCGCCAGCTCGGGATTAAACCTGGCGCTGCACGCGATCGGGGACGGCGCCGTCCGGCGTGCCCTCGACGCCTTCGCCCCCTGGCGCGGGGCCCATCCCCGATGGCGGCCGCGGATAGAACACGCGCAGCTGGTGGAGGCGGGAGACCGGGACCGATTCGCACCCCTGGGCGTGATCGCCTCGATGCAGCCCGTGCACGCGCGCTCCGATCGTGAACTGGCTCGAGCCAGATGGTCGGGCCGGGGCGCCGACATGTACGCGTGGGGGGCTCTGGCCCGCTCCGGGACCCAGCTCGCCTTCGGCTCCGACGCGCCCATGGAGAGCGCCGATCCCCTCCTCGGCCTCAGCACGGCTGTGGACTGGCGGGCTCAGGTGGCCTGGCATCCCGAGCTCGCCCTCAGCCCCGACCAGGCCCTTAAGGCCTACACCTGGGGGGCGGCCTACGCCGTGGGCATGGAGGCCAGGCTGGGATCGCTGGATCCCGGTCGGCTCTGCGACCTGACCGTGGTCAAAGCCGGTCGGGTGGTGGCCAGCGTTGTCGCTGGGCGCCTGATCACTCCGCCTTAAAAGCGGCGAGCAGCTTCTC
>Ga0307372_10006437_pt1 | contig 17184 bp, 11 predicted proteins | sample OX1MG_FD_202533 | JGI IMG/M metagenome (GOLD analysis project Ga0307372, IMG submission 202533) | Soil microbial communities from Risofladan, Vaasa, Finland - OX-1 | ecosystem: Environmental > Terrestrial > Soil > Coastal area > Acid sulfate soil | place: Finland: Risofladan, Vaasa | collected... | reverse complement strand
GTCGGTGCCGCGACCGGGCCGGTCGTCGACGACAACGAGCGCGGCAGCGCCTCGGAGCAACGGTGCGCGGAGCGACGGATCCCCTGGCGGCGCAGCGAGCTCGGTCGCCCGGGCGAACACAGCGACGTCCGTGGTCGCAGCAGTCCCGTCAGCGACCTCGGACCACGGCAGGCACCACGAGATGCGCGTGCCGAGCACCCCTGCGGCGCCGGTCAGCCGGTGGGGGCGCATCACGGGCTCCCGGAGGAGGGACGCGAGCGTCAGCTCGTCTGCGTCTGCGTCCGAGCCGCGCGCCGCCCGAGGGTCCGTGGGTGAGGTCGATTGGGAGGGCACTACGGCTCCCTCGTCTCGCAGTGAGTCGCCGCTCGTCGCCGGAGTTGCGTCCAGCGCGGGGACGCCGTCGTGCCCGCGCTGACGGGCGAGCGTACCAGTCACCTATCGACGTGGACCCGCGCGCCCGCGCTCAGACCGATCCGAGCTGGCGTCGGGCGAGCTCCTCGAACGCCGCGAGCGCGGCGGATCCCACGGCCTTGTCCTGCGCGCCGTTGCCCCCGCTCACCCCGACGGCACCGATCACCCGTCCCTCGTGCACTATCGGGAAGCCTCCGACGAATATCGCGAACTTCCCGGGCAACATGTGGCTGATTCCGAAGGCCTCGTTCCCCGGCAGCGCGGGACCGTTCGGTGGCTCGTTGAACAGGTGCGTCGCCCGCTCGTGGCCGGCCGCGGTGAACGCTTTCGCCATCGCGATCTCTACCCCCGTGAGGCGGGCGCCGGTCATGCGATGGAGCGCGATCACGTGGCCGCCGTCGTCGACGACGCAGATCGTCTGCTTGACGTCCTGGCGTTCCGCCTCGTTCTCCGCGGCGGCGATGATCGGCAGGGCGTCCTGCAAAGTGAGCTTTGCGACGGTGTACACGAGGCGCTCCAGAGTGAGTGACGGCCGGGGGCATCTCCCACCGGCACGGATCGGGCGGGGGGATTCGGAGTTCTCGACGCGGTGTACCCGCGTCGTGGACCAGCGCGGGCAGGCTTCCCGATGGGAGTGGCACATGGCCACGATCGCGCGCGGAGGCTCATCGGCCGTCTCGGCGCGCGGTCACAGACCGGTGTACACGGTCTTGGTGTCGGTGAAGAAGTCGAGCGCCTGGCGGCCCCCCTCGGGGAACGCGCCGGAGCTCGAGCGCTTCCATCCGCCGAACGGGGGAGCGACTCCGTTGCCCGTCGTGCGTCGGTTGACCTTCACGATCCCGCATCTCGCGTCGCGGCTGAAGCGACCTGCGGTCGCGAGGCTCGACGTGTGGATGGCGGTCACGAGCCCGTGCTCGTCGTCGTTGACGGCCGCGAGGCCCTCGTCGACGCCGCCGATAGGGGCGATCGAGAAGTACGGGCCGAAGACCTCGCCAGCGGCGAGAGGGTGCTGCTCGTCGACGGCCGCGAACGCCGTCGGAGTCACGAAATAGCCGCTCGAACGCTCGAGACCGTCGGAGAGGAGTGCCTCACCGACGATCTCGGCGCCGGCGCCGAGAGCGCTCGCCCGCAGCCGCTCGAGACGCTCGTGCTGCGCTGCGGTGGCGACCGGCCCGCACGAGACGCCTGCGACTGCGCCCGGGCCGACCCTGATGGTCGTCATCGCGGCGGCGACGAGGTCGCGGAAGGCGCCGTAGACCGGGCGCTCGACGAGAACTCGATCGGTCGCCGTGCATGCTTGGCCCGCGAGTCCTGTCGCGCCGCGCACGACCAGATCCGCGGCGGAGTCGAGGTCCGCATCGGCGCAGACCACGACTATGTTGTGGCCGCCGAGCTCGAACTGCAGGCGCGTCCCCGCGCGCACGGTGCGGTGCAGCAGCTCGCCGACGCGGTCCGATCCCGTGAAGGTCACCGCGCGCACCCGCGAGTCGGATACGAGCGCGGACATCGCGTCGGGGTCGTCGCCCTGGACGAGCCGCACGAGACCGCGCGGCAGGCCTGCTTCCTCGCAGATCCGCACGAGCGCCGCACCCACCCCGGCGGTCGCGGGCGACGGCTTGAACACGACGGCGTTGCCCGCCGCTATCGCCGGTGCGATCTTGCGTGCAGGGAGCGACAGCGGGAAGTTCCACGGCGTGATGGCGACGACGACGCCGAGCGGCACGCGCACGGTATATGTGAACGTCGACGCCTCCTCGTCGGGGAAGGTCGTGCCTTCGAGCTGGTACGCGAGCTGAGAGGCGAAGTTGAACTGCTCGACGGACTTCTGTACCTCGACGCGGCTCTCGGCGAGGGTCTTGCCCTCCTCACGCGTGATGAGCTCGACGAGCTCGGCGGTCTCTCTCGCGATCGCGTGGGCGACTGCAGCGACGAGTGGCGCCCGCCTGCTCGGTGGCGTCTGGGACCACTCGGCATGCGCGGCCTCGGCTTCGCCGATCGCGGTCGTGACGTCCGCGGCCGTCGCGGTCGCGAAGCTCCCGACGACGTCACGCGGGTCGGCAGGATTGATCGAGGCGAAGCGAACGCCGCTCGCGCTCGCGATGGTGGCCTCGGACGTCATCTGCGCCTCCCGTCGTCTCGTCTCGTCGCGCTCACGCGGCGTCGGTCACGAACTGGTCGCGGTCGGCGCCGCACAGCGGGCACCACCGCGGCGGCTCGGCGGCCTCGTGGATGTAACCGCACACGACGCACCGCCACCGATAGACGACGCCGTCCTCACCGGCGATCCGGCGCAAGCCCTCGTCGACGGTGAGGGTCGGGTCGTCCTCGAGGACGAGCCGGACGCCCGCGGCGATCTCCTCAGGGTCGAGGATCTCGCGCTCGAGCCGCTCGCGCTCGAGTCCCCCTATGGCGCTCACGGCGCGACGTCCGTCCGGTCCACCTGCCGCCCCGCTCAGACGTCGCCGTGCCGGCGCACGACCTCCCGGTAGAGGCCGTCCATGTACATCCAGCGCATCTCGGTCGCCTGGCGGACGAGGCCGAGGCAGCGCTGCTGCTCCTCCTCCGTCGTCGCGTACTTCTCGACGATCTGGTAGCCGCGCTCGCCGTGGATCACGTCCGAGGAGATGTGGACGTCGAAGAAGATCGTCTCGTCCTCGGTGAACTGGTAGATCTCGCGTAGCGGAGGGAGCTGGCGGATGTAGATGCCCGGCGTCTGGGACTCGAGGCCGACGATGAGCGCGGCCGACGCGCCGACTACGTCGTGGCTCTTCGCGAGTGTCTCGCACCAGTAGCGGAGGCCGTTCGTCGTCGGAAGCGCCGGAGTGGACAAGATGCGCTCGCGGCTCCAGCCGCACGCCTCGCCGAAGCGGATGAGCAGCTCGGTGTGGGGCGTGCCCATCTCTTCCTCCCACATGTTCTGCAGGAGGAAGTCGCGCGCGTCCTTGTGCGGGCAGTCCGCGAACATTGCGCCGAGCCACTCGGAGAAGTGGCCGACGTAGTGGAGGTGCTGCGCGACCCAGAACGCGAAGTGGTCCTTGGTGAGGCGTCCCTCGGCCCACGCGAGGGAAAAGGGGCTCACCTGGCTGTGCTTCCCGGCGACCGCTTCCTCGAGGCTCAGGCGGAAGGGGCTCTTCTCCTCCTGGGCGGGAGGTGCAATGGTCATCGACATGGTGTGAGGCTCCCTTCTGGCATTCAGTGGTCCTAGTGTCGACGTTCGGCGCATCGGGGGCCACGTGCGATCTGCACCAATCTCGGGGGATCTTCTGGGCAGTGCGCACAGCACTCCACTGCCGGTCCGGCGCGTGGCGCGGTAGGTTTCCCGCCATGGGAGAGACGATCGAGTTTCCGAGCAATGGTACGACCGGCCACGGCTACCTCGCGGCTCCTGCGAGCGGGAGCGGGCCGGGTGTCGTAGTCATCCAGGAGTACTGGGGCCTCGTTCCCCACATCGAGGAGGTCTGCGACCGGTTCGCCGCCGAGGGGTTCCTCGCACTCGCGCCGGACTTCTACCACGGGAAGGCGGCGACCGAGCCGGACGAGGCCGGCAAGCTCATGATGGCGATGGAGCTCGCGAAGGCCGGCAAGGATTTCTCCGGCGCTGTCGACGTGCTCCTCGAGCGGTCCGGGCGAGACGCGGTGGGCGCGGTGGGCTTCTGCATGGGCGGAGGTCTCGCGCTCGTGCTCGCCACCCAGCGCCCCGACGCGGTACGCGCGGTCGTCCCCTTTTACGGGCTCATCCCCTGGCCCGAGGCGCAGCCCGACTGGTCGGCGCTCAATGCTGCTGTTCTCGGGCACTTCGCCGGGAACGACGGGTTCGCGACTCCCGAGTACGTCGCGGAGCTCGAGTCGTCGCTACGAGAGGGGGGCAACGACGACGTCACGATCCACCACTACCCGGGCACCGAGCACGCCTTCTTCAACGACACGCGACCGGAGGTCTACGACGAGGCTGCATCTCGGCTGGCGTGGCAGCGCACTCTCGACTTCCTGCGCGCACACCTCGGCTAGCCGGTGCTGCCGGGCACCCACGCGGGCGCGGGGACGGTGGAGCGGTACCTGTCGCTCGGACTCGCGATGGGGCGGCACGTCGACGGCTTCGTCGACGCCTACTACGGACCGGGGCCGCTCGCCCGCCGTATCGCGGAGCTCCCCGCGCTCGCGCCACCCGCGCTGGTGGACGAGGCGCGTTCGCTCCTCGCAGCCATAGACGCGGGCGAGCCGCTCGGCGACCCCACCACGCGGCCAGCCGACGCCGAGGCCGACCGGGGGGTGAGCACGGCGGACGGGTCGTCCCGTCGCCGCTGGCTGCGCGCCCAGGTCCTCGGCGTGCTCACCTCGGCACGGATCCTCGCTGGCGAACGGGTGCAGTATGCCGACGAGGTGGAGGCGTGTTACGGCGTTCGGCCGCGACGCCCCGTCGAGGACGAGATCGTCGCGGCACATCGCGCCCTCGACGGCGTCGTCCCCGGTAGCGGCTCGCTCTCAGAGCGGTACGTCGCGTGGCGGGAGGCGCAGGCCGTTCCTCCCGATCGGCTCCTGCGCGCGATCGAGTCGCTCGCGGAGGACCTTCGCGAGCGCACCGACCGGCTGTTCGGCCTTCCCGAGGGCGAGCGCGTCGAGTGGGTCATCGAGCGCGACAAGCCCTGGAGCGGGTTCAACTACTATCTCGGCCGTCTCGTGTCGCGCGTCGCGATCAACGTCGACCTTCCCGTGCTCTCGACCGCTCTGGCGCACCTTGTCGCGCACGAGGCCTACCCGGGCCATCACACGGAGCACAGCCGCAAGGAAGTCGGGCTCGTGCAATCTCGTCACTGGTGGGAGGAGTCGATCTTCCTAGTCGGCACGCCGCAGTGCCTCGTGGCGGAGGGCCTCGCGGACCTCGGTCTCGAGGTCGTCATGGGCGAGCACCCGGAACGTGCTGTCGCCGCGCACTTCTCGCCACTCGGGATCCCTTACGACGCGGACACCGTCGCCGTGGTCTCGGTTGCCGCCGAGGCGCTCTCGTCGGTGCGCGCGCTCGCGGCGTTCCGGCTCCACGAGGACGGTGCGGACCCCGACACGGTCGTCGACGAGGTCGCCCGGCTCGCGCTCCTCCCGCGAGCACGTGCGCGAAAGGCCGTCGACTTCCTCCTCGACCCGACGTGGCGGTCGTATATATCGTGTTACGTCGAAGGTCTCCCGCTGTGCCGGGCGTACGTCGCCGGGATGCCGGACCGCTTCGCCCGCCTCGTGAGCGAGCAGTGCCTGCCGGAGGACCTCGCGGCAGGCTGACCGCTGGAGTTCGCAGCGCGCGTGCTCGCCGTGGCTGCCGGAGCGAGCGCTCGCGCCGGCCCGGCGCCGGCGCCAACTAGGCTCGCCGCGATGCTCGGACGCGGCCGCGACCTGTCGCGACGCGACGCGCCAGGCCCTGTGGCAGCGACGCTCTGGCCGGTCGTGGAGACGCCGGCGATCCGGCACCCGACGTGACTTTTCCCCTCGTCTGTACGAGCGCCGCGTCGAACCGGCTCGCCGAGGTGAGGCTTCTCGCTCGTGCAGTCTCTGCCCACCACCCGGGCGAGCGGCTCATCGCCCTTGTGGTCGACGGTCCCCTCGACGGCGCGGCCGTGCCGTCGCGCGTCCGACCACCGTCCGTGCACGGGCGCACGGACGGCTCCTTCGACCGGCTGTGCCCGGCGGATCTCGGGCTCGCACCACGCGTGTACCGTGAGCTCGCGTTGTGCAGCGCGGGCGACGACCTCGCTGCGTGCCTCGTGCCGGCGCTCGTCGCTCACCTGCTCGCGGCCGGCCGGCCGGTCGTTGCGTTGTCGCCGAGCGTCGCGCTCCTCGCTCCACTCGACGACCTCGCAGCCCTCGCCTTCGACCGCGGCGTCGTGCTCGTGCCTCGCACCGCGCGCGTCCTGCCCGACGACGGCCGCGAGCCGTCGACCGTGGACGTCCTCGAGAGGGGGGGGTTCGACCCGGGGATCGTCGCCATCGGGCCGCGCGGCCGTCAGGTCGTCGACTTTTGGTCGGGAGCGCTGCGTGTCGCAGCCGTGTCCGGCGGGGCGTCGCCGGCCATCTCGCTGCCGGCCCTCGATCTCGTCCCACACCTGTTCGGCGCGTCGGTCGAGCAGGATCCCGGTATCGGCGTCAGCGCGTGGAACGCTCACGAGCGTTCAGTCACCTGGTCCGCCGGGCAGGGCTACCGGGCACACGGATCGGTGCTGCGCCTCGTCGACCTCGAGGGGTTCGATCCGTCCGCGCCACACCTCCTGAGCGCTCGTCTGGCGAGGCCGCGCGTGCTGCTCAGCGCCGAGCCCGCTCTCGCTCGGCTCTGCCTCGAGCGCGCCCGAGCGCTCTCCGGCGACGAGCGCGGCGCTCTGGCGGTCGCGCACGTCGAGGAGCTGGGGGACCGGGCAAGGGCAGGGGTAGGGGAACGACTGGCGGATGGCACGCCGCTCGACGACCGGATGCGCGTGCTCGCGCGGCGGGCGATCCGCGGGTCGCTCTCCGCGTCGCAGGTCGAGCCCGTGCCCGACCCGTTCGACGACGAGAGCGTGGCGCGGTTCCACGACTGGCTCGTCAGTCCGGACCCGTCCGACCCAGAGGTGCCGAGCGTTCCTCGCTACCTCGCCGCACTGCGCGCCGAGAGGCGTGACCTCATGTGGCACTTCCCGCGCGCGGAGACGGTGGACCGCGTGCGCTTCCGCGACTGGGCCGCGACCCACGGGCTCGACGAGGCCGAGGTTCCTCCGGCGCTTCGCGCCGCGCTCCTCCGCTCGCCGTGGTGGACGGCTCCCACGGGCGTCCACGCGGCCCCCCCCGGAAAGCTGCGTCGAGGTGTTGTGCTCGCAGGATACCTGCGTGCAGAGTCAGGGGTCGGCGAGGCGGCACGGCTCGCGCTGGACGCCATGGACGCGGCCGGAGTCGAGGTGGTGCCGGCGGTCCTCGGGAGCACGCCGAGCCGTCAGGACCATCCCTTTGGTGGCGCCTCGGGCGCGACACCCGTCGCGGACCGGCGTGTCAACCTCGTATGGACGAGCGCCGACCAGCTCCCCGGCTTCGCGTCGGTGGTCGGACCTGACTTCTTCGCCGGGCGCTACACGGTCGGCTACTGGGCGTGGGAAACCGATCGACTACCCGACATGATGGCGGCGAGCGCGGCGCTGGTCGACGAGATCTGGGTCCCGAGCTGCTACGTGCGCGACGCGGTCGCCGCCGCGGTGGACCGGCCAATCGAGGTGTTCCCGCACCCGATCGTCGCTCCGCCGATCGACGCGGCCTTCGACGACGGATCGCTCGGAATCCCGAGCGGATACCGCTTCCTCTTCACGTACGACTTCTTGTCGGGCTTCGCTCGCAAGAACCCGCTCGGGCTCCTCGAGGCGTTCACGTCCGCTTTCCGGTGCGGCGAGGGACCCGTGCTCGTCCTGAAGAGCGTCAACGGTGACCGCCACCTCGACGACCTCGAGCGTCTGCGCCTTGCGGCCCTCGGGAGATCCGACGTCGTCGTCGTCGACGGCTACCTCACGCCGGGCGCGCGAGGCGCGTTGCTCGCGTCCTGCGACTGTTACGTCTCGCTCCACCGGAGCGAGGGCTTCGGACTCGGTCTCGGCGAGGCGATGGCCCTCGCCAAGCCCGTAATCGCGACCGCGTACTCGGGGAACCTCGACTTCATGGACGACACGACCGCCCTTCTCGTCCCGGCCCGGCGTGTCGAGGTCGGCGCGGACGCCGCGCCGTACGCACCGACCGACCATTGGGGAGATCCCGATCTCGGGGAGGCCGCGACCCTGATGCGCCGAGTCGCCGAAGATCCCGGAGCCGGGGTCGAGATCGGGCGCCGCGGGCGTGAGCACGTGGCCGCGCGCCACGGTGCACGGGCCGCGGGGCGCTTCGCTGCTCGCCGGCTCGACGAGATCGAGTCGATGCTGCGTCACGGCTACGTGAGCGGCGCCGCCGACGCGGTCCGGAGGCTGCTCTGAGCGGCACCGTGCCGGCGCGACCAGGCGAGAGCGCGTCCGGGCGTGCATGGCGGAGCGGCGTGGAGCGTCATGTGGCGCGCCGCGCCGCCGCTACCCTTGGCCGCGCCCGACGACGGAGGAGATGCGCGTGACGGTGCGCGCGTGCACGATCATCGCCCGCAACTACCTCCCGGCCGCCCGGGTGCTCGCGGAGAGCTTCGCTGCGCACCATCCGGGCAGCCGGCTCACGGTGCTCCTCGTGGACGACAGAGCGCGGGAGCTCGACGTCTCCGTCGAGCCCTTCGACGCGCTCCGGCTCGACGAGATCGGCATCGAGCCGAACGAGATCCTCCGAATGGCCGCGATATACGACGTCATGGAGCTCTCCACCGCGACGAAGCCGTGGCTCCTCCAGACCATGCTCGACGCGGGCGACGGTCCCGTGCTCTACCTCGACCCGGACATCGCGGTGTATGCGCCGCTCGACGACCTCGCTGAGCGTGCCGCCCGCGACTCGATCGTCCTCACGCCCCACGTGACGGCGCCGCTGCCCCGCGATGACAAGACGACCTCCGAGAGCGAGATCCTCGCTTCGGGCATGTTCAACCTCGGCTTCATCGCGGTGTCCGACTCGGCGGGGCCGTTCCTGCGGTTCTGGAAGGAGCGCCTCCGCCGCGAGTGCGTCGTCGATCCGCAGCGCATGCGCTTTGTCGACCAGCGGTGGGTGGACTTCGCCCCCGGTGCGTTCGGCGCGGCGATCGTGACGGATCCAGGGTGCAACGTCGCGTACTGGAATCTCGGTCAGCGTCGAGTCCGGCTCGTGGGAGGGGGGTACGAGGTCGATGGTCGGCCGCTCCGCTTCTTCCACTTCAGCGGCTATCGCCCGGATGCGCCCTGGTTGCTCAGCCGGCATCAGGGTGAGCGACCGCGCGTCCTTCTCTCCGAGCAGCCCGACCTTGCCGCGCTCTGCGACGCGTACCGGGCCGCGCTGCTCGCGGCCGGGTACGAGGCCGACGGGGCACGGCCCTACGGATTCGGCGCGCTCGCCTCGGGGATCTCGTACGACCCCGTCATGCGCTCGCTCTATCGTGAGGCGCTGCTCGCGTCGGAGCGGGCTTCTGCTCGCGCCGTGCCGGGCCCGTCCGCGGAGGAGCCACCTAACCCCTTCGCACCCGGGGGGGATTTCGCGTTCGTCGACTGGCTCAACTCCGTCCCGCCCGAGAGGCCCGGCGGCCAGGTGTCGCGTTATCTGATGGCGGTGTACGAGAGCCGCGTCGATCTGCAGGCCGTATTCTCCGAGGTCGACGGCGACGGGTTCGCCCACTTCGCGGAGTGGAGCCTGCACGAGGTCGGACAGCAGCGGCTCGACGGGCGGCTCGCGGTGCCCGCCGGCGTGGCGGCCGAGGCGGCGCGTGCTCTCGTCGGACCGGGCGCGTCTCGCGTCGACGTCGGCCGGCCCGGCATCCGAGTCGCCGGCTACCTGCGCGCCGAGACGGGCGTCGGCGAGCTCGGCCGTCTCGCGGCGCTCGTCGTCGAGCGCGCGGGCATCGCGTGCACGACGTTCGTCGACACCAACACCGTGAGTCGGCAGGCGCACCCGGTCGCACCGGGCGTCGACCTCGGACTCGACGTCAACCTCGTCTGTGTGAACGCCGACGAGCTCCCGAACTTCGCGCGCCGCGTCGGCCCCCGGTTCTTTGAGGGGCGCTACACGATCGGGCTGTGGGCCTGGGAGCTCGAGGAGTTCCCCGAGCGCTTCTTCGGTGCGTTCGCCTACGTCGACGAGGTATGGGCGATCAGCGACTTCGCGCGCGCGGCGATATCCAGGATCTCGCCGAAGCCGGTCTTCGCGTTTCCCCTCCCGATCCTCGAGGTCGCCCCCGGCGTCGCCGAGCGTGCCGCGTTCGGGCTCGGCGACGGCTTCACCTTCCTGTTCTGCTTCGACATGATGAGCGTCGTCGAGCGCAAGAATCCCTTCGGTCTGCTCGAGGCGTTCACCCGCGCATTCGCGCCTGGCGAGGGGCCGACGCTCGTCGTGAAGGCAGTCAACAACGTGCTCCGCCAGCCCGAGCTCGAGCGGCTCAAGTGGACGGCAGCGAAGCGGCCGGACGTCGTCGTCGTCGACCGCTACCTGACGAGGCAGGAGAACCTCGCCCTCGTCGCCACGTGCGACTGCTACGTCTCGCTCCACCGGAGCGAGGGTTTCGGCCTCACGATGGCGGAGGCGATGGCGCTCGGAAAGCCTGTCGTCGCGACCGCGTACTCCGCCAACCTCGAGTTCATGTCCTCGGACACCGCGTACCTCGTTCCGTACACGGCGGGGGAGGTACCGGTGGCTAACGACCCGTACCCGCACCGGGCGCGCTGGGCGGAGCCCGACCTCGACGCGGCCGCGCGCCTCATGCGCGACGTGTACGAGCACCCTGGCGAGGCCGCGGCGCTCGGCGCGCGGGCGCGCGCCGACGTGCTCGCGCACCACGGCGTCGACTCGCGGGCACCGTTCGTGCTCGAGCGCTTCGCTCACGCCGAGGAGATCCTCGCCCGGCGTCGTTCGCACGGCCGTCCCCGGCGCACGCGGTCGCGGCGCGCGTTCGGCCGCGACCGCTAGCCGTCCGGGGCCAGCCGCTGGCGCCGAGCGCCCCGGTGCGCGGCGCGCACCCTTGTACGATGGCAAGGCGATGCGCACGACCTGGAGCGCGCCCGCCACGGCGCCCGCGGCGAGGAGAGATGCTCAGTGCCCGGTCTGACTCCGCACTGGTCCGAGGCAGACGCGAACGCGGCGCTCGGCCTCCCGGTCTCGTCCGGCCGCATGCGCACGCTGAGGCGCCTCGTCGGCCGGCTCCTCTGGCCGTTCCTACGTCACCAGGTCGCGGTCAACCGGGCGCTGCTCGCGGAGCTCGATGCGGTACGCGCTCGTCTCGACACCGACGAGCGCCAGCTCGTGCGTGCCTTCGGCGACCTCGAGCACCACTCGGCCGTCCTCGTGCGCCACGAGGAGCCGCTCGATCGCCACGAGTTCCTCCTCACGCACCTCGAGCCCGCGATCGACGACATCGTCCGCCAGTTCGAGCTCGTGCAGGACAAGATCGACCTCGGTCAGCGACAGGCGTTCGCCCGCTATCACGAGGGCATCGGCCCGCTGCGTTCCGATCTCGGAGAGCTCGCCCAGCGGCTCGACGACGTCGCGTCCGAGGCGGAGCGGGCGTCGCGCCGGGCGGCCGAAGCGCTCACACGAGCAACCGACGCGGCCACGCAGGCGGCCGAGGCCGCCGTGCCGGCCGGCACCGGCGACCCCGCGGCGTCGGAGGGCTGGCGGCGCGCGCTCGACGACGTCTGGCTCCGCATGAGCCAGCTCGACCTCTTCCTCGCCCAGGCGCGGCGGAGCTTCCCTGCGCCGGTAGAGATGCCTGCTCTCGCAGCGCTGCCGAGCGGCTTCGAGAGCCTGCGGCGCGTGTTCGAGGAGGCGTTCCGCGGGCCCGTCCCCGTCGTCACCGAGCGCGTGCGGCCCTACGCGGAGGATCTCGTGTCGCTCGGCGGGCCCGTGGTCGACCTCGGCTGTGGCAGGGGTGAGCTGCTCGACGTGCTGGGTGCGGCGGGCGTCGAGGCATACGGGGTCGACGTGAGCGCCGAGCACGTCGACCTGTGCAGAGAGCGGGGCCTCGACGCGCGTCACGAGGACGCACGCGCCCATCTTGCCGGTGTCGACGCTCGCTCGCTCGGCGCGGTCGTCGCGATCCAGCTCGTCGAACACCTCGCGATCGACGAGCTCGTCGAGATCATCGAGCTCGCGGCCCGCGCGGTGAGGCCGGGGGGCCTCGTCGTGCTCGAGACGCCGAACCCCGAGAACGTCGTCGTCGCGTCGTCGTCGTTCTACCTCGACCCGACGCACACGCGGCCGATCCCTCCCGCTCTGCTCGCGTTCCTCGTCGGAGCGAGGGGCTTCGGCGAGATCGAGGTCCGCCGGCTCGACCGTGCGGAGCAGCCCCGTGGGCTCGCGCGACCAAAGCCCGGGGAGCCGTGGGCCGACGCGCTCGGCCCGCTTGTCGACGTGGTCAACTTCCACCTGTTCGGTCCCGCCGACTACGTGGTCATCGGTCGCCGGCCGTAGGCGGCCGCCATGCGGATAGCGCTCTACTCGCCGCTCCCGCCCGAGCGAAGCGGGATCGCGGACTACAGCTTCGAGCTCCTCGACGAGCTGCGGCACCACGTCGACGTCGTCGCGGTGGTCGGTGACGCGCAGCTCGCCTCCGCACGCGCCCCGGAGGGGGTCGACCTCGTCCCACGATCCGCGGTGGACGGGCTCGACATCGACTGCAACCTCTACCAGATGGGCAACAACCCTAGATATCACCGGTCGTTCTGGGCTCGTGCGTTCGACGAGCCCGGACTGCTCGTCCTCCACGACCCATCGCTCGCCGATATCACCGCAGAGATGTGCGGCGGGGCGGACGGCGCGATCTTCCGTGCCGAGGTCGCCTACGATTGCCCCGAGATCGGCCCGGACGACGTCCTCCCGCTCGTCGAGACCGGTGGCGGGCGCCACGACCTCGACCGTCTGCGCGTCCTGCTCGCTCGGCGGATCGTCGAGTCGAACATCCGGACGCTCGTCCACAGCACCGCGATGGCGAGGGAGATGCGTCACCGTTACGCCGGTGCGGACATCCGGACGATCCAGCTCCCCGCGCCGGTGCTCCACGAGCCCTCAGGAGGGCGACCGCGCGCCGACGGCGAGATCGTCTTCGGCGTCTTCGGCGGCATCAACTATTACAAGCGCGTCCGGCCGCTCGTCGACGCCTTCGTCGAGGTGCGCGCCCGGCATCCGCTCGCGCGCATGGTCGTCGCGGGGCGCGCGGACGAGCACCTGCTCGAGCGTGAGCTGCGGGCCATCGCGGCGCGCCCGGAGCTCGCGGGCGCGCTCGAGGTGAAGACCGACCTCACGCTCGAGGACCTGGAGCGAGAGATGCTCCGATGCGACGTCGGTATCTCGCTCCGGTGGCCGACTGCAGGGGAGATGAGCGCGACGCTGATGCGCACGCTCGGCGCGGGGAGGCCCGCGATCGTGAGCGACGTGCTGCAGTTCCGCGAGCTCGACGAGCGTTACTGCTGGCGCGTCACGACGGACTTCGCGCACGAGCACGAGCACCTCGTCTCGCTCATGAGCGCAGCGGCGACCGACCTCGATCGATGCCGGAGCGCGGGCGACGCTGCTCGCGAGTTCGTCGCCGCCGAAGCGACCTACGAGGTCGTCGCCGGGCACTACGTCGAGCATCTCGAGCACTGCGCGTCGCGTCGGTCGTCGTCGCGCGCCGAGCACAGAGCGAGGAGCCTGTCGGCCGGTCGCCCGCTCGGGATCAACGTCCTCTGCCCCGTCGACAGGAGCGAGGTCGCCGAGGCCGCGCGGCGCACAACGGAGGTCCTTCGTGCGGTCGGCGTCGACGTCGTCGTGGTGCCTGTCGCGTCGCCGACCGCCACGACCGGTGTGGGGCATCTCGCCTCGTGGCGCGACGTCCCGACGAGCGCCGGCAGTCGGGCCGCCGCTCGGACCCGCCGCGGCGGTGCTCCGCTCCGCTCCGCCCACGCCCGGACGGGCGCGCGGCCGGCAGCTCACGACGAGAGGATGAGCGCGGTACGCAGCGCGGTCCGCGCGCTCGACCCCGCTGACCTCTGGATCGAGGGTTCGGGTCCGCACCGGGTCGACCTCCTGTTCGTCGACCCGCACGACGCCGAACGATACGGACGCCTCGCGCAGGTGCGCCGCGATCGGGGCCGCCACGTCGTATCGGTGATCGCGCCCGAGTGCGTCGGCCTTCCGGCGGCGTACGAGGACGTCCTCACCATCTCCGGGCGCGTGCTCGCGCCGAGCGTGTTCGCCGCAGATGTCGCCCGGCTCGTCACTTCCGTGCCGGTCGACGTCGTACCGTGGCTCGCACGGCCACTGCGGGCCGAGACTGCACCGCACGGGGGGCCCTGCACCTTCCTCGCGATCGTCGATGAGGGCTCGCCCGTCGCGAGGTCGAACCCGCGCGCCGCGGCCGCGGCGTTCCGCCAGGCCTTCGCGCCGGACGAGCGCGGTGCCGTCGCGCGCCTCGTCGTCGCGCTGTGCGGGGCGGGCCGCCGCCTCGAGGCGCACGCCGAGCTCGAGCTCGAGCTCGAGCGCCTGCGGGGCGAGCTCGTCGTCGACCCGACCTCCGCCGAGCTCGACCGTCTCGTGGCCGGCACGGACGTGTTCGTGTCGCTCCACCGGGCCGAAGGTTTCGGGCTGCGCCTAGCCGACGCGATGGCGAGCGGCAAGCCGGTGCTCGCGACCGGATGGTCCGGAAACCTCGACTACATGAGCTCGGAATGCGCGTGCCTCGTCGGCTACGAGATCTCGCCGCTGGTCGGCGGCGAGATGTACGCGGACGCCTACGCGGACCTCTCGCGCGACCGAGGCGTGTTCTGGGTCGAGCCCGACGTCGCGGGTGCCGCTCGTTGGATGCGGCGGCTCGCTCGGGACCAGGGCGAACGTGAGCGGATCGGCGCGGCGGCCGCGGCGCGGGCCGGCGACATGCTCGGTCCGGCGACGGTCGGCGCGGCCCTCCGCGCGTTCGCCGTGGCCGCGGATGCCGAGGCGGACGCGGAGGCACGCGCCCGTACGCAGCGTGCCGTTCGATGGCCGCCGCCACCTGCCGCACGCGGTGCCGCCTATTAGGCTCGTCCGGCGTCCGGCGGCGTCGCGACGCGAGCGACACGAGGAGGGAGCGGACGTTGCCGAACCGAACAGGTGACCCGCAGCGGCGGGCCGATCTCGAAGCCAACGCGGACCTCGGCCTTCCCGTGCCGTACGGCGCGCCGCACCGGCTCGTGAAGCGGATCGTGGCGCGCCTGTGCTGGCCCCTCCTTCGACACCAGGTCGAGTTCAATCGCGACCTGCTCGCCGTACTGCTCGAGCAGGGGGGGACCGTCGAGCACCACGGGCACGCGATCTTCGCCGTGCGTGAGGTGCTCGAGGACGTCCAGCTCGACCGCAGCCTGCTGCGGGAGGAGGTCGAGCTTGCGCACCAGCAGTCCTTTGCCCGCTTCCACGACGGCGTGGGCGCGATCCGCACCGAGATGGGGGAGCTAGCGCAGCGCTACGAGCTCGCGCGTTCGGAGCTCGCCACGACCGACGCGAGGCTCGGTGAGCTGCGGCAGGAGCTCGAGCGGCGCCTAGCGGACGTCCGCATGAGGCTCTCGCAGGTCGACGTCGTCCTCGACGTCGTGAGGCGCAGCCTCCCCCAACCTCCGCCGCTGGCAGAGCTCGCCGGCACACCCGGTGCCTTCGAGAACCTCTACGGACCGTTCGAGGAAGCGCTGCGCGGCCCGTACGAGACCGTGAAGGAGAGGGCGCGCGAGTACCTCGCCGACGTGCGTGCGATCGCGTCCGACGCACCGGTGCTCGACGTCGGATGCGGGCGCGGCGAGTGGCTCGACGTGCTCGGCGAGGCAGGTGTTCCGGCGTATGGCATCGAGGTCAGCGCGCGCTCGGTCGAGGTCGGCCGCAAGAACGGCCTCGACATGCGTCTCGCCAACGCTCGCGAGCACCTGCTCGGGCTCGAGGAGCGGAGCCTTCGCGCGATCACGGCGATCCACGTCGCGGAGCATCTCGGGACCGACGATCTCATCGAGTTCCTCGACCTAGCGGTACGCGCGATCGAGCCGGGAGGGCTCCTCGTCCTCGAGACGCCGAACCCGGAGAACCTCATCGTCGGCGCGTCGTCGTTCTACCTCGACCCGACCCACCGGAACCCGCTGCCGCCGGCGCTTCTCGCGTTCCTCGTGGAGGCTCGCGGCTTCGCCGACGTCGAGGTGCGACTCCTCGCGCGCAAAGAGCTGCGGCCGATGCCGTCGCTCGGCGTCGGCGAGCCATGGGCCGAGGACCTCCGCCAGATCGTCGACCTCTTGAACGGGCGGCTTTTCAACGCGCAGGACTACGCGATCGTCGCACGTCGCAGGTGACGCGCGCTCCGACCAAGAGATGAGGCTCGCGGTCTGGACGCCGCTCCCGCCGCAGGGCGGCACCGTCGCGGGGTCCGCCGTGCCACTGCTCGCCGAGCTCGCGCGCTCGGTCGAGGTGCTCGCGGTCGTCCGGGACGACGTCGCGGAGGCCGTGAGCGCACCCGAGCGCTGTACCGTCGTCTCGGCCTCGCGCTACCGGCCGACTCCCGAGGACGTGAGCGTCTACCACGTCGCCGATGACGCACCGCTGCACGGCTACATGCACGCCCGTGCCCTCGCCGACCCTGGAGTCGTCGTGCTCCATGATCCCTCTCTCGTCTCTCTCTACCTGCGGATAGGCGGTGGGCCGGACGGAGCGGTCTTCCGGGAGGAGGCGCGCCTCGACCGTCAAGATCTCGGCGACCACGTGCCGCACCGGGGGACCGACGGGTCGTCCGGAGTCGACTCGCTCGTGCCGTTGATGTCGCGTCGCCTCGTCGAGGCGAGTGCGGCGGTCGTCGCGAGCAGCTGGTGGGCGGAACGGGAGCTGTCCGCGCGCTCGCCCGGAGCGGTCGTCCACTACGTGCCCGAGCCGGCCAGCCTCGGCGGGGAGCTCGAGGCGCCGGTGCGCGACGCCGGCTGTGGAGTGCTCGGGCTCTTCGGCGCGCCCGACCGGATCGCGCGGGTCGCGGATGCCATCCGCGCCTTCGAGGTAGTCCACCGGCAGCATCCCGGTGCCCGCCTCGTCGTCGCTGTCGACGCCGACGCTTTCGAGATCGCGACCGATCTCGATCGCTGCGTCGCGATGGCCGGGTGCGCCCCGGCGATCACGGTCGAACGCGACGTCGCCGATGCCGAGCGACGCGTCGCGCTC